>Ga0209502_10000511_pt1 | contig 41645 bp, 40 predicted proteins | sample ArcticOcean_MG_C_10_FD_187442 | JGI IMG/M metagenome (GOLD analysis project Ga0209502, IMG submission 187442) | Marine microbial communities from western Arctic Ocean - ArcticOcean_MG_CB11_90 (SPAdes) (version 2) | ecosystem: Environmental > Aquatic > Marine > Oceanic | place: Arctic Ocean... | reverse complement strand
GAAAAACAATATCCACACTATAATCATATCATTATGCACAAGTAAAGTTATATACAATGTTTTACAAATCCTATTCTATATTTTTGATATCTCTTGTTTTCATATAATCAAAAAACGCCCAGAAATCAATATGTTTGCCACCAGAAGGCATAACCGCCTTGATAAACGCCTCCGCTTGGCCATTTTTGTCTAAAGATTGATACCACGTAATTTTGGTTACAATATCGAAGATATTAACGTTATGTATTCGCTCTTCTTTCTGAGTACGGTTATTATATTTTTCGTTTATCGAATCTATTTCATTTTTCTTATCGATAATAATTTGTGTTTTTGAAACTTGAAATTCAAGATTTTTGGATTTTATACGACTTTGCATACGTGAAATGCAATTTTCCACATGATGTGCAGCTATATCTTCAATTTCGTCACTGGAAACACCGAGATTAGAATCTTTGTCTAATTTGTCAAATAAATGACAAATTTGTTTAAATTTTTTGGGATCGTATCCATCTGGACAAGCGTTAGCGATACCTACTTTTCTTGTTTGAGTTTGACCCATTTGTAATATTTTTTGCCAGTATTTATACCTTGTTTGTTTGGTTCATTTTCTCCAAATATGTTGTCTCATAATCTTTCAATGTTTGGATCTCTTCTTCCGAAAAATTACTCAAATCATTTGGATTCAAACGTCCTTTCAAATGTTGGAATGCGCTGAATAGAGCATGCGCCATGACTGTCCAACCACGGTCTCCGCCAGAACATTCAATGTGATCAACCAAAAGTGTAGACAATGACTCGGAAACTTGCTTGGCAGAAGCTTGCAACGATAAAAATTCATAATTAAGCAGCGTCTCCGTTTTCCAACCTTTCGAAGTGGGTTTGCACATTAAAATTTCTTTACTATTCGACATCATAATTGGTGATTTTTTATATTCGCGCATTGTTTGCTTCACCGCATTTTTACATCCCTCGTAATTTACAGTCTCCATACGCCAACATGACGTCGGATGGCATTCATAACGCGTCCAATCGTCATTATCTGTGGTTACATGAAACGTTTTATCGTAAAATTTTTCAAAAGGAATCCACATTTTATGAATAACTACCAACGACTGTTTTGGGAGAATCGTACAACTTGTTGTCGGTGTTTTCCATTGCACACCGTCCCATTTAAACGAATTCAGAGTTAATGTATCTAAAAAACCGACGACACTAGGATTTTCTCGCAAGAAACGAGGTGCGTCCAATAACCACTTTCCACCTACACCTGCCTTTGTACATTTGATTCCACGTTGTAACAAAAAGCGTTCCACGACTTCAAACGTCCAATACCCACCCTTTTGACAGTAATTGTCAACAGGTACTGAATTTTCCTGTGCCAAAAATGCGGCCACATTGGTCAATTCACTTTCGGATATGTTGTACAATAAATGTTCAATGGCAACGACAGCTTTTTTTGCACCTACTTTAAAGTCGGACATTTTGATATTCGAAATGTTATTTATATACGCATGACCACGAAGATTTCAAAGTCAATAAAATGTTTGATGGTGATAACAATAAAATGTTTGATGGTGATAACAATAAAATGTTTGATGGTGATAACATTGATATAAAAGAACAAAAATATATTTTACAAAGGTTCACAATCGAAAAATTTCAAAATTTTTATCTGGGAAAACCTTGGCAACCAATCACCCTTTGAAGTACTAACCAGAGAAACCGATGCTGTTCTGGAAAAAATACCTCAAACAGGTCATTATGGAGACCCACGGAAAGCAGAATGCAAGCCCGATGAAGCCCACGTGACTATCGAAGGAGTCTCTGGGACATTAATTGGAAAAATGGTGCCATGTTTTGCAGTCTCAGTTGTGTCGAAAACATAAATTATGGACATGGTGCAACGTGTAAGACTATTGGCGGTGTATCTTTTTGCTTTTATGACTAATTTCGTAAAAATGACCACTGTACCTTCAAACAAATTGTCAAAACATAGGGGGCAAGAAACAAAACTGGATTTTCTTACGATCAGAACCTCTCAACAATATATAACTACAATGTGGATTTGTATTATTGTTGCATCGTTTCCCTGGGATTTTGGCGCATATCAACAACAAGCTCTTCTCTTATCTCATGAACTTGCGAAACAGCATGATGTGCAATGGATGTCGTTTGCAAATCCCGAACCCATGCGAGAGGAAATATATTCTAGTGCCGAAGAAATGTATTCTCAATTTCATACTGTGAAACAACCAACTAAAAAATATCCACATCTAACATTTGTTGGGCTTAATACGACTAATTATGTTAGAATAAGCCAACTCAATAGGTTAAGCGCAAACTATAACACAGATGCTTATATTTTTATTGGTGATGTTGTAAAAGTTATTCGGGACGAAAACATGAGGATTCCATCTATAATTTGGTTTCCACACCATTACCAATCACTTACACCTCATGAAGAATTCACACTTGGTGCTTTCGGTGGAGTTGCTTCTTTATCACCGTCATCAGCATCGATGATTACCAAATATTTAAACCGTCCAGTGCGCCACATACCACACATTGTTACTGTAGACGCAACGCCTGAAATAAAATTTAAAACATGGACAGTGCTCATGCAAGGTGGTAATTACGATACAAACGACAGAAAAGGCTGGAATATAGGTCTACAAGCATTTCAAAAATTCAACAGGAAATATCCAAATACACATTTATATTTACATGCTATAAACTCAAAAGAAATAGCCGAAATTCGCCGTTCAATAAAAGCACCATTAACTTTACAAACTACAGGAATTCCGTTGAAAACACTTTTGAAAATGTACAATATAACAAATTATACGTTGGATGATAAAATTCGTAGTGTCACAAAAAAAGACAAATTAAAAAAACAATCACATGTTTGTCTGCATCCAAGTCGTGTTGAGGGATTTGGAATGGTGGTATTAGAATGTCAAATGTTAGGTACACCTGTTATCACTACGAATTTCACAGCAATGGCAGATTTTACAAAATATGGAATTGCCACATCGTATGAACAATTGGAATTTTTTAATGGTCAAGGATTTGTGGCTACGCCATCTGTGAACGCTGTCGCAAAAGCATTAGAAGATATTTATCTAAACAAAGTTTGGTTTTTACAGTCTTTCGATCCAAAACCATATTCAGCGGAAGTTGTATCGAAACAAATATTAAATTTTTTACTGGGTACCACAACCTATAATGACGGAATTTGGACCGCTATGAATACAGAGATGGTGCCAGAGATGGTGCCAGATATTATTCAATCATTTGATGAAAACGTAATTGTAGCAATTATTGGACAGCAACATCCATTTGATACAAACGGATTTATAAAGTCAGATATACCGATGTTTGTACGGACACATCATTTACACAACACACCCAAAAATATACAATTATCAGTGCATAGTTTACAAATAGAAAATTTGCGCCGTATACACGATAACGCCTAAAAATCCAAAATATAAACATATCGTTCCTATTTATTCTACAACCAGTTGTATGGCATGTATACCATAACGCCCCAACCAGATTTACAGTGCTTGTTATGGACGTTTGCCGCGGAAATGAAAAAAATGGACGTTTCGGCGACACCCAATAGTACCAATGGTATCCACATATCTCAAGATGATGTCCTGGGACTGCACCGGTCTGTCCTACGTACACTGTGCTGCCTGCTTGAATATTGCTACGAAAAGGAATTTGTAAATGTCGGCGACACAATAAAGGCGGGCGCCGCACAACCAAGACCGGCATTGTCCAATACCGATGGGATAAAGAAAATGTTCAATACGTGGAACGAATATAAGTGGATGCCTAGATTAGATTCATAAAAAAAAAAATATTTTTTATTCGAGCTTTTTTTATCCCAGGTTCTATTCAAAATTATTGGAGGTTCTATTCAAAAATGTCACAAAATACTAAAATGTCACAAAATACTAAAATGTCACAAAATACTAAAATGTCACAAAATACTAAAATGTCACAAAAAAGTAACACCAAAGTTTCTGCCGCATGGAACAATGTTGAAGAAACCCCAGACGTACCTAAACCACCGAAATCATCCAAGCGTGACAAAAAGCGCAACAAAACTGGCAAAAGCGAGAAAAGAACCCAGAAAATTCGAAAAAATAAAATTACATTCCAAGAACCAAAAAATTAACAAGTACAAGGTTCTAACCCGTACAACGACATCACATGAAAAAATGCGTACAACGCGACGACAACCGTCATCAACGTCGTATCGTCAAGAACATCCTGCTGACCAACACTAGCGGTTTCTTTTCCTCGTGGTTGGTCGTCGTTTGGAGGACGTGGAGGTAAAGACATTTAAATACAAAATAAATAATACCTTTATACAGTTCTTTTCTTCCATCCTTTTTTAGACATTTCTTCTAAAACATGTACATATCTCTCGCGTTGTTCATCTGAAAATTCATCTCGACAAGAGTCCAAGCGCTTTGTAACGCATCGGAACTTGCCTATCTCTTGCCATGTTGCTTCTGAACATTTCTTGAGAGCCAGATCAGCACATTCTTCGATTTTTTCGTCAAACGTTTGTGTCTTTTCTCTTTCCGCCCTTTCCTTGAGTATCACGGCTTTTTTTTCAGTGAATTCGTCGTTTATTTTGCGAATTCTGTCCGCGTGGAGTCCTTCTTCGTATTCCATCTTCTGTTCAAACGCCAATTTCTTTGCGGAAACAACCTGGGTCGGATCCAAAGTTTTGAACTCACGCTTGATGGCAAGTTTTGCATCTTCGTATGCGAATTCGACGGCGACTTTGGAGTCGTTAAACGTTGCTTCAGTTACCAAATCTTCTTCTTCGTCTCGCAAACTATTTACCAGCTCTTGTGTGTCACGTCTTTGTTTTTTAGTGGGTCTTTGAACTTCTGAACGTTTTCTTTTCATTGTCAAAGGAAAGGATGGGTTAAATAGTCTATTCAAAGTTTCAACATTTTTATATTTTGAAGGGTCAGAACTGTCCCAGACGATTTGAGTCGTTTGACAGATGGTCTGGATTGATTCATTTTGGCCGTAAGAAGTTGTGAACAACATTTACATTTACATTTATGAACTTTTTTTTTGATTACAATAGGAAGTGTCATTTCTTATTTAGAATAGGAATATTTATATTCTTCTTTTGTTAAAGTGTAAAATGAATGCAAATCCACTACATACTAAGTGTCGGACCTGTAGAGCGTGCGGGTATAAGACTTTCGACGAAGCAGAATATTATAAACACGTAGTGGAACACATTAAGCACATCGCAGAGGTCCGCGCAGCGTGTCAGTTTTCAAAACCAACCGACGAACACATTCTAAAATGGGTGTCTTATTTTGTTGAACCGAATGAAATAAGAAATATTTTAAACCATATAAATTAGTGTGAATATTGTAAATTTAATTAGTGTGAATATTCTTCAGTCCACCATTTATTTGCTGCATCGTTTCTCGCATCTATTTCTTCTTGAATACATTCTTGTCGTTCTTCTTTTGTTAGTTTATTGAAGATAGTTTGAAACCAATGATGACCAAGGATATCTCTTCCAGCTCTTATATACGCAACACATACTAAATCACGTTGAAATTGAATTGGGGAGTGCTCCAAAGCATAACCAGACTCTTGTACTGCCAATGTCACCAAATGTTTTGATTTCAGATTTTCTGGCACATGTTTCAATGATATTCCAAAACTTTGGACCGCAATTATGCAAAGTGGTTTCGAACGGTCTTCTTTGTTTAATATTCGTAATAGATGGCCATGTGTTTTGAAAACTTTTGGAGCAAATTCTAGTTGTTCTTCGCGCGTCAAATTTTTGTATAAATTTTCTAAATTTGTGTTGAAAATATTGTACAGTTCTTTGTTATTGAAAAACAGTAAAGCGTTAGCGTTGCACAACAAATCGTTTACAAAGGGTATTGCATCTATGCAATCACGCTCAATGTCTCCAAACATTGATTGGGCGGCAGCGTTTTGATCTTTGTATTCTTCCAAGTATTCCACAATCCTTTGTTGGAGTGCTCTGCGAACTTTTTTGCGTTCTAAAGCATCTCGGAAACGGTGGTATATTTCACAAATACTCGCTTGTGGTGGACCTCCTATAGTTTCAAGCGCCCGTTCAGTTTGCCGTTGTAAATACTCGCGTTCTGATAAGAGAGTTGCTTCGATGGGACCAATGACATTGTCCACAACAAATGATTTGAAGAAGGCCATTGTTTTTGAATAGAACTTATAGTGTCTATTTTATAGTGTCTATTTTAAACACTTGTAACCAAATAGTTATATAAATATTTATTCTGTTAAAAAATGGGTCAAGACACATCAACGCAAAATGACGAAGATCCGGATTGGGAAGAATTTAAATCTGACATTATTAATTTCGTAAACCGTGACAATAAATTAGGCCGTCTTGTGTTATCGACATATACGATAACACAAGACCATAATGATGCACGAGACTTCCGATTGGATAAGTTGGTCGAGAGGTTCGCAAAATTTACAAATATCAAAGAAAAAAAATCTCTAATTGAAGAGCTAAAAAAAATAACCTCCAAAAATTCTGATGTTATTACTAAACTTACAGACAAGAAACTTACGGAAAAGAAACTTAAATTTTAATTTATATATATTTAATTTATAGATTCTGGTGTTCTACGTGGATAGAAGACTGACAACAAGGGATGAATAAAAATAATTAATCATCTAATATTTTTGGTGCTACAAATAAACATAATGTTGAACCTTCTCCTAAATTTACTTGTATTCTTGACGGTTGTTGATTGGAAAACCCGACAAAACACGTATCTCCACCCGCCGCTGCAAATATGGCCAAAGATTTCGTGGCATTAAACGATAATGCAATATTCACATCAGATCGATACGATGACAAACGAATTCTTTCACCATTAATAGGTTCTGTATGTTTGATTTCCCCCAACTCCGTATTCTCCGAACTACAAACAAATTGTTGTTGTGTAATGTCAAAGGCAATGTCGGAGCTTGTCATGAGTACTTTGGTCGTCCAATCTTGTACGACATTGGTGCCAACTTCGAAAGCGACGTCATCTTGCATTTCGGGAATGTCCAACTGGTCATCGTCAATGGAAATGGAACGCATCGTGAATTCGGTTTTAAAGTCTTGATCTTCTAATACAATTATCAACGCACTGTCGTCTATTGCTTTCCAATGTAGCGTAGAGTGTTTGGCTTTTTGTAAGACGTTGGACAATGTTTCGGTGTACATGCCAAAGACCATGGGTTGTGTACATTCAAAGGCTTCGAAAAATGCAGGGGTGAGAATGAGACGTACGAGAGATGTTTTACTGGTATCCATAGACATGATGGATACCCCACTGGGTCCAAACATGATATTGATCATGGAATTGCTGTGTTGGATGGATTTAAATAATTTCTGACATTGTGATGTTGTTTTCCATGTACAATTCATTTTTTGTTTTTAATATATTTGTAATATTTTGAACACAAAAGGTCTACATATGCTGACTTGAAAGTACAATATATTTTTATTATTAGTAAACCTATTTACTTATGTCAAATCAATCCTCTGTGATTTATTTTCCACAAACAAATCACTCGTCAGTATCTACAGATACTTCACCCACTCTCCGTCACTATCACTTTTTGATAATCATCATCGGATCTTTAGTTGTCTGTTTCTGTTCTGTATTTACATTGATATATTGCGTAGAAACGATAGAAAACCGACGCCGTCGAACCGCCAGACTCGCAATAATACCTGAAAATAATATTATTTAATTTATTAGAAACTCGCGTCAAACAAAAAATTCGGTTATTTTTGATTTTTGATATAATTGTAATAAATTTGAACATAAAAGGTCTACATGTGTTGATAAATAAACAAAGTCGAGTATAAATTCTTTGTTTTTGTGTATGAACTAATGGGTAAGGTATTGAGCCTATGTATCGGAAAGCAACCATATGTCCACATAGACAAACAAAACAATTATCATCCCAGCCAAATACCAGAAAAATATATGATAGAGACAGTTGCATTTGAATTGGACGAGTACGAAGGTGAAAATCCAGACTCTGTTTTTGATACTCGAGCAGAGGTATAAATGGCCTTTTGAAACCTGTTATCATGCACGTCTTAAGAAAACGCGATGGGTCAAAACAAAATTATTCCACCAGTAAAACAGAACATTTTCTGACAGAATTGACAAAGAAAAGACCTTTCTTGCGTGACATCGGTGTAAGTAGTGTCAGTAAACGCATACAAGGGTCGCTTTCTACGGGAATGACGACACAAGACCTTGCAGTATATATCGCCGAAGTCTGTGCGGCATTGACCGTCAACCATTGGCAGTATAGTCATTTAGGTGGAAGAATTCTCGTTTCGATGTTGCACCGGAATACACCAACAACATTTGTTGAATGTATGAAAATGTTAGAAAATATATTGAGTCCGTCGTTTGTGACAACATGCGAAAAAAATGCCGATGCGCTCAATGCAATGATCGTCCATGAACGCGATTATCAATATGATATGATGGGGTTCAAAACATTAGAACGTTCGTATCTCTTAAAAAAAGAAGGCATAATTGTCGAACGTCCACAATACATGCTCATGCGCGTTGCTGTCGCATTGCATGGAGATAATATGGAAGCCGTTCGACAAACGTATGAAGCGACTTCGCTCAAAAAATACACACATGCCACGCCAACGTTGTTTCATGCAGGACTTGCAAAACAACAGTTGGCTTCGTGTTTTTTAATGACAATGGTCGACGATTCCATTGAAGGTATCTTTGAAACCCTCAAACGTTGCGCATTAATTTCAAAGGGTGCTGGTGGTATTGGCCTGTCTGTTGCGAATGTTCGCGGCGGTGGTTCGGCCATCAATGGTACGAATGGCGTGTCCAATGGTCTCGCACCGATGCTCAGGGTGTTTAACGATACTGCCAGGTATGTTGACCAAGGAGGTGGGAAGCGTAAAGGTTCGTTTGCCATCTTTTTAGAGCCACACCATCCCGACATACTCGATTTTCTCGAACTCAAAAAGAATCACGGCGTGGATGCCGAAAAAGCACGCGATTTATTTTATGGTTTGTGGATCTCCGACTTATTTATGGAACGTGTCAAAAATAACCAACCATGGTCCGTCATCTGCCCGACGCAATGTCCAACTTTGCAAGACGCCATTGGTGACAACTACAAAGCGTTGTACGAAGCGTGCGAAAAGCAAGGAAAAGTTATAAAGACATTCGAATCTGCGCGCGAAGTATGGTTTGAAATATTAGACGCACAAATCGAAACGGGGACCCCCTACATGATGTACAAAGACCACTGCAATCGCAAATCGAATCAACAAAATCTTGGAACCATCCGCGGGTCCAATTTATGCTGCGAGATAGTCGAATACACATCGCCCGAAGAAACGGCAGTTTGTACGTTGGCCTCAATCGCATTACCAACATTTTGCAATTCAAATCAATTTGATTTCGTCGAACTAGAAAAAATAACACGTTTGGTCACACGTAACCTGAACAAAACAATAGACGTCAATTGGTATCCAATTAAACAGGCCCGTGTGTCTAATTTAAAGCACAGACCCATTGGAATTGGAGTCCAAGGGTTGGCAGATGTGTTTCAAATGTTGAATATGTCCTACGATTCAGAGGCCGCCCGTCATCTAAACAAAAATGTTTTCGAAACGATTTATTTTTCAGCACTTTCAGAATCTGTACATTTGGCAAAAGAGTTGGGGCCATATTTATCGTTTGAAGGTTCGCCTTTTTCACAAGGGAAGACACAAATTGAATTGTGGGGTAAACAAACAAACGACAGCAGACATCCATGGACACAACTCAAACAAGATCTGAAAACATTTGGCTGTCAAAATTCGTTGTTGACCGCACCAATGCCAACAGCATCGACCGCCTCTATTTTGGGAAATACGGAATCATTTGAACCACGGACATCCAATTTATATACGCGGCGCGTTTTATCGGGCGAATACATTGTCATTAATAAATACTTGCAGAGTGCTTTGAAAGCGCGTGGAATCTGGTCGGAGGAATTAGGCCGAAAGTTGATTGCGCATCGCGGTTCAGTACAAAATATTCCAGAAGTGCCCGATGACATAAAGAAAGTATTTCGTACTGTATGGGAAATTTCGCAAAGATCGATTATTGATATGGCAGCAGACCGTGGACCATATATTGACCAATCACAGTCATTGAACATTCATGTGGAAGAGCCGACCCGCGCCATTTTGACGTCGATTCACTTCCATACGTGGACGAAGGGTCTCAAAACAGGACAGTATTATCTGCGTTCACAGCCGAAAGCAAAGGCATTGCAGTTTACGGTGGCGGTGAAAGAAGAAGATGATTGTGTAATGTGTAGTGCTTAGAAAAATGTCCCCCTGAAAGAAGTTGCACCCGTAATGCAAGAATATACAGGCCAACACCCAATGTTAAGCTTTAAAGTATCTGCCATTGTCAAGTCCGACCATCTGGACCAATACATGGAAGTGCACCCGTTCGCAAGCAGTGAAGGAGAACTCAACATAGGAGACTTTAAAAAAGCATATAATTATATACGATAGGACCAATCACACATATCCAATAAAAATAGATTTATATAGTTATATATTTTAAACGAATCTCAACCTTTTTATCTTTCCCACAGGGTTTCTTCCTTCTTTTGGTACAACTTGATTAGTTCGTTTTTTCGGCATACCGTGGGGTAAAGATATGCTTACAATTAACAAGCCGATTGAAATCACCTGAACCCAGTTATAATCCAATGAAGATTTTACTTCGCAATCTAATTCCGGATATAATTGAATTTGACCTAAGGTGGCACCTGCTGCCACCGTTCCTATGATAACAGTCGCTGTCCACAAAACAATTGCGACTTTCCTGCAGGCGTTTTTCGAATAAACCCATATGGAATTGAAAAAGAACGAAACTGCCAACGAAGAACCCGAAATGAGTGGCGCTATCCTAAGATTTGCAGTGCATGTATCTTTTAAATCGAAGAAAGTATAAAATTGGAGTGCAGAAGCTCCCGCCATGAAAATACCTATGAATATAAAAAATAAAAACATTTTGTGATCGAGCATTTTTTAAAAATGATATCGATTTAAATACGGTTGTTATTTATCTTTTGTTGAACATATTTTCATTTTATTATATACATTTATATTATGTACAATCGTTATGGACTGGACCGCAGTCAATGCCTTTGTTGATCTATTAGAATCTCAAAAAGTAGCTGGAAATTTTGAAGAATGGTGGTCGACAATATGGAAACCTTATGAAAAACGGTGTCGAGATATCGCGGCCAACAAATTCATCACACGCAAAGCTCTGCAAGAGTTCCAAGCGGAAAAACCCCTATGCTTTGACGACGACGTGGAGCACAAACGCTTGCTCAAACATTGCTTGGAAGTGGACATTGATTCACACGATTATATGGACATCGCATGGCCATTTTATAAACGCGAATGTTTACGACTTATGTAAGGGTGTATCTCTGTGTTCATATATACCTCTCCATTTTCTAACGTTTTTGCGTATGATTGGCTTACGGTATGGCGGGGGTCTCAGTTTATCGTATTTGACATATTCGGGAGCGAGAGGGACGGTTGAGTCGGGCCTGGATGCGGATGCTATTGCGTATAATAAAAGATGCAACATTAATAAAAATAAATAGACGTTTAAATAGAACAAAATATTAATAAAAAAAATATAGCCACAATAGAAAAAACCCACATGTGGGTTATCGATCACATATGCTAATAAATATTTAGAGTAAGGGAATGTTTACTTTATATAATTCTGATGTTTCTCCTATAAATGTTAATGTCACTTTATTTTTGAAGAAATCCATGTTTACAAATCCAGGTTTTACATTGAAAAATTTCAATCCTTCTTGTGGATATTGGACATGATATGTCCATGAACCCGCTCCTGAAATAATTTGACGTATTCCATTCCATTCCAAATATTGTAAATTGTGGTCATGACCACTTATAATGGCATTGACACCATGTTTATGATATAAAGTTGACATTTGTATCCGATAGTCATGTTCTACTTTGTTATGATAACCTGCTGTAACAATGGGATGGTGTGCTACAATCCATTTATATTTCCCAGCAGTGTTCGCTAACAAATAGTCTACATATTTAATTTGTAAATCGTCTATTACGGTACTGTCCATTACAACAAAGGTATGTTCTTTAATTGTAAAATTGTATACTTTGTCGGGCATATTCCAGTATGGTTCGTCAATCTCTAATTGCGCTTCTGCGTTGCCATGATAATCATGATTACCCAATGCAACATACCACGGTTTATCGGGGGAATAAATGTTTAGCCATGATTCGCGAATTTGTTCATCGTCACTCGATGTAATACCATCGGGATAAAAGTTGTCACCCACAGAAATAACGGCGTCATGTGGAATGGAACGCATTTTGTCGGCAATTGCGACCTGAGAAAACTGACCTCGTCGTCCCCAATCCCCAAGGACATGCACAGAAAAAGCCAGCGCGTTGCAAGGCAAAAATAGTGAAATAAACTTCTTCATTATTTTAGAACTTGTGTAATATTTATACTTCAAATAAAACACTATTTAATACCAATTTCTAAAAAAAAAGAATGGCAGATATTTTTTCTTCCGATTCAGAGTCAGAGTCAGAGTCAGAGTCAGATTCAGAAGAAAAAACGGAGGTTGAAAAAAGAAGTACAATGCACCAATATGTAATGCCAACGAAATACGACCTAACAGAATCTCTCAAAACGGCCATCAATCAAAAAGACATACAACAAATTAAAGATTATGTAAAAAGTGCTAAACAGTCAAAAGAATTTGAAGGAGCTCTTTGGAACGCGGCGGCAATAGGATTTGCAGCAGGCGTCCAAATATTGTTTCAAGCAGGCGTTAACACCGATTTTTTTCACGGTTCGTCAGAAGGTTTAAAAACTCCACTCATGGTCGCAGCCCAACAAGGCCATGCTGCGTGTGTCAAAGTACTACTTGGTAATAGACGCGGACCATTGACTGATAGAAATTTAGACACCTCTGAACCCTACAATGGAAATAAAAAAACAGCGCTCTTCTACGCAGTCATGAATAATCATATAGACTGTGTGAAATTGCTTGTTGAAAATTATGCCAAGGTGACCACACACACGTTTGCTAGGGCCATAGCATACAAAGGACTTGAATATTGTCAAGAATTATTCAAAAGTCAAACCACGACGTTCGATTCTAATTTTTGTTATAAAGCGGTTATTCCCCTCTCTTATTTGACTTTACCCAACGGGACTAAGATCCAAACAATACCAGACGAAGATGTAATGCATTTTTTAGTAGAAAACGTCAAATTTACAAAAATCGACCAAACGCGTTTGTTTCGTTATTTTGCAGGTGTGAAATACAATCGATGGCAATATTTATTAGAAAATCAATGGAAACCAGACAGTATTGATGAATTATTTGGGACTCGTTTTACAATTGAAAACAAATATAGGACACAAGTTTTACAGAATACCCTTCGTCTAGTGATGGAGAACGACCCAGAAAGTGAAATTCACGTTAATGCCGAATCATTTTGTTTGCTTTTTGACCAAACATTTGTCCGCATCAACTACGACATCAATTTATTGCAAACATTCATTAAAAAATATGAATTGGACAAATTAGATGAATTTACATTCCGTTCAAACATATTGGATACGTATTACAATGACATACGCTTGGAAAATGTAAAATTTCTTATGAATTATAACATCAACCCCATTAATGTTGAAAACGAAGTAATAGTACACGTTTCGACCACACAAGAACTCAAAAGAGCCCTTTACGTTTCGCGGGCATTTTCTACGCTCTTTTTTATCATATTGAAGGTCGACGAATTGGAATGGCCGAACGTGTTACAAAAACTCACAAACGTCACCATTATAGGTAATAACACAACCTTTACGTCGAAAGTTGTCATAAAATGCCAAACGATTTGTATAAAAGGGTGTAATTTTCCACACGGATTAGAGTGTAATTTCAATCGTTTATTTATGGAAGAATGCAAAGTTAACAATTTTTCGTGTATTACAAGCGAATTCATGTCGGTGTGCAAATCGCAAATCGTAGAGAACGGTCTAACAATTAATTCAGATGACCACGCAGCAATAGTAGAATTGGTCAATACCACGTTCGAGAGATGCTCATTGGGTATAGCATGTTTAAGTAATTCCATCGACATATACACATCAGGTGTTATTTTCAAAGACAATACATTTGACGTTGATATGGAATACGGGACGTTTTTTATTGAAAATCCAAGTGGATTGAAAGTCGACAGTAACAAACTTGAGAGTTATAAACCAAATGATGGACAGTTGGTTGTCATACGCGATAGGGCGGGATATGCATATGGCGATAATGGTTGGTACAGAACGCTACATCTTCATCCAGGTGCTTGTTCTCCAAGTGTTTGTTCCGACAAAGGTGTTCGTTCCAACAAAGTATTCAGACTTCTACATTTTGGTAATCCCGAATTCACACACACATTTCAAAGCCTGGTTTTAGAAGGATATGAGTTCATAGAAATCTTACAAGAACCACCTACGCGAATGTATCCATTTATTTCCGAACTTGTTTTCAAATTAAACTTACTAGTAACAGAATGGGATTTTACAAGAGTGATCGAAACAACAGGCATATTTTATAGTTTGTTGTCATGTTTTAATGATTGTGAGAATATTTTAAGTCCCACAGAGTTTGATGTCGTAAAAGACCAATTAATTTTGGCCGATGGATATTGTATTGTGGATAAATTAGTGCGTAATATTATCGAATCGAAGTATTATGACGATCTTGTTCAACATTTATTCGACTTGGGTGCTACCGTTTCAAAATATACAATTGCGTATGCAATAGAAAATATCGACATAACGCCAAATATATTAGAATTGTGTATTGAAAATGGTTCTATAGTATCGGAGGTTGAAATTTCCAATGCTCTTTACCTAGAAGTTGGAAAAAAGAATCTAAAAGTCCTCGTCGATTCGACATCAGCAGATGCATCTGAAATGATCAAGGCACTCATTCATTACAATGAGTATCCAGATATTTTTAAAAATTTTTTAAAAAAAATAAAAGAACAAACATGGGAAGACACCGGTGTTATTGGATACGTCATTACACGAAGAGATACTATCGAAGAAGATTTTCAATATGAAGACTATATACCCGACCTTATCGCCGCGGGTGCGGATATTAACGCGGTTTTCAATGAGAGAGATGAGAAACCACGGACTCCGTTATACTTGTGTGCTACAGAATGGGGAGATATATATGCATTCCAACAAATTCTGGAAATCGCCGACACGTCAGGTCAGATAGAAGATATTCTACGTTATGTTGGAAATCCGCACAATCAAACAAATCCTGAAAAATTATTGTGTGCTGGTCTGCTAATGGACATTGTCGAAGAAATACCGTTTCAGAGGTATCTGAAAAACCCGATGCCTGTAGATTCCAGAGATTTTTTTCGTTGGTTGACCGACAATCAAAACGTTATTGATATTTTGTTCCGAAGATGTAGGTTTGATTTGAATGGAACCGTTCAAACTGTCAAAGAACCACATTTGAACCCAAATTTAATTCCATTATGTAATATGGTTGACAGTTTGCAATTGGCAAATGCTGGTGCGAGTCCGTGGTGGCCGAAGAGATTCTCACAAGAAGAAACAGACACGCAGCGGAAAAAAGAGTGGCAGGACCAAGTCAAGCACTCTGAAAAACTGGCCTTGGAGGTTTTACATTGGCATGGAGCAGCCCTACAATATTTACCGTACAAAATACAAAATGCACCTCAACTTTGTTTGGAGGCCGTTAAGCAAGACGGTATGGCGTTACACTGGTGTTCTATTAACCGTAAGATGGATTTGGAAGTTGTGACGGAAGCAGTGACACAAAATTGGCGAGCGTTTGAATTTTTGCCAGAACATTTGGAACATGCTGGTCATGTATTACCATTACCAGCACAAGATTATGGTCCATGGATTATTTGGATGAAGGATAATTTGTTTGGAGAGGGAGCAGTGCATGAAGGTCAATGGACGCAATTCATGACAACATTTCCAATGGCTGCTGGTTTGGCGATGTATAGAAATTACGACAGTCAGGAAAGGAAAAAGGCCAGTGTAAACGAGGCGCTGAAAAGTTTTAAACGAAAAAGGATAGACGATTTGTATAAACATAGAATTATCGAGATTTAATGAAAAGTCAGTATTAATAGTAATCATAACAGTTAATATGAAAACTCGTGTCGCCTCCCCCTTTATTTCATCAGTATTCACGTGGTTCACATGATTTCGAACCTGCTGAACCAGGTCGTGATGCTCGGTTTTCAACTCGCGCTTGTACAATAAATTAAGGGTTTGTCTTTATACTTTATTCGATGGAAATGTACACCACTCGAAATAATGACGAGTCTATGGGAATGTTACATCAAAAGTAGGGGTGGATGTATGTTCAGAGAATTGGATGATGTTGTTGCGCTTGAAGAATTAGCGATCACGAGCGAAGAAACACTAATAACAGACATTAAAAAATCAGACGCGTTTGACAGCATACTTAGCAGGAAACACGAAAGGACAAAAGCAGAGAGGCAAAGCGATGAACTTTAGACAGGTAATCCCACTACACATGGAGAGCAATGAGGAAGACGCGCATGTTCCCGTATTAACGCAAACACGCACGGCCGGGGCAATTCGGGTACCATTGGGCGCAATCTTTCGCGTTTGTATGATGGTCGGTGGGCATGTTCACGGGTCGAACCAAATTGGTCGACTCGTTTATGCCAACACGCGCCATGACCACATGTCGTACATGGTTTGTGTTCTGAACCAATATGCTTGGGACAACATTTGCAAAACTCACATTGGAAACGCATTTGTAATTACGTTGTGGGCAATTATTAATTACACATATGTGTGATAAAAGTATACTATTTAAGTTTATGTGGTTTATTTTATTCATGAAATTGTATTGTTATATTATTTTACTAATTTGTCTACATTTTGGCACAGCTGTTGATTGTCCCACAAATACGCTTTCGTCAAACGAGATCGATTGTGACCGATGTGATATTGGATACGTATTTAAAACAATTAATGGACAAGATGAATGTACAAAGTGTATATTTCCAGAAATATCATACGAAATGACAGAAAAGGGAGACGTGTGTGAAAGTGCGTATGAGTTAAAACCAATAAGTCAAACTCAATCAAATTTAGTATTAAAATTTCCAGTTAGTCCAAACATTTTGTAAATCGAAATTATAGTATAAAGGTAGAATTAAAAAGAATAATTACAGTATAATGCTTTTGTATATTATTTTATTACTATTGTTCCCGCTAAATTTGGGATACACTTCACTCTCATCTGGAAAGTGTATGGAAGATGTTCTGATTACGAGTGGAGCCGAGTGCGAGGCAGCAGCGGTGGCATTGGGTTGGAGTGATGTTGTTGTAGATAGTGGGGATACCGGTTCATGGTCGTACGACCCGCCTGGTTGTTTTCTCTATAGTGATGGTAAACTGTATGTCAATACACTCACAACCTCCACCACTTCATGTGAAAGCAATAACCCATGCGCCTGCAAACCCCCCCCACTAGAATGCGAACCATACCAATACATAACTAAGAAGTCTGGGTGGGACGAACATTTAACTGATAATTACGAGGAGGAATACTTTGTCGACGGAAACGCTTACAATAATGGTAAGTGTACTTGGTTGGGCAATGGGGATACTTTGTCCAACGTGAAGCGTGCAAGTCTTGTACTGGACACGACCACAGATGAATCTATGGACTTCGCGTGGGAAGCCGGTTCGTTTGGAAATTACGTACGCGAAGGGTGTGTACGACATGATTGGGGTTACACTAACCCTAACCCTTACATAAAAGTTATGGTGGAGGGTAAGTCTAGTTATGACAATTATTGTTGTGAGCCTGGATACAATTTCAATGCAAAAGGTTCATGTGAAAAGGACACCCCCGAGCTCATGTTGGATGGGACTACATCCAATTTCAATGATATTCCAATGATAACACAGTTAACAGCTGTCCACAAGCCTGTCAAAATTTGCGCACTGGCCCTGAAACCAATGTGCCTTGACTGTCCTGAAGGGCAATATCAAGATGATGATTCTATAAATGAACCGACATCTTGCAAATCCTGCAATGCTGGGTCTTTCATTACATCTGATAAAACAGCGTGCAAGATCTGTCCTAGCGGTTGGTATCAAAACGAAGACGGTAAGTACATTTGCTCGCCATGTGATACTGGTAGGTATGGAAGCGAAACTGGTTTAACAACCAGTAGTTGCACCGATCTATGCGATACTGGTAGGTATGGAAGCGAAACTGGTTTAAACATCAGTAGTTGCACCGGTCCATGTTTGGCTGGTAGGTATGGAAGCGAAACTGGTTTAAAAATCAGTAGTTGCACCGGTCCATGTTTGGCTGGTAGGTATGGAAGCGAAACTGGTTTAAAAATCAGTAGTTGCACCGGTCCGTGTGGGTCCGGTACATTCAGCTTATACGGTGCAAGTAGTTGCACAACCTATTCAACATGTAGAGCTGGCACGAAACAGAACGAAGCTCCCTCAGCAACAACAAATCGTGCTTGTAATTCTTGTCCTGATGGCCAGTACCAAACATCAAACACATACACTGGAACGTCATGCACAACCTATTCAAAGTGTGCTGCTGGCACGAAACAGAACGTAGCTCCCTCAGCAACAACAGATCGTGGTTGTGATGCTTGCTCCAGTGGACAGTACCAATCATCAAACACATACACTGGAACGTCATGCACAACCTATTCAAAGTGTGCTGCTGGCACGAAACAGAACGTAGCTCCCTCAGCAACAACAGATCGTGGTTGTGATGCTTGCTCCAGTGGACAGTACCAATCATTAAACACATACACTGGAACGTCATGCACAACCTATTCAACATGTGCTGCTGGTAAGAAAGGAAGTACACCACCAACCTATACTGAAGTTACCTCTGGGAAGTGTTGGTGGTCGATTACGAGTGAGGCAGAGTGTCAACAGGCAGCGGTGGCGTTGGGTTGGAGCGATTCAACTACTAGTACAGTTGGTACGTTGGGTTGGCCGCTTGGTTGCATGCTCGCTAGTGATGGTAACCTGTTCTACAATATTGGGGGTTCCACCACGTCATGCAGCAATAATAACAAATGCGCCTGTCCACCAAGAGCCTCTGCTAATCGTGTCTGTTCAGATTGTGATAGCGGACAGTACCAAGCTTCCAATACGTTTGAAGGAACCTCCTGTACAGAGTGTCCGACTGGAAAATACCAAGATGGAACTGGTCAAGCCATTTGTGAAATTTGCGCCGTACATTCCTATCAAGATCTGGCAGGCCAGTCCGATTGTAAAACATGTTTGGCAGGAAAATTTATGGACATTATTCCAAGTGGCGCAAAGCAAGAAAGTGATTGCAAATCTTGTATAGGCAATTTACCAGCTATTTACAAAAACTCAGACCCACTGGTGTCGTACTATCCAGTCGCCACGCAGAGAACTCAGATGGAAGAAACAAAACAAATTAAAGGAGAATTTACACATGCATATAAATTAAAAACGTCTGGAATTTGCGAAAATCCAGTAATAGAAAAACAAGAATGCGAAAACGCTATGGAAATATTTAGTGTCGGAACAGAAATTAATCAAGAAATCAGGCAAGCAGATAAACCTTATGGGTGTTTTTTCTCAAGTACACTTGAACTAAATGTTGAAAGTAATTCTCAAACGGAATGCACCAAAGACAATATTTGTGTTTGTAAAAATACTATAGATGTTGGTAAAAATGCCAAATCGGCGGAGGAAGCTCAAAAATGCATAGACATTGCTTTAAAGTTGGGTATTCAATTCGAAGAACGTGATTTTAGCAAAGAGACAAATTCATACGATGAATATCCATGTGGTTGTTTTTATGTGGAAGAATATTTGATGTTTAACAATAACGCGGATTGTAATACAAATTGTAGGGGGAGCAAGTACGATATAACGGATTCGTCTATAAACGAGTTGAGTTTTGACGTTCATAGGATTTCTGGCGCAAGAGGTTGTATTGGCAGTGGGTTTGTGGATGCTGAAATAATATCACGATGTCAAATGTGTCCGTTAGAATCCCATTGGGACGATGACACGGGCCAATGTGAACCGAATGTTTGGTTGTGTCCGAGTGGTAAAGCAGTTGATGGTAAAAGTAAAATCATGGGAGATATCAAATGTACAACATGTAATTATGGATATGGTACAATTGAAGAAAACCAACAAAGGTGCAGGAAATGTGAAGATGAACATTACACAACGAATGATTCACCATTGTCTGGTGCGGGTTCAACTTGTGGAAAGATTGATTGTGATTATGGAAAGGGCATGGGACTTCAAGAAAATTTTGACGAACTTACAGGTGTGTCTGACCGTGATACTATGTTCACATGTATAGACTGTGCAGCTGGTACATTTTCCGATTCTGATGAAACTGGTCAATGTCAAATTGTTCAACCAGGTTACACTGTTAAAATGTCATTTAATCATAAAATGGAAGAACAAGTACCGTGTAAAGCAGGGACATATTCTGAAGGTTACGATAATATTTGGACGATCAAAGAAACACCAACATTTGAAGATTTTAAATGTAAAAACTGTCTGGACGGTAAATTTGCGGATTTCGATGCTTCGTCTGAATGTAAAAATTGCCCGAAGGGTTGGGAAAACGCAGTGGGCCAAACTCATTGCACAAAAATTTCATGTAATTTCGGATATGTTGTATCCACAGAGAATACATGTGTAAAGTGTCCAAGTGGTACGTGGACAACGTCAGAATCAGAAGGCGTGTGTGACAGATTAAAATGTCCATCGGGTTCAGTGGACCCAACACCGCCAAATACCGATAGATGTCGTTCAGATACAAAAGTTATGGTTGGGGACAACATGTACGAGATTATTGGTTCCCTTGAAGATATTAATATAGATGGAAATGAGGTTGAAATCAACTTGAATGAAGTGAACGAAGTGACTGTGTTTGAACATTCGTTTGAAAACAGTGACAAATTATGCGATTTACTAGTAGTAGACGAATTCCCCACTGAACTACAGGCCAAAGAAGAATGTTTCAAAAAAATACATTGCATTGGCATCGAAAAGGTACAGAATAAATGGAAACTATGTGAGTCGGTCGACGCAAGTACGACGGGAGGAACAATATTGCAAATTCGCACCGAAAAAAAACATACTTTGAAGCCAAAAATAAAATATTCAATGTCTTCTGTCGAAGTGGGGATGTATTCAGAATACAAAAAACTGTCGGATGAAAAAGACGAATTGTCCAATACTTTGTCGGGTTATAATGATATCCTAACGGAAAATGAAAAAACGAAACGTATAATGCTAATCGGGTATAAGCACTTCAAATATGAACGCAACGCGCACTATCAGTGTGACCAAGCTGAAAATGAACTAAAAAGATACACAACTTTGGTTAGTGATGCGACATATGGTCCTGTGTGTACTATTGATACTATTGATGATAAAACCTATGTTACACTGCTTTCACCGCCAGCATGTCAACATGTGAACGGTGTTGAAGCAAATGATAAGATGTGTTCTTGTGGGTTTGTTGTATGTCCAAATAATAACTATTGCTACAGTAAATACAACCAGTGTCATGAAACAAAGATAGAATATGTTGCAAAACAAAATTCTCAAAATTGCGAAGGGTATGAAGTGTCAATTGACAGCAAAGTTCAATGCGATACGGCTGCGAATACTATAGGGTTATGTGTTTCAGATTGTGCGCAAGAAACAGAGACAATTGGGTCAGATTGTTGGTACGACCGTGGAATACATACACAGCAAGAATATTCGAACGTAATCTACGGCGCGCATACACCAGACCAATTGGATCTTCTCTTGTGCAAAATAAAAAAATGTTATTGTATACACGGAACTTCAGCGAACGGATGTGATGGCGAACAATGTACAGGTTGTAATGATGGATATTTCCTCAACCAAGATTCTATATGCGAAGAACATCCGAAATGTATAAAACAGAAAACAAAGGAAGGTACTGGAACCACTACCACAAAGCGTATCTGCGAACCTTGTGATAATAACTGTGAAAATGGTGGGTCTTTAAAGGACGGAGAGGGATGTGAGTGTCAATGCGTCACTGGGTTTAGTGGAGATAGTTGTGAAACACCCGCTCCATGTACAAAAGTTAACAATAAAGATTGTGTAAATGGTGTTACAAAGGGCACATTCGGCAATTGTTATTGTGAATGTCCACAAGGATATTCTGGAGAACTCTGTCAAAATGAGCCCGTATGTCCTATTTGTCAAAACGGAGGCGTTTCCGCGAATTGTGCATGTAACTGCATCAATGGATTCACTGGTCTAAATTGTAACGAGTGTGGCATTGGCAAAGGAAAGAACGCAGCGGGACACTGTGAAGACTGTACGTATCCGAATTACAATTCTGTGACTACGCATGACGCAGCGTGCGCTGCACAAAACTGTCCAGATGGCCAAGGTGTCACTTCAGACAGTGCGACATGGACTACGACGGGTGGTTGTGAACTTTGTGGAACTGGCTACGAATCCCCCGCAGGTAAGGGCCAATGTACAGACATTGACGACTGTGCTTCCTCGCCATGTCAAAACGGAGCCACATGTGCGGATGGTGTGAACTCGTACAGTTGTGCTTGCACCGCTGGCTATTCGGGTGATAATTGTGAAAACGATCTTGATAATTGCAAAGACGACAAAACAGATGTTTGGGTCTCTGATGGTTCTTTCGTTTCACCCTATTATGATTTTTACACAGCCGAAAGTTGCGATACTACTAAGATAACAACGCTTTCTAAAAATACAACATACACGTTTAGAAGATGCGATTCATCTCCTTCACATCCATTTTGGATTGGACCATATACTACTGGTCAAACAGGCATTACAGGAACAGGTCAGTTGACGATTACAACCGGCACAGAAGATGTTACCTACAAATGTACAGCGCATCCCGATATGAATAGTGCCTTGACAGTTGTAGACTACAAAAAATGTAAAAACGGAGGTGTGTGCGCGGATGGTGTCTGTACATGTACAGCTGGATATTCGGACCCAATTTGTACGACAAATGACAACGACTGTTTGTCCGAACCATGTCAGAATGGAGCCACTTGTACAGATGGTGTAGACTCGTATACGTGTGCTTGCGTCACTGGCTTTTCAGGAACAGACTGTACCGTAAATGACAACGACTGTTTGTCCGAACCATGTCAGAATGGAGCCACTTGTACAGATGGTGTAGACTCGTATACGTGTGCTTGCGTCACGGGCTTTTCAGGACCAGCCTGTGCCGTAAATATTGACGACTGTGACACAAATACTTGTAGTGGACACGGTACATGTATAGATGGAGTAAACTCGTATACATGCGAGTGTTCCGATAATTGGTTTGGTGCATCTTGTGAGTCACAAACCAACAAATGCGATGGTAAAGTTTGCAATAACGTTCCAATAACGTGTACGGCTATTGAAAATGAATGTAAATGTATTTCTGGTTGGCATGACAAAGAAGGAGAATGTGAAAAGAATCGTTGTCAATGTAGCGGTGGTGAACCCGTTGACGAATGTCCACAAGACAATAAAAACATGTGCAAATCGTGTACAAATGGGTTACTAACTGATGGGAATTGTATAAATGTGTGTAAATGCATAAATGGTGTTGTTGCCGATGTTTGTCCACAACACGATACAAATATATGCAAATCATGTGACGAAGGATTCGTCAAAGATGAAGCAGACCAGTGCGTTAAAAGTTGTGTCTGTGATAACGGTATCGCGGTTGAGGAAGACGAATGTCCAACAAATGGTGCCATGAAATGCAAATCTTGTCATACCAATTACTATTTGAACAACAATATGTGCCATGTTCATAGTTCGGTGTGCACGAATGAACAGTACCAGGCACAAGAACCAACAGGGGAACAAGACAGAATATGTAAACCGAATAAATGTACATGTGTTCACGGTGGTGCCGCCACAGGAATTGATTGTCACATTGACGGTAGTCTGTGTACGGAAGAGGCGCCGTGCAACATATGTGCAGAATGCAACAAAGGATATCAGAATCACAACAATATTTGTGTACCACACGTATGTACATGCGATGGTGGTATAGAGAAAAACTTAGAGGGGTGTAATGAGTATGACGATCCCAGATGTTGTCATCCAAGTGGAGAATATTGTTTAACTTGCAACGAAGGATATGAAATTACTGGAAACGAGTGTAAAACAAAATGTACATGTTTGAATGGTTTACCATATGCAGGCACCGAATGTTTGGACGCACCAGCTAAATGTGGTTCTTGTAACAATGGGTACAATCTTGAAAATGAAATATGCGTGACAGCGTGTCAATGTCCAAATGGCGTACCATTCAAAGGCAGCGAATGCGCAACAACACCCGAAAAATGTGAATCTTGTGATGTCGGGTTTAAAGAAATTCAAGGCGCAACAGTAACATGTGAAACGAGATGCACTTGTACGAACGGCGAACCATCAGAAGGTGTATGTACGCAAGAAGATGAGCATTGTAAATCTTGCGACGCAGGATTTTATCTGGATAACGACAACAAATGCAAACAAATTGTTTGCACATGTGCAAATGGTCAAGCTCATGCAGATTGTACAAACCATGGTGACGAAAAATGTACATCGTGTGACGCTGGCTTTCGCCTAGATGTTAACAAATGTGTGGCAACAATTTGTACTTGTGCCGATGGGACACCAGTGGATAATGCGGACTGCAACTGGCCACAAACACATCTGTGTGCGTCTTGTCATGGTGGATTCAAATTAGATTCAAATAAACATTGTCTTGAAAATATTTGCACATGTCAAAATGGTACACCCGCGAGGGGTTCAGAGTGTGGGAAAGACCATGAACACTGTAGATATTGCGACGTGGGATATGAAGGATCTGAAAGTGGAGAAGAAATGCATTGTGTAGTCCAAAATTTCCGTGGTGATTTTGAATATCATATTGTCGTACCCGAAATTACGAATATCGCACAAGTCTTAGAACTTATGAAAGTAAAAACTGGATTTGAAACCACAGTTGTGAAACATGAGATCGTAAATGGGAAAATGAAATTGCATCTGTTAACCAGAGACAATCCTCTTCAAAACGATGGTGCGTTTAAAACTGTGAAAACATTATTGTCGAATACCATCAACGAATTTCAAAATGATCCACACATTCAAAACGTCGGCTTTTTCGGAATAGAAAACAAAGAAAACATGGGACCAATACCGATACTTATTATGTGGGTAGTTGTCGTTATTATTCTTTCAGCTGCCATACCCGCATGTCTGGTTTAGAAAAAGAAAAAAAATCAAAGTGAGAATGCAACGAATAGTGAAAGAAAACAATTAATGTATTCTAAAATAGAATTCTAATCTAAAAAAAAAATAATTTAAATAATATCTGATAATATTAAGGCTTTTATTATATCTTGGAAAGGACGTGTATTTTTTGAAACGCACTTGTTGGCATCTAATCAGAAGTTAATGTCGCTGCTGCCAGATTTTCAATGGACGTCTATAGAGGAGGGCATACATAAGACAGTAGAGTGGTTTAAAGAAAATAGAGATATAATAAGGAAATGATCATGTGCAAACAAGACATAGAAGATACGCTAACTTTTTTTTATATAAAATACGATAACTTTTTTATATTTGATTACGTATAGCTTGTAACCAGTCTTCGTTATCTTCACTACTCACTACATCATCAATTGTATCTTGCATGTAGCCGTTCCAATTCTGACATTCATTATATTGAATCGATGTTTGTGGTGTTTCAAACAACTCGAGGGAAGAATTCCGCTCATTCAACGGTGGCGTTTCAAACAACTCGAGGGAAGAATTCCGCTCATTCAACGGTGGCGTTTCAAACAACTCAAGGGAAGAATTCCGCTCATTCAACGGTGGCGTTTCAAACAACTCGAGGGAAGAATTCCGCTCATTCAACGGTGGCGTTTCAAACAACTCGAGGGAAGAATTCCGCTCATTCAACGGTGGCGTTTCAAACAACTCGAGGGACATTCCACTATCATCATAAATCAAGTCAAAGGGTTTAGAGACACGAACCGTATTTTTTCTTTTGTGACCAATTTTGGCATTGACTTTTTTACTTTTTTTTGGTTTTCTTTTTGTTTTCTTTTTGTTTGGTTTTATTTTATTTTTTGGAAACTCGTAACCACACGCTGGGTCACTGCAAACGGAAGAACGGTTACTTATGGCATGTTTGGCGCATTCAGGACACTTTTTGGTGGTGCATCCTTGCATAGAACGTATTTTTTTACTCTTGAAAACAAATACGTGTTGACATTTTTTGTTTTTGCAAATTTTCACAACATTGGAACCTTGTTTCATACTACAAACAGGACAAGATTTGCCCTTACACGTCTTATTCGACTTAGTTTTGTATTCTGAAGCGAATGACGTGAACATTTTTGTCTGTAGTGGCTTTGTTATTTTTTTGTCTGTAGAGTTTTTGTTTTTATTGGGTAGTGCAAAAATTAAATTGAATGTTCCGCTTGTTTAGAATAGAAATTTAGAATAGAAATTTAGAATAGAAATTTAGAATAGACACACTGCGATTTTCCTGCGATTTTCCTACGTATTCTTTGGGAATAGTACACACTTTTTTCTTTGATTTCATAAAATCGGTCTTAAGTTTTACATATCTTACATATCTTACATATTATTTTCGCCCAACCCGAAACTACATTTGATGAGTTGGTGGCAAATATGGGAAATGAATTATTTATTTAAAGACCATTCTAATCGTTTTAGTGCTCTTTGTTGTTTTGTTGGACGGTTTAAGTCGGTCAAGCACGAATTAAATTTTGTGATTGGCAATGTGTAACCTTCTGTGTAATAGAATCTGTTTTTGATTCGGCGTTTTTTATACCATCCTGTGGCAACCAATTCTTTGACTCGTTTCTCTGTCTTTTTGACGTCCAGTACAAACATGCGGCATGGTTTTTCAAACATGTACACGAAAAACTCAACACCTTCTTTTTTTGCACGGAATACTCCACCGGGGGTTTGTTTGCGGTCGTTGGAAATCGTTTCCATGAAGAAGTTGAGTTGATGTCCGTCGACATCTCTGTGGGCTCTTGCGCTGATGTCAAATTTGAGTTCTAATTTTCGGCCGTGCGCATCTTTGAAATCGGGTTCTTTGCAATTTTCGGCCAAATTATTGGATCGCCATTGAGGACATTTTTGCAGAAATAGTTTTTCCCCCCGTTTTCCAATGGCATTTTGCTCATGAAACCCAAACATATTCTTCTTTTATAAAACACATTCGTTTAATGCATTCATTTAATGACCGACATATGAGTAACGTTTTCAAACAATGAGGTGATAGTAAATAATATTAAAGATGTGGTCATTTAAGTTAAGCATTTAATTTTTATAAATCCACAACTAAGTTGCACATATTTTAGTATTTAAATATATTTGCATGTTATAATCAAATGGTAAAAGTCAGTAAATGTTGCGGAAGATGTAAAGTTGAGAAAAATTTCACTGAATTTTATAAAAATAAACGTAAAAAAGATGGTCACCAAAACTACTGTAAACCATGTATGAAGAAAACAAACGCCAATAGTTTTCAAAAACATAAAAAGACGCGCATGGATTCGAGCTTGCGATATCAAAAAACCGAGCCCTCCAAAAAATACCGACGGAACTGGGCTAGACACAAATATCATACTAACGAAGAGCATCGTAAAAAGGTATGTCGCGATTCTGTCGCATACTGTCGTAAACGCTTGGACAATGATGTTTTTTTTCGCATTAAACATAACATACGCAATAGAATGCGCAAATTTATCAAAGGACACGATAAATCAGCGACCACCGAAAGGTTGATAGGTTGTACGTGGGATACGCTTCACGAACAGTTCGAAAACCAATTTGAAGAAGGTATGACGTTTGACAATTATGGAAAATGGCATATAGACCACCGAGTTCCATGCGCTGCCTTTTCCCACGAACAAGAATCTATCTGTTGGTGGCACAAAAATTTACAACCGATGTGGGGGCCTGACAACCAAAAAAAAGGAGCGGAATATGAAGAAGAAGACAAGCAAGACCTTATCCGTAGATACAACGAAGAGAGCATTTAAGTTAAAATTTAATTTGTATAATTTAAGTATGTATTTAATTTTGTAACACTGTTCACTCGTCTAGCAACATTCGCATTTGTTGCAGGGGCATGTGCATTTGTCTTTGTCGCACCCATTGGTGCAACATTCACAATCACATCCGCCTCTGAGACGAAGAACCAGATGAAGCGTCGCTTCTTTTTGGCGGTTATCCCACGGTTTACTATCCCGTGGGCGTGGACTATACCTTAATGGATCATCGTTCTTTGGGCAGAACTCACCACCATACACTTTTAAATTCAATCTATGTCGGATTGAAAAGTCTCTGAACGACTTGTCATAGGACATCCCATATATCCCTTAGACAGCCGATGCGGATTGAGCTATACTATTATCGTTGTTACTATGCCCGGAGTCATTACCTCGGGTACTGCACGTCGTTTCCGACGAACAGGTAGTAGATAAAAGCAATCATAGAGCCGTTCCCGCAGTTGATGCATGTTGCCTTGTTAAAACAAGACTTGCAAGTGGTTCACACTCACAAACACCCGTAACTGTTCACAAACAGTGGTTAATGTTGTAATCTGACAATGTGCGTCCATCTTCCAGTTGTTTGCCGGCGAAAATTAATCTTTGCTGATCCGGCGGAATTCCTTCTTTATCTTGGATCTTCGCCTTGACGTTTTCAATGGTGTCCGACGGTTCGACATCGAGTGTGATCGTTTTTCCTGTGAGTGTTTTGACAAAAATCTGCATAATAACTGAGTCAATATGGCCAATATTTATAGTCTGAGATACAAAAATAAAATGTAAAGAATGACTAATGTTATTTAGAATGTTTCTGCTACATTTTATAATTAAACTACAGGTTAATCTATATATGTTTATACAAATGAAGATATTTCTCGTATCATTTCCGGTGGCAAATGTCTGTGATTCTGACACAGGAGAACCCGTGCCATGTCCATAGCACGATTTCGCAGGACGAATTGCCATGCTTTTTCTTGGCCTGTCATAGACGTTGGTTTCCACCCTTCGTCTACCAACATATTCGCTATCTTCCACTGTTTTCCAAAGAGAGCACAGGTCAGCGCATTCCACGAAGGCTTTACTCTTGACGTCGGATATTCTACTTCGCGTAGTCCCAAAAAAGTATATAAATATGGGTCATAATTCAAATCAACTGATGCCTCAATTAACACGTTAAGAACCTCTGTATGTCCGTAAAATGCTGCCAAACATGCTGCACTCACCCTGGGTGTCCAACCCCCACTGAAAAGGCTCATATCACTGTCAATTTTAGCATGGTGTAATTTAGTATCTTCGGTTTCCCATTTTCTTTGACAACTTAAAGGAAGGTCCCAACAATTTGGTGGGACTTTGGCCTCAATCAGAGTTTTCACGATTTTAGCATCGTTAATGTATGAAGCAAGTACAATCGCTGTCATTTTGACTTGTTGGTTGACAAACGGCGAAGATATTGCGCTATTGACGCCGGAGACGTCGTGTTCGATGACGGCTTTATGAAGTTCCATCCAACGTTTTGAGATGTCTGGTTCGGTAAACGGATTAGGGGTCATTTTTAATTTATTTTACTTGATAAACAAGAAAACAAATATTCCGAACATTTGTAATTTTCTAAACACAAATATGTATAATAATCATATCATGTCGTTAGACCAATTTTATACCAAGGAAGATGTTGCTGCCAAGTATTACGCTCAACTCCAAACAATAGTAAATGTTGGTGATTTTGATGTGATTTTAGAACCAAGCGCTGGCACAGGGTCTTTTTTCAAATTGTTGCCACCTTCCAAAAGAAAGGGAATCGATCTGGAACCAAAATGTCCCGACATCGAGAAAATGAACTATTTCAATTTCAATCCCGAACAAAACAAAAAATATTTGGTGATCGGAAACCCACCATTTGGTCGAATATCTTCGGTCGCCGTTAAATTCTTCAATAAGAGCGCGACGTTTGCCGACTGTATTGCGTTTATAATTCCACGCACGTTTAAACGCGTGAGCATCCAAAACAAATTGAGTTTAGATTTTAAACTCGTTCACAATGAAGATTTGCCAATGAAACCATGTTGCTTCGATCCCAAAATGTCGGCAAAGTGTTGTTTTCAAATATGGGTAAGAGCCAGTGCGCAACGACAGAAAGTAATCTACGACAAAACTCATTTGGATTTTACGTTTTTGAAACACGGTCCCAAAGATGACAACAATCAACCCACTCCACCGCTCGGTGCGGACTTTGTGGTGAAAGCGTACGGTTCAAATTGCGGCGAAATCGTAGAACAAGAGTTACAGAAGTTGAGGCCGAAAAGTTGGCATTGGATTAAATCAAACATTGACGCCAATCTACTAAAAGAAAGATTCAACACCTTGGATTATTCAATGTCGAAGGATACAGTTCGACAAGATAGCATTGGTCAACAAGAAGTGATTTTTTTGTATAAAATGAAATACAATTAATAGTAATTTGTATGGTGTTATCCGACACCAACGCTTATTTAAAACTTAGTTATTATTTACACCTCAATTCTTGTTTTTATTTCATTGGCCAATTCTTGCAGAAACCAATCGAGGTCGTCTTCTATTTGTTGGTCTTCTTTTTGTTTTGCGTCTATTTGTTTTGCGTCTATTTGTTTTGCGCCGCTTTTTTTAAAAATATTAGGATTATACTCTACTTTATATTTCAAAAGTTTGTTCCATAACACCCGTTTTCCTGCATTAGGATTCACTCGTAATGCATATTCGTACCCATTCCCCTTCATAGTTGCTAACGTGATAGCTGGTAAAACCATTTTACTCCCATGCGCATAGCCGCCATGCTCCACGACCATATTGTAAAGGTCTTCACTCGGTATTTTGAACAGGTACTCTTTCCCCAGTGCGTCGGCTTGCCCGTCGGCGTGCCATAAATTGTACCCCACGAACAAATAAAAATGGACGTTGTGGTCCGGTCTTATTTGTACAAAATTGAATGATGAGTGTTTGGCGTGAGTAGAACATTTGATCTCAATATTAAAACCATTTTTTGAAGCATCGCCAGACATCTTATCCGGTGCATTCTCCAATTGCAAGTCATGTTTGATCACCTTTTCAAATACATCGGAATTTGGACTATTACGCTCTCGGTTTAAAATACATTTTTCTAACAACGTGTTCGCATCGATCATTAATTGTTTTGCCACTTTGGGGTCACCAATTGTTTTAGCTTTCATTTTTTGAACGCATTCGAGGAGAGACGGTCCACCTACGGACCGCGGTTCGAATGGTTGCTTAAACTTGTCACGCAGTAGTTTTTTCCAATGTTTTTGACAATACTTTTGGAGAGGTTCAGCTTTATCTCCTTTATTGTTACTTTTCTTAGATTTTTTATTCTTCGTACTGCCGTCAGACTGACATCTCCCGACTCTTTTATTATTATTTGTCTGATTTTCGCCAAATATAGTTGTAGAATGTCGATCACCCACACACCGTCCCGATTGTCTACTGATTATGTGGGGGGGCACAAAAGGACTGGAATTGTCAGTAGATGTGGTTGCGCAGTTTTTTTCACGATTTGGCGTACTTGACAATGTTTGTGTCGTAATTGCGAGCATCGTGATAATGGATTTATAGAATATTAATACTGTCTTTTGATTAAATCTCGATGATAAGACCAAAATAGAATAGGCATGGCGAAAACCAAAAGAACATAATAGAATAGGCATGTTCATAGAAAATCAAAAGAACATAATAGGTTTAATCCATTTATGCAATTATATTTAATTACCCCTGACTCAATACAATCGCATTCGCGACCCCCTTAATCGGGGTAATTTTTTACTGGTAGTATATTGTCAGAATGTGTGGTTTCAACATAATTTGAACATATATTGTATTTATTTTGACCAATATTAAAATGATTACCAAAAAAATGATCAGTGACCAATTGGCAAGTCTCCCATCTGATTCGCAGAACATAATTTACGCCGACCCACCGTGGTCGTATTCTCAATCAATAGGAAACGGCGTCCTCAAACGTAAAGACGGTACTCTTATTTATCCTTCCATGCATATTAGAGACTTGTGTGCTCTTGGACCTGAAATCGAACGTATTTCAAAAAAAGATTCGGCCTTATTTATATGGGCAACAATGCCGCTAATTGCTGAAGCTTTGGAACTTATTAAGGCGTGGGGTTTCAAGTACAAGACCTGCTTTGTGAATTGGGTCAAGACGACCAAGGACGGTGATCGTCCGGCGTTTGGTGTGGGATATTACACACGTTCGAATGCGGAATTGTGTTTGGTCGCTATTAAAGGCAAAATTGCGTCTTACAAAAGACTATTACCTGATGAGTCTGAACGCGGTGCTTCCAAGATGTCTTCTATTGTGCACGAAGATGACCCAAATGTACGAGTTAATTTCTTGACACAGTTGGAAGATTCGCCGACGCCTGTTGTGATGACCCCGCGCCGGGAGCATTCGCGCAAACCTGACATCGTCCGAGAAATGATTACGACATTGCTAGGAGATTTGCCTCGGGTGGAATTGTTTGCGCGGGAGACTGCACCGGGGTGGACAGTCATGGGCAATGACGTGAATCATTTTGAGGAGTTGCGGGAGCAAAAAGAGTTGTCTGAGCGTAAACATAAACGGGCTCGTACAAAAAAGAACAAAGTCCCCAAAAAAGACTAAAAACCTATTCTATTATTTTTATACATTTTCAGTCCGACCCTAGTGAGTAATTTGTAATAATTTCTGGCTAGGGTTCGTGCTTGGCGTCCACACATTAATGACCTGATTGGACTCTTTCTGGCTAGGGTTCGTGCTTGGCGTCCACACATTAATGACCTGATTGGACTCTTTCTGGCTAACCCTAACAGAATAAAAACGTGCTGACAACAGAATAAAAACAAAACAAAAATTAAATTTTTTACCCCCCCCCCCATATTACTCAAAAAAACAAAGCTACAGACAAAATGATCAGTGATTTCGCTTCAGAACACAAAACTAAGTCGAATAAGACGTGTAAGGGCAAATCTTGTCCTGATTGTAGTATGAAACAACCTTCCAATGTTGTGAAAAGTTGCAAAAACAACAAATGTCAACACGTATTTGTTTTCAAGAGTAAAAAAAGTAATTCTATGCAAGGACGCACCACCAAAAAGTGTCCTGAATGCGCCAAACATGCCCTAAGCAACAGTTCAGACGATTGTAGTGACCCAACGTGTGGTTACAAGTTTCTATCGGGTCTCAAAAAAAAAATAAAACCAAACAAAAAGAAAACAAAAAGAAAACCAAAAAAAAGTAAAAAAGTCAAGGCCAAAATTGGTCACAAAAGAAAAAATACGGTTCGTGTCTCTAAACCCTTTGATTTGTATACTGACTTTGAACCACAAGTCGAAAATACTCCGAATTCCGGTTTACTTTTCCAGACGAATTCGTTTTCATTGTTGGGAGATTTTTCGGGTCCTACTGATTCGGGTCCTACTGAATTGACCAGAAGCAATCCTTTGACCCCGATTCTGGCTTTGTCCGTGGCACAGGTCGATAATGACCTGATTGGACTCTCGAGTGGACTGTTAGATGCACCCGCTAAACTCGCCCGAGGAAATTCTTTGAGCTTGTTTGCGAAGGCGATGCCCAAACTGTTTGAACCAGTTGCCTTTGATTATTATGATCAGGAACTTCCAGACGCGACATTCAGCCAAAACGTTTACGAAAACGAAGAGCAGGCATTTTCTGACTTCTCGACGTTTTTTGAATCTTCCAACGAAATTACGTGGAATATGACAACACCCACTGTGTAACCCACCCGTGTTCTCGAACCCAAGATGATACACGGGAGGGTAATATGCATGATGACCTCCGTAATATGCTTTGAATATAGTAACACTTTTAAAAAACGGAAAATAAATAATAAGATGAACATTAAATAAATTTTTTTTTTTTTTACAAAATGAATCAGACATGTACAAAGTATGTTGAATCCGCCTATTCTATTATGTTGAATCCGGCTATTCTATTATGTTGAATCCGCCTATTCTATATGTTATTCACCTATATATTACACATCCGTCATTTATAATGTCTATTTTAAATCTGGATCGGGAACAATTCAATCAACAAAATGCATCGCAAAACGGGACGCAGACTGGCGAAAACGTACCACAGACGACCTACGGACAAAAAGAATCTATTGTGCAGCGTCTACATTTCAAATGGAGACCACAGCGATTGAAAAGAAGATGGCGTGGATTGGGGGTAAATGTCCGAAAACACGAGTTGAAGAAGCGCAAAAATTTATTAGTGGCATTCAAAAAATACAATAAGGAGAAAAATCGCGCGCAAAAAAAAGAAAAACGAGAGATAACTAAACTTCTTAATTATTTATGTAAAACGGTTGAAAAAATGCATACACCTCCTCGAGTCCCCAAATCTAGGATCATGAGTCGTAAGTATGATACTGCAAAACATGTAGTGTTGCACATACTGGCGACAACAGTCGAAAAAAAAAATGTCATTTTTGATAAAGAAGCCAGTGATAAAAAAAAAGAAATATTTGGATATGATTGGTCCAATACCTGCATATGGACAGAGGCGACCACAAACCTCTCCGTTGACCACATTTTCCCCATCCGAGGAGCGTACGGAAACCGAAAGAATGCCAAAACCGGTTGGGTTAAAGAGGGTCTCCGGGGAAGTGACTCACAGTGGAATACTATTATGGTTTATAAGACAAAAAATGCTGGATTTAAAATATTTAATCATAAAAAAACACATGGCTGGAAGAAGGACATTTCTTGGCAGAAATTAACCTCTGAAGAACTTGACCAATGCACACAGCAGGAGAGGGGATTATACGTTAAATTACAAAAATGGCGAATGTACGCGAGGGAAAGAGGAGCCAGTTTTTGTTGGCAATTTGAAGAAAACACCAATAGAGAAATAGAAAAACTTTACGCAGATATTTACAAGTTGTTGGAAGAACGCACAGAAAAGTTAGACGTGAAAATTGTTCCTCCCAGTCGTGTACATGACCGTTTGGCGTCTTGGGAATAGTAATTCAAGTAGAAAATGTCGACCCACATCCACACATCGACTGGGCGTTCGGATTCTCAAACACAAATCGCGAACCCATAATGTCCTCCGACCAATCAATCGTCGTGCCGAGCAAATGCAACATCGACATGTTACACGTATACACACTCACACCGTTTGGTTCTATTTGTTTTTCAACTTTGGACACATCTGGTGCACAGGGTTCAAGGACATACTCGAAGCCATTGCAACCACCCCCCTTGCACGAAAACAATATGTGCGGACTTCGTTTAATCAGTTCTTCGGCGGCGCGCTTTGTTACTCGGATGGCCATTTGTACAAAAATAAAACAATACTTATAGATATTTTTCATTAAAAGCTCTAATTTCTCATTATAAATATCAGAGAATTTAAACCATTCTACTGTATAAAAGTTGTCCAGAATAGTTTAAATGTTTCGTCAATTTATTCCATCAGAGGAAAAAATAGGATGGGTACCACCGGTCGATTTTAGAGATGATGACCCCCAAGGCGCATTTGGCAGTGTGGCTACTACTAAAAATACCAAAGAACGTAATTACTATATTCTGGACAAAAAGATAGACATCGCGACAGGAGAAACAATTGTAGTGAAGAAATATAAACCTATGATTGATGCATTCGAATACGAAGAATCAGAGGGATTTTTTCTTCAATCCAGTGATGACTACACTGAAAATGAATTACAAACATTTTTCATTAAAATATGGCAAAAATTTGAGTTTATAAATGTCAACCCTGAACAAGTTAAATCTTTAAGAGAAGGTTCTAAGGGTAAAAAAGTGTGGGATACATTGGTGGAACAACGTAAGGCAATCATCTATGCGATTCGTAATAGCGACAAAACAATAGATATATCTGAAAAATCATTTATAGAAATAAAAAAGTTAGCGAGACGTATAGGAATTGGAAAAGAGTATTTCCAAAATGTTAAAAAGAGATGTCGTGCAATGACGAAGTTGTTACTTTTAAATGAAGTTGAACTCCAGCAAAAACTAGCCAATGTATCACCTCAAGCAGCTCCGGCCATTTTTGGCTATGATGATGTTCAATTCATTATTTCAATGGAAGCTTTGGATACAGAAATATGTCAGTATAGTGAGAAAATTCCAAATTACATCCAATACCAGTTGGTGGCCCTCGTCAAACTATTCGACAAAGCAAAAATAAAACGTAAAGATGATAATCGGAGAAATTATATGTCAAAAGGTCTTCGTGCATACGCTATTGACGTTGGGATGGATGAAAAATTAAAGGATGGTGATAAAAACACTGTAGAGGATATATTTTTCACTGACATGGGATTTCGTCGTTGGTCAAAAGATAAAGTCCAAATTTTAAATGATGCACGCAATGACGATAATTTCGAGGCGATTGCAGAACGAGGACTTGACATAATGCGTTTTTTGGACGAATTAAAGAAAACCCCACAAGATTTTTTCTTTTTTGAACTTGAAAACGTCTACTCAGAGGAAGATATTATGCATAGGTTCCAATCCAGTGAAAGCTTGTGGTCACTCATTACCGACGTTGGTCGTGCCACTGGGTTGATTCAACCAGAACCAGCGATATTTTGGGGAAACGACACATGGTGGTGTGCATATGTTCAGGATAAATTCATTTTGTCAGAAAACCTCGGAAAAATTACAAACACGCGCAATCGCAATGATTCATTACAAAATAAATTAGTATCAAAACTCTCCGATGGTGAATCCAATGTTATCCTGGCTCATTTATACAAAAAATATATACAAGATCAAAAACATGAAAAATAACCCTCATTTTCGAAATTAAAAGCAATTTATTTAAAATAAACAACAAGAAAAATAATTCTATTCTAAAAAATGCCTAATCAACCACCCGCACAAATACGCTTCGACCAAATGGCTGAGGAGGCCGCGAACGAGACCATAAAAGACCTACCAGCACTGCTCTGTGGAACGTGTGGTTGTGCGCAACGTTTGGCGGTTCGGACAACTTTGAAGACGAAAATTTCACTATTCTAAACGTATGTCTGTGTGAAATCGAGGAATAAATTCTATTTAAAAAATTCTAAAAAACCATGTCACCCCCTCTGTTTGTACGAATGTTGCTATCCAGCAATCCTATAAATGTCTTCATAGGCTCTGCAATTAATTTAGTAGTGATTTTGGCTACTAAACTATCCATTTTTTTACTATTTGTCGGTATAATACTGCTTGTATATAATGTAGTTTTGGGAGTGTTAGACTTTGACAATAAAGAAGAGTAAAAATGAATAAACTTTTATATTATGTAAAACGGTCTCCTAATTCATCTCGTGTGGGTACCGGGTACAGTGCTGGTTTCCTTTTTCTTATATCTCTTTTAAACGGCAACGGCACCACTTTGAGGCACTTGAATTTACGTTTGTCCAGTACACCGCGCCCAATAAAAAAATATTCTTCCCCAGGTTCGACCATCATTTTGACTAATTTTCCGTTTGCAACCAACGCCAACGTATAACGCCCCAAATGTCCCACGTATACGTCCGAAGTACCCGTGATTTGCCACACCGCCATTTTAGCGATATGCGTACGGCATGTTTTGGCCCCGGTCCACCCGACGAAACGTTCGCGGCAAAGTTTGAAGGGTTTGTCGCCCTTCATCACTATGGAAATTTTTTCGTTCCAGGTGACAATTTTGCGTTTGAAATCATAGCGCCATTTGTTCCTAATGGGACACACGGACACGCTTTTCTTGCGCTTGTCGGGTTTGAACGTCCATTTACTTCCTTTTTTGCTTTGTAGTACACCCCTAAGGTATCTTTTTTTGATATACACGTGTATGGCGAGACCTTTTTGCCAACCTTTGTTCATGTTTTTTTTTTGAATTTAGAATAGAAATTTTACACATATGAATTTTACACATATGTTAATTTGCAAACACAGTAGAATAAAAAAATCAAAATGTTTAAACTTTTTCTCGTATTTACTTTAGCATATGCATATGCTACAACTTGTTTCTCTGAAACTTTGGAGGACAAATCTTCTACTCGTCATGCAAAAAAAAAGAAACGTAGAACAAAGAATGTACCGTTACGACCAAAAGATTTACCGCCAGACACAATTTTTTCCGATTGGAATGAAGATTCTGACTATACTATAGAATTAGAGAACGGGGGAATATTGAATGTATCACACGGTTCAATTCAACAGAATGGCAATACAACACATCGCACTCATTTTCATGTTTTACATTCTGTTGTCCAAGAAGAAGAAGCAGTCAAAATAATTGCATTATTAAATGGTGATCTTGAAGAACAATCAAAAAGTAGAGGAAAAAGTCATACTACGACAGTACCGTTAGATAACGATCCAGATACAGTGGATGGAATGGCAACACATGAAATCTTTATTGACAATATTGAATTACGAAATGGAAAACCATCGAAAGGATTGAATTCAATAGGACACTCTAAAAAGGATATTAACAAAATGGAATTACGTGCACCATTGCGTCGTCAAATACGTTTAATAACTGATCCAATCTTAAACGAACGAATTACACCATTTGTACGTAAAATCTATCCCAAACAATGTGGTATTGAGAAAGGAGAAGAACGTCAATGTACACCTTGTTATTCATTGCTTCGTCGTTATGTTGACGATGAACGTACATCACATGCTATACATCACGATGGACACGCTATTGTAACTGTCGTGGTATCTTTGTCCGTCCGTGGACGTGATTATAACGGTGGGTTATTTGTTGCGACAAAACAAGCACAACGCCAATTCGTTGGATTGACACGCGGTGATGCTGTCGCACATACCAGTGATTTATATCATGGTGTGAAAGTTTTACCTGCTACTGGTCGTAAGGAGGAAGAATGGGAAACGAACGAGGACGGAATATCGTATCCTCTGGCGGAGTTGGGAAGAATGGAACGATGGAGTTGGATTTTATGGTATCGTGATTCAATAACATGTGATGATTATGGATATGAATGGTTTGACGATTGTGCTCATGAAGGAAATCCAACGTGTGAATTATTACATGCTACAAAAATAACCCTAACACCAAATATGCCACCACAAGACTTTGGTGAACGTGTTTTGTATTGGAATCAACAAGCATCTGAACATGGACACGGTGGTGCTTCTATTAAAATAGCAAGAGCATATTTAAAATTATTACCCAGTTCATTACAGTATAATATTAGTGCTGCAAAAGAACTTTATTCTTTAGCTATTGAATCAAGTAATCACCCTGACGCACATTATGGATTAGCAGACTTATTGATTCACAGTAAATCACGTGGAAAATCATTGCGAAAAGCGGTAAAACATTTAGAACGTGCTGCAAAAGGTGGACATGCATTTGCTGCTTTTAATTTAGGGTTAGCGCATTTATATGGATATGGTATGCCCAGAGGTAGAAAAAATCCAGACGTTGCTGGTGAATGGTTCGAGCATTGTGGTTTACCAGAAGGGATGTGGGCAAAAGCTATACATAGTCGAAGTATTGGAAGAGAGAAAGAAGCAACAGCATTTGAAAAAAGAGCAAAAGTGATGGGCTTTGGTGCACCATGGAGAAGAGAAGCCCGAAGTAAGACAGGAAGTGGTGGTGCTGCCGGTGTTGAATTAAATTTAAATTGGCCCAGATTAAGTTCTGGTGAAAAACCAGAACCATGGTAACCAATTATTGCCTTTTTGCTTTGTAGGACGATTTTTGGACACATCTATACCACCATGCTCGCAATGGCCGTCTCTTTCCGGCAAGCTACATGTGTCCAAAATTAGAGGCGTACAACTAAAGTCCAAAAAAGTCATTATATTTTGTAAAAAGTGGCTCGGTGGTTACCCCTAATTACAATTTACATTTTAAGGATTCTTTAATAAACGAAAGTATCCAAGGTGATTTAGATGTTATTAATAAAGTACATTTTCCATAACATTCCAATCCGATGACCTGTTTGTGAATGGACTCTTGCAGAAAAGATAGGAACAGGAGTACGCAGAGCAACGTTTCTGGCAACAAGCGATAACGTCGAAGCCTTAGTGAGTCAAATTGCAGTAAAGGCCCAACTGTCCAATGATTATTCGGCCCCGGATCAACTATTTAGGTATGAATTTTATTAGAGAATATATATGTCAACTTTTCGTACATTTGTACCTTCTAATTTAACCATAAATTTTTAATACAAATTTGATCGAAACCCACTCCTGATATTCAATATTCATCAACCATTTCTTTACTTTGTAAATTGACGAAACATTATATGGAATTAACAAATATCAAGGTGTTGTATATATGGTTAAAATTATGAACCAAGTAAACCTAGAAAAGAAGCAGAAAACAATCAACGACGAGTTACCTAACGGACGGTATCGTGTCGTTCAAAGCTCCTACCGCTACAAACCGCCAATTATGAGACGAGTGGTTCGAAGTGGGCCAGGGTGGTTGGTCGGGAATTACTGGCAATCATCCAAACCGAAGTCTGGCAAGCCGAGGTTGTCGTGTCCAGGATTACCTCCTAGGGGCATCGTTCAAATAAAGAGGTCGGAGACCCGTTCGCGTTGTTTTCGCTGTATTGGTCAAATGGAGGATAGGTGGGAGAGCTTACATGCACCTTACTTTGTTCAAGACAACCAAGATCGAATAATGTTTTTCACAGTAGATCAATGTCGCAAGAACGACAACATCTTTTGTGTACAGATCGAGTTCAATCTCAATGGCCCTATGGAGTTCACCACTGGCACTGTTCTGAGACTCATTCAAGAAGACGATGAACCAGAAGACGACGATACAAAATCTAATTCGTGCTTGACCGACTTAAACCGTCCAACAAAACAACAAGAGCACAAAAACGATTAGAATGGTCTTTAAATAAATAATATCATTTTTTATGCTTTGTGGGTGACGAGAATGCCAAAAGATGTTATAGTAATGTAAATTTGACCCTGGTGTAAATAATAATAGTTACGAGAGATTTTGCAGCAGTCCTATGTGCCACCATCATCCTCTTCTTCTTCTTCATCATCCTCACTCTCATCGCCCGGTCCTTGTTGTACAATGTGATACCACAACGACCTTGTTTCTTTACTACCACCAACAAATTCACCAATGTTTTCTTGAATTCCACGAATGTGAAGTAAATGAACGCCAGCTGGATTATCACCAATGTCATGATCTACACATGTGAGAAAAGCAAGATGACTTTCATGGTCAACGTCACGATTTCGAAGACCTTGCTGGTACAGAATCATTCTGTTTTCGTAGTTGAGTTGGTTGAAC
>Ga0209502_10000510_pt1:35000-41646 | contig 41646 bp, 52 predicted proteins | sample ArcticOcean_MG_C_10_FD_187442 | JGI IMG/M metagenome (GOLD analysis project Ga0209502, IMG submission 187442) | Marine microbial communities from western Arctic Ocean - ArcticOcean_MG_CB11_90 (SPAdes) (version 2) | ecosystem: Environmental > Aquatic > Marine > Oceanic | place... | reverse complement strand
TCGGCTCATCGCATCCTGGGGCGGTAGTACGTCCCAAGGGTTGGGCTGTTCGCCCATGAAAGCGGTACGCGAGCTGGGTTCAGAACGTCGTGAGACAGTTCGGTCCATATCCGGTGTAGGCGTTAGAATATTGAGAGGAGCCTTCTCTAGTACGAGAGGACCGAGAAGGACATACCTATGGTGTACCAGTTATCGTGCCAACGGTAAACGCTGGGTAGCTAAGTATGGAGTGGATAACCGCTGAAAGCATCTAAGTGGGAAGCCCACCTCAAGATGAGTATTCTCATCACGAAAGTGAGTAAGGTCACGGTAAGACTAACCGTTTAATAGGCATTAAGTGTAAGTACAGTAATGTATGTGCTGAGATGTCCTAACAGACCGAGGACTTGAATTTTTAAATGATATTTTTAAGATACTATTTCTTAAAAATATCTTATATCTTTAAAGACTAATAACTTTAAAGATTTTTGCTTTGGTGTTTCTAGTGTACTGAACGGAACCACGCTGATCCATCTCGAACTCAGCTGTGAAACGTTATAAATCGGCGACAATACTTGGGGGGGGACCTCCTGGGAAGATAGCTCAATGCCAAAGTTTTAATTAATGTAACTCTATTTTCAATTTTAAATATTTTTGAAAAGAATCTATTATCAACAAACTTTACTTATAAAATCAATAATATCTAAGGAGATAGATAACAAATATTTCCAATATTATTATATAATATGAACTATAATGTGGATTATAATATTATTCATTAATATCATTTTCTGTATTTAAAATTTTAATATTTATACAGGATTTTCAGCTATGGATACTCGTTTACTTGTAATTGCTCTTCCTTTATTGACAGCAGCAACTTGGGCTTTAATAAACATCGGCACTTTAGCTATTCAACAAATTCAACGTTTATCACGTTAAGAAACTTGATCTTAATAGATTACAGGGAAAAATTGAAAAATATTTGATTTTTCCTTGTTTCTCTTATATAATGTCTTTAGGTTTTAGTAATATTTATAAAAACTATGGCAGTACCAAAAAAACGAACGTCAAAAACAAAAAGAGATACTCGTAAAGCTAATTGGAAAAGAAAAGCTAATAAAGCAGCACAAAAATCTTTATCATTAGCAAAATCTGTTTTACAAGGTAAACCTACGAGTTTTATTTACAGTATTTATGTAGATGAATAAATTTTTAAGTCTTAACTCAAGATTTAAAAATTTATATATTAAATAATATATTACGCGGATGTGGCGGAATTGGTAGACGCGCTAGATTTAGGTCCTAGTAACTTTTGTTATGAGAGTTCGAGTCTCTCCATCCGCAATTAAATAAGTTTTATTAATAGTTACTAAAATTATTCAGCTTGATTATTAATAATATGATTCTTCCTTTTACATTACAACAACTTCGAATTTTAAAAGCCGTTGCAAGTGAAAAAAGTTTTACGAAAGCTGCTGAAATTTTATATGTATCGCAACCTTCTTTAAGTAAACAAATTAAAATCTTAGAAAATCGACTAGGTATAATTTTATTAAATCGAGAAAATAATAGTGTATCATTAACTGAGGGGGGTAAAGTTTTTCTTCAATATTCGGAACGAATTTTGGCTTTATGTGAAGAAAGTTGCCGAGCTTTGAATGATGTAAAAAATGGTGATAGAGGAAATCTTGTTGTTGGAGCAAGTCAAACTATTGGGACATATTTAATGCCAAGAGTATTAGCTCTTTTTGCTCAAAACTATCCGCAAATTAATATAAATGTACAGGTGGATTCAACCCGAGTAATTGCAAAGAAAGTTGTCAATCGAGAAATTGATATAGCAGTTGTTGGTGGTGATGTTCCAGAAGAATTAAAAAAAACTCTAGAAATTGAAAATTTTGTTGAAGATGAGTTGATTTTAATTGTTCCAAAATCTCATCCATTTGCACTTAAGAAACAAAAAACAATCAATAAAGATGATTTATATCATTTAAATTTTATAACTTTAAATTCTACTTCTACCATTCGAAAATTTATTGATAATATATTAATTCAAAATGATATTGAAACAAAACAATTTAACATTATCATGCAATTAAACTCAATTGAAGCTATTAAAACAGCGGTTAGTCTAGGTTTAGGAGCTGCTTTTGTTTCTTTATCCGCCATTGAAAAAGAAATTCAGTTAGAAACAATTGAAATTCTTACAATTGAGAATATTAAAATCACAAGAACCTTATCAATTATCAGTAACAAAGAATGTTATCGGTCTAAAGCTCTAGAATTTTTTTATAATGAACTTTGGATGCTAAAAAATATTAGTCATTAAAATACAGTTCTAAATAATTTGACGTGATAAAAATATATTTAGTACAATAGCATGTAGTTCAATTTTTTGAAATATGACGTCTAGTAAAATATGAAATATGCAATTGTAGAAATTAGTGGAAGACAGTTCTGGATTGAAACTGGGAAATATTATGATTTAAATCGTATTCCAACAGAACTAGGTAAAGAGATTACCTTAAATCGTGTGCTGTTATTAAATAATGATGGTGAAATTTTAATTGGCAAACCTTTTTTAAACGAAGTAAAAATTACTGGTAGAGTGTTAGAACATTTACGTGACCGTAAAAAAATTGTTTATAAAATGCGACCAAAGAAAAAAACACGTAAAAAGCAAGGTCATCGTCAAGAATTAACTCGTGTGTTAATTGAAAATATTAGTATTAATTAAAAATAATAAAAAGGAGTTTAACTATGGCTCATAAAAAAGGTGCTGGTAGTACAAAAAACGGTCGTGATTCAAATTCAAAACGACTAGGTGTAAAGAAATTTGGTGGTCAAATCGTAAAAGCCGGAAACATTATTATCCGCCAACGTGGTATGACAGTTAAACCAGGTGTAAATGTTGGTTGTGGAAAAGATTTTACTCTATTTGCTTTAACAGCTGGAGTTGTAAAATTTGATCACAAAGATCCAACACGTAAACGTGTAAATATTATTGTATAGAAAAATACTTTAATACCAAATGCTAAAAAACCCATTTAAGAAAAATTCAATTGCAAACGAATATCAAACTTTAGTTACAGAAATTAATTCCTTAGAATCTAAATTTCAACTTTTAACAGACAGTGAAATTCGTTTAAAATCAAGTCAATTAAGAAAACAGTATCAAGCAACCTCTAATTTAACGAATATAACTGCAGAAGCATTTGCTTTGACCCGTGAAGCAAGTTTACGAACACTTGGATTACGTCATTATGATGTTCAGCTTCTTGGTGGATTAGTCTTAAATAGTGGAAAAATTGCTGAAATGCGAACTGGAGAAGGAAAAACATTAGTAGCAACTTTACCCGCCTATTTAAATGCTGTTACAAAAAAAGGAGTTCATATTGTAACAGTTAATGATTATTTAGCTAGTCGGGATCAACTTTCAATGGGTCAGGTTTATCGATTCTTAGGTTTAAATACAGGATTGATTCAAGAGGATATGGAAGTACGCGAACGTCAAAAAAATTATGATGCTGATATCACTTATGTTACTAATAGTGAGTTAGGATTTGATTACCTTCGTGATAACATGGCTTTAAATATTAATGAAGTTGTGCTAAGACCTTTTAACTACTGTATTGTTGATGAAGTTGATTCAGTTCTAATCGATGAAGCGCAAACCCCTTTAATTATCTCTAACGCAGTCCAAACAGCAATTGATAAATATATTATTGCAGCTGAAGTTATTGATTATTTAGAAGTTAATATTAATTTTAAAGTTGATGAGAAAAATAAAAATGTAATATTAACAAAAGAAGGGGCAATGCAAATCGAGGATATTTTAGGTATTAATGATTTATATAACCCAAATGATCCATGGATTCCTTATATTATTAATGCGTTAAAAGCAACTACTTTATTCTTCCGTAATGTTCATTATATTGTTCAAAATGATCAAATTATCATTGTTGATGAATTTACTGGACGAATTATGCCAGATCGACGTTGGAGTGATGGATTACATCAGGCAGTAGAAGCAAAAGAAGGGGTAACGATACGTCAAAATAACGAAACTGCTGCTTCCGTGACATATCAGAATTTCTTTTTATTGTATCCAAAACTTTCTGGGATGACTGGTACCGCTAAAACGGCTGAAATTGAATTTGAAAAAATATACAATCTCTCTGTTGTTGAAATCCCAACAGCACGGCCAAATCTTAGAAATGATTTACCTGATCTTATTTATAAAGATGAATTATCAAAGTGGACAGCCATAGCAAAACAATGTGAAGAAATTTCTACAAATAGTCAACCAATATTAATTGGTACTACTAGTGTAGAAAAATCTGAAATGCTAGGTCAGTTATTAAATGAGTATAAGTTGCCTTATCAACTTTTAAATGCCAAACCAGAAAATGTTAGACGTGAGTCTGAGATTGTTGCACAAGCTGGTAATCGTAATAGTATTACTATTGCAACCAATATGGCTGGACGAGGTACTGATATTATTTTAGGTGGTAATATTAAATTTAAGGTTTTAAAACAACTGTATACAATTTTAGTTTCATATAAACCACAAGATAAATCCACAAAAATTAATACCATTTTTCCATTAACAGCTCAATTAAAAGGAATTTCTCATAAGTTTGTAAGTGTGTTAATATCTTTATTAAATAATTCTAATTTTAGAAGCTTTTCAGATACAGATATTCTTCGGATTTTAAATGAAACTGATCAAATTCGTGTTCCAACTAATAATTATCAACAAGCATTAAAATTTTTAATTAAAGAATTAGTAAGATTTGAGAGAAAAAATCAACAAATTGATAATACAATTGTTAAAAATCTTGGAGGCTTATATATTATTGGAACAGAACGTAATGATTCACGTCGAATTGATAATCAATTGAGAGGGAGATGTGCTCGTCAAGGAGATCCTGGAACTTCACAATTCTTTTTAAGTTTAGAAGATCGCTTATTACGATTGTTTGGTGGTCCAAAGATGCAAGAATTTATGAAAAATCAGTTTCTAGATGATACACCAATTGAAGCTGAATTATTATCAAAAAGCTTAGATTCTGCTCAACAGCGACTTGAAGAGTTAACATATGATTCAAGAAAAAATTTATTTGAATATGATGAAATTTTAAATAAACAACGAAAAGTAATTTATTTCGAACGTCGAAAAATTTTAGAAAGTGCTTCGGTTCAAACAAAATTATTGGCTGATGGAGAACAAATTATCACTGAGATTCTTACAAAACTTGAAAAAAATCAATTAACGCTATCTGAAGTTATTTTGAGACTTGAAAATTTATTTGGTACAAATTTCTTTTTACTTGATAAATTTAAACAGAATTTAAACAATTTTGATATCCTTGAATTAAAAACATATCTTTTCCAAGAATTTTGGTTATCTTACGAAACAAAAGTATTAGAATTAGAAATTCGTCATTTAGGTATTATTAGAGCCCTAGAACGAACGCTTATTTTAATTTACATTGATACTGAGTGGAAGGAACATCTACAAAAAATGGCTCTTTTACGTGATGCTGTTGGATGGCGAAGTTATGGACAACGAAATCCATTATTTGAATATAAAGATGAAGCTTATGAATTCTTTAAACGAAGAGCGCAAATAACCAGACATCTAGTTATTTATGATCTTATTCGCTCAAGTATAATTTAAAACAAATTAGTTTGCTAAATTATTTTATTCAATTAATAAACTTTACTTATAATATTTAAACCCAAAATAGTTAATTATGACAAAACGAACATTATCAAATAAAAGCCGTGTTTCTATATTACGCGTATCAGGTTTCAGAGCTCGAATGGCAACAACAACGGGTCGTAAAACTATTAAAAACCGTCGTAGAAAAGGTCGTAAAAAATTAGCATTAAATCATTAATGTTTTATATTATTAGAGTAAACAAAAATGTTTACTTCTAATAATCCAGAATTTTTTAGTTATAATTAATATAATAGTAATTTAGCAACTGAATTTTCTAAACAACTATTTTATGAAATTTAATGATGAACTAACACTTTTATTAAAAGCGCGCTATCCGGTTATTTTTATAAATACTATTGAAGAAGACCGAGTAGAATATGTTATTCGAAAACATATTAAAACTAATTTAAATCGAAGTATTTATAGTTGGGACTTTGTCGATGGTTATACCAATAATCCAAATAATGAAGGTTTTGCAAAACGAAATCCTTTACAAGCCTTAGAATTAGTAGAACGTTTGACAGCAGAAACACCTGCAATTTTTTTGCTAAAAGATTTTAATAGGTTTTTAACGGATATTTCAATATCTCGAAAACTTAAAAATATTGGACGGTTATTAAAGTTACAACCAAAAACGATTATTATTATTGGCTCTGAATTTAATATTCCAAATGAACTTCAAGATTTAGTTACTATTATTCAATTCCAATTACCTGTTGAAGCTGAAATTAGCCAAGAATTAATACGTTTAATTAAATCTTTAAATATTGAAGTTGAATCTGATTTATTTGAAAGTTTGACTCAAGCTTGTCAAGGTTTGTCATTAGAACGTATCCGCCGAGTTTTATCTAAAATTATAGCTACTCATAAAACAATTGATCAAAAGAGTATTACTATTTTGTTAAATGAAAAAAAACAAATTATTAGTCAAACCG
>Ga0209502_10000510_pt1:0-30000 | contig 41646 bp, 52 predicted proteins | sample ArcticOcean_MG_C_10_FD_187442 | JGI IMG/M metagenome (GOLD analysis project Ga0209502, IMG submission 187442) | Marine microbial communities from western Arctic Ocean - ArcticOcean_MG_CB11_90 (SPAdes) (version 2) | ecosystem: Environmental > Aquatic > Marine > Oceanic | place: Arctic... | reverse complement strand
ACGATGAAATATGAAATGATGATTCTTCTTACAGAAGAATTTAATGATAGTGAATTAAAAACATGGGCGTTTAATTATGCAAAAGCATTAAGAAAGTTAAGTGCTTCAGAAATCTCTGTAATTTCTCGTGGAAAACGTGACTTAGCATATATGATTAAAAATCAAAAGAGAGGAAATTTTATTCAAATCAATTTTTCGAGTCTTCCAAAAAATATTGAAGATTTTTCTAATAGTTTAAAATTGGATTCTAATGTTTTAAGATTTTTAGTATTAAATAAAAAAGTAGTATCAAAAAATTTATAATTATAATTATTATAAATTTTTCAATTACACTTGAATTAAATAAATACGTATGGTAATATATAAGTAATTAGATCATCCTCAGTAGCTCAGTGGTAGAGCAATCGGCTGTTAACCGATTGGTCGTAGGTTCAAATCCTACCTGGGGAGTAATAATAAAACGTTAAACTATGCAAAATAATTTTGATAAGTTACAGATAGGAAATAAGTCTTTTAATTCTCGACTAATGTTAGGGACAGGAAAATATCGAACAGTAAATCAGGCAATTGATAGTATAAATAGTAGTAATTGTGAATTAGTAACCGTTGCTGTTCGTCGATTACCGACTGATTTAAATAATGATAATACAACTTTTTTAAAATTTTTAGACTGGGATAAATTATGGCTCTTACCTAATACAGCTGGATCACAAACAGCAGAAGAAGCTATTAGAATGGCATTTTTGGGTCATGAACTTGCTTGTCAATTAGGACAAGAAGATAATTATTTTGTTAAACTCGAAGTGATTTCAGATCCTAAATACCTTTTACCGGATCCAGTTGGTACTTTAAAAGCTGCTGAATTTTTAGTAAAAAAAGGTTTTACTGTCTTACCGTATATAAATGCTGATCCAATGTTAGCATTACATTTAGAAGATTTAGGATGTGCTACCGTGATGCCTCTAGCTTCTCCTATAGGTTCTGGTCAAGGTTTAAATAATTTAGCTAATATTCAAATTATAATTGAAAATGCCACTATTCCAGTTATTGTAGATGCTGGTATCGGAGCGCCTAGCGAAGCAACAAAAGCAATGGAGATTGGAGCCGATGCTGTTTTATTAAATACAGCTGTTGCACAATCAAAAAATCCACAGCAAATGGCTGAAGCAATGCGTTTAGCTGTTGACTCAGGCCGTCTTGGTTATTTAGCAGGACGAATGGAAAAAAAATATTATGCAAATGCGAGTTCACCACAGACAAATATGAGTAAGTTTATATAACAATAAAATAATAAGTAGGTAAGAATTAATTTTAAACAGATATAAAAAGTAAATACTTAAATCTTTAAGTATTTACTTTTTATATCTGTTTATAAATATTTAATTATTCTCTGTTGAAATATTTTCTAATGGATTTTCTTCCAAACCTACTTCACTTGCTTTAATTAATTCCGGATCTACATCACTATAGTCAATTTCTACTAGAATATCGTTAGTATAATCAACTAATGAACCTTCACGCTTTACTCGTTTTACAACTAAGCGTGTTTTTGGGTACAATGGTGTTGTTAAACATTGTTGTGCTAATGTATCTTCTAATAAGCGCATTACAGCTCTTCGTAAAGGTCGAGCGCCATAAACAGGATCATAGCCTTCTTCTACTAAAAGACTTCGAACAGCAACATCAACTTCTAATATAATGTCTTTCTCTCTTAATCGTTTTTCTAATTGATTAATCATTAATCCACAAATTTCCCAAATATCATATTTTGTTAAATGGTTAAATACGATAATTTCATCAATACGATTTAAGAATTCTGGACGGAAAAATTCTTTTAACTCTTCATTAACTAATTCAGTAACACGCACAAATATAGCGTCATCTTTAATTGGCTCTGGTGTTGGTTCCCAACCTACACAACCATCTTCATCAATTTTAAAAGCAGGTTTATTTTGTTTTGATTTTGGTTTAATCCCACTCTCACGTTCGATAACTTTTGAACCTAAATTAGTTGTCATAATAATTAAGGTATTTTTAAAATCAATAACACGACCTTTCGAGTCTGATAAACGACCATCATCCAAAATTTGTAGTAATAAGTTAAACACATCTGGATGTGCTTTTTCTACCTCATCAAAGAGAACTACTGAATATGGTTTTGTTCGTACTGCTTCTGTTAATTGACCACCTTCATTATAGCCAACATAACCAGGGGGTGACCCAATTAATTTAGCAACAGTATGTTTTTCCATATATTCAGACATATCTAGTCGAATCATACTGTCTTCACTGCTAAACATGTATTCCGATAAAGCCTTTGTTAATTCTGTCTTTCCAACCCCTGTAGGTCCCGCAAAGATAAAACTTGCAATTGGACGATCTGGGTTACGTAACCCTACGCGAGCTCGACGAATAGCTTTTGAAACTGAAACAATTGCATGATGTTGTCCAATAAGACGTTCATGTAATGTATCTTCCATTTTTAAAAGTCGTTTTGATTCTGAATCAGAAATTTTTGTAACAGGTACGCCAGTCCAACCAGCAATAACTTCAGCAACATCATTTTCTAGAACTGTATCTACTTCTTTACGAGTTAAACCTAATGCTTCATTTGTTAAAGCCGCTTGTTTCATAATTGTAATATGAGTACGGACTTCCATTTCATGATCAACTAATTGTTTCGCAATATCAAAATCATGTTCTTTAATACTTTCTTCTTTATCTCGTAAAGTATCTTGTAATTCTTTTAATAATCGTTTCATTCCAAGTGGTAAACGACGATTTTCTAGACGAACACGTGAACCAGCTTCATCTAAAACATCAATAGCTTTATCCGGTAAAAAACGATCTGCAATAAATTTATCAGCAAGAATAGCTGCTTGTTCAACTGCTTTATCATGATAAGTTAAGGTATGGTGTTGTTCAAATTTTGATCTTAACCCACGTAAAATATCGATTGTTACCGCAACACTTGGTTCATCAACTTGAACAGGTTGGAAGCGACGTTCTAATGCTGGATCCCGTTCAATATATTTACGGTATTCATCAATGGTTGTTGCTCCAATACATCTAAATTTACCACGAGCTAATGCTGGTTTTAAGATATTTGCTGCATCTACAGCACCTTCAGCGGCACCGGCTCCTACTAATGTATGAATTTCGTCAATAACAAGAATTATTGCTGCATCATTTTGTGCTTCTTCAACAATTCGTTTTAATCGTTCTTCGAATTCACCACGGTATTTTGTTCCTGCTAATATTGAACCTAAATCTAAAGCCATGATTAAATTACCATCTAAAAAATCAGGCGCTTTTTCAGTTAAAATCAATTGTGCTAAACCTTCTGCAACTGCAGTTTTTCCAACCCCAGGTTCACCGATTAGAACTGGATTATTTTTACCGCGTCGAGCTAAAACTTTAATTACTTCATGGATTTCTTTATCACGGCCAATTACTGGATCTAATTTTCCTTCAACAGCTTCCTTTGAAATATTTTCTGAGTACTCATCTAATGTTGGAGTTTGACTACCTTTTTTCTCACGTTCTAACAAGAACTTTTCAGCCTGTGTTAATGGACGTAATATCTCTTCTTGGTTTTCTTCGATATAAGCTAAGATTAAATTTCTTAATTTTGGAATATCAACCTTTAACTTATCTAATGTCCGCATTGCCACGCCATCAGACTCTCCAATTAAAGCAAGTAATATATGTTCTGTTCCTACAAAATTTTGACCAAGATCTTTACCTTCATGGACAGCCATTTCTAAAACACGTTTTGCACGTGGAGTAAATGGTATTTCGGAAGCCACAAAACCTGTACCACGACCAATGTATAACTCAATTTCTCGACGCGCTTTTTTTAAGGTCACTTTCATTTTTTTTAGTGCACGTGCACCGATACCATGACGTTGACCAATAACCCCTAATAATAATTGCTCTGTCCCAACAAAATTATGACCCATTCGACGTGCTTCTTCTTGGGATAACATAATTACTTTAATGGCACCTTCTGTAAATTTTTCAAACATTTCTCTTAGTTCCTTATAATTTATTAAAGACTTTACAAAGTCTAATTTCTTCGTTGCTATTTTTTCCTTTTCTTTTTTACTCCCAAAACTAAATTTGCTAATTACGAATAATTATTTTGGATATCAATTCCTTGATTTATATTTTAGTATACATTATACTAAACTAAATAACAATTTGCAATATTAGATTGGCGGTATGGCCAAGTGGTAAGGCAGTGGATTGCAAATCCTCTATCCCCAGTTCGAATCTGGGTGCCGCCTATTATAATTTTTCGAAATTGTTGCTTTTTGATTAAAACCAATGTATTATTTATTTAGTACACACAGTTATTAAGGGGATGTGGTGGAATTGGTAGACACGACGGACTTAAAATCCGTTGCCTAGTGATAGTGCGTGAGGGTTCAAGTCCCTCTATCCCCAAATTAAAAATAAATTATTTAGCCGTTATAATGGTTTATAGTTTATGCTAAGTTAAAGAATAAAAATTAGATCTGATAAAAGTACTTATAGTAGTTGATTCAAGTATTTTTAAATATTTTAGTAATGTAAATTACTAAAATATTTAGTGATAAATTATGATAAACAAATTCGATATAAAATTCCTGGCGGTAAGTCTGATTTTGATAAAATATCAAACATATTTATACTTGGATCATAAGAAATATCTAAAACTCTTTTATGAATTCGAATTTCAAAATGTTCTCTAGAATCTTTATCAACGTGTGGTGAACGTAAAACACAATAAATTCGTTTATCTGTAGGTAATGAAACCATACTAAACTTATTTACATCATGAGCTTGAACTAATTCAATTAGTTTTTTACATGATGATGTTAACAATTCGTGATTAAAAGATTCTAATCTTACACGAATTTTTTCATTTGTTTTTGTTTCCATAAATTTCTTTAATTATTTAACAATTTTAGAAACAACACCGGCACCAATTGTTCGACCACCCTCACGGATTGCAAAACGCATACCATCTTCAATCGCAACTGGGTAAATGAATTCAGCAGTCATTTTAATACGATCACCAGGCATTACCATTTCAACGATGCTACCATCATCAGCAGTAAATTGTGTGATTGAACCAGTTACATCAGTTGTTCGTACGTAGAATTGTGGACGGTAGCCTGTAAAGAATGGTGTATGACGACCACCTTCGTCTTTTGTTAATACATATACTTCTGATTCAAAGCTTGTATGTGGTGTAATTGTACCTGGTTTTGATAAAACCATACCACGTTCAATATCTTCACGAGTAACACCACGTAATAAGATACCAACATTATCACCAGCAAAACCTTCGTCTAATGTTTTTTGGAACATTTCGATACCAGTAATTGTTGTTGTTCGAGTGTCTGTAACCCCAACAATTTCAACAGTTTCACCAACTTTAACAACACCACGTTCAATACGACCTGTTGCTACTGTACCACGACCTGTAATCGAAAATACATCTTCAATTGCCATTAAGAATGTTTTTTCAACATCACGTACTGGTGTTGGAATATATTCATCAACAGCATCCATTAATGCGAAGATTTTATCAACCCATGGGTTGTCACCACGTCGGATTGTTGGATCTGCTGAAATAGCTTCAATTGCTTGTAATGCTGAACCAGGACAAATTGGAATATCATCACCTGGGAAATCATATGCAGATAATAATTCACGAACTTCTAATTCTACTAATTCTAATAACTCAGCATCATCTACTTGATCTTCTTTATTTAAGAAAACAACAATATCAGGAACACCTACTTGTTTAGATAATAAGATGTGTTCACGTGTTTGTGGCATTGGACCATCTGCTGCTGATACTACTAAAATTGCACCATCCATTTGAGCAGCACCTGTAATCATGTTTTTTACATAATCAGCGTGACCTGGACAATCTACGTGTGCATAGTGACGACTTTCTGTTTGATATTCTACGTGTGCGGTATTAATTGTAATACCACGTGCACGTTCTTCTGGTGCGCCATCGATATCTTCATAAGCTTTAGCTACATTTGAACCATCTAACGATAATGTAGCAGTAATAGCTGCTGTTAATGTTGTTTTACCATGATCTACGTGACCAATTGTACCAATGTTAACATGCGGTTTTGTACGTTCAAATTTTTCGCGTGCCATTTTGTAAATTCCTTTAAAGTTTAATTTTTATAAATTAATATAATGAGAAAAGCTTTTAGCGAGAAATGATATTTAAAAATTAATATCTAAAATGTGCAAACGCTTTATTAGCATCTGCCATTCTATGTGTTTCTTCTTTCTTTTTAATAGTATTACCGATGTCATTAGCTGTGTCAATGATTTCACTTGCTAATTTAATTGACATACTACGGCCTACTCGTTGGTGAGAATATGTAATAATCCAACGTAAAGCTAAATTTGTAGCGCGGAATCCACTAACTTCAATTGGAACTTGATACGTTGATCCACCAATTCGACGAGCTTTAACTTCTACTACTGGACTAGCATTTCGAATTGCTCTTTCAAAAACTACTACTGGATCTTCGTTAGTTTTTGCTTTAATAATATCAAATGCACCATTTACAATGTTTTGAGCTAAATTTTTTTTGCCTGCTTTTAAGATTCTACTAGTTAATAAACTTACAAGGTAGCTATTATATGTAGAATCTGCTTCAGGAAATCGTTTTTTAGAAATATTTCGACGAGACATAATATCAGATATAGTTTTAAAAATTTAAATTGCATAATGCAACTTTACAAATTATTTTTGTAAAATTACATTATTAGCTGTAAAAAGAAAAAAGTTTTAGTTATTTATCTTTTTTTGGTTTCTTTACACCATACTTTGAACGACCTTGTGTACGATCTTTTACCCCACCACTATCTAGCGCACCACGAATAATATGGTATCGTACACCAGGTAAATCTTTCACACGACCACCACGTATTAGTACAACTGAATGTTCTTGTAAATTATGTCCAATTCCGGGAATATAAGCAGTAACTTCAAAACCAGAAGTTAATCGAACACGTGCAACTTTTCGAATTGCTGAATTGGGTTTTTTCGGTGTTGTTGTATATACACGTGTACAAACTCCACGTCGTTGTGGGCAATTAACTAATGCAGGACATTTTGTTTTTTTCTTAATTTGAATTCGTCTTGAACGAATTAATTGTTGAATAGTTGGCATATATCTTAAAAATTCTAGATAAATAATTGTTTATTAGTTTGTTGAATTTAAGCCGTATTTTTTCATAAATCGTTCAACACGACCTTCACTATCAATAAGTTCTGATGATGTATTATAAAATGGATGATTTGCTAACCAAATGTCCACTTGTAATTCTTTTTTTGTTGAACCAACTGTACATAATGGTTTACCATCACATAAAACAGTTGCATTATCGAACCATGTTGGATGGATTTCAGCTTTTGGCATATTTTTAAAGTAAATGATATTAACGTTTTGAGTATTGTGGAGCTTTTCGAGCTTTTCTTAAACCATATTTTTTACGTTCTTTAATTCGCGCATCTCGTGTTAAAAAACCAAATGGTTTTAAAATTATTCGATGCTGTGGATCCATTTGACAAATTAATCTTGCAACACCTAATTGGATAGAATCGGCTTGACCAGTTAAGCCACCACCTCTAACTAACACTATAATATCAAATTGGTTTTCTAAATTTAATTTTTTTAATGGATCCCAAATTTTATTAATATAAGTTGAATTATATTGTAAGTATTTATCACCAGCAAGTTTGTTAATGATAAGATTTCCTTCTCCTGGAACAAGGAATACACGTGCTACTGCTCGTTTCCGTTTACCAAGACCAATGTTAGCTTTTTGTAGTTTTGTATTCATAAAAATTTTTATAGATTATTAGTAAAAGTCTCAATATTATCTATTAGAATTGGGTTCTGCGCTGTATGAGGGTGCTCAGAACCTTGATAAATTTTTAATCGTTTTGATAATTGTTTCTTCGCAAGCCCATTTGGCATCATTCCATATATACATTTTTCAATAATTTGTTGTGGGAGACCATTAACAATTCTTTTTAATGACGACCCAGGACGACCTGGACTGAATACATGTATACGTTCAATTTGGCGATCTACAGTAAGTGCTTCTGCATTAATTAAAATAACATAATCACCTGTATCAAAAGCGGGATGATAATAAGACTTAATTTTTCCAGATAATAACCCGACAATTGAAGAAGAAATTCGGCCTAATTGTTTGCCTTTACAATCAATTACATACCATTTTTTTCTTGTATAGTCAGATGCTGGAATAAATGTTTCATTCATAAAATATTTATTAATTAAATAAGTAATTACTTTAAAACTATTCCGAGTTTATTTTTCAGAGTAGTGAAAACTTCATCAGCCGATTTACGACCAAAGTTTTTAAGTTCTTGTAATTTTTCCGGAGAGTATTCTAATAAATCACCAATTGTGTTTATCTGAGCTCGCTTTAAACAATTATAAGCTCTTACTGACAATTGTAATTCTTCAATTGCAATATTGATATGTGGATTTATTGGTGTTAAAGTATTAGTATTTTCTAAGATATCTAAATCTTGAGTAAATTTATTTTCCATTAATGAATTAAATAACTCAATAATAAACTGAGACGCCGAAGAAATAGCATCTTCCGGAGAAATACTTCCATTTGTCCAAATATCTAAGAATAACCGCTCTGTAATTGAATTTGAATTATCATACACATTTTCAATTTTAAAATCTACTTTTTGAATAGGCATGAAAATTGCGTCAATCTGAAGAAAATCTTCAGATTTATCACAAAATGTTTGACCTGCTAATTTATAACCAGTACCATGTTCAAATTTAAATTCAATTTCAAGAACATTTGAAGTCGAAATTGTTGCTATATAATGATTTGGATTTACAATTTCAATATTTGAGGGTAATTGGATTGAATCTGCTGTAATAACGGCAGGTCCTTTAACTTTTAAACGTCCAAAAGAAATATCATCAGTAGTATTTTTAACAACAATTCCTTTCAAATTTAATAAAATTTCCAGGATGTCTTCTCGTACACCTGGGATTATAGAAAATTCGTCACGAACGCCAGCAATTCTAACAGCTGTAATTGTTGTGCCTCCTAAGTCACTTAGTAGAACACGACGTAAAAGATTTCCGATTGTTATACCTTGACCAGGACGTAAAGAATTTATTAAAAACTGTCCATACATGGAGCCAGATTCAATTTTCTCTGATTTCAAACATTTAATATATAAATTATTCAGAGTCATAGTTTAAACTCTTTCGAGGATTCTTAGAAATATTAATTTTTAAACTCTTCGACGTTTTGGAGGTCGACAACCATTATGAGGAACAGGGGTAATATCATGAATTGAAAGAATTTCAAATCCAGCACCTTCGATTGCTCGAATTGCTGTTTCTCTACCTGAGCCTTGGCCTTTAATTAAAATTTCAACATTCTTCATACCCGTACTAAGTGCTTGTAAAGCAGCTTTTTCTGCAGCTGTTTGAGCAGCAAATGGTGTTCCTTTTCGAGCACCTTTAAAGCCAGCACTTCCTGCAGAAGCCCATGAAATTGTATCACCGGCTAAATTTGTAATTGTTACAATTGTATTATTGAATGTTGATTGGATATGAACAACACCTGTAACTAAGTTGTTTTTATCTTTTTTAAAGGCTGTTTTACGAATTTTCTGTGCCATATTAAGTAAAATTTTAAATTATTATAACTTTCTTAAAAAACGAAATTATTTTTTCTTACCTGTTACTGTTTTCTTAGCACCTCGACGTGAGCGAGCATTAGTTCTTGTACGTTGACCACGAACAGGTAAACTATTTCGATGTCTTTTTCCTCGATGACAATTAATCTCATTTAATCGTTTAATGTTTAATCCATTGAAACGTCGTAAATCACCTTCTAGTACTAGACTACTTGCTTCTACAGCTTTACGTAATGTTACAGTTTCTTCTGTTGTTAAATCATTTGTTCGAGTGTCTGGACTAATATTTGCTGATGCAATAATTTGTTTTGCACTAGTAATACCAATTCCATGAATATAAGTTAATGCATATTCAATTTTTTTATTCCTTGGTAAATCTACACCTACTAATCTTACCACTTTGTTAACTCCTTAAAATTATTAACCTTGACGTTGTTTATGTTTTGGGTTTTCACAAATTACCATAATTTTACCATGTCGTTTAATTACACGACATTTATCACACATTTTTTTTACTGAAGGACGAACTTTCATTTTAATTTTTATAATAATTAATTAATTTTTTACGTAATTTAATCAAACATATCATTATAAATATTTGATAGAATAATACTTCGAATTTCTCTTGATAGTTCAAGAATTACACCTACTAGGATTAATAGTGATGTAGTTCCTAAGCCATTAAAACTAGAACCAGGTAATATAGCTTCGATTAAATTTGGTAACGTAGCAAGAATTGATAACATAATTGCGCCCAAGTATGTTACTCGTTGCATTACTTTTTTTAAATAAAAAGTTGTTTCAACTCCTGGTCGTATTCCTGGAATTGAAACAGCCATTTTTTGTAAATCATTCGAAATATCTTTTGGGTTTAGAACAATTGTTGAATAGAATGAACTAAATAACAATATTAAAACAAAATAACTAATCCAATAAATAATTTTTGACGATTCAAGAAAAGCAGGAAGCGTTAAAAATGGTAGTAATCCCAGATTATTTATATAATTTGGGATTACTAAAACCGCTGTCGTTAAAATAATTGGCATAACGCCTGCTTGATTAAAACGTAATGGAATATAATTATTTTCAAGTAACGAAGATGTTGAAAATGATTCTGTCGTTTTTGTTAATTGTTTAGATGATATTAGCGGGACGATTCGTGTACCTTCTTGTAATAAAACAATGCCGTAAATGGCAATAAAAAGTAAGATACCGATCAGCATCCAGGAAATAACCGAAATATTTTCACTTGCTTTTAAAAATAAGTTTTTACCAAAATTGGGTAAATTGGATACAATATTTGTGTAAATTAATAATGATGCTCCATTACCCAGCCCATATTCTGTGATAATTTCACTTAACCATAAAACAATCATGGCTCCGGTAGTTAACCAAACCATAATTTGTCCAGCTAAATAAATATCCCAGTCAAATAAGGCTCTTTTTAAATAAAAAGCAATACTAAAACTTTGAATTAATGCCCAACCTAAAGTAATTAATCGTGTTAACTTATTTATAGTTCGACGACCTTCTCCGCCTCCTTCTTTTTGTAATTTTGAAAGACTTGGAAAAACACTAAGTAATAATTGGATTAAAATGGACGCATTAATAAATGGAAATATATTTAGAGTAAATATTCCAATTACAAAAGTATCATTTCCTGCAAATGTACTTACTAAACTTTTTGTCATTGAATGACGTTCAAGATAAAAAGCTAAATGATTATGATTTATTCCCGGAACAGGTAAAAATGTTCCAATCCGAATAAAGACTAATATTCCTAAACTTAATAGCAGACGGTTTAAAAGAATATTTTTATCATTAGTTTGTTTAATCATACTTTAATATTTAAGTATTAATATTAAATAGCTAATCTTAATTTAAATTAAGGTCTCGTTTTTTTGCTACTTGTGATTTTGTTGTTAAATTTTCTAAGGCACAAATAGATGCACGAGCATTGTTTAATAAATTATCAGATCCTAATTGTTTTGCAATAACATTTTTGATTCCTGCAACTTCTAAAACAGTTCGAACTGCACCGCCTGCAATTACACCAGAACCTTCAATAGATGGACGCATAATAATTTTACATGCACCAAAATCTCCTGTAACGCGGTGTGGAATACTTAATGATTTTGTAATTGGAATTTTTATTAAATTTTTACGACCATCTGATTTTGCTTTTTTAAAAGCATTAACAACGTCATCAGCTTTCGCTACTCCAACTCCAACTTGACCATTTTCATCTCCAATAACTACAATTGCTCGGAAACTTAATTTTTTCCCACCTTTTGTTACTTTTGATACACGGCTTATTTTTATTAAACGTTCAACGAATTTTTGCTCATTTCTATCATCCGTTCGTCGTGAATTTTTTTTAGACTTATTAACTTGTTTTAAATCGGTACTCATAAAATTTATTAAACCTATAGTTTTAATTTTCAGATTGGTTATTAAAATTGAAGACCACCTGCTCGGGCACCGTCAGCTAATGCTTTAATTCGTCCGTGGTAAAGATATGGTCCTCGATCAAATACAATTTTCGTAATATTTTTTTTTAAACTAAGTTCAGCTAACTTTTGACCCATTAATCTTGAAGCTTCACATGTTCGTCCATTTTTACTATCAAGCAAAATATCACGATCTAATGTTGAACAAGAAACAAGAGTTTTTGATGTTGTATCATCAATAATTTGTGCATAAATGTTTTCGTTCGAGCGATAAACAGATAAGCGTGGTCGCTCTTGTGTTCCTTTTACTAAACCTCGTAAACTTTCACGTTTTAAAAGTTTAAATTTTTGAGGTTTTAATTTTTTATTTTTATTTTTGAGTTTTAATAAAACTCGTTTTGATAATTTCATAAATTGCTTTTAGTGTTAAGGTTAATTGTTTTAAACTATGTGTAAGACAAAAACGTTTATTTTTTACCAGATTTACCAGCTTTACGTTTTACAATTTCTCCCTCATAAATAATACCTTTACCTTTATATGGTTCCGGAGGACGCCATGCACGAATTTTCGATGCAAACAAACCTAATTGTTCTTTATCGCAAGCTTTAAGATTTATATCTACATTTTTTTTCACTTCAATGGTAATTCCGTCAGGAATTTCCATTTCAACAGGATGACTATAACCTAAATTTAATACAATCGATTTACCTTGAACGGCAGCTCGATATCCTACCCCTTTTAGTGCTAAATTTAATTGGAATTGTTCTGAAACTCCAATTACCATATTGTTAATTAAGGTACGATATAAACCATGCAAAGCACGGCCTTGACGTGTTTGATTTTGTAGACTCACAATCAAAGTACTATCAGTTTTTTCAACACTTAGGGAAATAGGAAGTTTATTTTGTAATGTTCCAAATTTTCCTTTTACTGTAATATCTAATCCATTACAAGTAACATCTACACCTGAAGGTAGTTCAATTGGTAATTTTCCGATACGTGACATATTTTTAAATTCCTCCGATTACCAAATATAACATAAAACTTCACCACCAATACCTAGTTCTTTTGCTTTGAAATTTGTCATAACACCTTTTGGTGTTGACATAATTGCAATGCCTAGATTATCTAAAACTTTTGGTAGTTCTTTTGAGTTAGCATAAACACGTAACCCGGGTTTACTTATACGTTCAAGTTTACATATAACCGGTTCACGTAACTTTCCTTTATATTTTAAAGAAATTAATAAGTATGCATGTAAGTTTTCATTGTAAACTTCAAAATTTTCAATGAAACCTTCTTCTTTTAAAATTTCTGCAATGGCATTTGACATTTTTGTACTTGGAACTTGTACAATTTGATGTTTAACCATATTTGCATTTCTAATACGCGTTAGCATATCCGAAATTGTATCTGTTACCACAGTTCTCTCCTTATTTTTTCAGGGTTTTTTTATTCTTGAGACCAGCGTTTACGACGTAAATGTTTCTTCTTATCCCACGCTTGACTAACTTCTGCTAATGAAGCATATTTTTCATAATACCCAGAATCGTTTAATGGGAATCGTAAGAATTTTAAAAGAATCATCCCATTTAAAACTCGATCAAAAGTGCGTGAACGAGTTTTAGGGTTTGACGCTGAAAAAACTAAAGTGATACCAAAACCTTGTGCTTGATCAACATCTTCATAATTAATTTCGGGGAAAATTAATTGTTCTTTTAATCCAAGTGTATAGTTACCAGCTTTATCAAAACTTCTTACAGATAAACCACGGAAATCACGGATTTGAGCAAAAGTGAAGAAGATTAGTTTAGTTAAAAAAGCATACATCTTTTCACCGCGTAACGTTACCGTTAAGCCTAATTCTAGATCTTCACGAATTTTAAAACCAGCAATAGCTTTTTTTGATCTTGTAATAAGAGGTTTTTGACCCGTAATTGATGTGAATTCTTGGATACTTTTTTTCAAAATATTTGTGTTTTGAGCCGCTAATCCTAACCCTCGGTTAATTTGGATTTTTTCTAGCTTTGGAATTGTGTGAACATTTCTAAAAAGCTCTGGATCATTTTTTCTTAAAACACCCCGAATTCCTTCAGTATATTCTTTTTTAATATCTGTAAGTAAGCTATGAATTTCAGCGACTTCTTCTAATGAATTTGGATTACGCATATTTTTAAGACTCTGTTACATTTAATTTTACATTTGAATGATGAATAGGAGCTTCAATTTGTTTGATTTCACCTACTTCATTATCTGTATTAGGCTTAATATGTTTAAATTTATAATTAATTCCTTTAACAAGAATTTTTCCCGTATTACGGTAAATTTTAATTACTTCGCCTGTTTTATTTTTATCAAACCCTGAAATAACTTTTACATTATCACCGAGTTTAATATGCATTTTTTGTCGTTTTATCATTTATAAAACCTCCGGTGCTAATGAAACAATTTTCGAGAAATTTTTATCACGGATTTCACGTGCAACAGGTCCGAAAACTCGTGTTCCACGAGGATTATTATCTAAATTAACAATAACGGCTGCATTGTCATCAAAGCGGATATACATTCCATCTTGACGACGAATAGATTTAGAAGTTCGTACAACAATAGCTCTCACAATATCCGATCGCTTAATAGGCATATTTGGAATAGCTTCTTTAACTACACCAATAATTGTATCACCAATTTTTGCATATTTTCGATTTCCACCTAAAACCCGAATACACATAATTTTTCGAGCACCGGTATTATCGGCTACTGTTAACATAGTTTGTGGATAGATCATAAAAATTTAATTTTAATTAATTAACGATGATTTTGAAAGAATCTTGGTTAATGTCCAACGTTTTCTTTTACTTAATGGGCGAGTTTCCTGAACTAAAACTTCGTCTCCAATATTACATTGCTCAGTTTCATCATGAGCTAAATATTTTTTTGTTTTTACTATTGTCTTTGAGTAGATTGGATGTGGAAAACGACTTTCTACTTGTACAACAATGGTTTTGTCCATTTTATTACTAACAACAATCCCAACTTTTTCTTTTACTGGCATTAAAATTCCTTATATATTTGTTTATTTAAAAATTTCCAGTTAAATAGTTTTGTTTTTGAATCAAATTAGAGACAGCATTAGTATTTGATTGTTCTAATGCTTCTAATCTTAGAGTTAAGACTGTCTTTAACTGTGCTAATCGTCGTTTAGCAAATTTAATTTCATTTGACTTGAAAGGTTGTCGAGTAGCTTTTTTGAATTTTAAATTAAATAATTCTTTTTCCGTTTTAATAATTGCGTCAGAAATTTCAGTATTTGAAAGTCCTTTAATATCATTAAATTGAGGTAAACTCATAGGTTATTCGATATTTGTTCTAATAATAAATTTTGTTTTTATTGGTAACTTATACGCTGCTAGAATAAAAGCGCCTCGAGCAACTTCTTCGGGAACGGAAGCAATTTCAAATAAAATTGTTCCTGGTTTAACGGTAGCTACCCAATAATCTACAGCACCTTTACCTGAACCCATTCTTGATTCAGCAGCTCGTGCTGTAACGGTTTTATCTGGAAAAATACGAATCCATAATGATGCACCACGTTTTGTGTAACGAGTGATTGTTCGACGAGCTGCCTCAATTTGACGAGAAGTAATCCAAGTCGGTTCTAAAGCTTGTAAACCGTATTCGCCGAATGAAATTTCATTACCACGTGTTGCTTTTCCACGCATACGACCACGGTGATATTTTCTATATTTTGTTCTTTTTGGACTTAACATAAGAAATTAAATTTATAAAAGATATATTTTGTGTCTATTTTGCTAAAATTTCATTTTTAAACAACCAAACCTTAACGCCTAATACGCCATAGATCGTATTCGCTTCTTTGGCACAATAATCAATATCAGCTCGTAAAGTTTGTAAAGGTACACGACCCTCTCGAATCCATTCACTTCGAGCCATCTCAGCACCATTTAATCGTCCTGAAACTTGTACTTTAATACCACTCGCGTTATCTTCATGTGCTGCTTGAAGAGCTTCACGAATTGCACGTCTGAAAGCTACTCGGTCTTCTAATTGCTTAACAACTAAATCACCAATTAATGAAGCATTTAAATTAACTTTTTCTACTTCAACGATATTGATTGTAATTTGACGATTGTTAGGTAAAAGTTTTTTAATATTTTTTAATAGGTTTTCGATTCCTAAACCATTTTCACCAACTAATGCTCCAGGTCGGCCTGTTTCAATATTTAATTGAATCTGATCTCCTAAACCATTACGATTAATTTTAATGTCTGAAATACTAGCTGCTTTTGCTAATTTATCTAGATATGTTCTAATTTGATCATCTTCCTCTAATAAACTAGCATATTGATTAAAATTGGCATACCAAGCAGATCTATGTTCTTGTGTAATTCCTAATCGGAATCCTAATGGATGTGTTTTTTGTCCCACCGAAATAATCCTTTTAATTTAAATAGAATTTATAAAATCAATTAACTTGCTTCTTTTACCACAATGGTAATATGACAGGTTGGTTTTAAAATTTTAAATGCACGACCTTGTGCGCGTGGTCGGATACGCTTTAATTTTGGTCCTTCATTAGCATAAACTTCATCAATAATTAATTTTTTTTTGTCTAAATCATAATTATTTTTTGCGTTTGCTGCTACTGAATGAACAATTTGCCAAACTGGCCCACCTGCATCATACGGTAAGAATTCTAAAATCATTAGTGCTTCTTGATATGAACGTCCACGAATTTGATCTAAAACCCGACGAACTTTATGTGGTGACATCCGAATATATTTTGCTACAGCTTTTACTGATTGAACGTTAGACATAAACGACTTTTTTTTAACTTTTCTTTTTGCTTATATTTTAACTTTATGAAGATTTTCGAAATCCGTTTCAATCTAAACTTAAAATTTGATTCGAAAAATATAACAATGAATTCTATTTATATTTTAAGAAAACAAAACAAACCTTGTTACCATATTGTTTCTAATTTTTTAGGAACTGGTTTAACCTGATATGCTAATTTAATAGTTATAGTATTGGAAATTTTAAATGATTCCGATTGTTCATTAACAAATCTATTGAATTTTGATATTTCATTTATGTTTATATCATAGATATAAATATCAAAAAAATTTACATACAAATTATTTTGAAGAAAAATAACGCTTGAATTTAATATCTGTAAAAGGTAATCACGTTCATCTGGATTTGATTTTAAAAGATATAAGAGATCATCAATTACATAATAATAAAGCTTATATTTAAAACTTTGTAAAATTGTTTTTGCAAGCGGTGACAATTTATTATCACATTTCACATTAAAGGTTTTAATATGAAAATTTGGATCTACAATTTTTTGCACCATAGAAAAGTTTCCTTAACGTTTGATTTTTCTATCGGTTTTAATATGTGTTCTAAATGTGCGTGTTGAAACAAATTCTCCCAATTTGTGACCAACAAGTTGATCAGAAATAAAAATTGGTACATGTTGCTTACCATTGTAAACTGCAATAGTGTGTCCTATCATACTTGGTAAAATTGTTGAACTACGAGACCAAGTAGTAATAGTATCTTTTTTTCCCGCAGCGTTCATTTTATCAATTTTTTTTAATAAATGATACGCAATAAAAGGGCCTTTTTTTAATGATCTTGGCATCTTAAGAATACTTTGATTAATTATATTTGATTAAAATTTCAATTATGCTCGACGACGAAGAATATAAGCATTACTTGCTTTTTTATTTTTTCGTGTTCTCATTCCTAACGCCGGTTTACCCCAAGGTGTTAATGGGCGACTACGCCCGATTGGAGCACGACCTTCACCACCACCATGTGGATGATCACAAGGATTCATTACAGAACCACGTACTGTTGGACGTTTACCAAGCCATCGTGTACGACCAGCTTTTCCACTTTGTTCTAAAAAAGCTTCGTTATTACTCACTTCACCAATAGTTGCAGAACATTCTTTACGAATTAATCGAACTTCTTTTGATGGTAATCGTAAGGTTACGTAATCACCTTCTTTAGCTAAAATTTTGGCTGACGTTCCAGCAGAACGAACAATTTGGCCACCTCTTCGCGGAATTAATTCAATATTGTGAATAGAAGTACCTAAAGGAATTTCTTCTAATGGTAAAGTATTCCCGATATTTAACGGAGCTCCTGAACCTGAAATAATTTTATCTCCAACACTTACATTATTTGGATGTAAAATATAACGTTTTTCACCATCGGTGTAATTTACTAATGCAATTCTTGCATTACGGTTGGGATCATATTCAATTGAAGCTACAGTACCTTCAATGTCATGTTTATTACGATGAAAATCAATTAGACGATATCTTCTTTTATGACCACCACCGCGATGACGGATTGTGATAACACCGCGATTATTTCGCCCTTTTTTACGATGATTTTTTCGGATTAAACTTTTTTCTGGTTTACTTGTTGTAATTTCTGAAAAAGTTGATAATGCTCGGTTACGTGTACCTGGTGTATATGATTTATAAAGACGGATGCTCATAAACTTAATTAATTTCGATTATATAACTGTTAATTTTCGGCAAATAAGTTTATTGTATCCCCATCTGCTAAAGTCACAATTGCTTTTTTATATTGCGATTTCCAACCAAGATATTTACCAACACGTTTTTTCTTTCTTGGTAGTTGACAAGTATTAACTTTTGTCACTTTTACATCGAATAAATATTCAATTGCTGCTTTAATTGTAATTTTATCAGACGATGGATTTACAATGAAACTATATTGATTATTTTCTAAAAGTCTTGTAGCTTTGTCAGTAATAATAGGATATTTTATAATATCATTACTGCTAAGATTAAAATATGAAGAATCAACCACAATAAGTCTCCTTTATCTCATTTACTGCTAGTGGTGTTAATAAAATCTGTTTAGCTTTTAAAATACTAAGCGTATTTAAATTTGAAGCAGAAATTAATTCCACGTTTTTCATATTTCGGATTGATAATTTTAATGCTGGAGTTTTTTTAGCAACAATAACTAAAACTTTTTGATCCAAATCAACGCCACAATTTTTACATACATTAAAGAATGTTTTTGTTTTTGCTGATTCAATTGCATTTTCTAAATTTTCAATAACTGAAATATTATTTCGTTTATTATATAATAAAGTTTGTAATGCTAATTTACGTTCTTTTTTATTTAATTTTAAAACGGTATTTTTTGGTTTAGGTCCAAAAATAACACCACCACCTTTCCATAATGGTGAACGGTTTGAACCTGCACGTGCTCGACCAGTACCTTTTTGACGCCAAGGTTTTCGACCACCACCACGAACTTCACTTCGGGTTTTAGTAGAAACTGTACCTTGTCTTTTTGAAATTTGATGTCTTAAAATATCTTTATGAATTAAATAGTTACCAGATTTTTCAAGGACATTCAATTCCAGTTTATGTTCGTCATTTAAGACTTGTCCATTTATATCTAAAGAATTATATTTAATAAATTTTTGAACAGTCATACGTTATTTTATATATAATCGTTTCTTTGCTAATAAAAATTCAATTATTCTGATGCAGCAATACTTAATAAGTTCCCAGGTTTTCCTGGTACAGAACCTTTTACTACTAAGATATTTTCATCACTATTAACTTGAATAATTTTTAATCTTTTAATGTGTGTAATTTTATTACCTAATTGACCTGCCATTTTTTTACCAGGTAAAACACGGCCAGGATCTGTACCCATACCAATCGAACCAGGTAATCTATGGTTTTTTGAACCATGTGTCATTGGACCTCGTGTGAAGTTATGACGCTTTTGTAGACCAGAAAATCCTTTACCATTACTTTTACCTGTAATGTTAATCAGTTGACCACTCGAAAACGATTCAACGTTTAAAATTTGTCCAACTGTAAATTCTTCAGGATTCTCAACACGAAATTCTTTTAAATATTTTAAAGGTTGAATGTTTGATTTTTGTAAATGACCTAATTCAGGTTGAGTCAAATATTTACTTGGAACTGCTCCATACCCGACTTGAATTGCATTATAACCATCAGTTAAAACTGTTTTGATTTGTGTAATAACACATGGACCAATTTTTAATATTGTTACAGGAATAATATTACCTGATTCATCAAAAATTTGAGTCATGCCAATTTTATTACCTAATAAGCCTAAAGCCACAATTTTTCTCCAGAAAATAGATTATGTATTAACATTTTTATAAAAACAAAAACAATTAATGTTAAATTAATTAAAAAATAAATAAAACAATTTTTATTGTTAAATTACTAATACTAATTTAAAAAAATTTAAAACATTTGTCTATATAAGATAAATTAACACTTTTATTAAAAACATTACGGACCTAGCTCTTTCTTTATAGTCTAATTATTTACTATAAATAGAAATATAAAAATTAAATATACTTAATAAATATTATGTCAAAAGTTGTAGGAATTGATTTAGGTACAACAAATTCAGTAGTAGCTGCAATTGAAGGTGGTCAACCAAGTGTTATTCCAAATGCAGAAGGTTTACGAACAACTCCTTCAATTGTTGCCTATACAAAAAAACAAGAACTATTAGTTGGACAAATTGCAAAGCGTCAAGCTGTTATTAATCCCGAAAATACATTCTTTTCAGTAAAACGTTTTATTGGTTCAAAAGAAAATGAAATTTCAGAAGGTGCAAAACAATTACCTTATAAAGTTTCTAAAGATTCAAATGGAAATATTAAAATAAAATGTTCATCTTTAGATAAAGAATTTAGTCCCGAAGAAATTTCAGCTCAAGTATTACGAAAATTAATTAATGATGCAAGTACGTATCTTGGACAAGATGTAACACAGGCAGTTATTACTGTACCGGCTTATTTTAATGATTCTCAGCGTCAAGCAACAATGGATGCTGGTAAAATTGCAGGCATTGAAGTTCTACGAATTATTAATGAACCGACAGCAGCATCATTAGCTTATGGTTTAGATAAAAAACAAAATGAAACCATTTTAGTTTTTGATTTAGGTGGTGGTACATTTGATGTCTCAATTTTAGAAGTTGGAGATGGGATTTTTGAAGTATTATCAACAGCTGGTGATACAAATCTAGGTGGTGATGATTTTGATAAAGTTTTAGTTGATTGGTTAGTAAGTGATTTCAAAGATAAAGAAGGAATTAATTTAACTGTCGATATTCAAGCTTTACAACGTTTAACTGAAGCAGCAGAAAAAGCTAAAATGGAGCTATCAACTGTTGAAAAAACAACAATTCATTTACCATTTATTACTGCTGATAAAACGGGCCCGAAACATATTGAAACTGATTTAACACGAGACAAATTCGAAAGTTTGTGTAAAGATTTAATTCAACGTTGTCGTATTCCAGTAGAAAAAGCATTAGCAGATGCTCGTCTTGAAAAATCAGATATTAATGAAGTTGTTTTAGTTGGTGGATCTACACGAATTCCAGCTATTCAAAATTTAGTAGAATCATTAACGGGTAAAAAACCGAATCAATCAGTAAATCCTGATGAAGTTGTAGCTATTGGTGCAGCGATTCAAGCAGGTATTCTTGCAGGGGAAATTAAAGATATTTTATTATTAGACGTAACTCCATTATCTTTAGGTGTTGAAACTTTAGGTGGTGTAATGACAAAAATCATCGCTCGAAACACTACAATTCCAGTTAAGAAATCTGAAATGTTCTCAACAGCAGTTGATAATCAAACTAATGTAGAAATTCATATTTTACAAGGTGAACGCGAATTAGTTAGTGGTAATAAAAGTTTAGGTAATTTCCGTTTAGATGGTATTCCTAAAGCTGATCGTGGTGTACCACAAATTGAAGTAACATTTGATATTGATGTAGATGGATTACTTTCTGTTAAAGCTAAAGAAGTAGAAACTGGTGTTGAACAATCTGTAACAATTCAAGGTGCGTCAAATTTAGAAGAAACTGAAATTGAAACTATGTTAGCAGATGCCCAAAAATATGCAACGGCCGATCAAGAAAAACGAAAAAATATTGAAATTAAAAATCAAGCAGAAACACTATGTTTTGAAGCAGAAAAAGAGTTAGAGTTATTAAAAGATAAAATTTCTGGGGAACAAAAAACTAGTGTAACACAACTTATTACTAATATCCGTCAAGATATTGAAACAGAAAACTTTGATTCATTAAATACCGTTTTAGAAGAATTAAAATTAGCAATGAAAAATATGGCTGATATGAATCAATCAGAAGATGATTCAATGGGTGATTTAAACGATTTATAAATCTTTTAAAAAGTTTAAACGAATAATTATTCGTTTAAACTTTTTTCTCATCAACAATGATACATTCCGTTGTTAAAATCATACTAGCAATAGAAGTTGCATTCTGTAAGCCAGAGCGTGTTACTTTCGCTGGATCAACAACTCCTTCTTCATACATATTTCCAAACCTATTTTCTGCAGCATTGTAACCAATTTCAAATTCTTGTTGTTGAACTTGTTCAATAATAACTGCTCCATTGATACCTGCGTTTTCAGCAATTCGACGTAATGGCGCAACAATTGCTCGTGCAATGATCATTGCACCAACTAACTCATCTTCTTGAAGATTATTTTTTGCCCATGTTAATAAATTATCTGATAAATGAGCCAAAGTTGCTCCACCACCAGGAACAATACCTTCTTCAACCGCAGCTCGAGTCGCATTAATAGCATCTTCCAATCGTAATTTTTTATCTTTCATTTCAGTCTCGGTTACAGCGCCAACTCGAATTACAGCAATACCACCTGATAATTTTGCAATACGATCTTGTAATTTTTCTTTTTCATACGCTGTTTCTGCTACATTAACTTGTTTTCGAAGCTGTTCACAACGTGTTTTTACTGCTTCTAACTCTTCTCCATCACCAACAATTGTTGTACTATCTTTTGTTACAATTACTCGACGCGCTTGACCTAAAAGATTTACTTGTATATTTTCTAAACTTAAACCTGCGTCTTGGGTAATAACTGTACCACCTGTTAATACTGCAATATCTTGTAACATTAATTTTCGTAATTCCCCAAAACCTGGGGCCCGAACTGCTACTGCGTTTACAATTCCACGTAATTTATTTAAAATTAAAGTTGCTAAAGCTTCTTTTTCAACATCTTCGGCAATAATTAATAAAGGTCTTTTTGTTTTTGTAATTTGTTCCAAGATTGGTAATAAATCTTGTTGAACTAAAGTAATTTTTTTATCAGTTAATAAAATATATGGATTATCATACGAAACTTCCATTTTATCAGTATTAGTTATGAAATATGGCGAAATGAATCCTTTTTCAAATTTCATACCTTCAGTAATTTCTAATTCAGTAGAAATTCCTTTTCCTTCTTCTAATGAAATTACACCTTCTTTTCCAACTTTGGCTAATGCATCTGCAATTAACGACCCGATAATTTCATCATTACCTGCAGAAATTGAAGCTACTTGTTGAATAGATTGAATGTCTTCAACTGGTTGGGCAAATTCATTTATTTGAGTTACTAAATATTGAGTTGCTTTTTCCATACCTAATTTAATAGAAATTGGGTTTGCACCAGCAGCCACATTTTTTAAGCCTTCTTTTACCATTGCATAAGCTAAAACGGTAGCGGTTGTTGTACCATCACCGGCAACATCATTGGTTTTTGAAGCAGCTTGGCGAATTAATGAAACGCCTGTATTTTCAATATGATCTTCTAATCTAATTTCTTTTGCAATTGTTACACCATCGTTAACAATTTGAGGAGACCCATACGCTTTCTCTAATACAACATTTCGACCTTTAGGACCTAAGGTTACAGAAACTGCTTCAACCATAATTTCCATTCCACGTCCCAATGCTCGGCGGGCATTATCTTGATATAATATTTTTTTTGACATATTTATAATTTATTTATTTAAATCTTACGAAAAATCTTCAAAGTCAGATTTTAAAGGAAACTAGATAATGTTTGCAAGTGAATTCCGTAATTTCTTTAAAATCTTTTTTATAAAAGCTTTACTAAAAAGAAGAATTACTTGTATTATATTGTTATGTAACACAGTTTGGGCTTGTAGCTCAGTGGACTAGAGCACGTGGCTACGAACTACGGTGTCAGGGGTTCGAATCCCTTCTTGCCCAAGAAATTAAAATTAGACTGTGTTACGATTTTGGGGTGTCGCCAAGTGGTAAGGCTGTGGACTTTGACTCCGCCATTCGTAGGTTCGAATCCTGCCACCCCAGATTCTTGAAAATTTCATCCATTCTCTAGTAGATATTTTACATTATACTAGGTATTAGATAAACTAAAATTATGGAAGCTAAAATTCAATTTATAAAAGGATTAAATGAAACAGTACTACCCGATGTCCGATTAACACGTTCTAGGGATGGGAGTACTGGAACAGCTACTTTTTGTTTTAAAAATCCCAATATTTTAGATAAAAGTACTGCAAAAGAAGGTGAGATTACTGGAATGTATTTAATTGATGAAGAAGGTATTTTAGAAACTCGCGATATTAATGCAAGATTCGTTAATGGGAAACCTGAAGCAATTGAATCAATTTACATAATGAAAAGTCCTGAAGCTTGGGATCGTTTTATGAGATTTATGGAACGCTACGGTCAAGTGAATGGACTTGTATTTACGAAAGCAAATTAATTATAAAAATTTTATCCTAACCTAAAAAATGTATACATCATTAGATTGGCTTAATGAATTAGTTAGCGTAAAAACTATTCAATTAGAAAACTTAATAGATAAACTTACTCTTGGTGGATTTGAGGTGGAGGAAACCTTAAAAATCGATGTTAATAAAAAACAGCGAACGGTTTTAGATATTTCTGCTACTGCAAATCGAGCAGATAGTCTTTCGATTAAAGGAATTGCAAAAGAAATTACAGCGTTACTTGATCAGCCAAGTTGTTCTTCAAATTATATCAACCAACAAGTAGAATATCAAAAAATCATTACAAATGTAATTCAGACTACAGAAACAATACCTGAATATGGAACATTTGTAACAGTAACAATCGAAAACTTAACTGATTTAACAATTCCGAAATGGTTAAGAGAAAAATTAATCTGTTCAAAAGTCGAACCTTTAAATAATCTATTAGATTTTCAAAACTATGTTTTGTTAGAAACAGGTTATCCTTTTGAATTTTATGATTTGGAAAAAATCAAAACAATTATTAAAACTTCTGAATTTGAATTGAGTTTAAGTTCAGTAGATACACCTACAACTTTTATAGGTAGTAATGAGATAAAATATAAACTTAATTCTGACATTTTAGTTGTTAAGGCAAATAATTACCCCATTAGTATTGGTGGAATTATTCCAAACCAAGATGTTGCTTATAGTGCAACAACAAACTCATTATTAATTGAAGGGTCCATTTTTAGTTCAAAAAAAATCCGTCAACAATCACGGAAATTAGGTTTACGAACAGACCGTTCAGCAAGGTATGAAAAAGGTTTAAATAATAGTTACTTTAATGAAGCATTAATTAGATTAATTACATTATTAAAAATTACTAATCCAAAATTAATTTGTAAAATTCATACTGCTTCTGAAGTCGAGCAAATAACTGATGTTAATTTATCGTTAGACTATGCGAATGTCATCGAAATTTTAGGACCAGTTAAAAACTCAATAACAAAGAAGCCTGAAAATATATCAGTAAGTCAGATAACAGAATATTTAAACCGTTTAGATTTTGAATTTAATTTTGATCTAGAAACGACAAAATGGAATATTAAAATACCAAAAGCGCGTATTGATGATCTTGAACGAGAAATCGATTTAATTGAAGAAATTGGACGCTTACACGGATTTAATAATTTTATTACTAACTTACCGACTGTTTCTCGAGTTGGAAAAGAAGATTTTAGTTATCAAATTCGTAAAAAATTAACCAATTGTTTTATTAATGAGGGGTTAAATGAACTAATACAATATTCGTTAGTAAATGAATTAACTGATATTACAATTCCATTAATTAATCCTTTAACAAATGACTGCTCTACTTTACGAACAAGTTTATTACCAAATTTAATTAAAATTGTAAGTGATAATTTAAAACAAGGTAATAACTTATTAGAAGGTTTTGAATATGGCCATATTTTTAAGGATAGTTCAAAAATTAAGTATCAAGAGCTGGAAATGGTTAGTGGTATATTCGGCGGAAGAAAACTAAAACAAACTTGGGATGGACCAGGCCAAACATTATCGTGGTCTGAAGGAAAAGGTAAAATAAATTCTTTATTTACTAAACTTAATATTCCAGTGATATGGCAACCGATCACTGAATCTCAATATAAAACAATATTACACCCATACCGGACCGCAGAATTATGGTTATCGACTAATGAATGTTTAGGTGTTTTTGGTCAAATTCATCCTATTCTCGCAAAAAAATATAATCTTCCAGCTGATATATTCTTATTTGAATTTAATTTAGATAATATTAGAGATGAATTCCAAAATCGGAAATTAACGTTATATCAGCCTTATTCAAATTATCCAAAAATTACTAAAGATTTATCATTTGTTGTTGATCGTACTATTCCATTTAGTGATATAGAAAAAACTCTTTTGATTAATGGTACACAGTATTTAACCAAAATTAAATTACTAGATGAATATCGTGGGGCGGCAATTCCAGAGCATAAAACGAGTTTATGTATTCAATTAACATTCCAATCATCACAAAAAACTTTAGTTACAAAAGAAATTGAGGAAATTTTAATAAAATTACAATGTGCCTTAGAAATTAATTACAATATACTCGTTCGTATTTAATTTTGATAATTCTATAATTTCTTTATAGAATTATAGAATTATCCACCGCCTACAATTGTAATAATCTCAATTGTATCATTTGGATTAATTTTGATATTTTTCCATTTATTTTTATTACAAATAAATTGATTATACTCAACAACAAAAATTGAAGATTTATAATCAAAATAAGATAATAAGTCTTCTAAAGTTATTAAGGTTTTGGTATAATACTCATTTCCATTAAAAAAAAAGGTAATTTGATCGGACATAATGATATTTTAATAAATTTTTTAGAAACTCTAGACGAACATCAATGTAAACTGATAAAATATATTTGTAAATGATATGGCGGGTGTGGCCAAGTGGTTAAGGCAGCGGGTTGTGATTCCGCCATTCGCCGGTTCAAGTCCGGTCACTCGCCCAAATCTTTATTAATTCCAAGGAATATTAAGAAAACTTAGTTAAACAAAATATTATATTTTATGTCACGATACCGTGGACCTAAATTACGAATTACAAGACGGTTAGGAACTTTACCCGGGTTAACACAAAAACAATCCAAGAAAAAAGACCGTCCAGGTCAACATGGAAAAGGATCTGAGGGAAAGAGAAAAACAACAGAATACGGTGTACGGTTAGAAGAAAAACAAAAGTTAAAATTTAACTATGGTTTAACTGAAAGCCAATTATTCCGCTATATTAAAGAAGCGCGTCGACGTAATGGAGTAACAGGTTTAATCTTATTACAATTATTAGAAATGCGCTTAGATAGTATTTGTTTCAGTCTTGGTTTCGCATCTACAATGGCAGGGGCTCGTCAACTTGTAAATCATGGTCATATTACTGTAAATGAAAAAACAGTTAATATTGCTAGTTTTCAATGTCGAATTAATGATGTAATTGGTATCAAAGCAAAAACATCGTCAAAGAACTTAGTTGAAACTAATCTTAAAAATATTCGTTTTGCAGATCGACCAAATCACGTGAAATTTGATAGTACTAAATTAGAAGCTACTATTACAAACTATTGTGACCGAAATGATCTACTATTAGAACTTGATGAATTACTAGTTATTGAGTATTACTCAAGACGTTAAACAACAGTTATTATGGTTTCTTATTATCTGATTTAGACTCAGATTTCAAATTAATAAATTAAATTTAGAAATATTTATGTTAAAATTACGATTAACCCGAACTGGTCGAAAAAAACAACCTGCATATCGATTAGTTGTTATGGAGCATTCAACACGTCGTGACGGTCGACCGGTTGATTTAGTAGGTTATTACAATCCTTTAACCAAAGAATCAAATTTCAAGGTTGAGAAAATCCAACATTGGCTAGCTAATGGTGTACAACCAACAGAAACCGTTGCTAGCTTATTACGAAAAGCACAAATTATTGAATAAGAATTTTTATCCAAAATAAAACTCTCGATTATAAAAATCAAGGGTTTTATTCCTAATTTAATACAGTGTATTAAAACAAAAAATAGACGTAACAAAGTTGTTAATAATATTATAATAAGTATTAGAAAACTATTAACTTTATTTATTTTGTAACAAATATGTCTCATTTTACAACAATGAAAACTAGTTTCCAAAATTTTGCATATTTGGAAAAAGCTTTAACTAAATTAGAAATCGTTCATACAAGACAACCTAGTAATGATAATTCAACATTAGAAAATTTAATCATAAATCAATCAAATGGTTATGATATTCAATTTGCTTGGAACGGTCAGCAATATGAATTAATTGTTGATATGAGTTTCTGGGAACAATCATGCCCTGTAGAAAGCTTTATTGATAAAGTTGCACAGCAATATGCTGGAGAAGTTATTGTAGGTGAAAGTCAAAAATTAGGTTTCCAACCAATTAAATACCAACAAAATCAAGATGGTTCAAATACTGTTGTACTAGAACGTTGGAATGAAAAAGCTTAAAATTCTTGAATAAAATGTCTTTAAAACAAAAACTTTACCTAATGATAAAATAGAATTTATTATTAGGTAAAAAATCATTTTTTTTCATTTAACTAAAAAATATAACAAGGAAAAATCAAATATTTTTCAATTTTTCCCTGTAATCTATTAAGATCAAGTTTCTTAACGTGATAAACGTTGAATTTGTTGAATAGCTAAAGTGCCGATGTTTATTAAAGCCCAAGTTGCTGCTGTCAATAAAGGAAGAGCAATTACAAGTAAACGAGTATCCATAGCTGAAAATCCTGTATAAATATTAAAATTTTAAATACAGAAAATGATATTAATGAATAATATTATAATCCACATTATAGTTCATATTATATAATAATATTGGAAATATTTGTTATCTATCTCCTTAGATATTATTGATTTTATAAGTAAAGTTTGTTGATAATAGATTCTTTTCAAAAATATTTAAAATTGAAAATAGAGTTACATTAATTAAAACTTTGGCATTGAGCTATCTTCCCAGGAGGTCCCCCCCCAAGTATTGTCGCCGATTTATAACGTTTCACAGCTGAGTTCGAGATGGATCAGCGTGGTTCCGTTCAGTACACTAGAAACACCAAAGCAAAAATCTTTAAAGTTATTAGTCTTTAAAGATATAAGATATTTTTAAGAAATAGTATCTTAAAAATATCATTTAAAAATTCAAGTCCTCGGTCTGTTAGGACATCTCAGCACATACATTACTGTACTTACACTTAATGCCTATTAAACGGTTAGTCTTACCGTGACCTTACTCACTTTCGTGATGAGAATACTCATCTTGAGGTGGGCTTCCCACTTAGATGCTTTCAGCGGTTATCCACTCCATACTTAGCTACCCAGCGTTTACCGTTGGCACGATAACTGGTACACCATAGGTATGTCCTTCTCGGTCCTCTCGTACTAGAGAAGGCTCCTCTCAATATTCTAACGCCTACACCGGATATGGACCGAACTGTCTCACGACGTTCTGAACCCAGCTCGCGTACCGCTTTCATGGGCGAACAGCCCAACCCTTGGGACGTACTACCGCCCCAGGATGCGATGAGCCGA
>Ga0209502_10000505_pt1 | contig 41753 bp, 29 predicted proteins | sample ArcticOcean_MG_C_10_FD_187442 | JGI IMG/M metagenome (GOLD analysis project Ga0209502, IMG submission 187442) | Marine microbial communities from western Arctic Ocean - ArcticOcean_MG_CB11_90 (SPAdes) (version 2) | ecosystem: Environmental > Aquatic > Marine > Oceanic | place: Arctic Ocean... | reverse complement strand
TTTTTTACCAGCGAGTTCTTGGATTAAAAGGATATTCTCGAGTACTGTTAAGTCTTGAAGAAGATTGAAAAATTGGAAGACATAACCAATGTTATTGCGGCGGAATGTGGTCATTTTCTCAGAATGCTTTCGTGGGACTTCGCTCTCTTGGAACAGGTAACTCCCTTGGGTTGGACTATCAAGTGCAGACAAGCAGTTGAGGAGCGTTGTTTTTCCTGAGCCAGAAGGGCCGAGAAGAATGACCCTTTCACCTTCATGAATTTCTAGGTTAATTCCATCAAGGGCCTTGACAACACCCGCTGGGGTTTTGTAATAACGCTCTATGTTGTTCATTTCGAGTAGTTTCATCATTTCACCTTCTTAGTTGCATTAGTTGTTTAAAATCCCTGAAATTGAAATCGGTTTTGATGATAAAATCTTGCACCATCTTATTTGCTGACAGGTCTGATTGCCACATGATGGCCATAATCTCCCGATTATTGAAATTACCCATTACTTCTTGACAATGATATTATGAAAGCGGGTGTAAATGGTTTAGAATAAAATCTGATGCTAATGAAGTGGCCCCCGCTCCCACGAAAGCGGGCTTCGCTTCAATCAAAACAAATCAAAGAAAACGCTTGAGTAAGCGTGAACTGAACATTACTCCATATTATGGCTGTTCACGCGTAGGAGCGGGGAACACGATAAAATCTGATGCTAACGAAGTGGTCCCCGCTCCCATGAGAGAGGATACAATAGAAATCGTTCAACCTCTCGATAGAGCGTGGAACAAATTGAAATAAATCAAGATGAAATAATTTGGTCCCCGCTCCCAGACTTGAACTGGGGACACCCTGATGTCTGCTGAGACGTTTTGTACTAATACAACTACAGTCAGGTGCTCTACCAACTGAGCTAAGCGAGGTAATCCGTCGCACTTGGCTCCACTACTTAACCCCAACCGCATGATGGCAAGGCTATTTCACTATCAGTAATCAAGAGACTTGACGCCTACTGCTTTAGCCGACGTTGTCTAAGTGCCTCTACTGCAAGAACACTAACTGCAACTTGCAGGTTGTAAGATGGGACAAAACCGTCCATCGGTAAAATTACTATTTCATCAGCCGCATCTTGAACCAATTGACTAACACCATGTTTTTCGGCACCTACAACCAATAGAACATCGCCAGTCATATCAACATCCCAAGGCCCTACTTTACCGGTATCTTCGGCCACGATTATTCTGACTTGATTAGATTTTGCCGCTGCTAAAATTTCTTCACTAGTTGAATAGACAACGGGGAGAAAGCGATCGGCTCTCATGCTGGCTCTGCGAATAGTCCTTCTCTCCTCATGAGTTTTAGCAACATTGAGAACAACTGCATCAGCTCCAGAAACTTCCGCAGTTCGTATTGTAAAGCCGAGATTTGTCGAATATTCAACTCCGTCAAAGAACCAAATGGTTCCACCTCTTTGCATAACTTCATCAAGAGTCCCCTCAATATTTCTTCCAATCAAAGCCAAAGCATCTTGTGCACCATCATGCGACATTCTCCACAAGTCATTGGTTGAACCTTCTTGTAAAGGAACCCCATTTTGTTGACAAAGTTCCCTGATGAGAGTTGTATCTTTCTCTCTATCGACCAATACCATGTCCAAGGCTTGTCCTTGCTGCAATGCCGCGAGTACCGCATCGCTTCCGGTCACTTGGCCTGCCATGACCATCCGTTGTGCAAACTGCTCAAGAGCCTGCTCATCGTCAAACTCTTTCGTTATTGATTCTCCATTGCATTGTCATCACAGATACAGAATACCATGCTGCCAATGCTATCATTACTGAAACCAACCACCAAACAGGCGACCAACTCCAAGGGTCGCCAACTCCTTCGATTTGCCCAGGCAATGGGAAAAAGGGCCACATTGACCACGCCCCAGTATGCGAGATTATGTCGAAAGCGGCGTGGCTAGACCATGCCACTACCATCCAAGTTCGCCAATTTTTGTATTTGAAATAAATGAAAACCAATAATGGTAAAAGAAGAGAATGGGTAAACCAGTATCCAGCAAGCCACATAGAATTCTCAACTCCAGCCCAATGTGCAGGGTCATAGATCCAAGGCCAATCACCGGCTGACCATGAAAATACAATTTGTGCCGGAATCGCTGCCAAATCAGGTGCAGTACCCAAAAATGCCCCTATCCATCTTCCATGTTTTCGTTGTTGAGATGGTTTTTCCCACAATACTAGTTCGGCGATAATAGCGCCGATGATGGCATGGGTAATCATGTCCATGTGATTCCGTAAAAGCCGCAATTAAAAAACTCATTGTTACAGTTATTGAAAATATTTTTTTAACAAGACAAGAATTGTAAGAAAAGCAGTAATCATTACTATTTATCCGGTGTTTGGTGAGCCAATAGTGTGAAATAATAATATTGAGTAAAATGAATTATCGGCGTATAGGGCAGCCAATCGCGACATAGCACATCGTTTAGCCGCGTGGACAGACTCATAAAGGGGAGTTAGGTCGGCAGAACGCTGAGAAGCAGAGTGTTCATCATGTCACAAGGATTGTATCATCATATTCGTGCAACCTGGAAGCGTCCAAAAGATGCTCTTCCTCACATGTATCGTCAGACTCGTATGGCAGAATGGCGCCGTGAGCCGGTAAATTGCCGTATCGAGCGTCCTACTCGTTTAGATGCTGCTCGCAGAATGGGCTACAAAGCAAAGCAAGGCGTTGTTGTAATCAGAACTAGAGTCCGCCGTGGTGGACTTCGTAAGAGTAAGATTAACATGAAGCGTAAGCCATCTAAGATGGGTATGAAGAAGATTACCATGGGTAAGAATATTCAGCGTATGGCTGAAGAGCGTGTTGCACGTCACTTCCCTAATTTAGAAGTTCTAAACTCCTATTGGGTTGGCCAAGATGGAAAGCACAAGTTCTACGAGGTTATCATGATCGATACCGACCACCCATCAATAATCGCTGACAAGCAACTTGGTGTATTCTCCCGTGCAAATGGAAACAAGTCCCACCGTGGACGTGTTTACCGTGGTATGACCTCTGCTGGAAAGCGCGGTCGTGGATTGTACAACAAGGGTAAGGGCGCAGAAAAGCTACGTCCTTCTCTAAAGGCAAACCTGAACCGTGGAAAGTGATTTACTCACAATTCATTTCAGCCTTTGAATTGTTAAGGCTTCATTAATTGTCGTTGTATGATTCATTTTACAATAGGCGGATTTATTGATGGGCTATACTACAGGTCAAAACATGGTGCAAGGCGAGGATGTGATGACGAGACTTTCAGGTCTCGAGGTCTATCTCCCAGATGGGCGCCGACTCGGCCTTGTTCACGATGCTGTTATCGATGAAAATACAATGCAATGCACTCACTTATTTGTTAGAGAAACCGACCCTCAATTAGTTGAGGGGAGTATTCACCTAGCCGTTCCATGGCGCTGGGTTAGAGGGATAGATCGTATAGTGGTATTACGCTGGTTCCCTGCAACTCCAATACCACTCAACTGAGGTGACTTATTTGGCATTCGATGTTCACGTTCTTGGTACTGCTTCGGCCCGTCCTACATCCAAAAGACAAGTTAGTGGAAGCATCATAAAATGTGATGAAGGCACTGTTGTTATCGATGCAGGTGAAGGTTTTCAAACACGATTCGCCAACCAGCGCAAGAATCTGAAACTGTTTGAGAAAGGTACAACTCTGAAAACAGTAAAAATTGATGCTGTATGTTTAACTCATGGGCATTTGGATCATACTTGGGGATTATTGCCATGGTTACAAAGCATGAGTTTAGACAATAGAGAAAATCCATTGTTGGTATTAGGACCTACTAGTGTGGAAGTATTCGATTCACTGTTGAATAATCAACAAATCCCTGACCAAGCACCTCCCGCAGAATTAGCACGTCAGTTCAGATATTGGCAATCATTAGGGGGCAATCATGAAGCCTTATCTTACCCAATTCGTTGGGTGCTAGGGGATATTGAAAATAATCGCTGGCTAGAATTTGATACACAACAAAATAGTGTCCATCAATTACAGGGTATGCCTCAACCTAACTGGAAAAACAACAAACTTTGCCCTTTGAAAACTAACCATTCAGTACCATCTTGTGCATGGATGGTGGAATCAAAAGCAAAATCTGGTACTTTCAATCGAATGAAGGCGGCAGAAAACCGACTTGATGATGTGCAAAAAGGGGCATTGGCTAGCGGCCAAGATATTGAATTGGATGATGGTACAAAATTACACGCTGCTGACTTTAGGGGTGAGCCCAAAAACGGATTGCGGGTAATAATCTCTGGAGATACTGCAGAACTAGCACCAGGAATTACCAATTTAGATAATTGTGATCTGCTAATTCACGAGGCAACTTTTGTTGAAGATGCAGCGAAATGGGCTGACGATTTCTTGCATAGTACTGCCACTGGCGCTGCAAGAACAGCCGTTCAGTGCGGCGCTAGGCACCTAGCGATAACTCATTATTCTTCTAGAACCAAAGATTCAGGAGAACCTTTGAGAGAGGCACAATCAATTCTACAAGATAGCGCAATTTCTTGCTCAGCACTCGCAGATGGTGACAGAATAATTGTTGAAAACGATGGCCAAATTGTCCATCTATTTTGGAACGGCAATGGCTGGAGCCGTTGATTCAAGCAAGCAAACTATTGAAGTGTGTTAAGGCGAGGGCCAAATCATGCAATCTCGCATCGTTGCTCTGTTACTGGTCATTATGATGATTTGGCCTTCTGCTATTGCTGCCGAATCAGGGCGAGCAACTCCTAATTGCTTACAGCAAGATATCTCAAGCATTCCTGGCTCTATTGGAATAGATGGTGGAGTTTGTGTCAAAGTAGATTTAGGACAATTACAATCAGGAGATGTCTATCAATTTGACATCACAATATTGCAATCTATCGACTTATTGCTATTTGATGAGAATGGAGTCCAAGCATATGACTTAGGCCAATCATATCGCAACGCCTTTGAACAGATTGTAAGCACAGAAAATGCGGAAGGACAATATCAATTCAATTGGCAAGTTCCAGCATCTATTACTGCAAAAACGTGGTATGTTGTTCTAGATAACCTGGCTCATGATGGAGACCAAGGCATGGGTGACCAAGGTGGAAACCAATCACAGGTTTCTATATCTGTGGATAAAATGGACCAATCTTATTGGACACCATTCCACAATTTGATTCATATCGAGAACCAAAGTAGTCAAGTGCTATTATCTGGTGATGATTTGAAATTAGACGCAGGAACCTCAATAGTCATTTCCGCATGGGCTTTGCAAGGACAAGCTGATGTATATTTGCAAACAAAGGAAATGTATGACTTGTATGCAAGTGGTGGCGTTGGTTCACTATATGTTAACGGAGGGGCTTTGCAAAATGTGGCAGACTCCGCTTCTATGACTTGGCTTGTTCCAGCAGAATTAGACGGTCAAGAATTGGTTGTTATCGCAGATAATACAGACACCCCAGTGGGTGGTGGCGATGGAATCGAAGAGGTTAGAATGACGGTTAGAGTTGAGTTAGCACCACCACTAAATCCAATTATTAGTGATGAAGATAATTCAACAGTAGCAATAGGCCAATCCATCACATTGAATGCATATTTAACTCCTAATCAGTTACAACAAATCGATACGCTGAGTTGGGATTTTTATTCCGCTGATGGATTAGCAAATGATGATGCCAATGGTTGGGAAGTTGAAGCCACTTGGCAAGTCCCTGGTCTCAAAACAGTAACCCTAACCGCGACTTCACAAACAGGAGAAATCGCTCAAACAAATTATTCGATTACAGTTATTGATGTGGTAGATCCGGTTGCTAGAATTTCCGGCAGTGGATTGCCGGTCAGTAATGGATGGAGAGTAAATATTGCCGAAACTATATCTTTCAATTGTGATTCGAGTACTGATGATTACAGCGAATTATCTTGCGCATGGACTCTTGAGGGAATACCATATGGTCAAAATAATTCAATTGTTCTAAGTTGGAATGACATTGGCACTCACAGTATTGGGCTAACAGTTTCAGATGGGGCTGGAAATACAAATTCAGTATTGACTAGCGTTATCGTCTTAGATACAACACTCCCAGTACTAGAATCATCCAGTCTTGAAGGGTTTGCTTCCGCAGGAACAGTTGGAGAGAAACTCACTTTCTCAGTTTCAGCCACAGATTCCTATGATGACATCACCAAGTTACGTTACCACTGGGATTTGCAACCGAGCAGAGATACTGATAACAACGGAAACCCTAGAGATGATGCAGATTTACTCGGATATCAAACCAGTATCACCTTCAATAAAGTTGGTCGTAATGAAGTAGTGCTAACCGTATTTGATGAATCAAACAATTCAGACTCACACGCTTTTGCAGTCAATATAGCATCGGAACCAATACAAGACGGACTAACTCCGATTCTGTTTTTGGTTCTATTTATTGTAGCGATTACATCTGCAGTTGCACTCTTGGGTCATAGAAGGTGGCAATCTCGGATAGCGAGGGAAATATTGTCTGGTAGAGGATTATCCGAATCAGAAGTGATTGCTCACATGGCTACTGTAAAGCATACTAGAGCGTTGCCATTATTTGCCAGCGCGACCCAATTAGCAGGACTAGATGGGGGAGAAGTTCAATCAAGTTCCGATAGAGAATTAGCGGAGAAGGAAGCAGAATTACAGTCAATATATGGTGATGAAAATACTGCAGACCTTGGATTTGCAAGTAATAGCGGATACTCTCAAGCACCTCAAATGAGTGCGGGAAGTATTTCCTCAGCAGCAGAAGCTTCAGCACTATTGCAAGAAGAAGAGAGTTCAACAGCACAACCAGCAGAACAACCGATAACACAACCAGTTGCGCAACCGACTCAAAATGAAGCACCTAAAGCGATAGTCGAAAGTGGTGGAATTTCTCTTCCCGAGGGAGTATTAGGGACTCGTCCTGTAGTAGAGCAACAAGTTCCAGCAGTCGTTGAACAACCAGCTTCAGCAGTTGTTGAACAACAAGTTCCAGCAATCGTTGAACAACCAGTTCCAGCAGTTGTAGAACAACAAATTGCCCCAGTTGCAACTGAACTGAAATGTGTTTGCGAATCATGTGGGATCGGATTTGAGATAACGCTCCCAGCAGGAGTTCCTAAAGCGATTGTAGCATGTCCATCTTGTCAAGTAGACAATATGATTGGTGCATAAATCAATGCCAACTAGATCGCCGTTGAGCAGGTTTGATTGTTACTATAAATCACTGAAATCACCCTAGAAGTATACAAATAGGCGAATGCTTCTCATAGGTGTTAATCTTCCTTTAGTATATGGATGAGCGCAAGCCTCGCTTGATACGCCAAGGTTTGCCGCAAAAGGCCGACCCTAGGCGGATGTCAATTTTCCTCGTCTTGGTAATGATGTCTTCAATCGCAGTACCCGCCAATGCAGATGTTAGCGTAGCAACAGATGACTTCGGAATCCTTGATGCTCTCACTCAAACATTGGCAGACAGGGAACAAAGCGGTGAATCATTCATCGCCGTTCAAGGTGCGGATAATTCATTGGCCTATGTTGATGCAGCTGCCAGACCAATTACTACTGGCGATGCATTAAATGAAGCGGATAGTTATCTTAATGATATTGAAATGCGAGATTCTACGCCGTTTGAGGCAGACCATCCTAAGCCGTATCAATTTCTCATTGGAGAGGCTACACATCCAGATGGATGGCCTTACAATCTGTTTGAAACTTTATTTTCAACTGAACAATTTGGATTAGACAATTTATTGGGTGTTGGAATAAATACTTATGCAATTTATGTTAATTATTCTTCAAGGAACGATGGGCCATCGCATGAGGCTTGGGATTCAGGCACATTCACAGGTGAAATTTTCACCGCTTCTGGTGGATTAACGTTATTTGAAAATTATATTGATGTTGATGGTGATGGCGTCGATGACCTTTCTGTTGCATTAACGGTTGAGGGAATTGCCACAATCGGTGAAGGAATCGGCGTTGAATTCAGCGATGATATAATTCCTCTTATCGAGGAGATTTGGATACGGCCTACTTTCAAATGGGCGGTAACCACTCTCGATCAAAATGACCCGTTATGGAATGAACTTGCACATTTGGAAGTCAGCCTAATGAAGGGATTATCCTTTGATATTACCTTAGACAATTCAGAATCTTATGCAATAGTAATTGATACCCGTTTCACTCAGCCCCCAAATGACTTTTCATTAGGGGTCGGAATTCAAAGAATGACATTTGATGTCAATGCAGCTTTCACCAGTGCCATTGCACTGGTAGCAGCGCTAATAAGTGGACAAGTCAACTCATCCGAACTAACATTGACTGCAGTATCAGCACCTTATGCATTAAGAATTCTCAATCCAAACCACGATTCTTCAGATCGTCAAACCGATTGTGAAGATGATGATTATTTTGACCCAATCAATGACCATATGGCAGAATCTCGTATGCACAAATGTGGATTTAGTGTCGGCATTGGCTATGTTCACTTTGGGCAACAAAATCCCGGAGGGTCTGTTCCCGTTTTGGAATTAGCATATATTGATGCAGGTTTCCATCCAGAACAAGGTTCAACATTACTTCCAGGCGAAGTCGATTTAACTTTGAGAAATGACAATCTTGGTAAGAACTCATTTGACACAGTAGAAGTATATTCGGATACTGGCATAGATCTCTATGTCCACTATTATGAAGACCGCTCCGAAGTTCCAGAAGGTGATTTACCATTTGGAAATATCACCGATTCAAGGGTTTGGATTAGAGGATTACCGTCAGGCACTCTACATAGCGATGAAATAAATGCGGTTTTCACCATGATTGGAGAAGCACCGGGGTCTGCCAACCTCCCAGGAGATATGCCAACTCGATTGTCATTGATTATTGTAATTAAAAATTTTACAGATGATAAAGATGATAATGTCAATGACCCAACATTACCAGTGAACCCAAGCAGCCCACCAAATACATTAATCGCCATTGTTGGAACAGAATCAATAGACCGACTGGAATACAAATCCACTTTCATGAGAGGCGGTTATGCTAATGATTCATCATCTCTGCAAGTCGCAATTGATAATGTACCAAAAGCAATAGTTGTACAGGGTAGTTTCTTAGTACCAAGCAGCGGTCTTGGAAGAATTAATTTCGATAATCCAAATTTAAACACAGTCGCACAAGTATTCGATAACGCGCTACTCTCACTCGTTGAAATCATTTTGGATATTGGCGATGTTGTTAATGGATTGCCATCTTCTATTGTAGGGACTGCGGGTTCAAGCGGTGGCGAGGTCAATATCAATTGTTACAATCAAATAAAGCAGAGTTTGCCGACATCGGTAAGGGAACCGATGGAAATTGGTAGCCTACAATTAGCACTCTCTTCCTCAGACCAACCTTGGCTTCCTGAGATGGACCACATTCTTCTTTCCCAAGATCTGAATTTAGATGTTGTAGCCGGCAGGCTAGGAAACCAACCACCACTTGTACCGGTTGCAATCAGCATAAAAATTGGTGGTATAAGTCATGTTAAACATTCCTTTGATCCTGTAAATGAAATTAGAAATATGGAATTGGATGGTATAGAAGGTGGGGCATTATTGATAGGTCATATCAATCATCATGGCATGGACTTAGACGATGCAGTAAAACAATCTGCAACTGTTTCAAATCGTCCTAGCAATTTTTTAGTTGTCCAAACAGCTTCTGAATTATCATATTCGGCAAGCACTCCTATCGGCACTATCACCTATGGTGGGACATCAGGTGATCAAAGAAATGCGATACGTCTTGCTGGACTCCCAGCCACATTTTCGATATTACTAGGGGATACAATCGGCTATGTTGCTAGCGAACCGATGGATTCAATCCAGATTCAAATGACAAATGCATCACAACCATTGACCATGGATGGAGACCATTTCAGATATTGGGTTGATGGAGACAATGGTGAAGCAAGTCTTAGCACTCAGATATCCAATGTTACTAGTCTACAAAGATTGTCACCTCTTGTACCATCTGCTAGCGGCCCCGAAGGTAATTCCCGAATACAATTATTACGTTCTAGTTCATCTCCATTTAACATAATCATGGAGGATGTTTCGGTTTACGACGATCCATTTTTGGGCCTGAATGGGAGAGCAAGGCTTGACCCATTACCTGGAAATATTACTATGGCGTATCCAAGTTCAGTCGATTCAACAAATTTACAACTACCAGACTTTGGAGATGATGAAGGAATTGAAGCTGTGTCATTCTTTTTGGGCGATCTTGTCGATTTTGGAACAGTCGTAAATGATTTAATTTATTCCATGTCAATGGATTTAGCAGGGGCATCCGGAAATAATGAGGATATGGCAATCGGTTTGGATCTAGAAACTGGTGAAGAGTTCGATATTACTGCTGAGTTTACCAAAGGCACAAATGTTGACAATGTTCCTAGTTGGCAGCATGGTTTATCAATGGAAGTTGAAGAACAAACTCGTATAATCTTTAATCTCTCAAGAATGCCGACATTTACTCTTTCTAGTCGCCAAGTTGTCAATTCTGCATTAGAAGATGGCATGATCAGTAGAGGTGAGGTAGATGCGGTAGTCGGTGCACTAGAGGCAGCAAATATCACCGATGCCCGAATATTTGCTAATTCACTTTCAGATTCTGTCATCACAGATGAAGAGATTGCTCGTGTTAATCTATCAAAATGGGAAGAGCAAGGAATCACTATTGAAGATAGGCGTTCATGGCATATTCGCTCATGGCTACCGAATTTACCTCCTGGAACGATTCTAATAGAATATGATTATAGAACACTTGACGGCATTCCAACCTATGAATTAGATATTGAATTAGACCAATGGCAACCTGAACGCCAGCAATTGACACTTGAAGTAAATGGGTTTGATGGAAAAGATTTGAAATTAGTCTTAGATGGACTTGATAATCAGAAACCCAACAATGTTGTCGCTAATGCAGTATTTTCCACGCAAGATAATCTAACTGTGCCGCGTGTTACAGTTGACATGTACTATGATGTCGGGACAAGGTTAAATTCAGCACATGCAATTTTTATTGATAAACATGTGATGAATAGAATTGAAGCACTTATCATCGGTGTCCCTCAATCAACTGATTTTTCAGCAACGATTGGAGATGTATTGTTGGTAGATATCGAGGTGCCAAGCGAATACCAAATAGATGGCCATTCAGCAGATGCAATCATGCTACAATCAATGAGATATATTGATGGCTTTTGGTGGCCTGCTACAGTTTTCATGAGAGATTTGCCTGGAGTTATGCAGTTAAAAGCACAACCACAACTTGTGTTTGATATTCGCGAAATGAGTTCTTTCCAAGGTATGATGAGTCTAGATTATACTTCTAATACCGATGATATGGACTTGTATCTTGAAGCAAAGGGAAGAGCGATTGATGCCAAAGGAGATATTTTGATGTTGGCCGAGGATTTACCAAGGCGTTTCGTACTCGTACCAACTGAAGATTGGGGTATGAAGGTTGATTCATCGGGTGTTGGAGTTAAACGAGTCTATATCCGTCAAAGCAATATTCCAAGTGCTCCTGGAGTTACAATTGATAGAATTGAAATTGTTGGACAGGATTTGAAATCTGCAACAATTCATATTTATGAAGGCCCGTTCAAGTATCCAATAATTGTCTTGGATGATATTACAAATGGCAGAATAATAGTTAGCGCTCAGGCCACAGTAGAACCAGAGTTTTACTATCCGGCATTGGACGGCGTAGTTATAGATGGTAGAGCAGTTCTTCTTGATGCACAATTTACCGGGGTAATACCAACAGCATCTTCTTTAGGTGTTAATGGAATTGTTACCGACCTTTCATTGGTTGGAACATTGACCGGTGGTGCTGTTGAAACAAGGCACATCATGGTCGTCGAACCGTTGACCACAATGCTTGCTTCAGGCTTAATGCTACTAGGGTGATCACATGACAAGTAGATCTGAATCAAATAGAATTGCAGTGGGCCAAGACGGCGAACTGTTAGTTCATGAGGATGACATCACAGAAACCGGCGGATTAATGGCTAGAGTTTTGGATAAACAAGCTGAATTAGGAGGATTTGACAGTGATAATGAAGAGGATAGAGATGACTGGGAGTATGCCCAAGAAACAGCAAAGAATCTTCGTGACAAAGTAACTGAAATTGATCCATATCAAGTGGTGCTGGCAGGTTTTGTGATTCTCTTGATGATAGGGGTTGTCCTCAGTGGATGGTACTGGGTACTTCCGCGAGATTCGGTAGTTCTTGAAACACATTACAAGCAACGTGGTGGACATTTGATGATGTCCGAATTAACCAATGATGGTAGTAGGGAAATCACAGATGTTGTAATCCAGGTAGAATTCCAAGATGTTGATGGTTTAGTTCTAGATAAAATGAGAATTGAATTGGATAGAGTTTCGGCCCATTCCTCCATAGCAGGAGATGATTTGGAGATGTTAGTTTCTGGTTATACAATTTGGGATAATTACGTAGTTCATACCCATATAGAATGGACCGATTATAATGGCGATGAAAATCGTCAAGACTGGTATCATTTTGTCGGGCATTGGTCGAGTGAAATATTCATTGATGAAGGCGATAAAACCACCTGGCCCTTCTACTGAGTATGTTTTGTTTTGACATACTATGCAATCATTGTACCCGAAGCGATAAAGCGGGGCAGTTCATCCCTCAACTTGTGCAAACAAGCAGTTCTCTTAGGATGGCGTTGTGCTTAGTTGTGATATTCGTATTGCAAAGTCTAAGCCCTATGCTTCACCCTGCGGGTGAACAAACGGCTGCATCCGAACTGGATTCAAGTCAAACCGACTGGGTTCGATTTGATTTGGTCGATGGAGTATATTCAGATGCAGTTGGTGAATATGATCATACAAATTCTCTCGAAGATAGGCCAAATCTCGCATCATCACGGATTGGCGATTTTGACCAATACGGATTTACGGCATCAAGACCATTGCCGATGGAATTGATGCAAGCGCGACCAGACCTCTCACTTTTGATCGTAGATGATTCAATTAGAATGGAACAAGCAAGGCAACAACTGAATCAAATTCAAGGATTAATAATTAGAGAATTCATTGCACCTTCCGGATTAATAATCCAAGGTACTTCAAATTCAATTCAGCAAGCAAGCAACGTGCAAGGTGTAGTCGCAACTCATCAAATCCCATTAGCACTTTTAATCGATGATGCAATCTTGGATGTTATGATGCTAACCGATGGAGCTGATGCCCTCCAAGGACAAGCGGTGAGAATAGAAGGTTGGAGAGATGAATTAGGCCCGGTTGATTCAGTTGAATTAACAGACGAGCAAGGATTTACTATTTTTCAGTCGCTTGAAGAAGTTTCCAAAGTAGGCTTGTCTGAAATCATAAAATGGGATGAAGGGCGTTATGAAGGGCAGTTGAACAGTGACCTGATTGCAGAATTAATTATCCAACCGAGTGTTCGTTCATTCCGCTTTAACCCACAATTCACTATTGATAATGATAACGCCCGCAGTAATATGAAAACTAATGTGATGGAATCATACTTCACTACAGATTTAGATGGCTCAGGACAAATAGTTGCAGTTGCCGATTCGGGATTGGACGGAGATCATGGCGATTTTGGTACGAGAGTGGTTAGCAGTAATGATGTGATTGGAGATGGCTCTACCGCAGACAAACATTCAGGCCATGGGACTCACGTCGCATGCACGGTATTGGGTGATGGTAGCAAAGGTGGATATACAGGAGTAGCACCTTCTGCAGAATTATATTTCCAGGCGATGGAGAATGATAATACTGGTAATTTCCAATCACCATCCCTCAATTATTTGATGAATTCAGCATATAGTGCAGGTGCAAGAACCCATACCAACTCGTGGGGTTCAAGTGCAGCAAGCCAGCAAGGAAAATATGATTCTGAAGCAGAAGATGTTGATGATAGGACAAATTATTATGATAAATACTACAATGGCAGAGAGGGTTTGACCGTTCTATTCGCTGCCGGAAATGATGGCCCAGGGACCGGGACAGTTTCTCCTCCAGCCACTGCAAAAAATATCCTTTCAGTTGGCAATCATCAAAATCGTTATTCTGGTGCACCTGATACTCTGATGAGTGGTTCAAGCCGTGGACCTACAGATGATGGCAGAATAAAACCTGACATCATTGCACCTGGCGGATATGTGCGCTCATGCCGCGCTCAAGAAGCAACAGATACTTCCGGTTCAACTTGGTCAAACAGCTGGTATCTCGAGTATACTGGGACTTCGATGGCAACTCCAAATGCAGCAGGAGCAGCTGCGATGGTTCGAGAGTATCTTGAGGAAATAGCACAACGTCCAGCACCTCAAGGTGCTTTGGTCAAGGCCTTACTCGTTCTTGGTGCCCAAGATGTCGGGACAAGAGATATTCCCAACAACGATGAAGGATGGGGGAGAATCAATCTTAGAGAAACTCTCGCGCCTCAAGGCGGTCAAGGAATTTGGGTAGATGATAGATCAGTTCTTTCAGGTTCTGGAAACTCCAAATCATATACATTTAATTTGACACAGAGCAATGGCAAATTCAAGGTTGTTTTGACATGGTCAGATGAGAGAGGCTCTTCCTTTTCAACAAAAAAATTAGTCAATAATTTAGATTTGATTGTAACTTCTCCAGATGGAACCATCTACAAAGGAAATGATTTCGCCAACGGAGTATCAACAACTGGTGGAAGTGCAGATGACACCAATAATTTAGAAGTCGTATTACTCGATTATGCTATGAGTGGCGTATGGACTGTTAAGGCAAAAAACACCTACCAAGGAGGTAGTTCTGCCCAGACTTATTCAATTGCAGTAATGGGGCATGGTGTCAATGATTTACGACCGGACCCAATGGTGATGGTAGATCAATTTTCAATGGATGTTAGCATCCCGCAAGTAGGCGACCCTGTTCAGATAGAAACCAAAGTATTCAATGCAGGAAACGTAGAAGCCGAATCCTTTGATGTTGTATTTTCAGTTGACTCAACAGAGATTGATCGCAAAAATATCGCTTTAGGTGCAGGATCTGCTAAGACATTATTCTGGACTTGGACTCCAATCAATTCTGGGCAGGTAACTCTTACCTTCACAATAGATCCAGATGAGGAACTTGAAGAAATACTTGAAAATAATAATCAACATAATATCGTGGTCAATGTTACTGCTCCGGGTGTGAAATTATCAAGTGAAACCCAAATAACAATTCTAGATAACACTCAATCCTCTACCACTTCGTGGAATGTTTCTTTGACCAATACAGCATTGATACCGACCAATGCATCATTATTTGTTGATAATTTGATTCATGTTGAAAGTAATTTGGCTTTATCATGGTATGTTGGTACGACACAATCAAACCATTCTCTTGAGGGCCAACAATCAACAGAAATCGCCGTCACATTAGTCCATCCAACACCCCCTGAACCAGGAACATACCGGATTAGTTTAATCGGGATAGATGTTGATAATGGGGTGAATTATCCATATGCACTGGACTTAGTAGTTCCAAGTTTATCCAAAGTCAATATTGAATATGATTATGAAATTATTCCAGTGCATCCAGTTACCCCTACGAGCATAGATGTTAAGTTCTTCAATATTGGTAATGATGATATTGGCTATGACCTATTCTTGGAAGCTCCAGCAGGATGGCAAGCAGGATTCGATGATTTAGGCAGTGAACCGGGTGCGATTTCCGGTTCGACCGGATTGATTATCCCAGATGGCCAGAAAAACCTCGGCATTACATTCACCCCTCCACAAGTAATGACTGGAGCAGGTGCCGAGAGAATGGTCAAATTAACAGCAGTTTCACAGACCGAAAACCCAGTTTCATATGTATACAACCTTCCAATAAAAGTAATGGAGATAAGAGAAATAGATCTCGACTTACAAAATAATTTTGGAAAGATGCGGCCGGATTCATCCCTCAGTCTAATGTTTAGCATTCAGAATAGTGGTAATATCGACCTAGATTTAACTCCATCAATAGAATTGCCAAGTGGTTGGCAATGGGCTTCATCAAGCGAAATAATTGAGTTGAATTGGGCATCAACCAGCAACATCATTGTAACGGTTAACTCACAAGGCTCAGGGAAATCTGGAGAAATTAAATTCAATCTTGACAATGGCTCAGATAGGTATTCTTGGACTGGATATATTGATGTTGAAATCTTAGCACAACCAACATTAGATTTTTCTTCACTCATACTTGCAGATGGAACCTCATATGGCCATCCATTGGGTACTGGCTCACATCCGAGCGGAGAGAGTCTTAACTTCACTTGGATAGTGGGTAATGACGCAGATGTTGATTGGGAGCCTTCAGTTTCAGTCACTCTAGACCCAGGACTATTCGGGGAGTGCCGAAATATTGGAGTTGTAGGATATTTACAATTCCAATTACTACAATGTTCTATTCTGATTTCAGGAAATATGGCGCCTAAAAGTGAACCTTCCTTCACGGTGGTATTGGAGGGTAATGGAGTCGAATATGTCGAACAAGTCGGATTATATGTGGCCTCTGTAGAATCTGCTATATGGGATGCATCAAGAAATGAAAAGTTCGCAACAGGTGTAGTAGAGACGGTCTCAATCGATGTGACAAATTCCGGTAATGTGGCATGGTCGTATAAAATTCAAACCAATGCATCCGAAGATTGGTATTGCGAAGTAATCGGCAATGATGTGATATCGCTTGAAGCGGGTCAGTCAAAGGTTGTTAGAATTAATGTGAGGGCAGATCGGCCAGGGGATGGAACGATAACATTACAATTTGAACAATCCAATACACTTTCAAATCCGAGTGTATCATTTGATGTTTCAGCGGAAGGAGAGCCTACTGGGACCGCAAGTGAATCATTCATCAATAACGGTGCTGCAGTCGCTATAATTTTAGTGATATTGTCATTGATTGGAGTTATATTGTATCGAAATAAAAAGCCGGACGAGGAAAAGAGTTTTGCCCCAATCAACGACCTCAAACCATCATTTACAAACCAATCAGTATCACCACTAGTTGCCCCTTTGCCACAGAAATTCATGCCTCAAACAATAATTGAAACGATGCAAGAAAATGATTCACAACCAGTTACAATGTGTTGGACATGCAAATCTTCGGTTAAAGAGAATATCGTCGGTTGCCCTTCCTGCGGTGCAAGGTACCACGGTGTTGCAATAGATGGCTGTGATATATCACAATTAGAACACTGTGTAAACTGTCAAACACTTGCCAGCGAATTCATCAAAGCATGATACCCGCAGAACAAGAAAAGTCTCATATTTTTCGTTTCGTTACACAACTGAGCATAGCCTTATGATAGTGGTGGCTTGTCCGGGAGTCATGGACTCCCGTGGAAATCAAACAAGAAAGCAGTCAAAGGCTGCAATTTTCTTAATGGCTTTACTATTGTTTTCTATGGTTCCTGCCGTGGCTCCAATCGCTTCTGCAGACGGGGCCCGTGACGCTTCTATAACGGTCACAATAATGCCAAACGGGTTAGAAATAAATCCAGGCGAATCTGGCGAATATACAATTCGTGTTCGCAATATAGGTTCGGACCCAGTGACAGTACAAATTTCTTCAAGTGAAGAAGGGACCGCTGAATGTGGCCAATATTCATCTCAAGCAAGCCAAATCACAGGACCCATAGATGCTGGGACATATGAAGAGACTACCATGAATGTAACTTTGACTCAAACCGCAGAGGAAAGTTGTGAAACAACGGTCACCGTTTCCGCTGCTGACGGAGCAACACCACCAGGTGCACCTGCTCAAGAGACTTCATCAGTTACTACAACTGCAGGAGATGGCTCAGGTAGTGCAGTTTTCGGTGTTGACTTGAAGATGGATTCCCCGTCAAAAGATTGGAGTGGAGAAAGCGTTGTGGAATTTGACCTCGAAGTTGAAAATACAGGTCAAACAAATGAGACGATTACCTTGACCGTCAATGAGGCATCAGGCCCAGGTTGCTCTAACGCAGGGGCGATAACTATCACTCTAAGTGACACATCCGTTTCAGTTGATGCTAACGAAAGTGAATTTGTCACCGTCTCAGTTGAAGTTCCCGAAGGTCAAGAAGCAGACAAATACTGCTGGAATGTCGACGGTGTTGTTAGCAATGACCCCTCTCAGGGTTCAACCGATAACCAAGATTTTGATTTGACAGTTCCAGAGTTACATGAGTGTACGATGAGCCTGAGTAAGAGTTCCATTACGGTTTCACCTGGAGCAGAAGGTACATTTTCTGTAATATTCACAAATGATGGAAATGTAGACTGGACAATCTCAGTTGGAAAGTTCGGTTCAAAGGCAGGATGGGTGAGCGTTGATGGCGCATCTTCAGGATTGCTCGAATACGATGACGGTGCTGGAACAAAAACCTTTGATCTAATAGTCAGCCCTGATGATTCGATTGAAGCAGGCTCGGAATCACTTGTAGCGATTCAAGGCAAAGAAGGAAGTTCTGTTAAGTGTACCAAGGATATTAGAATTATTTCGGGTCAATCTCATGATGCTTCACTTTCACTTTCTAACTCATTATTGTCAAATATTCAACCGGATGGTAATGGCACTACCACATTAGTAGTTACAAATCAAGGAAATGGTGTAGATACTTTCAGAATCTCACCTTCTTCACCACCTCAAGGTTGGAGCGTTCAAATGTCAAAATCAACGATTGCACTCGGTTCAAAGCACGGAAATGAAAGAAGTGGGGACATCGAGGTTCAAGTTAATGTTCCATTCAATGCTCTTGCAGACGAACAAGTGAATATTATTCTAACAGTCCAATCCAATAATGGGGCAGTAGATTTTGCTGAGATTACATTATCGGTTACAGTTGCTGCAAATCATGGCATGAAAGTTGATACAAGTTCACCGGACCAAACCGGACGTTCTGATACAGAGGTCAGTTTCCCGATTACAATTGAAAACAGCGGTAACGTAGAGGACACATTCCGCTGTGCAGTAATGTCGCAAACAGCGACTCCTAGTTGGGGGACATCATTCGAAGATGCCAATGGAAATAAATTCACTGAAATCAATATTGCACCTAGAAGTACAATGCTTGTATTCCTTGTAGTGAGTATTGATGGTGAAGAAGAATTAGACAGCAGCAGATTAACCATTCGTGTCACCAATAAGGATGACACTAATTCCCAAGACCTAGATGAGGATGGGGTGCCGGATAATCAAAGAGAATTAGTCATGTTAGCAATCCAATCAGATAGAAATTATCAGATGGATGTCCGTCTAGATGATGGCGGTTTAGATGGGCGTAATGGAATGGCTACTCTCGCTCCAGATGGCGTTAAAGAATACGGGGTCTGGGTCAAAAATACAGGTGATGGTAAAGACTTCGCTGTGTTTGAAATCAATGGATTAGAAGGACTTGCAACTAGGACTTTGAGAATGAATGGTTTGGTGGTAGGGGATCCAATTCAAATCCCTATTGGCTATGGTATTTGGAACCTCACAAGAGGGCAATTCGTATTGGATGAATCCGCAACACCAATCACAGAATCTAGCAAAAATGGTGTAGAATCAAGAATGTTAGAATTAGATTTATTTGCTGGCCATGAAGCAAGGATATTTGAACAATACTTTTTGTTGACACTAACCGTCAACCCAAGTGCCGAAACAGGCGATGGGGGGCTGTTGGAAATTGTGGTTATGAGCGAGTCTAATTCTGCCAATCGCTCCGGAACAGTTTCAATCTCATTAGACGTTCAAATCATCTATGAACTTACTTTTATGAGTGAAGAAATAGGTGAAGAAATAACCGTAGAATATGATGTTTCTTTCTCGGAGAAGACGCAATTTGAAATTGAATTACAAAACACTGGCAATATCCGTTCAGAAATACGAGTTTTCGCTTCAGAAAATTTACGTGGGTGGAGTGTATCTCTAGAAAACTCCTTTGAATGTAATCGTGAAGGTGGGGAATTGGTCTGTTGGGTGGATGTAGATTCCTCAGTTCTTATCGAAGTGACCGTACGCCCACCAAGCGGTGCAGAGATGGATGATACATTCAAATTCACACTCTCTTCTGAACCAGTAGAAACCGGTGTAGTCGATCGTCAAAATCTTGAGTTTACCGTGAATGGTAAACAAGATTCAGGATTATTCGGTGATGCGTTGGGTAGTAACACTGCTTCTCTGATAGCAAGTGGATTAGTAATTTCGTTATTAGCTGCATATTTCATGCGCAAAAAGCCATGATTAACGGCTTCAAAGATTTAGAATGCAAAAAAATTAGTTAATGTGCTAAAAGGGATACTGAGCCGCTCTATTTAGGGGGCTCATTTGGTAACGCTTATGGGTGGTCTTCTAGTGGGACAAATCGCACAGCGTATGCGTTGTGTGGAGATGATTAAATGTCCGGCATAGAATCAGTTCCAAGTGCCTATCTGTCAATTGGCTTTTTGGCGATTCTTGGAATCATAATGCCGCTGACTAATTTCCTCATAACTTGGGTTGTTAGGCCAAAGGTCGACCCTGCTCGCCCACACATCACAAAATCATATCTTTTGGAGGGATACGAGGTTGACCACAGCCTCTACCCACGTCGTTTAACGACCTTTGAGTGCGGTAGTGAGCCAGTTGGAGATGCAATGATTCAATTTCACTTCCAATACTATTGGTATGCGATTATTTTCTTAGTTTTTGATGTCGCATTCATGTTCTTGGTGTTAGGCGGTATGGTAGTTGGTAATGCAACTTCGCCAGACCTTGCAGAACACAGCCGTGAGACTGCCGTCGAAGATGCCAAGATGGCAATGATGATTCTAGCAATATTCTTCAGCACTATGTCTGCTGGAGTTTGGTATGTATTCCGAAAGAGAGGACGCATCTACATTTGAGGTGAAATATTATGTCTAATGATGGAGAAAATTTTGCAGCATTCAACAGCAGAGCGCTAGTAGAAATGGTCGGCGGCGTCACCGATGAAGCCCTAAAGGCGACCAAGATCAAACAATTCCTTGGAGTTTTAGCAGGGCGATATTTCAATTGGGCTGGCCGCAAGTCATTATTTACACTGCATTTGGGAATCAAGTGCTGTGCTATTGAAATGGCAGCAGCAGCAACACCTCGCTTCGATGGTGATAGATTCGGTGTCTTGTTCCGTTCATCCCCTCGCCAATCCGATGTATTGTTGGTGAATGGCCCAGTTACAAAGAAATTCGCTGATAAAATCGTTCGCCTATGGGAGCAAATGCCTGAGCCAAAATACTGTATCGCTATGGGTGAATGTGCAATTTCTGGCGGACCATATTTCCAGTCGTACAATATCCTAGAAGGGGTCGACACGGTAATTCCAGTTGACGTATATATTCCTGGTTGCCCACCACGACCTGAGGCTTTAATCGATGGTTTCGGTTTGCTTCGTGAAAAGATAATCCGCATCGGCGGTGCTCCAAGCACTGGCCGTGATGGAGAGAAGCCAGTTATCGTAGGGGAGGACTGAACATGGGAATGCGAGTAACTCTTGAACAAAGTGATAGCGCTGCTAAATCCTGTGTTGCAGTTTTGAATGAACGATTCTCTGGCAGTGGCATCAACTCCACAGTTGAACACCATTCAAATGCCTTCAAAATGCCATTCGTTAGAATTCACGTTACGCCACAGCACTGGTTGGCAGTTGCCAAATTTATGAAGTACGATATATCTGTTAATTATTGCTCGATGGTAACGGGTACACATTTCCCAGATGGACCTGCTGAAAGAGGCTGGGAAGTCGCATACCACATGATGAGGATGCCAGTTTCGAATGTAAAACCTAACACTAATACAAAGCATGTCGCTGAGAAATTAAGTGGCAACGATATCCCGTTAGAGTTTGAAGTCCTCATCGCTCTAGAGCAAGGAGATACTCCAACTGTTCCTTCGATCCAAAGTATCTGGGTTGGCGCTGATTGGAATGAAAAAGAAACATGGGACTTAGTCGGTATCAACTTTGAAGGCCATGAAAACATGCACCGCGTCCTCAATCCACACGATAGCCCAGAACAATTCCACCCGTTACAAAAGCAACACAAATTGCGATACCACGGACATAACGAAATGTACGACGACCCTCAAGGGTTCGGTCGTAAACCTGCGGACGAGGGCCGCAACAAGTGAGGTGAATATCATGGCACAAATGTGGATTACAATGGGGCCTCAACACCCGATGACTCACGGACTTTGGACTCTGCGCGTCAAAGTAGATGGCGAAACTATCGTTGACACAGATGCCGAACTTGGATACATCCATCGCGGTGTTGAGAAGATTTGCGAAGACCGCGATTTCACTCAAATCACTCCTTATTGTGACCGTCTTTGCTACGTGTCTGCAATGACTTGGGCAAACTCATACATCTATGCAGCAGAAGACCTGTTAGAGGCTGAAGTTCCTGAGAGGGCAGAATTCATAAGACTAATTTCTGCTGAATTACAACGTCTTGCTTCACACTTAATGTGGCTTGGCGCATTTGGGCCGGATATTGGTTCTCTGACATTGATGACTTGGTGTATGCGTGATAGAGAAATGTTCTTGGATTTACTGCAAGAATTAGGCGGTTCAAGAATGCATTATAATTATCCTCGTATCGGTGGTGTCAAGCGTGATATTCCGGTTGGGTTCGCTACCCGCATGATCGCTAAAATCAAATTATTCGAGAAGAGAATCGAAGAATACGAGATGCTACTTGACGAATCAACAATTTGGTTGGTCCGTTTGCAGGGTGTTGGCTACACAAAGGCAGAAGACATGGTCGAAGCAGGTGTATCAGGGCCAAATGTTCGCGCTGCTGGTGTAAACTATGACGTTCGCTGGGCTCACCCTTATTCCGTTTATGACCAAGTCGATTGGGAGCCAGCTGTTGAGAAACCAACTTCTGTCAAAGGAGCCGATTGCTATGACCGATACAGAGTCAGAATGGAAGAGATGCGCCAATCTAGTAAGATGATCCTAGATGCTATTGAAAAGATACCAGGTGGCAAGAATACCAACTACTCAGCAGGAGATGAAATGATTATGACAAAGGCTCCTACCAGAGCCCCAGAAGGAGCAACAGGCTTCTCTAACTACGAATGTACTCGCGGTGCATCACAATTTTACATCAAAGGGGGCGGTGAAGGTCGCGGTAAGAATCCATATCGATTGTCGATTCGTTCACCGATGTTCATAACGATTCCATATGTGGCTAAAACAATGATCGGTTATAAAATCGCAGACATACCTGCGATTATGGGTAGTTTCGACCCTTGTATTGGAGAGACGGACCGTTGAGGTGATTTGTGATGGAAGATGTATACGACCTACGTTCTTTACTGTTCGGCATAGCTGATAAGACGGTTACCAAATTGTTAACCGGGACTCCCCTAGAAAGCCAAATTGAAACTATTTCCTTCGGCTTAGGGACTTTCGTCATCGTCAATGTTGTCTTTTTGATGCTATTCTTTTCCCAATTCGCAATTCTTTGGATCGAGAGAAAATGGTGCGCTCGTATGCAGGACCGCCGTGGTGCAACTACGGCACTTCGCTCCCTTTGGGTTGGTGAAAATGGTCAAACTGCAGGTGAATGGTGGAACATGCTTCCGTTCGGAGCAGGCAAACCAGTTGGTATGTTAAACGGCTGGCTCAACAAAAACTTCGGTAATAGTGATGAACGCGCAATGGTAGACCGAGTCGGCAATCGTTCATGGATGGGATTGCCTATTCTACCAGGATTCTTCCAAAATGTTGCCGATGGAATGAAATTCCTTCTCAAGGAACACATGGTTCCACAACGAGCCGATAAATTGATTTTCGAAGTTTCTCCGTTCCTCATCGTCTCAACAACACTACTTATTCTTGGGCTGATTCCTCTATCCAGTGGAATATATGCTACAAATCCTGAATTGTCAATTTTGTATATCATTGCAATCTTCGGAATCGCGCCTATAGGTGTGTTTTTCGCAGGATGGTCTAGTAATAACAAGTATACATTGATCGGTGGAATTCGTTCAGCAGCCCAACTTACTTCCTACGAAATACCACTTCTTCTCACTTTGTTGAGTGTAAGTATTATTACTGGAACATTCAATATCATTGAAAGTATCCACTTCCAACATTCAGCAGGAGCATGGAATATTTTCCTTATGCCCCTCGGTGGTGCTTTATTCCTCTTAACTATGATAGCGGAGGTAGAGCGTGTTCCTTTCGACATGCCAGAAGCGGAAGCCGAACTTGTTGAAGGTTGGTGGACTGAGTATGGTGGAATGAGATTCGGTATGCTATTCATGGCAGAATATATCCGAACCTATGCTGCTTGTTTCCTCTTTGCACATTTCTTCTTAGGCGGATGGCATTTACCATTCCAAGGAACAATTGGCTCTATTGGATTCCTTGGACTTGGTTCCCTCTATCTATTGATTCCAGGTGCAGTTGTAACATTGGTAAAGGCTTGGCTTGTATTCCTCGTAGTATTCGTAATGGCACGTTTCGCTTTGGCTCGTATCCGAACAGACCAAATCTTAGAATTTGGCTGGAGAGTACTATTGCCACTTTCAGTTCTCCAAGTCGTCTTGGCTGTAATTTACAGATTGTGGTTATTCGACCCAACCGCAGTATCTGATTCAGTTGCTGGTGGTATGGCATGGAATGCATTTGGCATTCCACACTTCGTTCCAATTGCAACAACTGTATTCTGGCTTGCACTATTCTTCTTGATGTTAAGGGATGAAGACAAAGATGCTAGCCCTGAAAGAATGTTCCATGTACAAACAATGCAGCCAGCGGGAAAGCATATCCCGGGGCAGGAGTGAGGTGATTAGATATGCCAATGCATCCAAGAGCACAACCAAATTTTAGAAACCTTTTCTGGTACCCATTTAAGATTACACTGATCACCGCATTGCGGACCTTCCCGTTCATTGGTAAGAGATGGGGTCACAAAATGGGGGCCTATCATAACACAGAACATCCAGAATTCTTGGATGAGGCTACGAAGAATCGAATGGCCAGCAATGCCCACATCAATGATATTTCAAAGCAAAGATTTGCGCCGGATAGAGTGACAACAGATTTGACGCCAACTCTATGGAAGCCTCAAACAGTTCAGTACCCATACGAAAGACTTGAAGAAATTGAACCTTGGCTTTTCAAGCCAGGCAATTACAATGGTCGTATCGGTATTATTTGGGAAACTTGTACCGCCTGTAAGTTATGTGTTACCGCCTGTCCAAACGATTGTCTTCACATGAGCACAGAATTACGCGTTGACGTATTGGATGGTGCTGATGGAGAAGATGCAGGACTCGGAGCCGACCTTGAAGTCGGAGGTTATGCTGCTTTGGCGATATCTCAAATCGATGATGATTTGGAAACATTCAACTTAGCAACTGCTCACAGCGAAGCACCTGAGCAGTGGAGATTTGCAGAAGTTCTCGACCTTTCTGGAGATACTGCAACAGTTCGCTGGAATGATTCTGGTGAAGAATCCGATGTTAATGCCTCAGAATTAAGAACTGCGGATGAGCAAATCGTATCCGGTAGAATTGATTTAGGAAGGTGTATGTTCTGTGGATTATGTGCTGAAGCATGTGGATTCACTTCATTCTTTATGACCAACGAATACGATGGTATGTCCGGTTTTTCACGTCAAGACCTTTGGATGGATGCTAGTAGAACTCGCCTTCTACCAACAGTCCACCAAGAAGCGGTTGATGGGGAATTAGCAAAGAGAGCAAGCAAGGAACGCACCAAGCGCGAAAAGGCTGCAGCAAGGGCTGCAAAACAGGAGAGTGCTTGAATGGAAATTCAAATGATTGCAGAGTCAGCAGTATTCTTTCTGTTTGCAACTATAGTTATACTCGGTGCAGTTGGAATGATATTTGCACAACGCGTTGCACACTCCATGCTTTCACTTATTTTCTGTTTCATGGCAGTTTCAGGAGTCTTCATTCTAATGGGTGCAGAGTTTTTGGCAGCGATTCAAATTTTAGTCTACCTAGCAAGTGTCGGATTGGTGGTATTATTCGCTATCATGTTGACAAGAAGGCAAATTTTAGAGGAGGATTTTGAATGAAGTTGATGTCATCCCTCACCAGAATTGGTCTGGTAGGCCTTGGTTTTATTCTGGTCAAAGTTGTATCAGATGCCTCGACTTGGCAATCATCAAAGAATCCCGACCTGTATCCAACCAATGCTGGATTAGCATCAGGTCTATTCAATGACTGGGCTCTTCCTTTGATGATACTCGGAGTTCTAATGGCTATCGCAATGATAGGTGCTGCATATCTTGTTAGAGATGAGAGGAGAGAGAATCTTCTCTGGGAATTTAAAACAGATTCAGATGATGGAGGTGAAGAAGAATGATTGATCCAGCATGGGTTTCCGGACTTTCCGCTATTTTGTTCATCATTGGACTGATAGGAGTTTTCACAAGAAAGAATGCCATCATCGTATTGATGTGTATTGAATTAATGCTCAACGCAGCAAATATGCAATTCGCAGCAGCTGCAGTTCACCACGGTGATGCAACCGGTTGGGTTTATGCCCTCTTCGCAATTGCAATCGCCGCTAGTGAAGTTGCTATCGGTTTAGCCATCTTCTTGGCTGTTTACGGAAAGCACGAAACGATAACTCTGGACGATATCAATGTCCTGAGTAACTGAGGTGGTATCATGTCTGGTTCAAGTAGTTCAGAAGTAGTTCACAGTTCAATGGCTGAGTATGCCCCTCTCATCATTTTATTACCAATGCTGGCAATGCCAGTAATCTTATTCTTAGGTAAGGTTTTCAATACAAATCCTACCTGGAAGAATACACTAAAGGAAGGCGGAATAATCGCTTTAGTAGCAATGGGTGCAGCATTATTCATTTCATTGGCTATTATCAAGGATTATCTTGGTAGTTTTTCAAATAACGGAGATATCTTCTCTTTGACATGGTTGAATACTGCAATCTGGGAAGGGGGAGCATCGACAACACCAATCTCTTTCGGTTTTGGAATTTACATCGATCACATCACCGTAATGTTGCTATTCGTTGCAGCATTCCTATGTTTCTTAATCAATATCTTTGCGATTGGATACATGAATACAGATCCTATAAACGATAATAGAAATCATCGCTTCTATGCAGAATTCGTATTATTTTGTGCCGCAATGCTCGGAATGGTACTTTCTGATTCATTCCTCTGGCTATTCATATTCTGGGAAATAATGGGACTTTGTTCATATTTACTAATCGGCTTTTATTACGAGCGCCCAAGTGCCGCATCGGCTGCAAAGAAAGCATTCATGACCACTCGTATCGGTGATGTATTCCTAATGATTGGACTCGTCATGCTTTGGGATTTGTTTGGTTCATTAGATTATAGCATTGTCTTTGACCCAGCAAATATCGCTTTAGTCAATCCTGGTTCTTTACAAATGGCCCTTGGAATGATGTTTATCGGTGCAGTTGGTAAATCAGCACAATTCCCATTACACGTTTGGCTACCGGATGCCATGGAAGGTCCAACACCGGTATCTGCTCTAATTCACGCAGCGACAATGGTCAATGCAGGACTGTACCTAGTTGCTCGTATGTTCCCATTCTTCGGTGCAGAATCTATGTCTGGTGAATTGGTTGACTTAGCATTCATCATCGCTTCTATTGGCGGTATTACAGCGGTCATGGCTGCTGGGATTGCCTTTGTTCAAGATGACTTGAAGAAGGTACTAGCATATTCTACAATGAGTCAACTCGGCTATATTTTCACTGGGCTAGGTGTGGCTTTATGGCTCGCAAATTCATTGGATTGGCATCACGACTCCGCATCTCATACTATTGTAGTCGTAGCATTTGGAGCAGCATTATTCCACTTATTCAACCACGCAATGGCAAAAGGAATGCTGTTCATGGCAAGCGGTTCAGTAATTCACGAAGTACATCATGCGCACCACCACCTTCACCACGACGATCATGGAGATGATGACGAATTTGATGCTCAATCTATGGAGAATATGGGCGGTTTAGCGAGCAAGATGCCTATTACTGCAACAGCAATGTTAGTCGGTTCCGCATCGATTATGGGATTGCCTTTGATCGGAGGGTTCTGGTCTAAGGAAGGAATAATTGCCAATGCTTGGAGAGTTGCACTCGAAGACCCGAGATTCCTCTTCCCTGCAGCCTGCGTATTACTCGGTGCAGGAATGACAGGATTTTACATGACAAGAATGTGGGTTAAAACCTTTGCAGGTAAGCCAAATAATGAAGTTGCGGCACATGTCGGGCCAACAAATAGTTGGATTAAGACGCCTCTTTTCATTCTAACATTCGTGACATTATCTTCAGTATTATTGGCTGGAATGGGCTTCACACATTGGGCTCCAGACTCAGAATACAGTTTCCTATCAGACAAAGATTTGGTAGATGGAATCATGTATGAACTGGGCCATGCTTTCGCAAACCATGATGCATTCTACTTCATATTGACATATGTTGCAATTGCTCTCAGTGCAATTGTTGGACCATTTATGGCAATGTCATTATTTGGTGGTAAACTTGAGGAAGGCGAGGATTGCAAGCCTTGGTTCAAACCGGTAATAGCACTCAACAACTGGGTTTACAACAAATATAACTGGGATAATAGTGGAATCGCAACATCTGGTCTAGCAGTTGCTTTGCAAAATAGATTGTATATTGACAAGTATTACGATTTGGCAATGGTCAAAATAGTCGCCGGATTCTCAAATAAGGCTGCTGAAGTTGATACAAAAATCATCGATGGGGCTGTCAAGCAAATTGAAGATAAATCACAAAAGATTTCAACTATAGTTCGTTCTCTAACAACTGGTTCTGCTCGTGATTACATTCTTTGGGTGGCGATAGGAACCTTACTGATTTTCTTCTTCATATGGGGGGTGGCCTGATTGCAAGACCTAATTTCAATGCCTTTAGTCGGATTTCCGATAATAGCGAGCCTAATAATTATGGGAACTATCTCAAATGTGAGTGATGAAGTCCGTGGCAAGTTGGTTAATCCAATTAGATGGGCAGTCTTGATATTTTCTTTGGGCTTGCTCGGTTTGACCACAGCAATGTTCTACAACTTCTTCGGAGATCTAAATGGGTTTGAAGGAATTGCATTCAATAATTACGAGTATCATATTAGATATAATTGGGTTGAATCATTGGGAATTCATTGGAGTGTTGGGCTCGATGCCCTTTCCTTCCCTATGGTTTGGCTAACAACATTACTTCTTCCGGTTACAATCATTGCAACTTGGAACGAAAAGAATGGAGCATTCTATCACCCTCTGCTCCTGTTAATGGGTGGAGCGTTAATCGGCGTTTTCGTTGCTCTAGACCTGTTCATGTTCTATGTATTCTGGGAGTTAACTCTAATCCCAATGTTCTTCTTGATTCTCAAGTGGGGTGGCGATGATAGAAAGTATGCTGCTCAGAAATTCTTCATCTATACCTTCACAGCCTCAGTTGTAATGTTACTCGGTCTTGTAACTCTATACTTCCTACAGAACCCATTGGACCCATTGCTTTACTCGGGTACAATGACAGGACGTACATTTGATATTCCTGAACTTGTCAATCACGCACATCAAGCTAACATGGGTGGAAATTGGTTCTTGGGTGCTTCAATGCAGAAGATTATCTTCGCAATGTTGATGCTCGGATTCTTAGTTAAGTTGCCAGCAGTTCCTTTCCATACTTGGCTTCCAGATGCTCACGTACAAGCACCTACAGGCGGTTCAATGCTGCTTGCTGGTGTAATGTTAAAGATGGGTGCATATGGTATGTTTAGATTACCGATTGCGCTATTCCCTCATGCTTTGGAATACTTCCAACTAGTATTGATGGCAATTGGTATGGTTTCATTGGTTTGGGGTTCAATCGTTTGTTTAGGTCAGACCAACCTCAAGAAGATGGTTGCCTATTCATCAGTATCTCACATGGGAGTAATCTGTATCGGTATTGCTACAATGCAACCGATGGGTTGGGCTGCAGCTCTATTCATGATGTTTGCACACGGTATCATTTCACCTCATTTATTCGCAGTATGTGGCGCATTCAAGCATCATTATCACAGCATGGAAATCGGTTCAATGCGCGGTATGGCCAAACATTCACCTTGGTTAGCGACCTCTATGATGTTCGCATGGATGGCTTCTCTTGGGCTTCCTTTACTAGCAGGATTCGTCGCAGAATTGATGGTCTTAATCGCTCTATGGCACTTCTTAGTCGCTGAAGGTTGGAGCGTATTGTGGATGGTTGGTCCAGCACTTGTCCTAGCCGTTACAGCAGCATATTACCTATGGAGCATGCAACGCACAATCTTCGAGGGTGGGGATGAAACACAACCACCTGCTTCAATGGATGGTCAGCCGATTCCTGATATCGGCAACCATGAGAAGTTGGCAATGTTCGTATTAGCAATGTTCACAATCTTGTTCGGTGTAATGCCATGGATCGCTTTGGATATGATGAACGATTGGTCAATCCAAATCTTTGAAGGACTGATAATGCCGATTCTAGGCAACTTTAACGGAGGCGTCTGAAATGTCTGAAGTAGAATATATTCAACCATTTGATGATAACTTCACTACTGCTCTTTTGCCAGAGTTGATTTTGGTTGCTGGTTTATTTGCATTGATAATAATTCCAAATTTAGGTAAGGCTACCTTTAGGGTTCCAGGGACTCAAATTAGGTTACCATATTTCCTAGGTGGAGAGCGCTATTCGCTAATATCCAATCCTCGCTTACCAAGTTGGATTGCAGTTACTACACTACTTCTGGCATTTGTGGAAGTGATAATGAACTTTGAGAGTGGATTACAACGCTACATGATCGTTTCAGAACTGCTCCCAACGACAATTAACGGAGTCACTGCAGGAGACGTATTAGTCAATGAAGGTAGTCATATTCTTCCGAGTGGTTCAAAGGAATTATTGCTCATAAATGATTTCTCACGTCTATTTGAGATGATATTCTTCGGAGCAATTTCTCTCGCTGCTATCGCTAGTATGAACCGTTTGCAATCATTTGACAGTTCTGATAAAAGCACAAACGCCCTCTACAACAACCGCCGTCAAGCAGATTTCTACATCTTATTATTGACTGCTGCAATGGGAATGGCAATAGTCGCTTTAGCACAGGACTTATTCGTTCTATTCCTCGGTTTAGAGCTAGCAAGTTTCTCATCATATGTGCTAGTTGCATTCCACAAAGAATCAAAGGAAGGTACAGAAGGTGGAATGAAATATTTCATCGTCGGTTCAGTTGCATCTGGCATAGGACTATATGGCCTTTCAATGTTATATCTGTGGGCAGGTACTTTGCAATTGGGAGAATTATCAGTCGCATTTTCTGCAGCAATGGCCCCACAAGGTTTTCCAGCATTGCCACTGATTGCACTTGGTTTTATTCTGGTAGGATTCGGTTTCAAAGTTAGCGCCGCACCTTTCCACTTTGCTGCACCGGATGCTTACGCAGGAGCAAGTTCACCAGTCGCTGGGATATTGGCAACTGCAAGTAAAGCGATGGGTATTATCGGTTTGACTCGAATGTTGTTAATCGTTGCAAGTCCAGAATCTAATGATGGTTCGGCAATATGGCTAGTCGCATTAGGTATTCTTTCAGTAGTCACAATGACTTGGGGCAATATCGCGGCACTAGGTTCTGACAATCCAAAGAGAATGTTGGCATATTCATCAGTTGCTCATGCAGGATACATGCTTGCGGGATTAACTGCGATTGGGGCATGGAATTGGGATCCTGAACTTGCAGGTCATGGTGGAGATGCTGCAATTATGGTAATGACGGCTATACTATTCCATTTGGTGGTATTAGTATGTTTCAAGTTAGGCGCTTTCCTCGTTCTTTCAATACTAGAAAGTGAGGGAGAAGTTTCTAAAATGTCTAGTTTAAGGGGTCTTTCAAAGAGAGAACCCCTACTTGCAGTATCGATGTTTATCTTTATGATAAGCCTTGCAGGTGTTCCTCCAATGTCTGGATTCATGTCCAAACTATTGATGATAATGGGAATCGTAAAGGTTTCAATTGGGAACATGGGAGATGCATTATCTAACGGAGATATTCTCAGTATTGGTGATGCACACTGGGTTTGGTGGTTAGCATTGATTATGGTCCTTAATTCAGCGATTTCAATGTTTTATTATCTACGTGTCATCGTTACAATGTATTTCCATGAACCAGAAGGAGATAGACAAGGCCCACTCCCGATTGGTTGGCAAGTACGAACAGCAATATTTGCTTGCGTAGTCGCTTCAGTCTTCTTCGGAATAAATGCAGATGGATTAATCGAATTGTGTGAAATGGCGGCAAATAGCTTAAACTATAGTTGGGCAAGTCAATAATTACCCAATAATCACTGTATTGGTATGTGAACCCTTCAAGAAGGGTTGGCCGGTGGAGCAGTTAGGTGCAAGCATATGGGACGTCGTCGTGAAGAGAAAGTAGACGTGGAAGAACTAGCCCGTCTTGAATCTCCTGAGGGAGGAACAGGCGGCAAAATCCGTGTCAAGATGCCAAACAAAAAGGTCAACGAAATGTTTGCCTTGGCAGATCAAATTCTCGGAGGTCGTCGCGTTTCAGTATTGTGCGCAGATGGTGAGACCAGAATGGCTCGCATACCAGGTAAAATGCGCCGCCGTCAATGGGTTCGTGAAGGTGATTTAATTATCGTATGGCCTTGGGATTTCCAAGATGCTAAAGCAGATGTCAAGCATAGATATAGCAAGACACAATCAATGTATCTCTCACGAAAAGGAGTACTTCCTGAATCTGTAGATGTGTTCGGAATGAATACTCGCCAAGATGATGATGATGAATTCGACGATTTATTCGGTAATGCATCAGAAATAGCGGATATCACATCTAAAAGCGAGGCTGCAGCAGAAGAAGCCGCTGCTGATGAAGCGGAAGACATGTTCGAAGATGACGATGATGATGATGATTTGTTTGAAAGTGAAGAAGCAGAAGTCACTGAAGTTGCAGAAGTTACAGAAGAATCAACTCAAGAGATTGAAGAAGAACCAGTTGATGACGATGATGACGATGATGATGATGATATCGACGCATTATTCGCTTGAATAGTCCGGCGCTTTGATGGTGTATTGCTATGCTGGGCAGTCATAGGTGAGGCTAATGGGTTCGGACGATTGGGAAGATTTGACGTCAAACACTCGTCAGCATCGCCATAACCGGAAAAAGAATCGGGGCAGCAAGGTCACTGATAGGCAAAAAGAAGAAGAAAAGTTTGATGAGCGTCAATCAAAAAAATTCCTCAAGGATTTGGAGCCCCAATCTGGCCGATATGGGTGGATGAAAGAAACTCGTCACAAGAGAATGTTCCGTGATATCGAATCCAAACTTCAAGGCGTTATCGGCAAGGGTAGTTATGATTGGGTAGACCGCCGTGTTTTCGACCAAGTGTTTGACCGATTAACATTGATGTCGTTGTATAAATTGATGAAAACTGGGGTAATTGATACCCTCGATTTCCCAATTGCTAGAGGAAAAGAAGCGCACGTATTTCATGCAACGGATGTAGATGGCAAAGTGGTTGCAGTCAAAATTTTTCATACATCAAACGCCGTCTTCAAGAATTTGATACAGTATATCGAAGGCGATAGAAGATTCGGAGGATTACGTCGCCGACACAGAGATCTAGTAGATATCTGGGTGAGAAAGGAACATAGTAACTTGACAAGACTTTCTCGTTGGGGATTGAAAGTTCCGAAGCCATTGGGGATCCACAAAAATGTCCTAGTTATGGAGTATCTAGGTGATGAAATCTCACCTAGTCTAAAATTGAGAGAAGTAAAAGTAGATTTTCCAGAGCCTGTTTATGATGAACTACTGGAGTTTTTAGCGGTTACTTGGCAAAAAGCAAAACTTGCACATGGTGATTTTTCACCATATAATATCTTGTGGCATGATGGAGGACCGGTAGTAATAGATGTGGGTCAAGCGGTAATAGAAACTCATCCCAAAGCCCAAGAATTCCTCGTAAGAGATGTCACTAGATTGGTCGAATGGGGTCAGAAGCAAGGTCTTGAAGTTGATTTAGCCGGTGCTATGTATGAAGTTTTGAATATGAATCTCGACCATATTGAAAAATTAGAAATAGAATTTGAAGAAGAGTAAATCACTCTTCTTCTGAATAAGTGATGCTTTCATCTTCACCTAATTCCATCATTAACTCAACGGCCTCTAAGTCTTCAGGGTCAACTTGAGAAGCGCGCATTCTTCTATTGCGCTTATTACTCAAATCTGCAAGACCAGGCACTAGGTTTTCAAACACAGTTTCGCCAGACACTTCGCCTTTGATTTCGATACTATCCAAACTACGGCTAGCTAATTTAGACCTGCGCCTATCCTTTTCTAGGAAGTTCAAAACGGTGCCATGCTCAGCACCACCGGCAATCATCTCGATCGCACCTCTTGCTGCTGCTAATCCTTCTTCATGACCTACTAAAACTACTGTTGATTTGTAAATGGTGATTTCAGTATTTGTTAATCCTTCGATCAACTTTCTAATTTTACCTTCACTTCCGATAATTCTAGCGCGAATTCTGCGTTGTTGATTTGCTCTTTTTCCAACATATCCACGCAATTCAACCAATTCAAAAAAGTGGTCATCTTGGAGTAATCTAATCGCTGCCATAGGTGCCATTCCTCTAGCGATTGCTTTGATCACATCTGGTAATTTCATTGCCTTAACCGGATCATAAGTACCAGGTTCGCCCCAAAGAACCTCTACATCACCTGTTTCGGAATCAATTTTGAACTCCTTACAGCCTGATGCCTTATGCAAGGACCTTGCAGTAACACCTTTTACTCCAATAAGAACCGCAATACGGTCTTGCGGGACACGAGGAAGAGATTGGCGCATAAGGCGAGGCTACCGCCCACCTCATTTCAAGCGTTGGTTCTTCTTTGGAGGTGTGAAATTACGATTCCAGCGAATAATAGTGCGATTATTGAAGGAGCGAAAGAAGGCACTAACCCTGCACTTGTTATCGCAGCACCAGTGACTACCATGTGATTGTAATTATTTCCTTCATCATACTCATCGACTACATTGCTATAATCTATCACTAGGCGTAAATCGTATTGACCAGTCTTTGGAACTGTATAATTCCATATCAGAGTTTCATTTGAGTCTGAAAGACTTCCTGAGCCAAGAGTTCTTGCTTCCATCACCGTCCACTGCACGGTGGAAGAGCGGTCGGCTGGTGCAGATTCAAGTCTAACTACTACGCTACCGCCATAGTCTTGATTACTTTCCAAAACACTGGTTATTGTGATATTACCAAAACTTTCACCAGGTCTTACTACTAATCTATCTAGATTAGTTTCTGTTTCATTCCAGTACAAGTCCAATCCAGGGAGAATTTGATACGATGCTGGTGCGGTTGTAATAGAGTTACCAGCAATGTCGAAAACCACTGCTTGAAGCATTAGATGCTGACGAGACTTAGTCGCCCAATTAGATAGTCCAACAGTTCCGTCAAGACCATTGGCACCCAAAGTGATCCAACGCCCAGAAAGGTCGGGTGTTTGTCCAACTCCATTAGAGTCAAACCCATATTGAATATATGAGGCAGTTGTATCAATTCCAGATTGTTCATCAATAGCGCTGAATGAAACATTGGCACCACCGATTTTACTCGTAGTCAATTCGTCAACAGTCCAGCCATCAGCTTCAGGTTGAGTTCCATCGACTCTAATTGTAATTGTATTACTTGGTCCAGTATTACCTACATTGTCAATTGCTCTAAATGCGATATTATGGACACCTTCAATCATTGTCAAAGTGGTTGAATCATTGTAAACAGCATTCCATGTGACGCCAATATCATCAGACCATTCAACATGGCTAACACCGCTACCTTGAGAGTCATCACTTCCAGTGATCAAGCCGGATAGAGTAACGGTAGTACTCTGCTGCCACGAAGAACCGTCACCAATCGTTATAGAGCCTATACTAGGGCCAGTTCTATCAATTCCGATGAATATTGTAGAAGAGTTTGAAAGTCCAGAGTTATCAAAGACAGTTAGTCGAGGATTCGAAGAACCTTCAGACATATTCCCGCTGGCCCAATCCCAGCCATAATTGAGAGTTACTGGTCCATCTGCAAGAGGAGAACTAGGTCCTGGGGCATTGGTTAGTGTTGCTCGTTTCAGATCATCATCAATAGCGCCCCAACGAAATGAAATCGCTTCATCGGCTTCAATATTGAACCATGCTCTATCGGTGACGGAATCACCAGTTCCATAATCTGAATTCAAAACTTTGAAAATAGTTATTTCGGGAATGTGATTGGTAATATTGAATTCTTCACCGAGTGCGGTTGTAGTATTTGCGACATCATCATCCCATGCAGTAGCCCTTAGTGTGTAATTACCATTCGTATAAGCGGTTGAATCAAAATGCTTCAACCATGGCGTGCTGGTCAAGTTTGTGACTAGATTCCATGAGCCGGAATCCAAAATCTCAATTAATATTGAAGAAATATTACCTGTCCCACTCAATGTAAAAGTAAGGGTGTGTAATCCTGTGATGTTATCATCGCCATTTGGCCCATTACTGAATGCAATACTGGTATTAGAAGGTGAATTATTTACTATAATTGCATCTGACAAAGTGTCAATCTGATCATTATAATTTAATAATGGAGAGACAAGACTAGCGAGTAGAAAAACAAGTGCGATACTCACTGCCCTCCCCTGCATACTCTAGAGACGTTCGGGCTCAGCCTTCAATGCTACCCCTAGAAATGCTTCTTTTGACGATTAAGTGAAGGTTACAATCTTTACCAAAATAAGAATTACAAAGCGATTTAATGTATTTTGGCGAGCCAAATAATCTCAAACAGTTGGCAACTATAGGCCTAGATTTGAGATGGGTTCAAGTGCTACGCAATATCACGCTTAGATACATGGCGAATGAGTTGAAGTCCATACTGGTCGTAGTATTGTTGGCTCTGACAATAATGCCCCTCTCCGTTTCGGCAGAAACTAGCGGCGGTATTCAGGCCTCAACATCGACTTTGAGTATCCTGCCGGCTTCCCCTGAAGCCGGTGACTCAATCACTATTTTGCTAACACTTTACAATTCTCAACAAACTGATGCCTTCGATGTGAAATACTCTATTTACAAAGATGGAACCAGTTCCGGAGACAGACTTGCAATGAACACAGTCAATATCCTAGGTGGAGAAACAGTTGATGTTAGTGCAACATGGAATTCACTGACCGAAGGAAATCACAAAGTGTGGGTGATATTTGAGGCTAACGGAGACACTGAAGCATCATTTTACCTAGATTTCGTAGTGACGGGACTGCCAAACCTGAGAATTGTTGAAACTGCTTTATCTCCTGCGAGTGATATTAAATTCGGAGATAATGTTACAGCATCAACTCGCATAACCAATATTGGTAGTGTTGATGCATCAACAAGTACCCTTCATTTTTCAACATCCAGCGGCGAACAACAATTTTTGCCAACCCCAGCAATAGCCGCTGGCCAATCTCAATGGGTAAATACTACATTTATTGCACCGCAAAGTGGAACTCATACGATTTACTTTAATCCTGATTATTATGAAGAAGTACACGAAGCATCGGAGTTAAACAAGATTGTTGAGTTATCTTTGTTAGTTGAGACTCTGATGGATGTCTATCATATTGGTGACCTAACAGTAACTGTTGAAGAAGGGGCCTTAGAAGGGCCATGGACTATCGAAGGAACATTGGGTAGAACCAATGGTACTGGAACTACTGAAGTCCCGCTACGTCTAGAGATTCCAACTGATAATGGTGGAATACTGATGATGCCGCCATTTACTGTAACTCTCTCCGGTGCAGGATATGCAGAAAAGTCATGGAGTCAAGTACTGACAATTAATGACCTATCTTCTCTGAGTGATGGTTCACATATTATGGCTGTACAAGTAGATCCATTCAATTCAGGCGACTTTGTTCAAGAGTCAACAGATAATGATAGAATCACAGGCCAATTATCTATTTACCCGATTCCAGATATTTTTGTTGATGGAGATGCAATACCTTCTTCTTCATCAATTGCTTCAGGTGAAGATGTAACCTGGAGAGTTAGTATTTCCAATATTGGTGATATCCAAGTGCGAGGGCAAATAGTCTATATTTGGGAAGGCGTAGAAAGTGAATCCGGCTGGATATACATCGATGCAGGGGCAACTCTACCATGGAATATTAATTTGACCACATTAATTGGTTCACATTCAGCAGAATTCGAAGCACAGTGGGTTCCACATCCAACCAGTTGGGATAGTAATCCATTGAATAGTAAAGCAACAGGTAGTATTTCTGTTGAGGCTCCGTTGAGGTTACAATGGGTCTATACATCTATTGCATTAACTGATATAACTGGGAATACAGCCTCTCAACCATTGCAAAGCGGAGATTCATACACAGTGTCAATCAATATGACAAGTATTGAAACTGGTAATGTGTCCTTCAACTGTTTTGATGGTTCTGGAACTCTGCTAGAGACCTTGTTTGTAGATATAGAAGTTAGATCTGACAGAGCTACAGTTTCCTGCAACTTCATCGCTGCATCACCAATTAGTACAATCCGAATTTCACCATCAGACATCACAGTTGCTAGCACCTTCACACGCGCTTTTCCAACAGTTGCTACCGATGGCGGCACCACAGATGCAGAAACATCTGCCAAGGGTACAATGACTTTGCTTGGAGGCGGTGTTATTGGATTGATTGCACTATTGGTGGTGGCATATATTCTTACTAGAGAAAGAGAAGAAGAAGTGGAAAGAGATATTTTCGATTATTGTCCATCATGTGATGGTGAATTAGAAGGGGTCGAAGACCGCTGCCCTCATTGTTCATTCAACCTTAAGAAAGCCAGAAAGCAATTCCACGATTGCCATGAATGTACAGAATCTATTCCGGATTTGATGGAAGATTGCCCGTATTGTGGTGCTGCGCAAGATGTATCATCATTCTTTGAGCAACGTCAAAGAAGAGTTGTAGAAAAGAAAGAACTTGTTGCTATTGAGGAAGAGGACGATGAAGATGAAATCGTTACAGGTGCAGAAGACTTCGCATCCACTGTTCAAGAATTTGGTTATGATGAAGAGGATCTCGGTCAAGAATGGGATAAGAACTTGAAGAGTGCTGAGGATGAAGTTGAAGCTGCATACGATAGAAAACATGCAGATGAGTTGGCGCTTGAAGGACTCACAGATGAAGAGATTGAAGAATTGAATAACGAGGTTACGACGACACTCAAGAGCGCTAAAGATGCCGCAGTTGGTGTCGGAATCGAAGAGATGCTCAGCGGTCGTGAAATTCATGCTCACTTGGATGATGGGCAAGATCTATCGGCAAGTGATGCAGGGATTAGGGAGCAAATATTCAACGTCACAGGTGAGGATGGAGTTCTACCAGGGGATAAGTTCGAAGTTGGAATGAATGTAACCGACAATTCATTAGCAGGAAATGAGGTCAAAGATTCAACAGCAGATTTCTCCTTTGAAGAGGACGAAGAACCACTTTCAGCATCAACTAAGTCCGATACAGAAGTTGCAACTGCAAGGGAAGCACAGAAGCCAAAACGCCGCGCCCCTAAGCGAAAAGAAGAAACCCCACAGGTAGCCGAATGTGGTGCATGTGGAGCAGATCTTCCAGTTGAAGCAAATGAATGTGGTACTTGCGGTGCAAAGTTCGAATGAACTGTTCATTGATTGAATGAATTGAATGTGCCCGTCGGCTTTCATAGGGTTCGTCATCGCTTTCGCTCGGCCACCATGTGCGTCATTCAGGCGATTTGAACCAACCCACTACTTGCCTTCAAAGTGCCTCAAGCGAGGGAGGTATTGAAAACAAAAGAAGGATTGGCTAGATTTGATGCAACAAAGAGTATTGCCAATGCTCGTCGTTTTGACAATGTTATTGACTTCTACAGTTGGTTGCTTGGGTTTGATTCCAGCCCGTGAGGCAGTTGAGGGGTTTAGAGACCCTGCTGGCGATGCTTTGACCTATCAAAAGATAGATGTTTCACACACCTATACTTCCTTGGAACTACAGCCTTATACAAATAAATCGGTATTTATTGTAGATGATTCTGTGACTGAGATTTCGATTTATTTCAAGGCAGCATTTACATTTTCTGACATATTTCCACAAATTGAAAACAATACGAGATATGTCAGAGCAACATTAACTGATTCAGAAGGAGTAATTCAATGGTCTAAAGATGTTAGTTCCGATTCAGCCCCTATCGAAGAAAAACTTGAACCTAATCCTGCATTTCCCAAAGGTGATTGGGAATTAGACGTTGAAGCGAGAGGCATTGGTGAAGAAACGCTAGGATTAATCCATGATAATTTCAATATCCAATTGACCATTACAAAGAGATGCGTCCAATATCCAATGGAAAAATCTTGTTCAACAGATTGAATCAAATCAATGCTTCAGTACATGCATAATTGCGTGAGCAGTTTCTACATTTCCCTGGTCTTTCATGGTTTCTTTTGGGATCGTTGTGAACCATTAATCTCTGGACTTCAGCAATAGCATCGAATAACATTGATTTATTTGCATCATCCCATGGGATTTGATGTAAGTCCTCATTTCCATATCTTAGCACTCCATAAGGAGTAGATCTTTTAGTACTAATCTCTACTAAATGCAAATACGCTAAAACTTGTATCTTGTGAGAGCGGTGAGGGAATTTTGGTACTCTTCCAGTTTTCTGTTCAACAGGAATAAATTCGCCATCTACTATCACTATCTGGTCTGGCCTTCCTCGAAGGCCAGTTATTGGATCTTTCAATAGACTAGTAGAATCTTCATTGTCAGAATATGCGATTTCTGTATTTTCTTTCAATCCAACAATTTCTCTTGCGATTTCCAATGAATTTTCTACAAGTAGAGCTCTTTGCAACTGCCAAGAAGCGAATAATGTCCAAGACATTGCTAATACCACAAACAAGAAACCCGCATGACTTTTGTTCTCTGCACCTATGAGGGCCATGGAATGCAGAGCCAATGCTATTGATGCTAACAATAATGCCGCCTCTATTCGACCTGCTTCAAACCATCCACCGATGAAACCTTGAGGCTGTAATACCGATTCAAAATGATATGTATCGCTCTCTTGAAAATTACTTTTTGATTTTGCAATCGTATCCGTCCATCCAATCCATTCTCTCCATGGCAGATAAACCGCCACGATTCCAGTAATTAGAAGAGATAATGCCCAGAGTGCCATGTATCTAGCAATTGATTCGGTGGTGTAAGCAGCATCTTCTATCAAAGAAAAAACGATAGCATCTATGATGAATACTAAGATGACACCAAACCACCACGACCAGATGACCATGGCTCTTCGTAATTTAGCGTGTTTTTCTTGATAGTCTTTTACTTGGCCGTGAATTGTGGCGTGTTTTTCGAACCCAGCTGTAATTGCTTCACCTTGGCCACTTTTCCCTTCTCGCGCTAGTGACCAAGAGAGAGGACAATATTCATGGCGTTCCAAATCGCTGGCACTAACTCTCAATGGTTCACCATTTTTTAATCGCCAAACACCGTCCTCATGGAGTTCAGCGCCATTAAATTGGTCTGATTGAGGAGAATCTTGAGCCATCTTATTT
>Ga0209502_10000497_pt1 | contig 42268 bp, 38 predicted proteins | sample ArcticOcean_MG_C_10_FD_187442 | JGI IMG/M metagenome (GOLD analysis project Ga0209502, IMG submission 187442) | Marine microbial communities from western Arctic Ocean - ArcticOcean_MG_CB11_90 (SPAdes) (version 2) | ecosystem: Environmental > Aquatic > Marine > Oceanic | place: Arctic Ocean... | reverse complement strand
CCCCCGCCACTATTTGCGTCGAATCCCCCGCCCCCACCGCCGCCGGAGGATCCGTTGCCGCCGAACATGCTGCCAAGCATCAGCCCGCCGAGCAAACCGGCTCCGCCTGCGAAAAAGAATTTCGCCGTCAGAATTTGTTGTTTTTGTCAGCTGACAACCTGACACGAAGTCGTTTCTTCATGCGGACGGATAGTACGACGGCTGTTGCGCGTACGGAGGTGCCGAGGGCATTCTTTGGTCTGAGGTGGGCAACTCGCTCGGCGGCGGCGGGGCGGACGCACCGGCTCCCGCGAGGTTGGACGCGCCGTATCCCGCGTTTCTGTTTTGGTAAGTCTGGCTTTGGTGGTTTTGGCAATTTTGATTCGGCGGGTACCCGTACGCCTGGCCGCCGTATGGGTTGTTAGTCTGGCCATAAGGCACCATGACCTGCTGCGGCGGATGTACCCCCGGCTTGCGGAAGCACGCCATGCAGCACGCGGCAAACAGCGCGATTGGAATGAACAGCGAAAAAAGCGAGTACCACGGCGAGACGTAAACTTTGCTTTTGGAAAAGCCTCCTTTGCCACTGGTGGTGAGGCACGTGAAAACGTCGTCACCACTGCGCACACACGACGCGTCTCCGAACGTGGAGTTCGAGGTAGGGCAGCAGAAGGATTTGTCGTTCAGCACCCCGCAACACGTGCCAGGCGTGTTTTTGAACGCGGAATCGCAGGTTCCGCCGCCGCAACACGTTTCGCACCCCGAAAGACTCGAGTCGGAGCCCGACGCGTTCGAGGCGGTCTGACCGAGCCGGAGGTCGGGGAGAAGCGGCTGTCGGCTCGCCGCTTGGACGGTCAGGACGAGCGACAAGGCAACCACGAGAACGGCTGTGCGACGCATCATGGAAGCCGTGGCGTCGGCGACGCGAGCAGAGGGGCGCGCGCGTCGTGGTATGGGGTTCTCCAAGTCCGAGACAAGGAGAGACGAGGGTTGGGTGGACAAAAACGAGCAACATGTTTTGTTGCCAAGATTTCGTCTAAATTCGCGTCACGCTGTTCCTGGCCCCGGCGTTTCGAACCGCAGGCGCTGGGTCCTCTCGCACCTCAACCGGTTCCACGTTCACTTCAACCGGATCCACAGCCATTTCAACCGGATCCACGGCCACCACAACCGGCTCCACAGCCAACTCAACCGGTCCGTACGCCATCTCAAGCGATTCAGCAGCTTCGCTGGCCAAAACATCGAGTGACTGCGTCGCGTCGTCCGCCTCCACCGGCGTGGTCACCTCAACCGCCCCAGAGTCACGAAGGGTACCCGCCCCCGCCGCTCTCGCCTCCGCGGTCGCGCGTTTCACAGCCTCCGCCGCCGCCGCTCGGTCCGCCGCGGCACGCACCTCCGCCGCCGCTCGGTCCGCAGCGGCGCGCATTTCCGAAACCCGACCGTCGCCCTGCGCGCCGGGGTGGACGCTCAGGGCGACGAAGCCGGTGGGGAGCTCAGTCGTTGACCCCACGATTTTCTCCTCGCTCGGCGCGCGTTCAGCGTCGATCGCAGAGGCGTCCACGTCCACAGCCGCCTCACCCGCCGCGTCGACGTCAGCGTCAGCGGAGGCGGAGGCGACTTCAGCGTTTAGGTCCACTTCTGTGTCCTCCATCGCCGCCTCCGTGCTTCCCGCCTCGACCGCTGTTGGTTCGCCCGCTCCTTCCGCAACCCCCGTCGCCGCCGACGTCGCCGCGTTCGCCGCCACGACCGCTTGGTCGTGGAACCGCGCGCTCCAGAACTTCTGGTGCGTACCCCCGTCCGGCATTTTCCACCCCCAGAAGTACGACTCCACGCCGCCTTGTTTAAACGCGCTTGCCTGCGCGTCCCGGATTGTTTCCAGCACCCTGGTTTCCTGGCACCCTTCCCGTGAGTCGTGGTGCGTCGCGAGGGACCACTCGGACACGGCGGTGTGTTCGATGCCGTTCCGCTCAGCGGCGTCGTTCATCTCCCCTACTTTCGCGTTGATGAAGCTGAAAATTCCTTCCCTGATTTCGTCCAACGGTGCGTCGCATTGCCACGTCCCAGGCGCCGGGTGTTCCCACGCGAGGTACATGTGCGTGTCTAAAACGGCCCAGGTGGCACGCTCTTCTTGTGAAAAATTAGCTCCCATCCACTGCGCCATTTCGTACACGTTCATGCCGCACGTGTCGATGAAGTTGACGAGCAAACGCGGGGTTTGCTCGCCGGCGAGTTTCGCGGGCTCCGCGATGAGCGTTCTGTAATCCTCCACCGCCCCCGCGTACCAGTCGAGCATTGTTTCTTTTTTGTCGGGAAGCAAATGCGCGGGTTCGTTGAGAAGCGTGAAGCCTTTGATCGCGCGTCTTGAGAAGTCAGGCAACGCGAGGTACCACCGCAACATCTCCCGCACCACGCCTCTTCCCATGGTCATCAGGTTTTCGTCATCCCAGAACTTGGGTTTGTTGGGAAACACGCCGTTGTACGTCCCTTCCGAGGACCCGCCGGGCATGGTGTGCACGTCAACGACGACATGCAGCCCAGCGTCGGCCAAAATGCGGACGTACCGGTTGAGCGAGGCGCGCGATACCGTGACCTGCTTTACGTTTGCGTGCGCTGGATCCGTGACCATTGTTTCGGCCGCGTCAGGCTCCGACGCGAATGCCGCCCAGGTCAACGGAAGCCGCACGTTCCCGTAGCCCTGCTTTTTCAAGTCGATGACATCCTGTCCAGAGAAGTACGCCTCCCGGTGCGCCACGAAGGCGGCCACGGCGGCTTCTTCGCCTACTGCTTCCGAAAGTTTCGATGCGAGGTCGCCCTCGGATGCCCATTCAAATCCGAGCGACTCTGGGGTGGGAAACGCGGGCGGGAAAATCGCGCCGTTGGTCATCCCTGCTGACGCGTCCACCAACGAGCTTCCGTCCATGGAATAGAACCACTCCTCCAGCTGGAGCCAGCCGTTGAGGGAAACCCCAGAGACGCCGTCCGCGGGTCGCCCGAGCGACGCGACCGCGGCGCGTTTGTTTGCAGAGGTGAACACTTCTTCAGATTTGTAAATTGCTTCATCATCCGTCTCCATGTCATCATCCGTCGCCAACTCCAAGTCGCCGCGTACTCCGTTGTCCATGTCCCACCGTTTCCTCCGCCTTCGCTCCTCGCGGTAGCTCTGTCTCCTGGCGCGTACCGTGTCCCGGTGCGCGTTCTCTTCGGGGGTCAACCCCGGGCGGTCCGCGGAAGACGAGGTTTGCAAAAGGTCCACCTTGTGCGCCAACGCGCCGTTGGGTTGCCGCACCACGTTGCCCACGGCCATGCCCTGGTGCGGCACGCCGAGCTCGACCCGGGCGGCGACCGCGTCTCCGCCGCCGACATGCCCGACCACGCCGAGCAGGATGATCACGGTGGCGACGATCCCAAACGCGAGGATACGCCCCGCGCGGCGCAGCAGGTTGGAATCCACCTCCGGCTCTGGAGGCGCAACTTCAGCACACTCCTCTTCGTCAAGGCTGGAAGAGCGGCTTCCGGAACGCGCCATCAGCGGCGTCTCTTCCGATTTCGCCATGTGCAGGTGTGTCAACTCTCCCAGCACGATCGGTCTGCGCGGGGAGGCTGTGCCAAGTGGACACGCGAGGCGTGCAGTGGGTGAATGGTTGGTCCAACACCCCACGAAGGGCAAAAGTTCTCGGCCCGATTTTGGATTTTCTTTGAGATCCACGAATCGTTGTTGCCTCGACACAGGAGCCGACGCGGACGTCTCGCACCTCGCTTCGTCCTGGCATGTCAGGTCCCCTCGCGATTTGCTCAGTTCCCAAGGTCCACGCCATGTTTCTCACCGCCGCGGCGTCGCGGGGTGCTCGGCGGGGCTCATCTGCGGCGCTTCGCTGGGTGCAGCCTCGGCGGGAACCCGGATTCCAGCGCGGCGTGCACGCCACCGCGGCTGCGGCGAACAGCGCCGCCCCCCCCCCGCCGTCCAACAACGGCGCGCACCAGCACCAGCAAACAAGGCCCGCCGCGGCGCAGGCTGGACAGCCCCCCAGGGCGGCGCAGACCGGCACGCCTACGCGGCACACGCAAAACAACGCGGGTGCGGGTTGGCAGGGGCAGGCGCAGGGGCAGGGACAAAACCAAGGGGCCCCTGCGCGCTCTTCTCAACAACAACAACGTCCTCCTCCTCAGCAGTTCTCCAACGGCGGGTACGGCGCCGGCGCCGTGACGCAGAGGTCCGCGACTACGTTACCGGAAGACGTTGATGCGCTTTATCACCAGATGCAGCACCTCGGGTCGCGGTGGGCGGATCTGCATGCGGAGGCGGAGCTTTTGGAGGAGTCCAAGAAGTGCGTTTTGGCGAGCATCACGCTGCACTTCATGAACGAGGGGGATAACAAGTCCTCGGGTGAGGCAAAGGCGTTCGCCGCGCCTGAGTACGTGGAGCACGTGCGGAAGATGGTCGAGGCGAGACGAAAGGCAAACCAGGCGAAGGTGGAGTTTGAGGGAATCAAAACGCACATGAACCTGACCAGGACGTACGAAGCAAGCAGGCGCGCGGAGATGACGATGCTTTGAAGGAAGAGTTTCGGAAAGAGAAGGAGGGGGAGGGAGAGAAGGAGAGAGAAGGAAGGCCGGCATCGCGCCTTGCGCGTTCGCGAGATTTCGGCGAGGATGAGATTCGCGTTGCGAAGACAAACCCCAGTACTGACCCCCACACTCCTTACGCCTTTCAAAAGCCCATTGCCTCACCGTCCCATCGTCCCCGCCTTCGCCCCTTCCGCCACCTTACAAAGCTTAGCGCACAGCCCTGCCATCTGTAACAGCGAGTTCACGCCGTCCCCGACGCGCATGTGCGCGAATCCTACTTCGCGAATCATCTCCAGCTTCACAAACTCGGGCATCGCTTCGCTGTTGTAGTTCTTCACCACCCGGTACACCGTGCCGATGATGTCCATCGCGCTAAACCCCGCGGTGTACAGAAACTTTATCCGGTCGTACGCGTCGTCCACGTTCAACGCGAGGCAGTGCGCCACGCAGTCGCTTATTATCTGCGGATGCGGCTGGTCGCACACTTTGAACACGTTTTCCTGGTTCACGAACCCGAACCCGGAATGCGTGGCTTGTAAATTGTTAAGCGCTTGTCGCATATCCCCGTCCGCGGTGAACACAACCGCCTCCACGCCGTCCGGGACGTACGGAACGCTTTCCATCTCGATGACTTGCATTATCCGCTGCAGCACTTCCTGGTCGCTCAGTCTCGAGAACCGCACCACGGCGCATCGCGACTGAATGGGTTCGATTATCTTTTCGCTCGCGTTGCACGCCAACGCGAACCTCGTGGTGTTTGAATACAGCTCCATCGTTCTGCGCATGGCCTGCTGCGCCGCGGATGTCATGCTATCCGCCTCGTCGAGAAGCACGATTTTGTGCCGGCCGGGGGGCAGGGTTACTTACGATAGGGAAAACAAAGTGTCAGTCTTGTACGTGGCGATGTTTGGACAACAGTCACCAGCGTTAGAGATAAAACAGTGACAGGGTTTGGGAAAGCCAAACACAACACGAACCTTTTTTCTGCGCGAACATCTTGATTTTGTTCCGCACCACATCGATGCCTCGGTCATCCGATGCGTTCAGCTCCAACACCGCGTCTTTGTACGCGCCGCCTAGTAACGTGTGCGCCAGACACAGAATGCTGGTCGTTTTGCCGATTCCAGGCGGCCCGGTAAAAATCAAGTTGGGCATGTTTCCCGTGCTCGCCATCGCGGCCAAACGCTCCACCGCTTCCCTGTTTCCCACGATCTCCGAGATTTTGGAAGGGCGGTACTTCTCCACCCAAGGAAGCGTGCTGTTGCTGGCGAGTTTGGCCATCGCGGACGGAGGGTACGGGGTCTCCCTGCCTCGCGAAAAAAGCAGACACCGCGCGAAATCGCGAGAAGCGCGACCGTGAGTGAGACGAGGGAAGGAGATCTGCGAGGTGTGCCCACATTTCAAAAAAGCCGTAAAAGCGTGAATTTTGAGAAGTCGCGACCGACCACAAAAAGAAGGAAGGTCGCTACAGTACCTCCTCGCACACATCTCGACGCGCGTTTCGGTGATGCGCGTCGTCGTCGCTGGCACGATGCGTTTGCGCGTTCTCGCGCTCGCGGCCGCGCTTCTTGTGGCGCAGCCCCAGGTCGCGATGGGAGGCGCGGTGGTGTTCGTTTCGGATCGAGGGTATTTTTCGGCCGGCGACCAAGTGATGATTGAATCTCAGATTGAATCGGAGGCGACGTCCTTGCCTCGCGAAACCTACGAAACCCTGGGCCGAGGCGCGATCGAGGGCATCGTCCTTGGGTTACTCGGCACGGGCAGCGGGTCTGCCCCCGAAACCGCGCCCGAGTGGTTCGACGCGCGGGCGGTTACACACGAACCGCCACGCGTGGTGCTCCTAGGATGGGGCGGCGAAATCTCGCCCGCAGATCTGGCCGACGCATCATTCGCGGCGGACGTTTCGCGTTTGGGAGCGGAAATCGTGGCGCCGAACACGGGTGTGCTGGGTTCGCGTGAGGTCGACACAACCGCAATTGCGGAAACCGTGTTGGTGTCGCACCGTGGACGCGCGTTCGTGGCGGGCGACTGCGGCGCGGAGTTCGGGGCGGACACAACTAAACTCGACACGAACGACGCCGTGGCGCAATGGCGGCGCATGGTCCCACTTTCGGGTAATGAAACGTGGGCGGGGCATGCACCTGACCTTGTTATAGTGTGCGGTGGCGACACCACTGGCGACACGACTGACGGCACGAAAATCCAAAACTACGGGCTCACCTTGTTCGCGGATTTCGCCGCGGCGCTGCGAGCCGATTCGCAATCGTGGGCGGGCGTGTTTGTCGGCGTGCAAGGGGACGAAGACGTAAAAAACGAATCCGTCGCGGAGTGCGTCCGCGAGATGCTGAGTGACGAAGCGCGCTTGACACGCACTCGCAGCATGCACGCGTCGCAAATCTCACGTTCGCTTCTTCAAGACGACGCGTCATCCACACACGCGTGCGACGCTCTGTGCCGGCTGCAAACCAACGTCGTGACCGGGTTGGTGTTTTTCTGGACAATCGTGTTAACGGTGCTGTTCGGGTACGCCCTGATGCACAACCTCGATTCCCCCACGCGCTTCGAAAAAAGCAAAGATGAAGACCAAAGGTGATGAGTCAAGGACGCGTGCGTGCGATGCTATCTGGATAGCGGGAGAGGCGTTGATGTGTGAACCCGTCGGAGTGAGTTTAGAGAATAAATACACGAATACAAAGAATTTACAAAAATAGGATAGACCACCGCCGAGAAAACGTTCCGTCACGCCGTCGCGAGTTTCTCCACCGCTGCTTTCCTGGGCATGTGTTTGGCGGATTCGCCGGTCTTTGCTGTGGTGAGCGTTGTTTTTTCCTCGGTAGTCGTTTCGATAGCCTCGGTTGCTTGCCCGTCAATCGGCGCGTCGTCGACGGCGGACTCGGCGGCGTCAGCGCCGTCCGCATGAAACTCTTCCTCTTCCTCTTCCTCTGGCGCCCACTTCGACGCCGACCGAGTCAACATGGAGACATCGAAGATCTTGTACAGCTCGTGGATTCCCCCGGGAGGTATGCCGAGCATCATTTTCGAAAAGCCAGAGGCGCCGTGTTGTAGGTCAGGGGGAAGGGGCACTCTTATCTCAACAAATTCTTCGGCGGAGACGGTTTCTTCGGTTTCTAGGAGCGCGAAACAGGATTCAGGCACCTCGCGCGAAAGCGTGACCACCGCCGTGTCGTTGTCTGTCATCACCCAGTGAAGCGTGAACTGATCCATAGGTGGTGTGTCGCATTTGTCCGCCACGGTCAGGCCTTTGCCAGAAACGCGAACCACCAGCGTGTGGTCCTCGAGGTGAGGGGCGAATCCTGGGCTTGACGTTTCCACTGAATACGGCGCCCCGAACGCAGAGGGGTCCACACACTCGGCGTGAACGCGCGCGCACGCGAGTGCGGCCGCGACGCAGGCCACGGCGAAGGTGGACCTTGCGAACATGGGGACGAACCGCGCAGAAGCCCGCTGGGGGTGTTTGTGTGCTCGCGTGCTGGACGAGAGGGGTGATGACGTCAGCGTCGAATTGTTCTTGTTGAGGCTTTTCCAAAAATTTCGTCCTTGACTTTTTCGCAAACTCCGGTCGTCGTGCCACTCCTTCGGGCACGCGCGGCACCAACCTCGGCCCCCGGTGTCTCCTCTTTTCCGTATCCGTCCCCAGCCATGGGCGCGGCGAACCGACGCGAAATCGTGTCGCGCCCAAGGGCCTTCACCGCCCTGTCCAAGGTCGTGAGCAACATGCCGACCTTAAGCGAGGGGGTGAAAAACTACGTGCATCACGTGCGTTTCCTGATTCGACCTCTGTTCCATCTCCCGGCGGACGCCGAACGCGACGCGTTTCTCTGTCGTTTTCCGCATCGAAACGAGCACGCGCGTACGGGTGGTGGCATACCATCTCCGAACCAGACCCGCCGACGCACACGACCGCCAACCCGACCCCCCCCTCGTCCCGGACCACGTCCCTCCGTCGTCGCGTCCGACGGTTCGGTTCGCCATGCCTTTTTCGGGCGCGCGGCGAAAACGAAAACGGCAGCGCCCGTTTTGAAACGTCAAAAAAGATTGACAGTGGAAGAATCATTCGCACATCTAACTAACCTTCACACATCCCCCCCCCCAACCCCTACCAGGCTGTGATTCTGTTTTTCTCCGTGATGATCGTCGCCTCACTTACGATGGCGTTCACGTACGTCCCGGCTAAAATCAAGCGCGAGCCCTTCACGGTGCGCAGGAGCGATAAGTGTTTCGTTTCGAACGAAACGGTGTGCGACACGTACGCGCGGTCGCAGTTCTTTTTCTGGAACCTGACCAACGCCCAGGAAGTGGTCGACGGATTGGCGCCCCCAGTTTTAGTGGAAGTAGGTCCATACGTGCTTCACGGCGGGAAGGAGAAAAAGAGCGACATAGAGTTTCACGCGCCGCGGAACGCCTCGGAAGACGGTACGTGTTGGCCTTTCACCAAATAACAAGACTGTTTGCGCCCAATCAAGACTGACACTTTCTTTTTGTAAAATCACAGGCGCGACCCAAGCGCGCCCGGCTTCCGTGAGCTACGTCGCGGGTTCCTACGCGCGATGGGATTTCGACTCCTTTTGCGACGGATGTGCCTTGAGTGACACGATCGTCTCCCTGAACCCCGCGTATTTAACCCTGATCAAGACCTACAAAAGCGAAACAAACTTCCTGTACTCCCTGACTCCGAAAGTGTTGCCCGGGGTGGTCGCCGGCATCAAAGCCGTGTTTTCGGCGCTCGCGGTGAGTCACGCCGTTTCCATGCCGCACATCGCCGCCGCCGCCGCCGCGGACACAACGGGCGCCGCGCTTACGCAACTCGCGATTCAGCAATGGGCTGATTTGAGCATTCTCGGCGGCGCTTCTATTGTTGACTTGCCTCTTCCCACGTCGACGCTGGCGTCTTTTCCAGTCGCACCAGAGCTGGGCAAATACCTGCGCGCCGCGACGAACAACTCCATGACCGGCTTCGCACTCCCAGAGGCGAGCGCGGTTTTGAAGTTCCTCACCAAGTACGACCCTTCCGGGATCGGCGTGCTTGGGTTTCTTTCCGTGAACGCCACAGTGGGCGCGGGAATGGTCAATTCATACGCGTCCACGATTAACCTGACCGCGACAGTGACCGGAACGCACGTACGTGTTGTATTTCCCAAATCCAGGCACACTGTTTGCCCATACAAGACTGACACTTTTCTTTTACAATCACAGGCGTTACTCGCGAAAGGGTACGTGGACCAAATCGCGCGCACGTACGGAAGAGGCGCCGCCGCGGCTAAGATCGGCCCTTTGTTAGGACCCGCCTCCTCAGGCGTGTTCATCGCGCGTCCTGTTTCCGAGTGGTTGATGGGTTATGTCGACCCGTTAACGTCGTCGAGGTACCCCGCGACTCACCCGGCGCACCTAGTAAGACCGGTCACGAAAACGTTCCTGCACGACGACCTCGGCATTGACAACTCTTCGACCGCGGTGGACCGCGTTCCGAGGAGCGTCACCGATAAGTCGCAGTGGCCGGGCCTCGGTGCGACGCGGTGGACGTTAGCAACCGGCGCGGACGACTCTTCCCGCGCGTTGGACGTGCTCGAAAGCACCGGCGGGAGCGGCGCCACTGGATCAGGCGACGCGAGCGAGTACAAGTACCAAGTCGGGAACGTTTCATACACGGAACCCGTGAGGGGCAAGTACGCCGCGCGCGCCGTGTACCGCAGCGTGAAGGACGCCACCGCGGAGGGTAACCCCGAGGTCGTGGCGTGGCTCGACTTTGGTTCGTCGCTCGATTTCGGCCGCGCCGTGAACCTGGAGTTCGCAGGCACGTCCTGGTTCGCGCACGAAGACGTGGAGGTACGTATTGGGCCTTTCCCAAATCCCACCTATGTTTGCACAAACACAAGACTGACACTTTTCTTTTACAATCACAGGTTCACAAGTTCCGCGTATCGCGCGACGCGCTGTTGCCGTGCCCGGTGAGCGTGGAGAACTGCCGGTACGCCGCGTCTGCGTACGGCGCTTTCAACGTGAGCTCGCACCGCGGGATTCCCACGGTGACCACGATGCCGCACGGCTTCGACGCTGACCCAAGGCTGTGGGGTTTCCTTGACCCGCTCGCGCCTCGGAGATCTTCCCGAAACCCGTTCGCCCCCGACCAAACGAAACACCAAATCGAGTGGGACGTGTTCGAAATGTCCGGCGACGTGCTTGGGATGCGCTTGCGGTACCAGAACAACTTCCTGGTGTCCCCGACGGACATTTTCTACCCCAATCTGTGGAAACCTTCAAGCGACTCGGGTGCTTTCGACGCCACGAAAGGAACTTACCTGCCAATCGCGTGGTGCGACGTTTCCTGGGCGGCGCCGCAAAGCGCGATCGACGACATCGCCGCGATCATCAAGGAAGCCACCGGGTTGACGATCGTGTACATGATCGGCCTTCCAGGCGCCTCATTCATGTTCGTCGCGTACCACGCGTGCGCGCTTTACCTCAAAAGAAGAGTCGCGTTCGGTAAGAAACAGGTCCGGGACGAAGTCAACGCGCAGAGTCTGCTGCAGTCCAACGCGGCCCGGAGCGATAAGTACGCGCCGGACGACGGTAACGACGCCGGCGACGCCGGCGACCCGTACGAAAGCGTTTCGAGCGCGCCGCCCGCCTTGGGGCCTTCCGTGGTTCAAAAATCCAAAGACGTCAGTACCGTCCACGACGACGCAGAGGGTCGTTACCAGGACACCGACGCCTCCGTGGTGGTGGTGGATGTGCAAGGCAGGCGCTGAGCCGTGACCGTGATGAGAGTGCGAGCGCGAGATGAAGCGCGAGGCAGGCGAGGGTTGTTTATTTCAACTTGATTTTGGCTCTTCCCAGCTGATCGTTTCCGTTTTAAAAGTTGTTTAATTCGAGGGGTGCCTACACATTGTCCCTCGCCCGTCGTCGTCTCGCCTCAGCGTAAGGGGACTCGCGACGCCATGGACGAGACGCAGGTTGTTGACACTGCCGACGGCGTCGCGACTGACACGACGCAGCTGATGGATACGCAGCTGGAGAATCCCGCCGCGCCCAAACCGTGGGGGTCGAATTTCGTGTCTCCCAAAAAGCAGGTCGTCGCTCATTCCCCCATCCAAGACGACGAGGCCACTCCGGCGCCTGATGATTACGACGACGACGCCACGCAGGCGCCTGAGGACGACGACGACGGGTTGGGTGATTTCGCCGGTGCCACGATGCAACACCCGCACGACGACGACGCCGTGGAAAGCGACGACGACGCTACGCAGGCCCCGCCTGAATCCCCCGAGCCGGTTGCTAACGAAACTCCCGAGGCGACCCTGGAGGTCGCCCCAGAGGAGCCCCCCACAGAGGTGGTTCCCGAGCAGCCAGCTCCCGAGATGGTTCCCGATGTATCTCCCGCGCCTCCCCCGGAGCCGCAGGTCCCCGAGCCACAGGTCCCCGAGCCCGCGCCCGCGGAAGCTGACGCGCCGGAGCTGGACGACGCGGACGATTTGGAAGTTGTGGACGCGATGGTGGATGCGGTTTCCGAGCCAAGCGAGTCTCACATTGACGGAGTCGTCGGACAACACACCGTGGAGCGCATCGACACCGCGACGGAAGTGGACGCGTTTGAGACGGAAAAAACGCAACGGCAACACACGCCCTTCGACGACGCCGAAGAAACGCAGCCGTTTCTCACCGCCCAGGAACGCATAGAAAAGACGCCTGAAAAGCCCAAGGTTGGGTTCGCTTTGGAAACAGGGGCGAGCCCTGACATCGCCCCCGCGGGCGGCGCGTGGCGAGCAGCAGGAACCATGGTGTACGACACGCAGATGATCAACGACACGCAGGTCAGCTCTGAACCGGTGGAAACTCCCGTGGAAGCTCCCGTGGAAGCTCCTGCTGAAGCTCCTGTGGAAGCTCCTGTGGAAGCTCCGGTGGAAGCTCCTGTGGAAGCTCCTGTGGAAGCTCCTGTGGAAGCTCCTGTGGAAGCTCCTGTGGAAGCTCCTGTGGAAGCTCCTGCCGAAACTCCAGTGGCAGCTCCCGTGGAAGTCCCTGAGGAAGTCGCCGAGGACGCCGCGGCGCCTATGGAGACGGATGCGGACGAAACGCCCGCGCCGCACCCGGCGCCCGCGTACTCCGCGGAGGAGCTTCGGAGCATGAAGTTCGGGCGCGACGCGGTGCCTTCTGGGGCGGAACACTCTATGCTGGAAGGCGCGGTGGCGACGGACGGGGACGCGACGGAGGTTGCCCTCTCGGCGGAGGAAAAGGAGGACACGCAGACCGAAACGGCTGAAAAGGACGATGAATCGGCGGGTGACGATTTCCCCGCGTCCGCGCCGTCGCACCCAACCGTGGCGATGCCCGTGGTCCGGGATCTCATCCCGCCGACGCCTATTACACTCGACGAACCCGAAGGAAGCGACGACGATTTGGAGGATTGCGGGGGGGAGTGGATGCGAGGCCTGCCTCCGCCGCCGCCCACGCAGCCGCCTGTGGATGCGGAGGCGGATGATGCGCCCACGGAGTTGTCCGAGCCTACGCAGACGCGCGGAACCGTCGCGACGCAGGAGACCACGACGACCGCAGCGACAATCCAAGATGGGGGGACGCGGCGAACCGCGAGGGCGTCAACCGCGACTGCGGAAACCGTCGTGACGCGGCCGCGTCGCGCCGCGGCGAACGCCACCGCGAGTACGGCGGCGGCGGAAACGGCTGCCAAACCGAAAAAGGCGGTTGCGGAGCAGGTCAAGCCGACGACTGCAGAGCAAACCAAGGCAAATGCTAAGGCACCGGCGAAGCAGGCTCCGGAGAAATCGAAGCCCATCCAGAGACGCGGACGCGCCGCGGTGATGCCCGACGAGACGCAAGAGGCTGCCAAACCGAAAAAGGCTGCCGTGGAGCAGGTCGCGCCGACGAGTGCGGCGAAAGCCAAGACACCGGCTAAGGCACCGGCGACGCGTGCTCCGGAGAAAACCAGGCCCACGTCGAAACGCGGACGCGCTGCGGTGGGGACCGAGGAGACGCAAGACGACACTCCTGGCCGAATGACGAAAACGCAAAAGGCGGCCGTGGAGACGGTCGCGCCGACGAGCGCGGCGAAAGCCAAGGCACCGGCGAAGCGCGCTCCGGCGAAACCCAAGCCCACGTCGAAACGCGGACGCGCTGCAGTATCTCCAGACGACAAACAAGACGACACTCACGATACGAAAAAATCCAAAACGCGAAGGGGCGGCGAGCCTTTCGGTTCGGTGAAGAAAAAGGAGTTTTGCGTGTTGGTGTCCACCGCGTTTGACCCCGAGACTGCGGAAAAACTGACACGCAAGGTTTTGAAACTGGGCGGCGTTTGCACGGTCAGCTCCTCAGAATTCACGCACTTCCTCACCGCCCCACCTTTAGGCAGGTCCAAGAACGTCCTGTCCGCGCTCGCGTCCGGGTCGCCGGTGGTGTTGCCGTCGTGGCTGGACGCGTCGGTACGTATTTCCCATTTACCACATTCCGCCGACTGATTGCCCATACAAGACTGACATTTCTTTTTACAATCTCAGGCGCTCGCCGGGGCGTTTGTGGCGGCGGAGACGCACTTGTGTCGCCACGCTTTGTTTGAAAAAAAACAGGGGTTCGACTTGCCGCAAACCCTGGAACTGGCCCGATTCGCGCCGCTTTTTCAACAAGTCAACGCGTTTGTCATACCGCCTGTGGGGGGTAAAAGGACAGAAGAAAGCGCGAAGACACCTGGGGGGTCGGCGCGAAGTAGTCGCCGTCGCGGCGCTGATACAAAAGAAATGGACAACGAAAAAGAAGACTTACAAGACCAACACGCCGAGCCGGCTCCCGTGGGCATCGCCGCGATGCTCCGCGAGGTGCTTCCGCGAGCGGGTGCTGTTTTAGTTGACAAGGAAGAGACGATTGAGACGGTGGCCGACGACGTGCTGTCCTCCAAAGAGTGGCTCATAGTCACGACTCCGGAAAGCGACCCCGCGACTGTGGCGCGGATGAAAAAACGAGGCGTTTCCCTCGCGACGCACGAAGCCGTGATGAGCGCGATCGTGCGACACAAACGGTAGTTCTCCACAAACGGTAGAGCAATTAGTCACACAGTTACACGACGCGAGTGGTAAGATGCATCTCTGTTCTGTGTCATATCAACCAGCCGCCTCGGATCAATCCTCCTCAGTGTGCGTCGCGGTCAAACCCTTGTTGGATTTCCCCTTGGGCTTGGACCGGACGGTTTTGTAAAACTCGCGCATGGCGTTTTTGTCGTCGCCGCCGTTGATCATCGGCGAAACGATCGTCTCCCCGTTTTTGCCCGTCCCCTTCAGTGACGACTTCCCAGACTTGTTCTCCAAGTCCCACTGCGCGAGCTTCTCTTCGCGTTGCTTTATTTTCGCCTCTCGCGCCAAGATCTCCTCGGGAGTAGGGCCCTCCTCCGGCCTCAGCGCGAGGTACGCGTTTTTCCAAGTCTTCCGTTGTTTAGGCGGTTTCCCCATCGTGGTCGGGGCGCTTCCGGGTTCGTACCACGCCGCCGCGCAGTGCGGCCACCACGCGGTGTCACTGTTCACGCACTTCCTCCACTTGCACCCACTTTTGGCGCACATGCACAGCTCGGAGAGCGAGGCGAGCTGGGTGGGGGTGAGCACAGATACGCGCGCCAGCACCGAGTCTTTGTCGAAAACGCCATCCAAGCTCGGGTTACACTGCGCCTCCAGGGGACAGATGTCGATGTGCTCGAACGAGCCGTCGTCGTCTGAGCCTTCGCTTGCCGAAACAAGGGCCGCGTCGTCGGCCATCGTGGCGGAACACCCACAGCGCGCGCCGCACCGGGAAGGGGAAGGGCGGAGGCGTGACGGGGTGTGATTGCTGACGCACGTTCCAAGAGCTTTTCTGAGATTCGGGGTCGTTTTGTGGGTCCTTGACAGGCTACGTATGAGCAAATCGACCCATCACGGGTAACAGGACTCGACGAGTTTTCGTCTTTTCGATGCTGATGCCCAAGGCGCCGACGGCGACACCCGCCCCGCCCTTTAGAAACGGCACGCCCGACGCGTTCCGTAAGCAGGTCAAAATGGATAAAACGGTACGTCCATGCTCCAAAGACACGTGCGCGTGACGGGGTCACCGCGCGTCTCGCGAAGGCCACGCGCGCCGATCTCCCGGCGCGCCGAACCCTGTGCGCCATGCACTGCGGAAGCGCTTTCGAGATGGGAAACCCCGAAAGTGACCGCCGTCGTGGGAGGTCCCGCGTGATGTTCGCGCACAACCACGAACCTCGAGGCTCGCGTTGTGACGTACACGCCGTTTACCTGCATTTGCCGCGGCGTAGCGCGACTTGCGAGGCTCGCGACGTCCCTTCCGGCCGGTCACGCGCCGGCCCTTGGAGCGTATTTTTTTCCACGCCATGCGTCCGCGACTCCAGAAACGCCGCTGACCCAATCCTCCCTTCCGTCCCCAACGCAGGTGGTTGTCATCGACGGCCGCGGCCACCTCCTCGGCCGCCTCGCGAGCATCGTCGCGAAGCAGGTCCTGAACGGACAGCACGTGGTACGTGTGGTTACGCAGTCGAATGCGAGCGTGGAACGCGCGCCCAACACGCGACCGCGGTTAGGGTTTTCACATCCAGAGAAGCGCCCATCGTACTGGGACAAAATCTCCTTTTCGCGACCCCACGTCGCCGGTGACTTGACTGGTACCTAACCTTACCTCTCTCTTTCTTTTTGTTACCCTCCCTACACAGGTTGTCGTGCGCGCCGAGGGCATCGTCATTTCCGGTGGCATCGTGCGCGCGCGTCAAAAGTACGACTACTTCAAGCGCCTTCGCATGAACACCAAGCCTTCGCACGGCCCGTTCCACTACGCCTCGCCCGCGCGCATGTTGTGGCGCACCGTGAGGGGCATGGTCCCGCACAAGACCAAGCGCGGCGCCGCTGCGTTTGAAAGGTTCAAGGCGTACGAGGGCATTCCCCCGCAATACGCCACCGTCAAGCGCGCCGTCGTGCCGGAAGCTCTCAAAGTGCTGCGCCTCGCTGCGGGGCACAAGTACTGCGTTTTGGGCGACTTGTCCCACCAAGTTGGGTGGAGGCACCAAGCCACGGTGAAGGCTCTTGAAGGGAAGCGCCAGGAAGCCGCGAGCGAGTACTGGGTGAAGAAGAAGGAACAGAACGCCAAGTACAACGCCGCGAAGGAGGCAGCGAACGCGCAGCTCGGGGACCTCTCCGCGCTGATCGCGGCGACCGGGTACTAAGCGTTTGGTGACGACGATTGGCGGTGAACAGATTCTTGTAAACGCGAAGAACTTTTGAAACAACAACCAACTGGACTGTTCTCTTCTCTTGTAGCGCTCACACAATACACCAGATACGACCTGCAAGATACACAAACCGACGATTCATCACGAGGGGTAAATTGCGTATGGACCTTCCTTAACACGTCAAAAGCGCTACCGGTCACACATCCGACCTTGCTGTCACACTTCACAAGTCATTCCCTCATCACAAATCATTCCCTAAAAGCATCTCCCTCCCTTTCCCTTGTTAATACCGGTAGTCGCGCACGGTTTGGAAGAACGTGGCGACGTTTTCTTCAGGCGTGCCTTGCATCACGCCGTGCCCCAGGTTCATGACGTGTTTGTGCGTGCCCGCTTTTTTTATCGTGTCGTGCACCTTGTCCACGATGAACTGTTTGTTCGCGAACAGATGCACGGGGTCCATGTTGCCTTTTTTTCGGAAAAGAAAAGGGTCAGTCCATTTGTTGGGCGTGTATTGGACGTGTATTGCACGATGTGTGGACAACAGGGAGGGGTAATCGGTATGTGTATTGGACAATGTATGGACAGCAGTCGTGGTAATCGGTCCGAACAGTCGCCCGTAATCGGTCCTCCACAGTCACCAGCGTTAGAGGTAAAACAGGGAGGCTTTGGATTTGGGAAAGCAAAACAATGCGTACCTTGCACGGCTTGTTCCGGCCCCAGCCGCGCCCGCGCGTCCGCCATGTCCACGGTGCCGTCCAGTGAGATGACATCCGCCCCGGTGGTGGCGAGCCGTTCTAACAGCCCCCCACACCCTGACGCGTAAAGAATCAGGGGCAAATCCGGGTGCGTGAGTTTCACTTCCTGGACGATCCTGGTTAGGTACGGCAGGCAGTACTTGTCGAAATCGCTAGGGGCGAACTCGGACGCCCAGCTGTCGAAAATCTGCACAACCTGCGCGCCGCTGTCCGCCTGGTACTTGACGTAAGTGATGACGCTGTCCGTGATTGAGTTTAAAAGGGCGTGGTACACCGCGGGCTCGTCGAAGGCCATCTTTTTAATCACCTTGTAGTGTGACGAAGTGCCGCCCTCCACGATGTAGGACGCTAGCGTGAACGGCGCGCCGACGAAACCTAACACCGTGGCGTCGTTCCCGACTTCCTTGCGGAGTATCTGCAAAGATTCCCCCACGAAGGATACGGATTTCGTCGGGTCCAGGGGGGTTATTTTCTGGACATCAGCCATGGACCGCACCGGGTCCATGATAATAGGGCCCGTGCCCTTTACGATGTCGAACTCTATGTTCATCCCGGCGAGGGGCGTGAGGATGTCGGAAAAAAGAATCACCCCATCCGGCTTGAACGCGTTCCAGGGTTGCAGCGAGATCTCCACCGCCAGGTCCACGGTTTCCGAACGCTCACGGAATGTCGGGTGCTTCTTACAAAGGTCCTGGTAGATCTTCATGTACCGCCCGGCTTGGCGCATCATCCAGATGGGAGGCCGCTCCACTTTGTCGCCGCGGATGGCCCTTAGCATCAGCGGGTCCGTCACGCCCGGCCCGGTCGTGGCATCCGTCACCGTGTCCACGGAAACCGCCCTGCATGGCGCGACGCGCTTCTTTGAGCCCTTGCCGCGAACGGAGGCGAAACGCGCGGCGAGGGCGGGGGCGGCGGCGAGAGCGGCCATGGTACGCGCGACTGTTGTGCGATGGCGATGCTAACACCGAGTCGCTTTCAGCCAATAACAAGCCCGAACGAGGAGATCCAGATTCGCGGAGGAAAACGACGGTTATTTTTGCTCCAAGCGACAGGTACACACGCTGATGATGACCATTACAAGTCTACCCATCTCTCTACGCACCCCCCCACGCATCACGTGACTGACTGCAATCAGCGCGTGTGCCCCCCAGTCTGCGCCACCTGCCTGTGCAGCTGGATCAGGAAGTCGGCGTAGGACATGGCGCCGGCGCCGCCCGCGCCCCTGTCCTCCACTAAATGCGGGAACAACAATGCTTCCGACGGGTGGCCTTGCGCGATCACGGTGATCGTGCTGTGGCACCCGTTCGCGGCTCTTGCGTTGACTTCATCGAGCACACGCCGCACGCGCGAGTTCAACTCCCCGTCGGTTTCGGGGAGGTCGAAATCCACGTCCGGACCGGGTGGGCCGGATGGGCCTGGTTGTAAAAAAAGAAGTGTCAGGTAATAGTCCATTCTGGTACGAGTACGGGCAGAGGTAATGCGCCCTTCGCAGGACGAGTACGGGCAGAGGTATAGCCGTCCCTTCGCAGGACAAGTAAGGGCAGAGGGAATAACCGTCCCTTCTGGTACGAGTATGGGCAATCGCGTAGGCGGGGCGTGGAAATGGGAAAGGCCCTTACCGAACACGCCCAGCACGAACGCCGGGTCGCACATCTTCCCCAGCCACAGCAAACACCGGTTCCCGTCGTCCACCAGGTAGCACCCTCTCGCGTCGACTCTTTCGCCTGCAAGGGCGGTTCTCGGCGGCATCACGACCCTTCCGCTGTCATCCACCGTGCCGGACTTGCCAGGCATGCTGTGCAGGGCGTACATCGCGGGGTACAGCCGGCGCAAAATCGCCTCCGTCGGCGCGCCCATGATTTCGAAAATCGCCCGTACCCGCTCGTCAACCAACACGTCCCTGCTCGCCCCCCGCAACGCCAAACTCTTCCCCGCGCACAACGCGAACAGGGGCATGAGTTTCATTTTCTCGGGATAAATTAACCGGTTAAACGCGCGTGACGCGGACGTGTTTAGCAGCCGGAACTCCTTCAGCGCGTTGCTGAGCTTGACTTGCATGTTTTCCCGCGCGTCCTGTAGCCGGCGCGACAGCGCGCTTTCGCACGCCAGCCGCGTGAGAAACGCGCTCATGGCGCCGCCATCCGTAGCGCGGTACATCTGCGCCACGTCCGACACCACAGGGACCATCATCGTGTGCACCCGAATTCTCCGCTCGCCCTCCGCGTTGGTGTACAACAGCGCGCACTGCAGGTACGAAGTGTTCGTCGTGGGCAAAACCTCGTCGTGCGCGATCTGCACGGCATACGCCTGGTCCGCGTTCGCCGCGGGCAGGGCTAACAAGTCCATGGAGCGAATGAAGAAATGGCCGTTGAAGGATGAAACTCGAAATCCCTTTGAGCACCGCACCCTACACACCGCTTCCCACGCCGTGAATCGCGTGAGGTTGTGTTTGAGCTCTTTCGATAACTTTTTGGCGTCCCGCCCCACGCGGAAGCCCGGGTAGTGGTACACCGCGCCGCCCGTGTACCGGGGAAGCGTGCTCAGGCTCGCGAGATCCGCATACGGGCTCGCGCTTGCGAAGATGTCGACGCAGATTTGCTGCCGAGAACATTCGGCGGCTATTTTTTTGAAAAACGGATCCGCGGGTCCGCGCGTCAGGTGTTCCTTATCCGTCCCCGCGTTTTTGTGGTCGTCGCCTCCCGAGTGTGGAAAAAAACGTGTCAGTCGGTTGTGATGTTCGTAACTCGTATGAGTAAACAGTCAGAGTAATCAAGCAGAACAGTTCGGGCGGGTAATCGGGCCGATCGCAGAGGCGGAACGTGGGGATTGGGAAAGCCCCGCACCTCGGTTCAGCAGCCTCCCCACGCCCAAACTGGGTAACGTGCACTGGAAAATCAACAGCTTACCCCCCACCGCGTTCATGGCCATGTACGCGGCTTGTAACGCCGGGCCCATACACGACTCAACCTGCGTCGTTTCCGCGAAAGCCCGCGGAATCAAATCCAGAACCGCGTCCACGCACTCCCTGCACTCGGATAAATTAACCACCAAGTCCTCGGGAGCGGGGCAAAACACGTCGTCCAGCTCCGCGACGACCATCATCTGCGGCGCGGCGGCGGGTCCCGGTTTCAGGGCGTAGAAATGCAGGGTGCTGTCGTAGGTCAGGAACCCCACTCGCGCTCTTTCGCCGCCGGGAAGCGTGTCCAGGGTATCCTTTATCGTGTCGATCGTGGTTTGCAGGAACCCGGAACTCACAGCCTGCGCGGAGACGTCCTGATTGAAATAAAATAAATGTCAGTCTTGTATGGGCAATCAGTGAGTGGAATGTGGTGATTGGGAAAGGCCCTTACCAGGGCAAAGAAGTACGTCGGGGGCATGGGCGGGCGGACCATGTACTCCTGCGACGCGAGGAACTCCACGGTGCCGTGCCGCAGCTCGGGGCGCTCCATCACGTCCCTCCTTTGGCCGTTCGCATCGAGGGTGCAGAAGTAATCAACAGGCACTTCGTTCGGGAGCTGGCACACGTTACACCGGAACCGCCGGCCGCCGTCGATGAACTGCACGAACGGGTTGATGTAGGTCCGGCACCGGCGGCACCGCACGATTCCGGTGGAGCCGAACTGCGCGACGGGGACGTTTTCGCCCGGAATCAGGGGGCGGACGATACACCCGACGGGTAGGCCGTACCGCTGCTTCACGCTTTGGTTCACCGGAAGCGCGCCGCAAGTCAACCGTAAATACCGCGGGTCACAGCTCAAATCCGTGTTCGGGTTGGGAAGGTCATCCCCGGGCCGGGGAAACGTCGCGGGGTCCACGCCTTGGTCCCCGCCAGGGCCGCCGCCGCCCAACGAAAGGGACGCGAAGTCCTCCACGAAGTTTTGGTTGTGATGCGTTCCCGAAACGCCCGCGCCGGGCCCGGGCTGAAGCGCGCCTGGGTACACGCCTCCGGGAGGGGGGGGGGCGCCGAAACCCTGGCCTTGGGAAGAGGTGCCGCCTGGGCCCATCATCCCAGCACCGGGAGAATTCCCGCCTCCGCCCATGTGCATGCCCATCGGCGGCGGCGGGCCATTGTTCTGGGGAGGCGCTTGCGCGCCGAAACCTCCGGGAAGCGCGCTTCCCATGTGCGGCGGGCCGGGAATGCCGCCCATCATGGGCGGAGGAGGCCCGCCCATCATGGGTGGTGGGGGTCCGCCCATCATGGGCGGAGGAGCGCCACTGACGTGCATCGTACCCATCTGCCCGGTGGGCGGCGCCATGGCGCCCGGGTGGCCGCCCATTTGAGGACCGCCCATTGGCGGACCACCGCCCATTTGCGGAGGACCACCTCCCATTTGCGGAGGACCGCCTCCCATTTGTGGAGGACCACCTCCCATTTGTGGAGGACCGCCCATCATTCCAGCAGGGCCGCCCATCATGGGAGGCGGCGCGCCCATCCCCGGACCGCCCATCCCTTGCACCGCGCCTGGCGGACGCATTCCCATGGCCCCGGCCGGAGGTCCACCCATCATAGGCGGGCCACCGGGATTACCACTTTGCGTCGGTGCACCCATCTGCGCGGGCGGCGCGCCCGGGCGCATCATCCCTGGCGGACCGGGCATCATCCCTGGAGGCGCACCTGGCGACGGGACACGAGTGGATCGGACGATACCAGATTTGGGTGGGACAGGGTCAGACACAGGGACGAGAAGACGCGGTCGGGCAGTAGGAAAAAGAAAGAAAGGCGCGGTCTCTGCAGAGATTGGGATTCGCGCAACACGAGATCGGGACGCGAAGAACGACGTACCCATCGCGTTACCGGGAGGTCCCAAGTGAGGTCCCGGGGGTCCTTGCGGAGGACCCGGAGGACCCGGAGGGGGCTGCATGGCGCTCGAGTCGCTGTGTGCGCGCGCCCTGCTATGCCACTACAGAAGTTGAAGACGACTTTGAACGTGAACGTTGGCTCCGCGGCCTGCGAGGAACCGCGAACGAATAAAACTTCGTCGTCGAGCCGACGAGCCCCGACAACTTTTGTTTTCAGTCACCCTCCCCGCCCACTTCGCGGCACGCGATACGCGACTCGGACACTCCAGGGAGCCTTCGCACCGCGTTTCGTGATGTTGGCGCGTGCGGCGTCGCGCGCGGCCTCCGCTGTGGCGCGTGTGGCGCCGCCCGTGGCCACCGCGGCGTGGACATCCCTGCGAAACTTGAGTGGATCCTCAAGGGATGACGAAACCGCCGCCGCCGAGGAAACACGGGGCGCCACGGACGATCCCGAGGACGATTCGGAGTCCGGTGACGACGAGGATGAGGATGATGATGGTAGCGAGGACGACGCCGAAGTCCCACTCGGGGCGGTGACCGCTGAGGCTGGCGAGGACGATGACGTTGACGATGAGATTGACGATCTGTATGATGATGAGGAGGGCACTTCTGATTCGAGTGCCGATGGAGGTGTCCAGTGGACGGGAGGCGTGGAGCCTCACCGGCCTTCCGGGAAACGCGAGAAGGAAGTCGGGAGCGTGTTCTCGCTGATGAGCGGCCGGGACGGGAGCGACATCGGGTCGTTCGACGCGACCGACGTGGACCGGTTCTGGGACCTTTCAATCGATACCGAAAAGAAATGGTTCAAGGAAGGGTTACCCCGGGGCGTGAAGGAAGAGTTCGAAGCCAGTGGGACTCGACGCATCATGTTTCGCAAAAGCGACCTCGAAATTAGAGAAGCAGTTAAGGCCGGAAACAAAGGGATGTTACTAGACGGGCGCAGAGGCGCCGGCAAAACAACCGCGCTTGTAAATTTAGTCGCCTGGGCGAGGGCGGAGAACTACTTCGTCGTGTACGTCCCGTCCGCCAAGGCGCTTACGCTTGATTCGTCGTACACCAAGGACGAAAAAACCGGGATGTGGGACACACCGGAACACGCGGGGAAGTTGTTGCGTTGGATTCTTGCTGGTAATGAGTCTGGGTTACAAGAACTGAAAAGCGACGACGGCAAAACCTTGAGCGCAATCGCGACGGAGGGCGTGGAGTCGCTCGACAAGGGCGGGGACGGCAAGGTTGTCGTTGAGGCGGCGCTGGCGGTTTTAGAAGGTCTAAAAACAGCAGCGAAAACAGGCACGAAGGTCATGTTCGCGATTGACGAGTACAACGCCTTGTTCGGCCCCACTGATATGCACGAAGTGTTGGGCGCGCGCCGGCGCGGGGTCATCGCCGCGGGCGATACGCGGGTAGGCGCGGCGCTGCGGGACGCGACGGGCGCGACGACCGCGGGCATGACCTACGTTGGTGTCGTGTCCGGAACCATTTCCCTTTCCACGAAGCTCACGGCGAGGCTAGCTTGCAGTGATCCGGACGGTCAGGACAAGGACGGGCAGTTTCCCGAAACCAACACGCTTACGCACATGGAAGTCCCCCGGTTCAACCCGCGGGAAATCGCGTGTCTTGTCCGGCACTACGACCACGCGCGTTCCGGGCTGGACGCCGTGGACGCCACGGTGGACCACGCGCAGCTCGCGTTGCGTTTGAAAGTGCTTACACAAGGCAACGCGAAGGAAATGAGGGAGATGATGGAAGCGCTGGGGTGATTGAGGTGAAGTACTTTTGCCGGGTACAAGCATGCATTGTAATGGTTACAATTGTACCTTGGTAACAGTTACAAGCATTCATAAAAACAAAATATGAAAAAATTACCTTCACCTCTCCACGAACCGGCCCGCCTTTTTCGCAATCGCGTCGACGTCGTCCATGAGCTTGAAGTGCTCATTTATTCTGACCAGGGTGTTCGCCGCGATCACGCCACTGCTCGCCGCGGCGGGCAGCCCCACTCCGGGCGCGCAACTATCCCCGACTCGGTACAAACCCGCGATGCCGGTCCCCGGGCCGGGGAACAGCGCGGGCGCCCGGATCGCCGCGCCGTACGTCCCTCTGTGCCTGCGCATCCAGTGCTTGTGCGTCAGGGGCGAGCCGATCATCTCTAGCACCACTCTTTTCCTTATATCGGGAATCACCACTTCCAGGGCTTCGTACAGCTTTTCCGCGCTTTCTTTTTTGCGCGTCTCGTACCCGGGACCCCTGGATTGTAAAAAAAGAAATGTCAGTCTTGTCAGATATGGCAATCAGTAGGCGGAATGTGGTGAGTGGGAAATACTTACCGCTCCCACCCCTCAAACGGCTCCATCGTGTACGCGTGAATACAGTGGTGCCCTTTCGGCGCCATGTCTGGTTCCCACACGCTCGCGATGGAGATCATGCACACGTTGCCTGGTTTGTCTATCGGTTTGGTGTCGTCCCTCACCACGACGTGGTGCCCGCCTGTTTCGGCGAAGTCAAGCCCGGTAGCGTCGATGCCGAGGTGCAGGTGCATGAAGGACTCTGAGCAGGGGATACCGAGGGCGTCATCTTTTTCCTTTTGCGAAACGCTTCCCGGAGGTAACAGCTGGCCGTACGTGTCCCACACCGAGGCGTTGCTCATAACAACGGGCGCGGAGAGGATAACGCCGTTCCGCAGCAAAACCCCACGAGCGACGCCGTTGTCCACCACGATTTTATCGACGTGCGTTTTCAAACGGATCTCGCCGCCGTTTTTCAAAACCGCCCGCGCCAGCGCGTCCTGGCACGAGATGAAAGAAAGTGTCAGTCTATCGGACCATGTGTATGAGGGATTGGTATAACGTAAACAGTCGTGGTAACAGTCCGAGGAAATAACCGTCCCTTCTGGTACGAGTATGGGCAATCGCAGAGGCGGAACGTGGTGATTGGGAATGCTCACCGTAATCGCCTCCGCGCCTCCTTTCGGGAACTCGCTTTGTTTCAGATCGTCGGATGCGCCGAACACCGCGGCGAACTCCGCCGCGACCGTGCCGTTGGCGTCAACGCCGGAAAGAAGGTAGCACTCCAAGTCCGCGAGCCGGCGCATCCACGGGTCTTTTATGTTGAGAAAGTCCTGATTGTAAAAACAAAGTGTCAGTCTCTCGGGCCATGTGTATGAGGGATTGGTATGAGTAAACAGTCGGCCGTAATCGAGCCGAACAGTCGTGGTAATGGGCAGAGGTACTAGTCCCTTCTGGTACGAGTATGGGCAATCAGGGAGGCGGAATGTGTTCAGTGGGAAATACGTACCAACAAACCCACGGTGGGGTTAGGCAGGATTGCCGCGTACGGCCCTAGCTTTGCCATGGATTTCATGTACCGACTAGCGATCATCAGGCCCACTTTCCAATCCGCCCTGAGCGCGGGCGTGGGCAGCCCGGACAGCGCGCCGTACATCTCCCTGATTCTCGGCACCGCCGCCGCCAGCTGCGCCGCGCCGTTTGGCGAGAACTTTTCAACCTCGGTCACCAGTTTCGACAAATCCGCGTGTCGGCGTAACCCGGGTTTGCCTTTCTCCAGGTGGAAGGTTCCTAAAGGGTCGTACTTCACCGTGTCTATCGGTTCACCCACCAGCGTAAGAATTGACGCGAGGGGATTCAAGGCGTTGATCGTGGTCAAACCCGCGAAGAACGAAGGGCCGGTGTCGAACCGAAACTCGCCGACATCTGTTTTTTTCTGAAACCCATGCGCCGCGCCCCCCGTGGCGTAGTGCGACTCCAAAATCAAAACCTTCCGGCCGTAGTGCGCCAGCAGCGCACCCGCGGTTAAACCCCCCACGCCGCTGCCGATGATAATCACGTCCGCGTCGTTTGACGTGGACGAAACAGCACGTGGTGGGGCGGCGAGGCGTCGGGAGGATGAAACACGCCGCGCGGTTTTTTTGGGGAAACGCGACGTCGACGATCGTGACGCCGAGACGCGCGCGACGGGGGTCGCACGGATGGACGATGACGCGGACATTGTCCGAAACCCGAACAGCTCGAATATAACGCACGCGGCGGCGGAAACGCTACGCGGGTGAGATGAACAAGGCGCGCGCGGGCGCGAGTGCGGTGGACACGAAGAGCGATGGAGATATGTAGGGCGACACGCCGACACGTGGCACCGCAGTAGAAAAGACGAATAACTTTGAATGGAGTTTCGGTGCGAGCGTTTCGGCAAACAGTTATTTACACGATGAACCTACAAATACGCTCACCTCCCCACCCCCCCATTGCCTCACCTCGGCCCCGCTTTCTCCGCCGCCGCTTCCTCCGCGGCTTCCATCGCCTGCACCAGTTTCTCGTACGCGGCCATCGCGGATGGCGATGACGCGGGGACCACTCCCGGCGGAACGGGTCGGGGTTTGTTAAACGTTTTCGCGTGCGTTTTCGTTTTTTCGGAACACATGACCGGCGCGGAAACGTCCATCGGCACCGGCGTCAAGTTTGCTCTCTTCCGGATCGGGGGAGGCGGCGGTACGACGTTGTTTGAGCTGGTGGTACCAGTGTTGTTGCTTTGCATGAGCGTCATGGCTTCAGTTGCCACAACCGCATCAAGACCTCGTCGCTCCCGGAACTTCTTGTCCAGTTCCTCGCGTCTCAACTCCCTCGTTTCCGGGTCACTTGTGGCCTGCGCTCGGACGAAATCCGAAAACTCCAACGTCGCGAAGGTATCACTCGCCACGCTCGGGCCGCGCATTGAGTGCGCGAAATCGACTTCAAGCGCGGCCCGTCGCTTTTCCCGCGCTTCCTTGAACCCTGGCGTGCCCCAACCCCAAACCCGCGTCTCCGTTTCAGCGGAGTACTCGGCCCAGGCGTCGTCTTGTGAAGTTTCTTTTTGGAAAGAAACCAGCACCGAAACGTCCTTCGCGAGCGTTTCCAAAATTGCCGGCGCACCGGCCATCAATACGTTGGCGTCGCCGAACATCAGTTCCTTGAACGCGTTTTGAATCTTTGCCCACATCTGCGAGAACTTCCCGGCCGCGTGTACAAACACCCCGACAAAACCCAAGGGGTCGCCTTGTGCTTTGAGAATCGCAGCCAACACGAACCCGCCGAGAAGCGCCGGGCCGGTGAAATCCAAACTCGAGGTTGCTTTCATTTGGACGCCCGGCGCGGCGACCATTATCGCGGTGCTGGACCACGCCGGGCGCACCCCCCCGTTGGTCTTTACCCAACTCGCCCGCGATTGCGACCCGAAGTACCCGGTGGCGTCGATGCCGTTCGCGCGTTGCCACAGCCGCACCGCGGCCACGGTCTCAGCGCCGAACACCCCGTCCTGCCGCATCGTCCCGAGGGCTTGCTGCAGCTGCCTGACGTCAGCACCTTCGCTCCACTCGCCCAGGTTTCGGGCGAACTTGGGGGCGCGGAAGTGCCCGGCGCGCGCGCCGGGAAGCGTCGCGCGTGTCACGCCCGAGATGCGGCGCGAGCCACGCGCGGCGACGCGAGAAGGGCGCGGCGCGAGAAGCGCGTTGCGCGTCATCGCGGACGACCACGCGCCGAGAGTAGATGCGGCGTGTGCGGACATGACGAACGTTCAACGGAACTTCCGGGAGATTATGTCGGAAAGAAAAGACCGCGCGTGAGGGGACCGCGGGGGCGCGCGTTGGTGGGCGCGGCGTAGGGTGCGGCGAACGCGGTGAACGTTCAAAGGCGTGTGATGCGAGTGCGACGGACGGCGGTAGGGCGAGGTGCGCGCGTCTCGGTGTGCGCGCCCACGCCGCGCGGTCGCCCATACCTTTCGTGAATCCCGTTACCGAAACGACCGTTTCGTCCAACGTCTATTTTTCTCGGAGTTTACGAAACCGAGGCTGTGCGGCTGTCGTCGTTCGCCACAGCTCATCACAGACCCACACCCGTGGCACGCTCCCGCGAGCGGTGTGGGTCAGTTGGTTATCGCGATGGCGTCGCGACGCGCGCGTAACGGCGCCACCGCGGTCGTCGCGACGACGGCGTGCTTCGGTATGCTGGCGTATTACCTTCGCGAAAACCCCGCGCGGGGAGATGCAGATCATCTCGTCGGACAGGCAAAAACAGATTCCGAGGTGACGACTCCTTCCGAGATTCGTCGCGTCACGCGCGACGAACTGCACGCCGCCGGTTTCTTCACCAGCTTCGGGTTCGTCGCCGCGTCTGTTGTCGTGCTTGAGCTCGCCAGCGGCGGCGGCGTGTCCCGTGACCTGAAATGGAGGACGCTGGTCGGGTGGGTCGCTGGGAACCACATTCTTTTCGCGGTGCACAGCGTTCTGGGAACTGGCGAAACGGCACCGAAAGGTCAGAAAAACAGTTCTTCGAAGGACACGGATGGCGTCGGGAAAATGCTCACCCTCTCAAACCGACCCGCGCTTACCCAACTGTTTGACGAGCACCGACTCGCGGACGTGTTTGTTCACGCGGGCGCGGTGGTCGCTGGTGGGTTTTCCATGGAACGCGTGGACAGCTTGGTGTCCCTAATCGAGCACTTGCGGCGGTACGCGGAAATAAGGCCGGAGACGTGGACGACGCTTACGGTTTCAAAGAAAAACAAAAAACGAAACAAGTGGAACGACGCGTTGGCGTTTTGGACGGAAACCGCCGAGCGGAACGTCTTTTCTTTCAGCCGAAGAAAAGGAGCAAGCAGTCAAAGACGAGACAAACACAAAAGTGCAATGTCCGTAGCGGACGTCGTCGACGTGTTCGCGCACACGCGCACGGCGATCAAGGTTCTGTCGCCTGGTGAAATCGCGTTATCGCTGTTGCTCGCGGAAACTATTCGCAGGGCGCTGCGACTGGATCTTATCAAGCACCACAGGCACACGTGGGCGGACGCGCGGCTGGCGATGCGGGAGGGAGAGCTATCTATACTAAAAGAAAGGGAGAAGGACGAATAAAAACGTTCTTGACCATAGGTAAAATTTAGAATCGAGACAATGGATAGGCGATAGATGGGTAGGAACCGAATACACAGTCAACGAAGTAGTACGAGAAGGTCGACGCAGAGGTGAATGTAGATACCTCTGGTCGACGAGTCATCACGAAATGCTAAATACTAAATAACTTCTAACTAACTAAATCCTTAATTAACTCGTGGTTAACTCAATACACTTTCCTTCATCCGGAGCGCCGCCGCGGTTTCCGACCACGAGACGCCGCCGTTGTTCGAGACGTCGATCAAAACGTCTACGTGGTCATTGGCGGTTCGTTGCGGCAAAACACTCGGCGGCTCCACTAACACCAGCGCGCTCGATACGAAGAACCCAGCTACGGATACTTGGAACGAAGATTCGCCCGGCGAAACACCGGACCCGAAGTCCTCCCCAGCCGACGCAATCGCTTCGTTGTTTTGAAACGCAAAGCGAATTTGAATCGGGTCGCGAAAATCAACGCCGCGCACCGCCGCGGGCGACGCGTGCCGTCCAACATCGCCGTCCAAGTGCCACCACGCCCCGCCCAGATCTTGGTCGTCGCTTGACGCGTATACCCGCGAATCGTTAAACCCAAGGAACGCAGTACCCGACCCGGAGGCTGTGAAAAACGAACCGTCGCGCGCTTGAAGCGACGACAACGCTTTGTCCGACGTGAATCGCGTCGCGGCGCTCGGCACGAACTCGTTTCTCGCCGCCGCGATTGCGAACACGCGCGGCGGCGAGGCCCACTCAAACTCCACATGCGCGAGTGCGACGCCGCCTGCAATTGAAAGTGCGCCGCCGCTATCTGCAATCGCAATCACCACCGATATCGTGCCGAAGCCTCCGTTTCTAAACTCAAACGGCGCGGGCGGCGCGTCGCACTGAGCGAAAAAACTCGTGCCGTTTCCGTTTCCCGAACCGAACGCCGCGCCCCCGGCGGAGGCGCGATTGGGAAGACGCGAGTAACCACCGACTCCCGACCCTTCATAGGCAGCCACGCAATGCAGCGACGCGCGCGCCTTGCTCAACGGGTTGCTTTCCGTGACGACATCCAGGGATACCGACGAGGCGGACAGCAAGTGCACCAACTCCGTCGGAACCGCCGACGCCTTGTCCAGGTTCCAGAAAAACGAAACCGCGTTTGCCAACCCGCTCGGCGGCGCCGGCGAGTGCGTCGCCTGAGATTGTAAAAATAAATGTCAGTCTCATATGGGCATTCAGTCGGCGGAATGTGGTGATTGGGAAATACTTACCTCCGCCAAAGCGCCGCGCGTGGAAGGCGCGATGACCAAGCCTTTCCGTCCATGCACAGGCGTGCAACTGCCGAGCATCCCTGACACGAGTGACGCGGAAACGGCGAAGTCCACGAGATCCAGGTTTTGATTTGAAGTGCCAGAGACGCGACGCGCGAGCGCGGGAGAAACGCACTCCAATCCGGATTCGGTGTCGGGTGCTACGCCTGCGTTGGCCCGCGACGCGACAACCGTGGTTCGGAAACGACAAGCGCCTCCGTCTTTTCCGGCGGTGATGCCTCCCCCCGCGACGGCCACGAGGGACCCGCCGTTTTCGTGCAAAACCCGCGACGCGTGGTGCACGAACTCCAACTCGAGTTCGCGAACCGGCGCGGTCGCGGTGAACTCGAGCGACCCAAGGTGTTTGTGTCCGCTACGAATGCTGCTATCATACGAATGCATGACCCTCACGCGAGTCACGCGTTGTTTTAAGAACGGTACTTCGCACTTGAGCATAGCGCTGCTTACGAAAACGCCCTGCCTGGGCTGTGTTTTGCCTGACGCGCTGTCGGCGTTACCATCGAGCCACGAAAACGCACAGGCGTCACCTTCCACGAACCCAAACCCAAACACGGTGAGTAACCACCCGCCGTCCACCGGGCCGGTTTCGCCCACGGTGGACAAAAGAACCTCTCTGCCTCGCGTCGGCGTCGCCACGACTGGTTGCCCATACGCAAGGGTGTCATCGCCAGCCTCTGCCGGGCGGACCCATTGGAACTGCAAACCAACACGCAGCAGTGGGTCCCCGAGTCCGATTTCGAAAAAGCGCGTAAGCCCAGCGTCTCTCGGTCGCGCGGTCAAAGGAACGGTCGCGCCGGGTCGCGGCGCGGCTGGCGAAACGCACTCGACAAAGTGCGAAAAAGAGGACCCATGGGCGTTTCGCCCGGCGACGCGCGCGGTGCCGAACGCGCATTGCGCGTGGAAGTGTTGGATCGCGCGATTCATTCGGAAGGAGACGTTAAAACTGTTTTGGAGGTCAAGCGCGACGACGAGCCCGCCGTCGGGAGGGCCCGTGACGACTCCGGTGTCACGTGACGCGTTCCAAACGCGGTGGACGGAGTTTTGCGCGAGCGTGAAACCGGTTTCGCGCCCGGTCGGCGAACCGACACGTGAAAAAGTCACAGTCGGCGATTCCAAACGCAACGACCCGCCGTGCAGCGTGAGGGAAACTCGTATTGCCCTTCCGTGAAGGTGTAATAACTCAAGCGCGTCAAGTCCCTCGTTAATAGACGCGGCCTCTTCTGGAAAGTGGCAGGTCGCCACCGCGCTTGACACGACTCTTGCTTGGGACGTCACTTTTGTCACCGTGGCGTTTTCCGTCTCTCTTTTCCCACCCCAAACAAACTCGCACGACGCGCTTTCGTGGGAATCGAGAAAGCCCCACCCAACAAGCGTCACCACGGCGCCCGGTATTAGTTCAGGTGGCGACGACGACGTTACGTAGGCGGTGCGGAACACGACGTGTGCGTTTGGTTCCGCCATTTCGGCGATGTCCACGTTTTCCGGCGCGAGGAAGTTCGGTAAGAACTCCGGGCCGAAACCCGTGACCGGCGAACGCGAGCTTCCGGAACAACACGAACTTCCGCGATCGCAAAACGCGACAACAACCGCGCCGCCGTTGCGCTTGCCGTTTTCGAAAACGGTTCGCGGAGTGGCACACGTCACGTAGGACCCATCCGACGATATCTCCGCGGGGGTTTCGAAAACGCCGCCTCCGCTGAAACCATAAACGCCGAAACGGCACACCGCGCTCGCACCCGCGGTGTCGTTGCGAGTCAACGTGTTACCCGTGTCCGTACTTGGGAAATTTAAAATCCGGTCAATCGAAGTTCGGAACCCGCTTCCGTGAAGGGTAATTTCGTAGCCGCCTTTTGAGGAAACAACCGCGGGCTCTATTGAGCTCACCTCCGCGCACGCGAAGGAGTTCTGTTCTCTTCGTTCCCAGGTCGTGCCTCTTGTCGTGGCCGACCAGTCGTCACCCGACCCGAGGAACGGCGCGTACGTGCCGTTCCTAATCCACGGCGGTCGGCGTTGCGCGAAGGACTCGGCGCTCCGGTCGTGCGTTTGCTCGCTGATTGGAAAAAGAAAAGGTCAGTCTTTCGGACCGCGTGTACGAGGGATTGGTGGGGCGGACTTTCTGACTGTACGTCCAGCAGCACGTCCATCAGGGTCCGTAAACAGGGAGGGGGGATTTGGAGTTGGGAAAGCCCCGCACCTGAAACACCCTTCCTCTAAAGGCAGGTACAGGGCTAGCCCGGGTTCGTCGCCCAGCACGAACTGCCTGTAATGCGACCAGAGCGAAAAAGAGTCCAGCGCGATTCGCCACGCCCGAACCTCGTCCAGCGCAAAAGACGCGCGGCCCGGTCCGCCGATCGTACCGATGGGCGCGGGGAACCCGAACTCGCCGGACGCGACCCCCCAGAACAAGCCGTCGACGTACAGCCGTATGTCCGCATGCGGCGCCTGGTACGGAGACCCGTGCGGCACCGCGACGAAGGAGAGGTGCGTCCAAACCTTGGTGGGCGCCGTGAAGGGTACGCCTTGTTTGGACCGGAAGAAACCAACCGTCGCGCGCGCCGCGCTTATTCGCGACGCCGCGTCGTCCAGCGCGGTGTTGTTCATCGCGTTGTCGAAATCGCGACGCGCGCTTTGCAACGCAGCCATGGTGGCCGGCGACGCGACGCCGACCACACCCGACGCGCCCGGAACGCCGTCCAGAGGCGCTTCCAGTAAAAGCGCACCGCCGTCAACACCCGTGAACAGCGCTTGAAACAAAAGCGACCGGTCTCTTCGGACCCAGGCTTGCATCGTGTACGGCGGGTGGATGTTGGAAAGCGCGTGCGCTGCGGTGCCGTTGACGGAAACTTCTTCGAAAACAGGAGGGAACACCAGCGAGGCGTACGGGTCTTCCGAGCGTACGGAAAACGCGACGCCGTGCGACGGGGCTTTGCGATTGCTCGGGGCTGACGGAAGCGAAACGTCGTTCGCAAGCGTCAACCCGCAATCCAACGCCACGGCTGTCGCGTGCGCCGCTTCCTTCGCCGCTAAAGTCGTTTTGCCCCCCCCCATTGTGAACAAACCGCGCGCCACCCCCGTCACGTCAACCGTGATGGTCCCGGTATCCATGGAGATTTCGTTCCCGGACGTTTGCCACGTCGTGTACGAGGCGCCGTCGAACCAGCGCCACGTGGCGTTGAAGCCTTTGCTCGACGCGAACGCGCTCGAGGCGTTATTAGCGTCCAGTGTCGCGCCAAGCGTGGGGTGGTTAAAGTCAAAGTACATCGCGTTCGGGTCGGTTGAGGGTACCGTTGATTCCGGCGGAACCGCCGAGTCGTCGTCGTCCCGGACCCACCACCCGCGTTCCCCCGAAACCCGGCCGCTGTGTCCGTCCCACGCCCGGAACGTGAGACTCGAGGACCACGCGGTGTCACTTAGCGGTACCCCTTCGTATTCAACACTTGGCAGGTACCGAACGCGGTCCGTGGACGTGGCGCGTAACAACAGCGGTTTCTCCGGGGACAGGTCCGCGGGAAAAGACACCCACACGTCCCCGTCGTCACTACTCCACTGCCACGTCCCCAACCCCAAGCTCGAGTCACTCCCCACCACCGCGATTCCAACGTTCCCGGTGGTTTCGTTGAAAGGACCGTCCACGTCGTGAAAACCGGGCGCGACGATTTTGTAAATAAACGACCCGTGGTTGGTGGTTTCGGAATCCAACGCGTAGACGTCGGGTAACGCGAACCGCCGCTCTCTATCCAGCACCGGCGGGTCGTTCACGGGCGTGACGCTAACTCTCAAAGCAACAGGCAGATTCACCACACCGGTAGAGTTGAAACTCGAAGATGGCCACGCCGTGAACCCGAATCCCTCAAAAAAAATCTCGTCGTTCAAGCCGCGAGTGTTCAAAAAACGTAACCCGTGCGAGGCGTTGGCCGTCGGCACGAAGTCGCCTTCGTTGATTCGGGTAACGCCGTCGCTGTAAAACAAAACGCCACCACTGATGTTTGTTATTAAGTACGACACCGTGTACTGCGCGTCAGCCGGGTTTTGCGATTTTATTGTCAACTGCGTTTCGCAACCGACGGCGGTGTCGTTGACGCAGGCCGTGTCGTTGAAAAGAGGCGTCATGAAGTCCTCAAACGTGTCGCCGCGCGTCACCGCGGCGGGGCCGGGAATCTCGTCCGTCAGCGTGATGAAATAGTGATGGAACGGGCTGTGTTTGTGGGCACTGTCATCCGGGTCAACAAAGTTTCCAGCGAGGTCAACCGCGCTGGCGGACAGCACGTACAAACCGTTTGCTAAACCAGTCAAGTTCGCAAGCGTCAACGTCAATCGCGAAGTGTTGTTCACCGAGCCGACCAAATTGTGGAAGTACTCGCGGTAGTCGAACAAGCCCTGGGTTGCGGCGTAAAACACGTTGGCGTTGCCAAGCGCGTCAACGGAAGAACTGTTCGTCAGCCTTACACGGAACCCCGCGACTCCGGAACTTGGAAACCCGGCTTCGTCGCGGTCGTCGCCAACGAGCGTGAACAAAACATCTCTGTTTTTCGAAGCGCGCGAGTTGTTCGCTCCGGCGGTTGGCGATTCGATGCGCGTGGAAGGCGCTTGCGTGTCCAAAAGCCACGTGTGTTTCACGTACCCAGGGCTTACCTCTCCGTCCGCCAACGCCCTTACCAACACCGTGTTCCACCCCCGCACCGCACTTAAAGAAAGCGCGGTTACCGGAACTTGCCCGGACGGTCCGTCTCGGCCCAGTTTCGTGAATTTCGGAAACGGGTCGCGCGTTCCGCCGCCGGTTGCGTTTTCGTTGGCTGAATACTCATACGTGGTCCCGACTCGGTTCGACGTGAACGTAAAGAAAGCGCCTGTACTGTTCACCGCGTACGCAGGTTTGGTCACGAACCGGGGCTCGGGCAACACCCTGATTGTCCACGTGTACCTCTCCGGGGCCGGGTCGACCGAGCCGTTGTACACGCCGCGCACCCGGAAGTTGTGTTCGCCTTGCGATGAATAATCGAAAACGTCAGTCCCGTGTTGGGCGTGTATTGGACGATGTATGGACAACAGTCACCGTAATCGGTCCGAACAGTCACCAGCGTTAGAGGTAAAACAGTTTGTGTCGGATTTGGGAAAGCCCCAAGGCCGCACCTTCGCTCAGGCCGTGGTACTGCGTGGGGGAAACGCACGGTGTCCAGGTACCCGTATCCAGCAAACACTCGCTCGTACAGTTGTGACTCGCCGCGCACGCCGTTCGGTTCACCTCGTCGCCCACGAAAAACACCACCCAGCGGAACAGCGCGCGCGTCGAGCGAGTCGGTCGGTCCAACACATGGCCGGGAACCCTGCCGTCATCGGTCAAAGGACTCGTCTGCCCGCCAGGCCGGCCTCGCGACGTCGGCACGATTTGCGTGGTCGCCGCCGCGCCGTCCGCCGGTGCGGTGGCGTTTACGTTTACTGCAACATCGTCTGTGACCACCCTCACCGGGATTTCCCCCCCGTTGTTCACGGCGAGCTGCACTCGCGCGAACGTCTCGGTGTCGGCAGGGTGCAACGGAATAACCACCACCTCAACCTCCACCACCCCGAACCGCTTCGTGTGGTACGACAGCACCAGGTGGATCTGCACCGGTAGCACGCCTATACTGCGCGCCAGCACGCGCAGCCAGTACGCAGTGCGTGCCTCGTACTCCTGAAGCGACACGTCCAGCGCAACCACCACGTTCAAGCCTTCCGCGCACGCGCACGAATACACCGACTGCGTGCGAAAAAAACCGGCTTCGCACGGAGTGGATGGGCACGCCGCCGTGCGCGCGGTCAGCACGAACACCGTGTCCGCCGTGTTCGCAGGCGACACGAGGTCACTCACGGCGACGTACACCGCGTACGAAGTGTCGGGGCGCCTGTTTGGAAAAGAAAAAAGTGTCAGTCTTTCGTAACGTGTACAACTAAACAGTCAGAGTTGGGAAATACTTACATGGTGGTTGAGGTTATTTCCACAAACGCGGCGTCTCCGCCGATTGGGTTTTCGGAAGACGCGTTATAATTCGGTGCCGCGCCGCCACTCGCGCGCACCACGGGAACAACCGACCCGTGGAACCCCGGGGAAAAGGACATGGTGTGCAGGTCGTACACGCCGTCGATGACGTCTCTCGCGCTGTTCGGGGGCGGCGCGTCCGCCGGGAGCGCCAATATCCAAACCGTCGCCGACTCCGATACCGCGAGCGCCAAAACTATCGTCGCCGTGTTTAGTGTGGTGTTCGCAACGAAAGGCGTGCCCGCGGTGAACCATGGAGGCGTGACGTCCGGCACGGTCATCGCACTCACGAAAGCCACCGTGTCCGCGCCAGGCGACGCGACGCCATTTCCGGGCGACCCGAACGGGTCGCCCGTGTGCGTCGCGAAAAACACGTCGTAAATGGCGAGGTCAGGAACGTCAACGATCAACGTAGTGGACTCCGCGTTCGCGGAAGTGACCTCCAGGCGCGCAGCCGCGAACACATCAGACCGGTGTGACGGGTTGCTAGTGTCCGTCCCCGCGAAAATCTCGTCGACCGTGGGCGTAGGCACCGCCCCGCCCGCCAACCCGTTCGGCTGCCTCGCCACCACGAAATACGCACTCGCCCCTCGGTCAAGCGCGACAACGACTGTCGCCGTGTTCGTGCCGGTGTGGTGTGTCACGGTGGGGTACCCAACCGCGAACTGCGCGTACGCGGTGACCGCTTGCGCGTCCACCTCCCCGGGCGCCCCGCAATTCGCCAGCACAAGGAACAGCGCCAGACACCGGAGCGAAGCACCGCGACTCATCGCGACCGAATGCGATTCGAACGCACCACAATGCAAACTACAAGTATTTCTGTTTCTCGGGGCACTCACCGAACGTGCGCGCCGTCCCTTCCAGCGGCACGCCAGCGCACATCGTCGCGCATGGTAAGCTAAGGCGTACGAAACGCGCGTCCAGCGCGACGACGCGTCGTGTGCGGTAAATAGGAGCGGCTTCGCCGAACCCGACCTTGTCGTTGCATCGCTTTCTGGAGGCAACAACGATTTCGGTCGGTTGCAAATAAATAATAACTCGCCCAGCTCAGCAGTCGTCGCTTGGCCAGCTCAGCAGTCGCGGCCATTATCGCACGCGCGTCTTTCGTGTCGCCGCCGATCGCCCTACGCCTCGTTTGCGAGGCCCCGTGCATGCACGTATCAGTTCCGAAAGGAGTCAAGCTCGTTGCCGCCGCGTTCGTCGCAGCCACCGCACTTCGCAATCGAATCCGCGCCTTTCGCGCTCGAGGATCACAACGAATCAAAACCAGCATGGCCGCGTTCGAAGAGATCTCCGGCCTGGCCGCGCTGCGCCCTGGCAAAGCGGAGCGCGAGTCGTCGGAAAAGAACTGCTTAACCAAACCGAAATCCACGGAGAAGTTCGTGGTGAAAACCCTGGCGCTCGTGGTGCACGGCGTGAAGAGCCGTGAATCAAAAGGCGTTGGTGAGCTGAAAAAAATCCGGGCCGAGTGCGAAAAGCGAGGCATTACAGTAACAGAACATCTTACGTTACACGAGGGCCATTGCGAAACCTTGGTCCGCGAGCTCGACGTCACCGGGGTGGACGCCATCGCCGTGATGGGCGGAGACGGCACGTTGAGGGAAGCCGTCAGCGCGTTCCAGGGCCGACCCAAAGACGAACACCGGGTGTGCTTCGCCTTCCCGTGCGGCACCGGAAACAACTTTGCTCGTGATTTAGGGTTGAAAACAATCTCCGATGTTTTCGGCGCCGTGGACAGAGGCACCGCGCACCCAGTGGACTGCGTGAAAGTCACGCACCCCGGGGGCGTGACGTACAGCGTGAACTGCGTGACTTGGGGGATGGCGAGGGACGCGGCGGCGACTGCGGAGGGCATGCGGTGGCTCGGGCCGGTAAGGTACGACCTCGCTGGGTTCTACCACATCATGAAGGGCAAAACCAACCACGCGAAGCTCGCGGCGAGCGACGACATAAACAAACCCGCCTACGCCAAAGGCGAGCACAAGGATTACATGATGATGTTCGCGCAGAACACGCGTTGTTCGGGCCGGGGTTTCACGTTCACGCCGTCCGCCAAGCTCGACGACGGGAAGTTCGATTTAGTCGCGGTGCACAAGCGCGGGACGTTCAAAACCGTCGGTTTATTCGACCAGGTCAAAGCGGGCGGCGCGCACGTCGAGGACGACGCGTGTTGTTACGTGCAGTGCCATTCCGCGGCGTTGGCGGCGGAGGACACTGATGACCTGGTGGGCATCGACGGGGAAGTTCACGTCAAGACGCCAATCACCATCGAGTGCGTCGCGGGGGCGTTCACGACGCTGGTGTGAGGAGGTATTTATAGCACGGGTGTTGGTGTTGGTTGCGTCGTTGAAACCACCATTGATACGGGGTGTGTCTTGATGTCCTTGTCCTTTAAACACCCCTCAAAGATATACTCTTCGTGGACACACCCCAAACTGAACTCATATTTTTGTATGCTTCTTTTGAGTTTCTCAATATCATAAACGGGAGTGCCTTCCTTATGAAGTAACGCCACCCTAAGTTCGTCAGGATATTCGTCAGGATTGCTTTCGATGATACCTGTTAACTCATTTTCGAATTCTCGTTCGTGGTAGCCACATGTAATCACCACCTTGTACTCCTCAAAGTCCATCAGTAGTTCTTCCTCCAAAAAGCATTGTCTGAGAGGTTCATGGTATTCGATGAAAGCGTCCCATTCTTCCTTCGTAATTTTCGGTCGAAATTCCTCAAGTCTCTTAATCTTACCAGTCTCAATAAACTCCTCGCCCGCTGTCGTTGCGCTTGCGGTCGGCGTTGCGTTGCGTTGCGCGTCCCAGTGCATACCGTTTCGTGTCGGTTTAGGTGCTATTGTGGTGCAAGTTGTCGACCTGTCAATTCACCCGTCAGTCAACACACCGATCGTCACCATGAAATTCTGAAAAGAAATGCAACTTTATCAACGAGGTGCAGAATGTTTACTCTGTAGGTGAAAAACAAGTGGTGCACGAATCGATAAATTGCGTTCGCGTCACCAGGACCACGAATCGGTGTCAATTGCCGCTTTCCACTCGTGTCAGAGACTCCATGAACTACCCAAGCTTCAGCCCAATACCGGCCTTGGGGACCATGTGGGGCACACATCTCTGAATCGCCATGTCCAGGTCCCATTTTCATAGCTCGCGTATAGCCAGCTTCGCCTAACGACGGTTCCCGGAGAGACTTCACATGAGTACACGTGGCTCGCCAAAAATTTCCTGAATAGTGCTCCCAACACTGCGAAAAGTTTGGGTTTGGGCCACAGTGCCACATACCAGGCAGATCTACACACTCCTCAAACCCACCATGGAGAACTTGTCCTTGCAGTACCCTGCGTGTGAACTGACGCCTCAAAGACCACGATTTATGGCTTCCAAGGGTATGCATGTATATGACAGATGATGTCTGCTCTTCTTTGCAGTGGAGCCACAGTTGTTGAAGTGTTGGAAATTCATAAACCAAGGTCCCATTTCGAAAGAGTCTGTCGAACTGCGGTGAAGCTGGTTTGTGAACAAAACCGTGAGAGCTGAGTAGTGTTCGCAAATTCTCAGTCAAGAAGCCGTCAGAAGTGGTATAATACTTGTTGCAGAGATTTCGCTTGGTTCCCATACCACGTAATATGGATCTCACAGCTGATAGCGCGCCTTTTGGATTTATGAGACCGACGTGCAGAAACAGAGCAGCGCTAGGCTCCTGTAATTTCAGGAAAGCAAAATGAACGTGTCAACTTGTTTTGCATGGAATAACCGATGAATCGTCAGTTGTCAAAAGCCGCGGCGAAAAAAGAATACTCACCTCACACGGGCCCGTTTCTAATTTTGAAAGGGCATCATTCGGCGAGACGCTGCCCGTGTATGAGAAGCATAGGAGAAGTGAGAGGGCGACAACGGCTGTAAAAAGCACGAAGGCTGACTTGAGTCGAATCTTCTTTAGCCATTGTTTCAACTTGGGAGGAGGCATCTTACCTTGGGTGTTAGCTTTTGCTGTGGAAGGAGTGTGATATACAGGAGGTCAGTTACAAGTTAGTTATCTACATCCAAATCTCCAAGACCCTCTCAATCGTCGTCAGTATCACTAACAAGATCAACAACTTCCATCGAGACGCCCGAGTGCCTCTTCCACCCTGTGCTTTCTTTTTGATCATGGTCATCTTCGTGAGGTGTTAATACTACATGCTGAGTCGTCGTCGTTTTTTATCAAAGGTCTTGTGGCCGGGACTGGCTGGGTCGTCATTGGTTGGGTCGGCTGGGTCTCGAACATGATCCCGAACGCGCTTGAAATCCTGCCCCACTCCCGCGACGAGTAGTCTTTGCCCCACGTAAATCGTTCGGCGCTATAATCCCAGAACGTCATGCGGACGCCGATGGACTGCCATCTTGGGCTCCATTGCTCTGTGAGCTTCATGAGAGCGATCTTGCATCTTGCCATCTTTTCCATTTGACTGCAGAAGAAGTAACAGAACAAAGGACAACACGAGATCGGCCCGTACGTACACAGATCAGGGTATATGCTCTTAATCACTCCTGTCGCATTTGCGCGCCATTCCACCCATAGCTCGGGAGCACCCCGAATCTGAACGAGCTGAGGAGGCGCGGGTGAGTCCGCCCACACCGTACAATTATCGCCCGCCCATTGCGCCTCGGCGAACGCACCGAAGACGATATTTCCCCTTTGGAATCCGCCTCCCAACCCGCACGGCGCACTTTGGTTATACACTGGATTAACTTGCAACGTCACGCGCGTGGGGGTCTCGAACACATGTTGCAAGTAGGCTGGACACGTGTACCCCAGCCGTACCCATGGAGTATCCGGACCGGTGTAACGCGTGCCGGGTGCACTGCTGAACAGAGGCATGGATGAGGCAAATCACCAATATAACGGTCTCTCGGTGATCAGCTCAATAATTTTGGTGAGCAATCGCAAAGCCTACACCAACGACCAATAGATAAGCACTAGTTATGATGACACCACCTAGTACAAAAGAAGCTGTTTTTTTGAAAACCTTACTGTAAGGCGAAACTGACGGACGGCTTAAGTCATATTCATTCACCAAAATCGACCAATAGTTTTGAAATCACCAATTTTTAAGGGTCTCTCGATCGTGAAATCTCTGTGATTTTTCGTCACTTTTCGCTGCACTGAGCAAACGCAGCACGATCGGGGTCAAAATCGGGCAAAAATCGCACCTGTCGGAAAATTTTCAGGGCTTCACTTGTGCTTCGTGGAATGATTTTCATATACGACTCGTTTTTTCTTTTTCCAAATTTCTTGAAATCACGCTACTTTGTTACTTTTGCTACTTCGTATGATTTTCAGTCTGTAAACAATGTTTTTGCCTTGTTACCTCTTTGTTACTTTGTTACCTATATGATTACCTGTCTGTAAATAATGTCTTAATTATTTGCGAAAATCCCATACTAAATAAATACTACCAAAAAGGCGATTGATTATTTACGGAAATGTGAGACTGCTGGTATATGCGATAAAAGTCGAGTTAACAGCTGGCGAGTCATGCTTTCACGATTTCGCGAAAATGGTGCTTAAAGAAAAGAAACATAGACTAAGTAAGTATAATGGACAGCTACACTTGTCGCGAAATCATCAACACAGAAAATCTCGACCGCATCATCAAAGCGAAACGCCTGGACCCCGGGCAACTCACGCAACTCCAACGACTTCGTAAGC
>Ga0209502_10000496_pt1 | contig 42343 bp, 31 predicted proteins | sample ArcticOcean_MG_C_10_FD_187442 | JGI IMG/M metagenome (GOLD analysis project Ga0209502, IMG submission 187442) | Marine microbial communities from western Arctic Ocean - ArcticOcean_MG_CB11_90 (SPAdes) (version 2) | ecosystem: Environmental > Aquatic > Marine > Oceanic | place: Arctic Ocean... | reverse complement strand
CAGCCTGACGCCGGCATTCAGCATCACTAATGCTGTTTGGATGGAACTCGGTGGTATCTATGCAGTGCCAAATATCCGGGGCGGCGGCGAATACGGGAAGACTTGGCACGACGCCGGAACGCAATTAAATAAGCAAAATGTTTTCGATGATTTTATCGCTGCCGCGGAATACCTGATTGAGAAGCAATACACCTCTGCTGACTACCTTGCCCTTCGGGGTGGATCCAACGGCGGATTGCTGGTTGGCGCGGTCATGACGCAAAGGCCAGATCTGATGAAGGTTGCGCTACCGGCGGTGGGGGTCATGGATATGCTTCGATATCACACTTTTACTGCTGGTGCCGGTTGGTCATATGATTATGGAACTTCCGGGCAGAGCAAAGAGATGTTTGAGTATTTGAGAGCGTATTCACCAGTTCACAATATCAGGCAGGGAGTGGCTTACCCAGCGACGCTGGTAACCACTGGTGATCACGATGATCGCGTGGTACCAGCGCATTCCTTCAAGTTTGCCGCCAGTCTACAGGCGAAACAGACCGGTAATAATCCCACGGTGATCAGAATTGAAACCAAAGCCGGGCACGGAGCAGGAACCCCGGTGTCAAAGATCATAGACCAGTATGCGGATATATTTGGTTTTACCTTGTTTAGCATGGGGATTGAGCAGTTGCCCGATCGTGAACTTCACGAAAATTAGAATTGCGGCTTCGTCAAACGGCGACTAAAAGGGTTTGTCGTCGGTAAGGCTGATTCGATGCATCAATCTACTCTGTGAGGATAGGCACTATAACGGGGCTTTTCGATCAAAAGCCTGAGTACCGAATCCGCTTGGATGCCTGCTTGTTTGATGAAAGAGTGGAGCGGTATGACGATTAGTGGTTAAACGCTGTCATCGCTCGCACGCCCGCATGCAACCAACAACGGCAGCAGGAGCCATAGATTCCAACGAACGGTACACATGCGCGGCAACATGCGCGGCAACATGCTTCCAAACATGTTGTCTATGCGAAGCAATCGAGACAATTTCATGCTAATCCCTGACGGTTTTATATGAGGTAGAGTCAGTATAAAGGGGTTTTAGGTTTGTGTAGGGGAATCCCCCTTGCTTCTCGCGCAAAACAGGGGCCTGTGTCCCAACTTTATCGATATGGCATGCTAAACGATGATCTGCCGTCAGGCATCGATGTAGACACTGATGCCTCGTTATTCGACGCCAATTGGCTGATCAGCGAAGGGCACAATTTGAAATTCACCGCAGAATATTTGTTCAACACTGACGTGGGTGATGAAACCGACCAGTGCTACAGTGTCGTTTATGGGACAACCCCCTGGCCCTTTGCCCAAATCAGAGCGGGATATCGCCAATGTGACAGCGACAACCCAGACCCTCTGCGCAATTACGGCGAGGGTTTTGTCCAAATACACGGATTCTTCTAACCCAAGCCCACTTGGCGCCGTCCAGTGTGTTAACGGGCGCGTTGCCAGGGCCATTTATTCGCTTTTTTAACCAGCAGGTCGCTATTATTACTTAATGGTTTACTATGCTACTCGGACGGCAAAAGAGAACCAAAATCTACGTTGAAAGGCAGTGTGCTTTCGATACGTTGCCCAAAAAAATTTGAGAGATATTCCCACTGAACGGCCCGACAAAACAAACTCGAAACGACTTCGAGCAACAACACCAAAACTGGCTACTCCTTAGCAGCTTCTCGGGCCTGCTGGCCTTAGCCGTTCTGGTCACTGGTATTGGCTATGCCAAGCCCATTGTTCTGACTTGGCTTGTCATTAGCTACGCGGCGCTCATTATCCTTTGCAAGCCCGAAAAGTCGCCAGCTGATCTGGCGACCATCAGCCGAGTAATTTTAAGCGCATTGGCTTTTGCCTTGCCCGCCGGTGGCACAATCATCTTATATCTATTCGTTCTCGCGGCTATCACCGACGCCATCGACGGTTGGTTAGCGCGACGTCGCCATCCTACTGAATATGGCGCGGTTTTAGACATGGAGGCCGACCAGTTGTTGATTTTTTGCCTTGCTGCAGTCCTGAGTACAACCAGTGAACTTGGCATCATCTTACTTGTGCTGCCGGCCCTAAAATATGCCTTTACGCTCGCACAAGCTGGACTCAGGCTAAAATACGCAGACCCAAAACCAATGGACGGCGACAATTCTCGAGCGAAAACAATCTATGTCTTGGGCTTGCTCGGCTTGATCATCAATCTCATCCCGGGTCTTCCTCAAGCTTTTGGCGAAATCATCCTAATGATGGTCACGCTGTTGATCTCCGCTTCGTTTTTCCTGGACTTCGTGTGGCTGGTTCGTAATCGACAACGAGACATCAAGTCGTGAGCAACAGCGCAGTGCAAAGACGGGTTGTCGCAACCAAGGAAATCTTCGATGCTCTTCCCTGGTTCGTTTGTATTCTCCTGACACTGACTGCACTCACCGGATACGCTAGTCTGGATGCGCTGATCTTACTCACCATAACCAGCCTGGTGCCTAATAGTTGGCGAGTTGCGCGTACAACGCTCAGTTTATTCACAGGCGTTGTTTTCTCTATCGCCGTCTTGCTCGCTTTTGCTGATTCTGCCCTGAACTACTTTTTCGCACGTAGCGTCGACATTCAATACGACTTGCTACTGATACCCACAGTTTGGGATCTGGTGGCCCAATCATCCGGAACCTTTACCGCCTTTATCGTATTCGCTGCTGGCTTTAGTCTGCTGGCAGCCCTTGGCTGGCTCGGTGCCCAAGTGATCAAAAACAGCTGGCCAATCACCTCACTGCGCAGCGTGAAAATACCACTGCTGATCGCAACAGGATTTTTTGTTTGGGCTGAAGTTCCCAGTAAATCTCCAATCAGCAGAACGGTTAGCGGCCTTCAGGGTGCGGTAAATATTCACAACCGTGAGGACCCTTTTGAACAGATACTATTAGCAGCAGAAAACAAAGTTCTTAAGTTACCCTGGAACCTGAAACAGGTATCCGGTCAGGACGTCATGCTCTTGTTTGTTGAATCATACGGGCGCGTTCTCTGGGATGACCCAGCCGCCCGCGCGGCGTTCAAACCCATTATCGAGCAGGGTCAGAAAGATCTGGAAGCCGCGGGTTATTATGTCGCGAGCACATTTATGCATTCCCCAACCTACAGTGGCCGCTCCTGGTTGGCGCACATGACCGTGCTGACGGGGGTGACAACCCAACATCAATCCGAATGGCAAAGAATGCTCACCAGCCGAGTGCTGCCTTTGGCCCATTACTTCAACCTTGCCGGATATGAAACCGTTACAGTCGCGCCAAATATAGATATTAAGGAATGGCCTGAGGGAGACTTCTTCCAATTCAAGAAGAATTTCTGGGCCCCAGACATCAACTATAAGGGCCCACGTTACGGATGGTCGATGATGCCAGACCAATACCTGCTATTGCAGATCCATAAACAAATTATCGAGCAAAGCACTGCTCCCATATTTGCCGAGGTCACATTAACCACAAGCCACGCCCCGTTTATTACTCCCCCATTTGTCGACGAAACACCCTTGCGTGAAGAGGCGTTGATTGCAAAATACAACAGCCAGAAGCCGCCCAAAGGCCCCGTCATCTGGGATTTAACCCCTGAAAAGTACATCAGCTCCGTAAATTATTCTCTTAAAAGCGTATGGCAGTTCCTGGCTAAAGAATACCCTAGGCAGGGTACATTCATCGTTCTCGGTGATCATCAGCCAGCCAATCCTGTGCATCGAGTTAATGCTCGCTCTCTGGGTCACCATTGGGATGTTCCTTTCCACCTAGTCACCAAAGATAAAACGATTTACAATCGGGCTCTTGAATCTGGCTTTACGCCTGGCTTGATGCCTGACGAAAAAGCTGAGCCTCGCCCTATGGAAGCTGCTTATTCACTGCTCTTAACTCTTTTTAGCGAACAACCGTAAACGTGCAGATACAACATCATCAAATCGATACAGAAGCGCTTTGGCCAGCCTTGTTAGAGCTGCGCGAGTCGATGCATACCAACCCAGATTATGCAGAAAAAATAAAAAGCTGGCACCTGCTCCGCGACTCTGGAGGGCGGTGGATGCTGCGCGAAGATGAGCAGAGCACCGCCTGGGTTTTAACCAACAAACTGATCAGCTTGAACTTACAGCAGGATTTGCCAGCCAATTTTTTCGATACCTTGGGGCTGGCGGCAAGGTATCTGGAATTACTGCAACAGCAGTACAATTATAGCCAAAGCAACGAATTTCAGGTCACTGCCAGCTGCGCACAAAGTCTTGACGGTTTCATTGCCACAAATACCGGCGATTCACAGTGGATCGGCAATAAACAAAATCTTGTTCATGCTCATAAACTCAGGGCCTTACACGACGGCATCCTCGTTGGGTCGGGCACTCTGCTCAACGACGCACCTCAACTCACCGTGCGTCACGTTGAGGGCAAAAACCCAAGCAGATTTCTCGTCACCCGGAATCCAAGCCAACATCAGAAAGCTTTGGGCAAATTGGTCACGCCGGGAACCTATGTTCTTTACTCACAAAAGCTGACGACACCCAATTTACCTGAAGCAATTTGTTTTCATCATATCGAGAAAACCGGCGATGACGGATTTCTGCTACCGCAAGATATTGTTACGGCAATCAAAGCCTTGGGACTACGCAGCCTTCTGATCGAAGGCGGCGGCAAAACTCTTTCTCACTTTTTGAAAGCCAATCTTATACAGTCAGCCGACGTGCAGATCGCGCCTATATTATTAGGTGATGGCGTAAGACCATTTGCCACTCCGGCCGTCGCAAAGATCAGTGAAAGCAAAGTCTTCCCCGCAAGGACCTTCACGCTGAACACCCAGGTTCTCTTATCCATGAACTTAACCACCGACAACTTAACCACCGACAACTTAACCACCGACAACTAAGTGCCCGATGCACTAAGGAAATTATAAAATGTCTTTTTCATTGTCTGTTAAAGAACACGTCATGATCGCTCACAGCTTTAAAGGCGAGCTGTTTGGGCCAGCTCAGCGCCTGCATGGCGCTACCTACGTGATTACCGCTACCTTTTTCACCGAACAATTGGATGAACATAATCTAGTGATCGACATCGGCGAAGCTCACCGCGTGCTCAAGCTGGTACTGGAACCGCTGGCGTATCAAAACCTCGATGATTTACCCGCCTTTAAGAACACCAATACCACCACTGAATATCTCTGCGCATGGATTCATCAACAAATCAAAACGCACATCGGTGAGCTTGGCATCGACCGAATGCGAATCGAGTTAAAAGAAAGCCATGTCGCTTGGGCCACCTACGAGGCCGCCCTTTAGCACTCAGCAACCCTTGGACACGGATTCTGAGGTTAGCTCTGACAAAAAATCGGTAATCAGCTGAGCGCTATCGTCCCAACGCGGAAAACCTTGAAAGTCATTCAGGGCCTGTTGTCCAAATTCGACAAGCAGTGCACGATCATCAACAAAACGCTGCACATACGACTGCAACTCAAGCGGTTTCTCCGGAGCAACAATAAATCCAGAGCGACCATGATCGACCAATTCAGCACTCGCACCTGCTGAACTGGCGATCAGAGGGAGGCCTGCGCCCATTGCTTCGACATAAACTATGCCAAAAGGCTCATACAACGAAGGCATCACAAATAGCTGGTGCGCGCTAAATATCTTCGGCATCTCAGCGAACGGAATCTCACCTATCACATTGACCTGCGCTCCTTCTGGCATCGCTTTGACTTCAGCGTTTATGCGCGCAACATAACGAGGTTCAAGATCTAGCCTACCAACCACCGTCAAACACCAATCTTGCGGCGGAATTCGAGACAAAGCGTCAAGCAGGATGTGCAACCCTTTTCGCTCAATCACATTACCGACATAAAGGATTTTTAATCCGCCAGAGGCCTTGGCGCGAACTTCAATATCTGCAGGTCCAATTTCAGACAACCAGTGATCCCTGCCAGGGTAGGCCACCACGGCGGGTAACACCTGCTGGCTGAGCGCCAATACTTGCCTGGCCGTGTCTTGGCTGTTATGAACATGAGCGTCAACGGAGTTGAGAAAGTATCGTTCCACGGCGCGATACAGGTAGCGCAGGACTGGCAATTTAGGTTCAGTAGAGCGCAGCAGATGATTCAGGGAGACAACCGGGATCTTTTTCTGTCGGCTCAAACCCCGGACCAATAAAACGACAGATGGATGGCTCAATTCATCAACCACCAGCACATCCACTGGAGCTTCTCGCAAACGACGACGCCAGGCTGGCAAAAAATTGTCAACCAAATGCCAGCAGTAAGATCGCGAGGGCAACGCCAATATAAGCACCTCATGACCCTGACGCCGCCAAAATTCGACCAACTTGCGGTCGTAGAGATAGCCACCGCTGATGACGTCTAGGTGGTCATAGATTACCAGGCCAATTTGCATCAACCGTTTGACCGTTTTGCACAGAGAAACCGGTAGCAGACCTTTCCTGATCTATAAAGATGCTCCAGCGCTAAGCCACCCAAAAAAATACGTCGCTTACTGACTCCATGACCAAAAACCACCGAAAGTGCGCGCAGCAGGCCGCCTGGCCAGCGTCTCGATTTCACCATCGGAGTGAAATTTTGGTGCCGCTCCAGAACTAAACCTGCACCTTGAATTGCCTCTTCAAACTCTTCACGCGTATAAACACGCGTCAATGCCCAGCCGGATGACCAGATACCTGCTAAAGGATCATCGCTGATGTCTAACTCGGCCATATCTTCAAGTAAAATGAGTCTACCTCCTGGATTGAGATGGCGGCTCAGATTCGCAATGGTCGCGCGCAAGTCGTGGCTGTGCAGCAAGGCTTCTATGGCAACAATCAAATCAAAACTTTCCTGCAAAGGCTGATCGTAGCTTTGCGTCAAAAAACGGACCCGGCGCTCCAGTCCGAGCTGTGTCGCTTGGGTTTCTGCCACGCGACGCTGGTCGTTACTCAGCGTAATACCCAGCCCTTGATGCACCTCTCCAACAAGCGCAAACAAGGTGCCCCCAACACCGCAGCCGGCATCCAATATCTTCGACGTATTATTCAGCGATGCCTGCTGAACAATCCAGTCGTTAGTGCAGGTCAGGCCCGCTTTGCGCCATTCAGCTGGAATTGTTAGATTTTTATGAATGGCAAAGTTACCCGCATTAACCTTCGCGTTTTCACCACGCAAAAGCGCATCGTATACATCAGCTACGGCTCGATAGCCTTTCATTTTTTGCGCAAGACAAAGACAAATTCGTAGGCACGTCGCAGCGGTCGAAAACCACGCCGCAGCTTAAGTGGGTCTGGCTTGTAAAGGCCTAATGTGGCGACCTGTCCAGCTCGCACAAACGGCCATTGATCCGGATACACCGCAACCAATTTAAATTGATTGGCTTCAAAGCGCGCTTGCCAAGCCTCAAGCGTATTGGCGCCCTGATGACCCTCGGTATTTCGGAACCCTAGCTTTTCAGCAACCAACGTCCACCATACCGTTTGACTGTTGCGCACCAGAAAACAAAACGTGGCATCGGGTTTGCCCACGCGATGAATTTCTTTGAGTACCGCATCTAAATCCAACATGCGCTCTAATGATCCAAGGCAAGTCACCGCGTCTGCCGAGTGATCAGCAAAAGGCAATGCCTCAGCATTTCCCACCCGTGTTTCAGCTTCGGGAACATAGGATTGCGCCATTTCTATCGCCGCCTCAGAGATATCTACACCCAAGGCATGCGCACCCTGGTCAAGCGCCTGGCGCAGCATTAAACCGGGGCCACAAGCAACATCTAACAATGTCTGCGTAGGACGCAGTTGTAGAAGCTTCGCGTAGATACCATAAGCTTCCAAAGGTCGCAGATATTGGAAACCCTTTTTTTTGTAATTTGCGTCAAACCAACGTTTAACCTGCTGCTGCTCGCTCATTGTGTGTGTATCCACCTAGACTCTATTTCTTGAATCACCTGAGCCACTATAAATAGCGGCGGGTCTGCAGAAGAAACTGCTCATAACTTGCGCCATATTCTTCACTTAAAAATGACTCTTCCAACCGCACTCTGAAATGCATATTCGCCAGGAAAATCAAAAAACCTGCCGCCATTTCCCAGCTAGGAAACAGTAACCATAACCCGAAAAACGTCATGAACATGCCAATTAATATCGGATTGCGGGTCATGCCAAAAACCCCTGAGGTATGCAAAGCCTGAGCACCGACGATCGGCGCCTCGGTTTCCTGCAACCGGTGCGCCGCCAATATCCCCGCCCAGCGTCCCACTATACAAAATAGGGTGCCAACGGCTAGCACAGCGCCGTTTAAAGGTAGCTGAACGCGATGCAACCGCTCGCCAATCAGCGGCCATATCGCTTGCGCGAGAGGCAGCATATAAACGACAACACTGATTGCCGTCGGCAGGAACAAAAGCAACAATTTAACCGGCAGGGGCCAGCGCCGCACGCGCGCCACCAGTGACGACGAAAACGGCCGCGGTGGGACAAAAAATAGTTGATAGGTTGATGCCACACTGGGCACACGGATCACAGCAATTTCATAGAGCAAACTCAGATAAATGATCGCTGTAAAACACCTTAACAATAAATCCAAACCTAATGTCTCCACATGTTTTACCTTCTCCCATGATATCCTGCCCCAGCCGACGGCGCCAAGCATACCTCAGGGCTAGCCACACGCATGAAGAAAAAAACCGGAAACATAATTTATGCAACCCAACCATCAAAACGGTTAAGCTTGATGTCTGATGCTCGTACCCGATTGACCACATGCAGCTGAGCCGGCAAAACGCACTGCCTAATTAAACTATGAAACATTTAACCAACATCCTGCGGCATCAACTCGGACTACTCATTTCGCTGGCCATGTATTACTGGCAACCAGGTAAACTGAAACAGCTGCGTCGATTTTTTAGAACCCATTTACCCCCCAATGCACTCTGTTTTGACCTCGGCGCTCACCTGGGTAATCGGACCAAAGTCTGGCGGCAACTCGGTGCAACTGTAGTTGCCATTGAGCCGCAGGCCATCTGTTTGAAATATCTCAAGCGCCGATTCGGCGATGACCCTGAGGTCACCATATGCCCTGTTGCGGTCTCCAGTCGGGCGGGCACCACGACCCTTTATGTCAGTGCGCTCACACCCACCGTTACCACCTTAGCGGGTGCCGAATGGCAGGAACAAATGCAAAAGCTGAGCCCATTTGAGTTAACGTGGGATTATGCCGTCGAAGTTGAAACCGTCACCTTAGAACACTTAATCGAAACCTACGGCATACCCGATTTTTGTAAAATTGATGTCGAGGATTTCGAATTAGAAGTACTCATGGGTCTAAAAACGCCGATACCTATGATGTCTTTTGAATATCTAAGCGCCCGCATCGATAAGACCCTCAAATGTATTGAGCGACTTGAGGCAGTGGGTAACTATGAGTTCAACTGGTCACTGGGCGAAACCCATCAAATGATGCGTGAAGAATGGATTTCAGGCGAAGCACTGGGCAGGCATCTAACGCTGAGTGCCCCACAGGCTACTTCTGGAGACATTTATGCACGAAGGTTGCCCCATGTCTAATACCGCGTTAGCACTGTGGCATGAATCGAGCCAGGCAACAAATATTCGAATCGTGCAGAAGCCAGAGGGGCAATGGCTGGAAGTTCACGCTCTTCACTCGCTGATCAGTATGGGTACAGAGCGTCTTGTTTGCATGGGTCGCGTACCTGCTGCTCTGGAACATACGATGGAGGTACCTTATCAAGAGGGCTCACTCAACTTGCCGGTGAAATACGGCTATTCGCTCGTGGGCCGCATTCACGAACCCGGTGACCCGAATCATCAACGTCTGGTCCACCTCTTACACCCCCACCAAACAAAGGCCTGGGTTAACCCTGACGATATTTTTTTAATACCCGACGGCGTCAGTGCCCGCCGCGCCACCTTGGCCAGCAATATGGAGACCGCTGTTAATGCTATTTGGGACGCAGGGGTCAGCGTCGGCGACACCGTACTGGTGGTCGGTTATGGCTTGATTGGCGCATTGTTAGCCGAACTGATCAACAAAATCCCCGGCACCACGGTCTACGTCGCAGAAAAGCAGCCAACCCGATGCAAAAAAGCCAAGGATATGGGCCTACAGTTGTGGGAAACCGATACAAACATCCAGGCGCAAAACATCTGCGACATCGCCTTCCATACCAGCGCCCAACAAGAAGGCTTGGAAACTGCAATGAATTCAGTAGGCCAAGAGGGTGTGGTGATCGAATTAAGTTGGTACGGGGACCGGCCAATACAGGTGCACCTGGGCGGTATGTTTCATGCCCAGCGCAAGGCGATCCGTGCCTCTCAAGTCTCATCAATCGCTCACCAAAAACAGCTGAGATGGGATTTTCGTCGCAGGAAAGCGTTGGTATTCGACCTTTTGAAAGACGAGCGATTTGACCGGCTACTGACCGACAGCATCAGTTTTGAAGCATTGCCGGGTTTTTTCTCTGAGCTGCGCGCCGGCCCACCACCCGGAATGGGCTGGACCGTCACCTATCCCTCAGCATAATCATAGGTGGTTCAGTGCGAGGGCAATTTATATTCCAGTTAAGTGTTTTTTTAGATTAACCCTTGGGGAAAGGCTAGTGACCGAGCCAAACCAAAAGTGTCGCTGCACCGCCAAACAGGTGGAACATATTATTTTCAGGCCTCTCAACTTCAAGTTCCCCGAAAACATCAACCCAAGATAGATTCCCGGCCAGCAAGTGCGCGCGCATTTGTTTAATGGCCTGTCTCTCACCATGCCATACTTGGAACCTTTCCTGGTTCAGACCCTGCGCGAGGCGGTCCTGGCCATCAACAACAAACCGTTGCAAGCGGACATCCGCGAATTTAACGGACAAGAAGCCAGTCACTGGAAATGTCACCGTCAACTGAGGTTAGGAATCATAACAGGGCTTTTCGATCGACAGTTTGAGTATCGAACCAGAACGATTGCCTGGTTGTTTGATAAAAAAGTGGGGCTGTATGTTGAGTAGTGGTTAAACACTAGCAAGTTGTTTGTTGTTTGTTGTTTGTGGTGATTGGCTGATCTGGTGATTGGCTGATCTGGTGATGGGCGATTAGCCAATGTGCATTTCTGTTGGCGTAAGGCGCAATGCGCTGCCGTGGTTTCAACCATCAGATAGCGGCAAAGAAATCGTTGTGCGGTCCGTGACCCTGCCCTTGCTGGTGAACAGCATGAGGGGCGCGCGTTGCTTCAACTGCTGATACCCGGGCTTGACCGAGCGTTGGCGAAGGCATAGTTTAGAGGCGACGTTTTGAAGCAATAAAAAGGAACCACACCGATGCCACTTATCGACGAAATTGTCGCCATGCAAGCAGAAATGACGACCTGGCGACGCGATATACATGCCCATCCTGAACTTGGCTTTGCAGAGAGTCGTACCGCGGACTTTGTCGCCAGTAAACTCGAAGAATTTGGTATTGAAGTTTTTCGTGGCATCGGCAAAACGGGTGTTGTTGGCGTGTTAAAGGTAGGCAATGAGACGCGCTCGGTGGGTTTAAGAGCCGATATGGATGCTTTGCCTATTCACGAGAGGAATACCTTTGAGCATCGATCAACCAACGATGGCACCATGCATGCCTGTGGTCATGATGGCCATACTACGATGTTACTAGGTGCCGCAAAATACCTGGCAAACAATCAAGATTTCCGTGGCCAGGTGAATTTCATCTTCCAACCGGCCGAAGAAGGTATTGGTGGCGCCAAAGCAATGATTGAGGATGGTTTGTTTGAGCAGTTTCCTTGTGACACGTTGTATGCCATGCACAATGCGCCGAAAATGAAGATAGGCGCACTCGCCGCCATCGCTGGGGTGCGCACAGCAGCGGGTGCTTTCTTTGATATTGATATTACGGGCAAAGGTGCCCACGGCGCCATGCCAGATCAGGGCGTAGACCCAGTGATCATTGCTGGTGAGCTGATCGTTGCGTTGCAATCGATTGTTTCGCGTAATATTAATCCAGGACAAACAGCTGTGCTTTCGATCACGCAGGTGCATGCGGGCGATGCGTACAATGTCATTCCAGGTTCGGCGAGACTCTCCGGTACTGTGCGGACGTTAGATATGAAACTGATGACGAGGATCGAAACCCGGGTGCGCGAAATGGTGAGCGGTATCTGCGCAGCCCATGGTGCAACGGGTATTGTCGACTACAGGATAATTTTCCATACAGTGCAGAATGATGCAGCGGTTTCAGCATTTGCGGCGGATGTTTGTGATGAGCTGGTTGGTAAAGAGAATGTATACCGTGAAGGTAATCCGGGCACAGGTTCAGAAGACTTCTCTTTTATGTCAGAACAGGTCCCAAGCTGCTATTTGAATCTGGGTAATGGTAAAGACAGCCACTCTCTGCACAACCATGATTATGACTTCAATGATGAAGCATTATCCTACGGGGCGAGCTTTTTTGCGCGTGTAGTGGAGAAGAGTCTTACTGAATAGTTCCTGCCCGGAAAGTCTATTCTTGTGTCATTCGTCGACCACTTTATGACTTCGTTAGCTTATAAATTAATAGGTGAGAATAGGGAGGATAGGGAGGATAGGGATTACAACAGCGCTTTTCGATCGAAATTTTGAGTATCGAATCAGATCGGTTGCCTGATTGTTTTATGGAAGATTGAAGCCGTATGACTGCAGTGGTGAAACGCTACCATGGGATGTGGTTATAAGTTGAGCTAGTGATGGACGATTAGCCAGGGTGCGTTTCTGTTGGCTTAGGGAGAGATGCGCTGCCGTGGTTTCCATCATCAGATAGCGGCAAAGAGATCGTTTGTGGCCCTTGCCTTTGCCGGCGGACAGACAGAAATATCGATATTAAATACACGCTTAAGCCGCTCGGCCCAACGCAGTGGCGAGCAAGGCAGTGCTTGATCGACAGAGGTTTCAGCGGCGGTCTGTATTGTCGGTTTCTTTGATGTGTTGCGCGACGGTTTTGCTGAACCAGGGGCCACTGCCCGCCTGAATGACGAGTTGGCCGCTAAGCCCCCAGGTCTGTAAACATATTGTGTCAGATTGGACCGGGGTTTCGGGACCAGAATTACTGGCATTGTAATAGTGATTTAATCGGGGGTGGTGACCGTGACGCAGAAGAAGAGGGCGGCGATTTCTTCATGGTAACGAAGCTGGGTTGTCCCGGGTGTGATGCTTACGTTGAGGTCTACGCGGCTACGAAAGATTAGTGCGAAAACAGTTGGTATCCCTATTGGTATCCCCAAGAGCCTCTTTAAACCCTACCCTATTAATTCTAAAGGGCTGTAGCGTTTTATTGGAGGTCGGGACGGGAATCGAACCCGTGTAATCGGTTTTGCAAACCGGTGCCTAACCACTTGGCTACCCGACCATTTAACGAAGCGCAGTCTAGCCTAAATTCAACTGCATTTCACGACTTGGGTGTATTCAAAAGACTTTCGACAATCCGTGACACAACAGCGCCTGCGTCATCGGCCCCAAGCCGCTGGTCATTTCTCAGCTGGTTCCACATATCAAAGGACAGCGCTGCCTCTAGACCTTCGATCATCGGTCTATCATCCAGCAGGTCTTTCGGTAACAGGGTGCGCAAGCGTTGTCGTTCGTCCCGCACGATGTCCATGTGGCGGTTCAGCAGGATCGTTGATTGAAACTTTAACGCCTCTGCAGCCACACGGTACGGCATAATGATTTCGTAAACCTGCAGACGTCGATCAACCATCCTTGCCAGGTTGTCCTGCCAGTTATTGCCATCAGTCGATCCACCGATTACAGACTCTACCTTCTGATTGATCGCGACAGACATTTCGGCATATAGGCTTTCCATATCCTTAAAACGCCGAAAAACAGTTCTTAATCCTACCTCGGCGCGCTTGGCTACTTCCTCTGCAGTAGGCGCCATTCTGCCTTCACGCACCAGTTCTAGCATGGCCGAAACGATCTTGCGTTTGCTGTCCTCGCTTCGAAGTTTTCTGCCGTCAGTGGTTGTGTTGATCTCGTCTATTTCCTTGAGGTGGTAGATATTGGCACGCTAGATGTCACATTGATTATGGCTTTCGTCTGCTTGAATGTCTAACCTTGAAGCCCTTTTAGGCCATTGGTTGCAACACATCTCGTGACACCATTTGAAGAACTGATTCAGCTATTAGATCTGGAAACGATCGAACACAACCTTTTTCGGGGCCATCACCCGCCCGCTCGGAAAAAACCGCTTTTTGGCGGCCAAATTATTGCTCAATCGCTGATTGCCGCAGCGCGGACCGTCACCAACGAATATCTGCCGCACTCGTTACACGCTTACTTCTTGAGGCCTGGTGACTGGAAAGTGCCAGCGGTATTTGAAGTCGAGCGCATTCGAGACGGGCGATCATTCTGCACTCGTCGTGTGGTTGTTATCCAACAGGGTGCAGCTATTTTCAATATGGATGTATCATTTCACAAGAGAGAAGAGGGGGTTCGTCATCAGCTAAGGGGCCCGCACCCCTATTCTGTGCCCGATGAGCAAGCGATGGTCGAGGGCTTAAAACAGCGACCGTTCCTGAGTTTTACAGAGAATTACAAAGCCAAGCTCGCACGAGTCCCGCAAACGCCAGAGCAACATGTTTGGTTTAAGGCTAATGGTAAAGCACCGGAGTCTTTTTTACTCAACATGGCGCTATTGGCTTATCAGTCCGATGAGGCGCTGCTTGGAACGGCCCGCTTACCCCATCGTGGCAGCTATGCGCATGAAAACATGCAGGTAGCGTCCCTTGATCACAGTATCTGGTTTCATCAACCTTTAAGTGTAGGTGACTGGCTGCTATATGCTTTAGACAGTCCCTCAAGCGGCAATGCTCGGGGTTATACTCGCGGTGAAATATATACTTCCGAAGGAGTACTTGTTGCCAGTTGTATGCAAGAAGGACTCATGCGAATGCTTTAAGGAGTCGGCATGACTAAAAAGTGGCACGAAAAATACCAGCATCTTCTGTTCGAAGAAAAAGAGCATGGCATCCTGTTGATGACAATCAATCGCCCCGAACAAATGAACGCAACAGATGCAGCGCTTCACAATGCACTTTCCAAGGTCTGGCTGGACATTGATGACGATGAGGATGTTCGGGTAGTTATCGTGACTGGCGCAGGCAGGGCTTTTTCAGCCGGCGGAGACCTGTCATGGGTCAGCACGATTGTGAATAACTACGACGAAATGAAGGTCGCGTTCAAAGAAGCTGGAGATATCGTCTATCGGATGTCTCAGTGTTCTAAAATTATTATTTCGGCGATCAACGGAACCGCGGTGGGGGCTGGCCTGGCGGTTGCTTTAATGGCAGATATCAGTTTGATGGCTGAAGAGGCCAGAATCACTGATGGGCATGTTCGACTGGGAGTTGCCGCAGGGGATCATGCCGCCATTATCTGGCCAATGCTTTGTGGTTTGGCGAAAGCGAAGTATTACCTGTTGACCGCAGATTTCATCGACGGCAAGACCGCAGACCAGATTGGACTTGTCAGTAAAGCGGTTCCGGCAGATGAGTTGATGGGTTTCGCTATGAAGACCGCGACAAAGATCGCTACCGGACCCCGGGATGCGGCAAGTTTTACCAAACGGGCGCTCAATTTGTGGATTACGCAGGCTGCACCGGCTTTCGATGCTAGCCTGGCGCTAGAGATGCTTAATTTTATGGGCCACGATGCGGCAGAGGGGGTTGCGGCCCTCCGGGAAAAACGCAGCCCGAAGTTTGATTGAGAACTGGGCGCTAGGTCGTTAAACTACGCGCCGTGCCCGGGTGGTGAAATTGGTAGACACGCAAGACTTAAAATCTTGTTTCCGTTAGGAAGTGCCGGTTCGACCCCGGCCCCGGGCACCATTTAATTTTTTCAGGGAGCTCCTAAAGTTCCCTAACTGTCTCTGATCTCCGCAAAAACAGAAGGCTGTAGACGATAGTAGAAGGTCCAGCTTTGTCTATCAGTGCCTACTAAACCCTATGCATCTTGTCACCTTTAGACTTTGGGTTGGCTATAATTTAGCCTCGTCCAAACCATTTAGTCGAAAAACGCCTAAAATCATAAAACCGTTAACAACTTCGTCTGTCAGATCAATTAAGCTAAGTCAGGAAAAACGTGACGGCGACGGGTTGGTATTTAGTAAGTTGGGCAGCGTCATTGATGACCGGGTCAACTTCCCCACGTTACGCGCTGCCGGGTAAACAAAATGAATGTTGTCTTTTAACGAACTGTCCATATGAGGTTGACACCTGCCGACTCCGACGCGTTGAGGAGCACAACGAAATTCTAAAAAAGGCTACCGCACTCTTGATGTCGGACTCGCTGAACAACTAAAGGTTGTAAACGCGCTTCAAGAGAGCCCTAGTATCACTATTCTTTGTGAGGCGTTCTGTGTGCAACGAAGTACCTTTAAATATCGCAGGCCAGCAGAGAAACGAATTGACCCAGAGCGGTTAAAGATAAACGCCATGGTAAAAGCAGCCCATCATGTCAGTAACGGGTCAGCCGGAGCGCGGAGCATTGCACGCATCGTCACAGGGCAAGGCATGCCGTTAAGCCGCTAGCGCGTAACCGGGTTTATGAAACGACTAGGACTGGTCAGCACACAGCTATCAACACATCGGTGTAGAAAGGCCTCTCAGCCCCACACGGATATACCGAATGTCTTGGATCGAGCATTCCAACCCTCTCAGCCGAATCAAGTCTGGTGCGGAGATGTGACGTACATCTGCACCAGGCAGCGCTGGGTCTACTTGGCGATTGTCCTCAGTATCAAGTAGAAGAAGTCACTACTCGTGCGACTGTGAGAAGAAGTTGGGGTGTAGAGCGCGACATTGACTTGAAGTCATGTAAGCCAACTGTAAATTTTACTCCGACCCCATTTATTTTGGGCTTGTTTGGAATCTGTCAGGTCGATTACTGGTTTGCATCCAGGCCGGTGATGAATCAGCACAAGAGATATTCTGACCGATAACCCAATGGTGATTGACCACAGGTAGAGCGATTCTTTCGGAAGTTTAAGCCACTCGCGCAGGGCAATCTCAACGCATTGGCCGATTGATTAAGCAGCTTTACCTAAAAGGTTGTGTTTCTTTAGACGACGATGTCTCCGGCTAAGGGGTGCGTCATATGCGCTAAAGCAGGCTTGGTTAGCTGTGGGTAGCACAGGCAACCAAGGATAGAAATTATAACAAGGCTTTTCGATCGAAAGCCTTAGTTTCGAATCAAATCGGTTGCCTGTTTGTTTGATGAAAGAGCGGGGCCGTATGATGAGTAGTGGTTAAACGCTAACAGGTTTTTTGTTGTTTGTGGTGATTGGCTGATCTGGTGATGGGCGATTAGCCAGTGTGCTTTTCTGTTAGCGTAGGGAGCGATACGCTGCCGTGGTTTCAACCATCAGCTAGCGGCAAAGAGATCGTTTTGCGGCCCTGGCCCCGGCCTTTGTCGGCGCCCAGCATCAGGGGGCGCGCGTTGCCTCAGATGCCCCAGAATGGTTTGGATCGCGTCCGGGTCGGTGACATCTGCGATCACCCGCAGGGTGCCGCCGCACAGGGGACAGACAGAAATATGGATATCAAATACACGCTTAAGCCGCTCGGCCCAGCTCAGTGGCGAGCAAGGTAGTGCTTAATCGACAGAGGTTTCTATCTAAACAGATTTATTTAAAAGCAGCGCCCCAACTAGAGCACCGACACCAACAAAATGCCGATGCTCTCGCGAGATTAGTTTCCGAAATTATACTGCAATGTAGCGTAAACCGTGCGGGGTCTAACCGGCTGACCAAAGACTTCACCAAAAGATGAGAATGACGTGGCCGACTGATAATACTCCGCGTCTGTTGCATTACGCATGCCTAAGGTTGCTGACCAACTGTTATCAACCGAATAGTAGGTAGCGTTCAGGTTGAGGTTTTCATAGTCGTCAATCAGGTTTTCAGGCATGTTCTCTGCACGGGTATAGTAATCGTCTTTCATGCTGTAATCGGCACGTAGAGAAATAGCACCGCCATTGGTTAACTGCCGTTCATACTTGGCCATAATAGAGAGCGTGTAGTCCGGTGTCATCGCAAGATCATTATCTTTTCCGATAACGATTGTATTCGAAACCAGTGTTCCTAATAAACTGTCAATCTCGTCATCTAAGACCCCGATATTAACATTGATGGAAAAGCTTTCTGTGATGAGCGCCGTCATTTCGACTTCAAGGCCCCTGAGAGTAGCGTCGCCAAGATTTTCTTTAGTGGACGAAGTTGTGACAGCATCACTTGACGCTGCTATCTGCATATCTTCATAGTCCATAACAAACGCAGACGCATTTAAACGCATTCGGCCATCCCATATGGTCGATTTTATGCCCAACTCGTAATTGGTCACATATTCAGGTTCGTAGTTCGGCAACGGATCAGGTACAGCACCGGTAAAGCGGGCTGCGTAACTGCCGTCACGATAACCTTCTGAGTATGAGGCATATAGCATCATATCATCCTTAATGTTCCAGGCGAGCGAGGCCATCGGTGTCGTTTCAGTTGTCTTTAGCTTGCCGCCTTGCTCAGACAAAGGGCCAACTCGTCTTCTTGTGTCAAGCTGGAAGTCCTTATTGCTCTCCGTATATCGAGCGCCGACCGTCAATGTGAGACTTTCGGTCAAATCAATATTAGCTTGCCCAAAGACAGCCTGGCTGTCGTTGTCTATATACCGATCAAGATACTGGAAGAAAAAGCTTGGGGGTCCTGAAAGTGGTGGCGCAAAGGTGATCTGATTAAAGATTGCCTCTCGCCCTTTCTCTCGAAAGTAAAATAACCCCAACACATAGTCCACCCGACCTCCCATCGCCTCTCCTGTGAGCTGAAATTCCTGAGATTGTTGGTCCTGTGAGTATTCGTCATGGTTATTGGCAAAAAGTATAAAGGGTGAGAAATCCAAATCATTAAACAGACTAATATCAAATTCACGGTGAGAGGTTATCGATTTTAAGGTCATGTCACCGATGTCCCAGGTCATAGTAATGTTTCCCCCCATCACTTCTACGCTCTGTTCGGGTTCAACCTTGTTGCCATCATTATCGACATAAACAGAATTGATTTTGTAGGGGTCGCCGGTATTCCATACAGACCCGTAACATGCTTTATTAGTAGCCTGACCCACTGCGCTATTGCACGAAGCAGGGTCTCCGCTGTATATCGCATTGTGGAAAAAGACGAACGCTTGATCAGGGAGGCCCATCACAGGGATATTTGAACCATTGAACCCACCGATACCTCTTACAGGCGAAATCGCGCCTGGCGCCTCATCAGCCTCCGAATAATCAAAGGAGGCGTCAATGCTGAAGTTATCACTGACATCAGCGCGAATGACCGCTCGCAGCCCCCAAATATCATCATTCCCGATCTGAAGGTCATCGTATTGAATAGCGTCAACATAGCCATCACGTTCCCGAGAAAAACCGCTTAGCCTAGCGGAGACTTTTTCGCTGATCGGAATATTTACCGTTCCATTGATCTCTAGGTAGCCTTCATCACCGGCAGACACTCGAATTGTTCCACCAAATTCATCAACAGGTCGCTTCGATACGATATTGATCGCCCCACCAATCGTGTTGCGCCCAAACAGAGTTCCTTGAGGGCCGCGCAGGACCTCTATTCGTTCGATGTCGATGAGATCAAAGACGCTTCCGATATTTCGTCCCATAAAAACGCCATCGAGATAGATACCGACGGCGGGATCTTCAACAGGGATAAAGTCAGCCTGTCCCATGCCTCGGATAAAGATCACAGGTGATTTGACGCCACTTGTGCCACCCGCTGCCTCAAAATGAACATTCGGTGCCATTTTCCCGATTGTGTCAATTTTCAAACCGCCTTGTTCCAGAAGGTCTTCTCCGCTCAAAACCGAAACTGCCAGCGGGACTTCTTGAAGATTTTCTTCCTGTCGTCGGGCTGTGACGACGATTTCTTCAAGCGACATATCTGAAGCTGTTTCAGCGGCGATTGTGTCACTAATAGGTGTGGTTAGGCTCAGGACAAGAAACAACGCTATCGCTGTTAATGGATTCGTACTTTGAAGACATTGATACATGAAAAATCCCCTTGTATTTATTGCTGTGTTTTTGGTTTGTATTTATTTGTTGGAACGTAGCTTCTATTAAGTGATCTCCAAATTAGATTAAAATAATTAGCCAACTAAGTAAAATTTCAGTTTGGAGGCGTAGGGTTCTGAAGTTTCGGCGGATAAGGTTTCAAAAACGCCAAATGCATTGAGGAACCGTTCCCTTGTTGGACATGTCTTCTTGTTTTACGTGGGGTCTTTGAGGGCAGACGGCATCAACGGACTCTCACAGCGGAGATAAAATTGTGCGTAGCGAGCGGGTTGCTCAAATCACTCTTACTGATGATCACAATGTAGTACACCGTTAGTCAAGGCAGACAGAGAGAGCTGGCCTCTGGATTCTGGACAGCTTGGATTTAACCGGTCACTGCAACCGTTGATTATGCATATCAGCGGACGTTTGAAAATCGAGCGTTTTTCTCGTTCTCGTGTTTAGTCTGTGAGCGACCCTGTTCAGGTCCTGCTGCGAGAAGCCATAGAGGCTGCTTCGTTTAGGGAAATACTGCCGCGGTAGACCATGGGTGTTTTCGTTGGTGCGTGTCTTCGTTGGTGCCAGGCTGCCAAGGACTCCAGGGGTCACAGAAATAGACCTCGATGCCGGTTGCGATGGAGAATTTTGCATTCGATGCCATCTCCGTGCCGCTATCCTGAGTCAGGCCTTACTGCAACGAAACCGACAACTTGTTCATTTGTCTGGAAAGCGCTGAAACAGCGTCGTCGGTTTTCTTACTCTTTATTTTTACCAAGACCGTATACCTGGTCTGTCGCTCAACCAGTGTCGCGATTTGACTGTTATCGAACCGATTATCAGGTCACCTTCCCAATGTCCTGGCACGGCGCGATCTTCGATACCTACAGGGCGCTCACTGATAGACACGCCATCAGCGATATGACCACGAGTCTCTGGCGAATGCGGCTTCGCGTGCCTGAACTTTCGCTTGGTACGCAAACGCTTGGGTAATTCCTTACGAAATATCCCCGGCGTCTGAATAAACAGCCTTTTGTAGATTGTTTCGTGCGACACACGCAGGCGCTTGCCATTTGGGTAGGTACGCTCTAGCCCACCTGATATCTGCTCAGGTGACCCATCTAGCAACAGCTTACCTCGGACGAGGCGAGGCAGCCGCCGGTGTTTAACGTTCCAATTTGCGGGGGGATTACCAATCGATCTAATCCGATACGCAGACTTTCACTCGAAAAGTCCTGTTATCATTCCTATCCTCCCGCATTGGGCCATTAACCCCGTGCGCCGTGACTAGATTTTCTTTAGTTGTTACTCTCTATTAACTAATGTGATCCGGAAGATTTTGAATGTCACAGGGCATCGTTTGTGCACCGCAACCTGAGGCCGTTGAAGCCGGCGTTCTGGCATTAGAACAAGGCGGCAACGCCGTTGATGCTGCGATTGCCTGCGCCCTCGTCCAAACCGCCATCGACCCTCAAATGTGTGGGATCGCTGGATTTGGATCCATGCATCTTTACCTTCCCAATCAAGGTCAGCACCACTTTATCGACTTCCATGGCAGAGCGCCTGCAGCGACCAAGGAGGATATGTGGGAAGACATCGTTATCTCGGAAACAGAAGATGGATTCGGCTTTGTTCTGGAAGGCGGCGTTAACGACCTTGGTTATCAGTCAATCACCAGTCCGGGTTCAATCAAAGCTTTCGCCGAGGCCATCGAGCGCTACGGCAATCTCACCATGGCAGCGCTTTTGGAACCGGCGATCGAGTACTGCGAACAAGGGTTTGCGGTCAGAACCCACGTGGCCAGTTATTGGAACCTGGTGGAGGAGGCTGGTCGTATCCCACATATCCAGAGACTAAAAGCAATTCCAGCCACCGCGAAAATCTATACCAAGGAAGACGGTTCAATTTACAAAGCGGGTGAAATACTGCGCAATCCTGACATGGGAAACACTTACCGCAGAATAGCCAGCGCAGGCGTTGAAGACTTCTACCAAGGTGCGATTGCCAGCAAGATCGTCGCTGATATGAAGGATAATGGAGGCCTTTTGTCAGGTGATGACCTTCGCGACTTTCAAACAGAACAACGTGAACCTGTATGGGGTGAATTTCATGGCTATGAAGTCGCGACTAATCCGCTGCCCGGTGGCGGTGCCATGGTCATTGAGATGCTCAATATACTGTCGCACTTTGACCTAAAGGCCATGGGCCACAACAGCACTCGCTATATTGCAACAGTGGCTGAGGCCATGAAAATTGCCACCGTTGATAAAGACATGCATATGGGTGACCCGCGTTATGTGGACGTGCCTTTAAATGTTCTGCTGAGTGCAGAGCACGCGGAAAAAATGGCAACCCGAATCCGTAATGGAGAAAAAACGTCCGTTCCCAGGCTCAATAGTGGCGCAGACAATAAGGACACTACCCATGTCTGTGCCGTGGACGATATGGGCAATTGCGTTTCGATGACTCACTCCCTTGGCAATCCTTCGGGCGTTGTGACTGAGGGACTTGGCTTCATGTATAACGGCTGTATGAATGTATTCGATCCTCGACCGGGCCGCTCAAATTCACTGGCACCCGGCAAATCACGATTTACCGCAATGTCGCCGACCATCGTGTTTAAAAACAAGCGGCCTTACTTGGTCATCGGCGCGCCCGGGGGCACCTACATCACCATGGGCGTATTGCAAGGCATACTCAACTGTCTGGTATTTGGTATGAATGCACAGGAGACAGTGGCTGGCCCAAGGTTCTGCGTGACCTCCGATGTCATCGACGTTACTAATCGCATCCCTAGATATATCCAGTCGGAACTTGAATCCCTTGGCTACCAGGTCAGGCGTTCGCATCAATCATTTGGGTTTGCCGGTGTACATGCCATTCGGATCAACGAACAGGGCTGGGATGGTGGTGCCGATCCCGGCCGCGACGGAATGTCTCTGCAGACCAGGCCGAAGTCATAGACCACTTGGTTAAAAACCAAAGCGCAGATATCAGGTTGAAAAAGAGTGACATGCCAGATAACAATTTGTGTACTTTAAGGCACCTAAAAAGTCGCGTTTTTCAAACCTCTTCCTGGACTTCCCAGAGTCTGACGGACACTTAATAGCGTTGAAATGAAATGCGTTTGTGGATGTTTATGGGCGGCAAGCGAGCACATTGGCTTTGGGAACTCCTAAAGCTCCCTAACCGACACAAATTCCACTACCCAATGCCTATGGTACGCCCGCAGTGTAAGGCAAACTAACCCCATTTGAGGATAGGATTTATAACAGGGGGTTTAGATCGAAAGTCTGATTGTTGAACCAGATTGGTTACCTGCGTGCTTTATAAAAGAGTGAAGTAGCAGGGCGAGTAGTGGTTAAACGCTACCAGAGTTTGTCGTTATTGGCTGACCTGATGATAAGCGATTAGCCAATGTGTTTTTTGTTGGCTAAGGGATAAATGCTCTGCCGCGGTTTTAACCATCAGATAGCGGGAAATCGGCCCTGAACATTAAACTATGGATTTAAGCAAAGAGTACTATGGATTTAAGCCAAGAGTACTATGGATTTAAGCAAAGAGTAATGTCGCAATATCAGACCAGACAGGCATTTTAGATAGGCTCAGCTTGGCAACCATTGCTGCAAAGAATAGCCCTAGCCCTACTAAACTGGCCCAGTGTGGCCTTTTCAATTTGACTATATCGTAGCCGATTAACAACCCGAACAATGCAAGCTCCATGATAGGAATAAACAGAAATGGCGCTTCAATGGTCTCAATTAGGCGGGCGACAGCCGGGTCCAGAATGAGTATTCCCGCCAGTAACATCAACCGTTTATGGGCAGCAGCGTTAGCGCGGTTTACTAGGCCTAGAAGAAACGCGATACTAAAATTAATCAAATCGGTGGTGGGAAACATCATAGACGCTATGTGACTATTCTTGCCGATAGCGAATTCCGGAAGCGCGAAGGCCGCTCGCATCATGAAATATCCTGTCACTAGCATAAATATGGCAAGGATCGCACTCCATAGACCCCGTTGGCGATGTTGTTGCAGTCGCCCAGTTTGAACCAGACTGGCTTGCAAAGTGTAGAAACCAAACCAAGATACGAATACCACGCCATGCACATGGTAAAGCAGTGGTAGTGAAAAGGCGCCATTTGGTTTTGTTAGAACGGGTGGAAGAAAACCAAGCAAAACCATGCTGGTTAGCAGAACACCCATATAAAAAAAGAATGGCTCCGCGGTGACTATTGAACCTTGTATCTTTATTTTATTGACGATATCTGCCCCAGCCTGAATATGTTAGTCGAATATCGTTATGCCCCGGAGAATTCCCCCGATTACGATTTACTTTTCAAGAATAAGCACTAGAAAGTGACTCGTCATCTTAGATAGTGTTTTCCGAGATTTCAAAACTATCTCGATTGGTTTTGAACGGTTCTTATTATCTCGTCGCATCACTAATTACTCTCAGAGCAAATCACTCACAAGCCTTTAATCCTCTGAAAAAACCCGCCAGCGGCAATCTACCATTTTTGTCGAGCCTGATAGCAATCCATGGCATAACGGTCTCTTCGACCACTAGACCTCGCTCCCGCGGGGTTTTTTTATGACGGGTTATTGGCGCGGCATGCCTAGCCCGCAGAAGCAATAGAGTAATGGTTCCCGCGTTGGTGTGTTTGCGTTTATTTTTTCATGGGTCTTTTGCCGAAAGTATTTTGAATCTAGTATGCGAAAGGAGGTGTCGCAGCTTTATCCAGGTAGTGGAGAAGCCGTTAAAGTACCCACGGTAGACATCATCTTTCTCAATCGATCCAGAACCATGGTATTTTTCTTCTTTATTTCGGGTCGAAGTATCAAAAACCTAAAATAAAACGGTGTGTTGGTTTCTTGTTGAGTCATCCAGCTGGGCGCTGACGCAGTAGCGAGGTATCCCTTTAAGGGGGGGGGCGTCGATTCTGTGAATCTGGCGCGGGACTAATTCTTGAATCGCCTAGCGCAGCGTGCTGAGAATAGGGTTTATGACAGGGCTTTCGCTCGAAAGCCGTCTTATGATTTCTTTCCTCAGCTTTCTAGTCAGTACCTTCGCATGTTTTGGGCGTGACGATAAAAAACTCATAGCCGTGGTCGCTTGATAAGCTGGATTTGCCATGTCAGCGTTTTCGAAGCTCATACGAAGTTCGGTGTCCTGTTTAGGTTGACCAGAGGAGTCAGGAATGACTGGCCCCCGGGCGACATTGGAATGCCATTACTCTGCGCTACCAGAGGGACCAGCTGAAATTACGCGCTTATAGGTATATACCCAAAGGTATGATCAGCCAACCGGCGATCGCGTCCCCATCGCGGTCAGCATGATGTGCCTGCCGTTGCCAATCGGGTTCAGGGTTTCACCGCGGGTTTCACCGCGGGTTACACCGCGAGTTTCATTCGGCCATGCGTTCGTACTTGAGCCGCGTCTTGACGCCGATGACAAACGCTCTCCGCCGAGCTCGGCATAGAGATCCGCAGATGGGTGGTTTGGATGTCTCTTGCTGAAGTCTTGGATCGCGGTGAATCCAGCTTTTGAGAGGCGTTTTATCGCCAATTATTCACCGCAGCCTGCCAACTGCCAACTGCTTCAGTAGATCGGGTGACAGGCTAAAGCGCGGCGCCAAACTCGATGAGAATCCCATCTGGCCCCTCTATAAACATCACCACGGCCAAATCGCCGACGTTATAGGGCTCTGTATGAATAGAGCCGCCTCGAGCCAGAATCAACTCCCGAGCCTTTGGAATGTCGTGGACCACGAATTGCAGCAGGCTCATGCCTCTCATCTCATGTGGCATGCCGACAAGCGCGGGGCGGTCACAGGGTACTTCCCATACATTGATGGCGCTTTGACCCAAGACGTACTGATTGGGTGCGTCTTGGGTCAAAGATGCTGTCATGCCCAGAACCTGCTCTAAAAACAACCCGCTTTCGACAAGATTCGAAACGCCAAAGCCAAACTGCATCCGAACCAAGTCAGGATCGGTCGGCTCATCAACCACGAACGTGAGCTCTACTTCGTTTCCCTCAAGGTCTAAAAGGCGGTAACGAGTGGCTTGTGTAGACGTTTCAAGCGCCTTGGGTTTGGCAACGCCGTATTTGCTAAGTCTTGAAAAGACTGCTGCTCGTCGCGACTCGGGCAGTTGCAGATGTAAGACGCGAATTCCGCGGGCACTTAGTGGGTCACTGAGCAATGGCGCGCTAGCATCTGCACCGACGATGAATTTTAGTTCTGTTGCACCGCCATGATAGCGAACCATGTAGCGTCCACCAGGGAGTTCAACATTCGGGATTCGCCGTAGCCCCATAATGTCTCCATAAAAGGTTTCAGTGGCAAGGCCGTCAGCCACCGAGAAAACCAAATTTAGGTGCTCTTCAACTAGTCCTAAAGGCAGGTTTTTCTGCTGAATCACGTACACGCTTCCTTGAGTTTAAATGGGTATCGAAGCCGGGATTGTACAGTAAATCTAGCAGAGCAGATTCGAAATCCCGGACTTCCCCGGGTTTGCTTGACACCTAACAGCGTAAAAATGTGACGCTATTAGAGATGTTTATGGCCAGCAAGCGAGGACATCGGTTTTGGGCAATTGAGTATCCAGTCGCAAAAGCTGTTAGCGTTGTACCCGCACTCCAAACACTTCAGCCTAGGACTCTCACTATGAGTAACGACACAGACTTATTCGACATCATGTATTCCTGCCGTGCCATGCGTAAGCTGGATACCAAGGAGGTCCCCGAGGAGCTTCTGATGAAACTCATAGCGGCGGCAAACCAGGCGCCCTCTGGCTCCAATATGCAAAATGGTCGATGGATTATTGTTCGAGACCCTGTTGTTAAACAAAAACTTGCTGATATGAACCGAAAGGGCGTTGAAGCATACATCGGCCCAATGGCTGGTAGCGGTGACAGTCTGCCGCATCAAAACGCCGACAAACGTCAACGCATGGTTGATGCCGTACTGTGGCAGATGGAACACCTGCATGAAGTACCGGCACTGGTGATTGCCTGCATTGAGTTTGGCGTGAAAGTCACGCCGGAGATCGCGTCACAAGGTGGTGGTTCTATCTGGCCAGGTATACAGAACCTGCTGCTCGCAGCCAGAGCCGTTGGCCTGGGCGCGGCACCAACGACGTTGGGCCTCATCGATCGTGAAGCGGTGCGCGAAACACTCAACCTGCCTGAAACGATGGCCGCATTTTGCCTCATACCCGTCGGCTACCCGCTGGGTAAATTCGGACCCGTTACACGCAAACCGGTGGCCGAGATCACTCGATTCGACGGCTGGTCCTGAACGTAAGAGGGGCAAGTTCACTTTTCAAAAGGGTTTGGGCGGCGTCGCCGGTGAAGGTTTTATTGCGCCGACTCAACATCTCGGGGAAGGTAGCTCGCAAACTTTTTTATGGCTGATCGAGTGTCGTCCAGGAGTTCTTTCTGGGCGAACGCATGCGGCATGAATTCGCGGTCCCTGTACCTATAGGCAGTACCCATAGGCAGTACCCATAGGCAGTACCCATAGGCAGCGGCGGCAGACATTGAACTCAGATCGGTACCCGTTTTGTAAACCCAGCCGTGTAAATTCAGCCGTATAAACCCAGTCGTATAAACCCTGTCGTATAAACCCAGTCGTTGACTGCCTGTTTTGGTCGCCATACAATCCCAAGGATGTTTTTCACGAGAGAATCGCAATGCGCGTAATCGATGTGGACGCCCATGTGCACGAGCCAGTCGATTGGCTAGCACAAATCAATCCCAATCTTGCCGAGATACTCGGACCACCATTACGTTTTATCGACGTCGCGGATGGGATATTCGGGATCTCGAATCGATCGATTGATAAGCTACCAGCTCAGCAACATCCCGATAATCGCTGGGATACCTTGTTACCGGGTTTTTCGCGCCACCTCGAATTGACCGATCAACGTCAGCCTGACACTCAGGCGCAGCTTTCCGATAACCCGTTCTGTCATGCGGCGGCGCGGATAGCCGTTTGCGATGAACAAGGCATCGACATCCAATTCTTAAACCCCAGTTTCCTTGCTAGCACATTTGCTCAAGCAACTCGTGCAGGCAGACCAGACCTTGCCACGCAGATTAAACACGCCTGGAACCGGTGGGTCATGCAAATAGTAGACGGCCATCAGCAGCGATTGATTCCTGTCACCCAAATCGACTTGAATGACATCGATAAAGGGATTGCAGAAATGACTCGCATGAGAGCATTGGGTAGTCGTGCTTTCTCTATAGGCGAATCGCCCGTTGGGGTGCGGGGTGGTGGTGATCAACTAGCGCGGTCAATCACTCATGTTGATTTTGAACCACTATGGTCCGCCGCGGAGGACCTGGGCATGGCAGCAGTCGCACACGTCGGGTTTGGCCGCGAACGAATTCAGTTCGGTTGGGCCAACAATGGCGCCAGCGATCTATCAACCTACAGCTTGCTATCCCTGGCTATCGCCCCAAGCTTGCCCCCCCAGTTGTTACTTGGTGCGTTGGTCTTTGATGGTGTGCTAGAACGCCACCCAAAGTTAACGGTCATTATCGAAGAAGTCGGTGTCTCCTGGTTACCGCACTTACTGTCTGTGCTCGACAGGTCAGTAGGTAGACCTTCGTCGGAGGTGCTGCCCGATGGTGAGGAACGACCCTACTATGCAGGGTCTGCCTACAAGCTACCCTTGGCCCCATCAGAGTATTTAAAACGACAGGTCAAAGTCACGCCGCTGGTTGCAACAGAGCCGCTGCGACCAACGTTTGACCTAGTGCCCGAGATGCTTTGCTTTTCCAGCGACTATCCGCATGTAGAGGGGACAGGTAATGCGGTTGCGATTTGTGAGCATCAACTGAACGATATCGATTCTCTGGTACGCGCTAAATTTTATAGCGGAGTAGGGGACCGTATAGGCCTGTAATTTGAAGGCAGCGCTAGCCGCATTGCGATCTACCCCTGACTTAAGAAAGCGACTATCATTTGGTTTTTCTTTTCGTGGCGCCTGATATGAAAACAGTCAATAAATCCAAGATAATAGATTTTTACTGGGACCTTGGGAGCACGAACACCTATTTTGCGCTAAAACTAATCGAACCAATGGCGGCGAAGTACGACGCGACTATTCGATGGCACCCTTTCAACCTGGGTTATGTGTTCAAGTCGAACGACTACGTTCTTATGGAAGAACCAAGTGCCAAACTAAAGCACCGCTTGGTTGACCTAATGCGTTGGGCAAGTAAGCACGACTTGCCCTTTAATCGACCGACAGAATTCCCGATCAAAACCGCACGGGCGCTTCGTGGATCAATCGCAATGCGAAAATGGGGTTTGGAAGCCCCCTTCATCCGACAGATTTTCGCCGAATATTGGGAGAAAGATAATGGGCGTATTGGCGACTATGTGGAATTACGTCGAGTTTCCGAGAGCCTGGGAGTAGACCCTGATGAGTTTGAACGGAACAGCGAAAGTGAAGAGGTGCGACAGCAGCTGATCGCATCGACTAACAATGCGCGCGAGCAAGGCGTATTCGGTGCACCTTTTTTTATGATCGAAGACGAACTGTACTGGGGTAAGGATCGTATGGAGTTTATCGAAGACCAATTATCGCGAATATAGGCTAATTACGATGCTAGCCATAACATCAAGAAAACCGTTAGCGTTGTAATACGCAGGTACGAAACAAATCGGTTTACCGTTTAGACCCGCCGCAAGGTTATTCTCTTGTGTGAAAAGGGGTAGGGTACCAACAAAGACTGGCAGCTTTTTTTGGCGTTGTTCATACCCAGAAGAGCGACTTCACACGGCTTCGGATAAGGCCCTCATGGCCAGAAAAGTATCTTGGAATAATTCCCCATTAGCAGGCTCTGGATGAGTTGACAGCTTTACAATCACCACCTGCGTTTGCATGTTCATGTGGATTAACTGGCCATGTATGCCGATGGCAACCAGAATTCCTTTTTTAGCATCTTCCACCCACACCTGATTACGATAGTGTCCACCAGGCATCATCGTGCCATAGTCACTTGCGGCAAGGTTCGACCTGGCCTGATCGTCGGCGTAGCGGGTGTCGTTAATCCAGTCCTTAGGTACGATCTGCTCCCCGTTGAACTGTCCCTGCTGCACAATCATCTGTCCAAACCTTGCAAGATCCCGGGCACAGGCATTCATCCCGGCGCCAAAGTACGGGAACCCATCGCTATCTACGACAACAGCGGCATCTTGCTCGGGACCCAACTTCTTCCAAATTTCATTCTGTAATTGGTCTTGTAAATCAATCGAACAGGCTCTTTGTAGGACCATGCCTAAAATGTTGGTGAGAACCGTTCGGTAATGAAACTTTTCACCATCGAGTTGTTCGCTTTCAGTGCGTGTCTTCGCATACGCCAGCAAAGTCGCCGTAGAGTCCCTGTTCTTAAGTGCGGGCCGCCATCCCAGGACCTGAGTTTCTACCCAGAAATCTGCTTCTGGGTCGGCATAATCCTCTCCGTATTTTGGGGCAGCTGTCATATCGAGCAGGTGTCTAATGGTAGAACCTGAAAAGGCAGTATTTGCCAATTCAGGGATGTATTGCGTTACCAGGTCTGTTTCGTCTATCAGTTCTCGTGCTATTTGAATGCCAGCCAACATTCCAACAAATGATTTGCTCACGGAATTAAGTAGATGAAAGCTATCGGCAGCCATGCCGTTAAAATATTGCTCGTACAGCATGGTGTTGTCTTTTAATACGATAAAGGCATCCGTATATCCATCCTGCAACATCTGTCGGACTGTCCGTTTCGGATCATCCTTGGCAGCATAGGAAATGCCGGTGATGTCTCTTGGATCAAGCTCAAATCCGGTTTTCGGTCCAGGACCGCGGCGAAGGCGTGCTGTTGGAAAGAGTGACTGAACTTGCTGAAATGATTGACGGTTGTGGGGCGGGTAGCCCCAATTATCAATGGTGAATTTTCGACTGCTACTGTTTGTCATAAAAGATCTCTCGGTTATCAGCGTTTTAGACACTAAAGTCAGTTAGCGTATTTGTTGAAAGGTATCTCCTCAAATAGAAAAAAAACGGTCCTTCGGGTGAAGTAGGTTACCTATCTTTAAAGCACAGTCGTTAAGCGTATAGACCCTTTTTCCCGCCGTGAAAGCGGTAACGGGTAACTGGCTACTGTAACTGGCCCTTTGGCGCTGGCTCGACATCTGCCCAATGAAGCATGACGGGGCCGCCAACACTTACCAATACAAATTCAACGCCATCGCCACCGGGTTCCTCCGGACCATAGCTGTACCCACCTGTGACCTGTCTTACCTGGCCCGTTTTATACACCCCCTCGTGGCCGAAGCGCATGTCTCCATCGGTGATAAAGTACCAGGTGTCAAAGTCATGCCAGTGATCACCGGCGGTGTATTCCGGTACAAACCGCGTCCGTAAGATGGAAAGGTTTCCCTCCATTAAGACTTGTACCGGTTGTGTTGGTCTACCTGCGGGATCGTCGAACGACTGCCAAGGGAACGCTGGTTTCTTGATTAGACTGATTTTCGCTGGCCCAAACGGCGAGCTAACTTGTAACTCAAACACACAGGTTTCCGCCAGACAGCGACCAGTAACGGTACCTTTTTCCATGCCCGCAGGAATCCACAGCAGGTCTTCTTTGTTGACTTCCCGGCCATCGTCCAACTGCAGCGTACCGCTGACGACAAGCAACAGCACACCGTACTCAGTGCATGCACTATTAAAAGTTGCGCCGCTGCTGAACATGACCTGCTTTAGGCCTGAGGGTTTTTCGGTGATCAGTTTTTCTTGTCTGTTTTCGCGCTTGTGCCACGCAAGGCTATCCGGGTGAAACTTCTGCCAACTCATACTTGCTCCTGCGTTACCCTAAGAATAGTAGCCCCATAGTCTTTTACCACTAAGCAGCTTTCTGATTGAATGAGAATATAACATGTCTGCCCGAGGCAGAAATTTGCTCAACGCTCAACCCGGTAGACAGTCAGCCAAGGTTCGATCGCGTGATTTTTATTGAGCGCCGGAAGGTGATCAAAGCAGGGCGTCTTAAACATTAATAAGCCACTTCTATAATCGAGCATTCCCGGTCTTTAGATAACCAGTTTATTGTTCCTGAACTTAACCTTTAGGCCCGCTCGCCTGGCCTTGCCTTAGTCACACAAAAATTCTGATGGTTGTTAACCGTTTTTTTGATTGTTTTTATGAAACCTGGATAACCATGGTATGCTCCTAAAGTTCGATCTGCTTAGCCAAGCACCGCGTCTTGCTCTCAGTCACGCGCGGAGTCCCCATGCTTTGGTTTCAGGGTTAACCACCGTTTCTGTCGTGCGATAACGAGAATGTCTGTGTGAGTGAAGCGCTCGAGCTTCGTGTTAGGGGGCGGGTCCTGTCCTGCGTTCCAATGTTTAAACCTAACGAATGATCATTTAAGGGAGTAGCTGTGTGATTAGATTTATAGGTTTGTTGGTTCTTGCCATCTTAATAACCTCATGTTCTGACAATCGAAACTCGTCGAGCACTGCCGTCGTAATAGAGCCAGTCAAACCATTGGCTGTATTGGCTATAGAGCAGCAGGGTGATAACGATGGGCTTACTTCGGTTGCATTGGATGCAACCAAAAGCAGACACGACCCTTCATATACAGCATATAAATTCGAGGTTCGTCAGAATCAACCTAATCGTAAAAAGCTGCTCGCTGGTCCTGGCCGAACGAAAAAAAATTACTACCATGTGCTCCTACCAAAAGGCACCTATGACGTAACACTCACCGTCATGGACTCTGCGGGCGAGCCCGATAGCGTTACCGAAACAATCACAGTGGAGGGTAGTGAGTCAAAAGAATGGCGAGCGACTCAGGTCGAATGGACATCTGATCCCTATTATCTGCCGGGTGATGAAACCGAAACCTACAGTAGAAGCACCGGGGGTTTTCCGATGGCTTTAGCCCATAGCTTATACGAGACGCAGACCCTTGGGTCCAGTGGCGGTTGTGGCGGCATGCTCAATAACGCCGGTAACGGTATCGGCATTGTCACTGGCGTTATGGGCGTAGGTATCGCTATCGCTGCGCCCGAGCTTAAGGTCGCCGAGGTGGGCGTAAAGAAAGCAGCCGGGGCGACAGCTTCTGCCGCCAATGCAGCAGGTGCCTCGACGAAAATCGCCGGTGGCAATAAGTCAGGTGCCTGCGTCCAAGCTCAGATAGACGGGATCAATGACCAACTACATTTTCAGGAAGAGCAGATTCTTGACTTATACAGGATCATCGATCGTGACGAGGAACTGTTTTTCAAGGCGCTGGTTGATGAAGCAGGAGCTATAGAAAAAATTGAAAACCTACAATTCCAAGATGCGCTTGCTAAGTTTTCAGACCCGCTCAGCCCGTTTATGCAGGCAGCTGCCTTATGGCAAAATGCAGCGCCATGGAGGGTAAACGGTGAAGTGTTGGAGCTCGATTTACTGAAAATCGCGGCCAGCGATTCAAACGATGCCGCATGCACGGTGGGGGCGGTTGAGGCGGCAAGTTGTATAAATGTGGGTATAGGAGGGCCGATATCCCAAATCAGTCAGGTGTCCCTCTTCGGCAATAATGACCTGACAACAGTAGCCGGACTGAAGGGCTTTGATGGCTGCGAATACGATTGTTGGCAGCATGTCGGCCCCGCGGCTGCCAGCGAGGCGACCGCCCTTGTTGATCTGTACAAGAGTTACGCCGAGCAGCTATACGCGGAAGTCACCCTGTGCACCAGCCCCGACACTGGCGCAAGAAAGAACTGCAGGGGCAGCGAAAACAACGTTGTGCCTTTATTTGATCAGTACAATACTGCCATTGCGATGCAGTATTTAAAGGCCGTGAATGCAGTGCAGAAAGGCCATTCTATTCGGCAGCTGATCAACCTATATAACTACAATCGGTACGTCGCCTCGGAATGCTCCAATAACCCCGATTTAACCGGCGAGTTGACCGCAACCTGTCTTGAAATTCAACAAGCTGCATCAGCGGTGAGCATCATACAGATAAATCCTGGCAACAGTATCGCTGGTACATTTTACAACCATAACGGAGCTGTTTGTGGCCCTGAGGGTTATGCGGCGTATGCGCAGACGCCTGAGCAAAACAGCGAGGCGTTTAAGTGCGCACAACAGCAGCTTGGGCTGTTTTACGCGCAAGTATTCAGCGTTCTTTATACCCACGCGTTAAATTTTACGATCACAGATGGCCCCGTAGGATCTCAAGCTTATCCTGCGACCAGCGTTGTTTTCCAAGGCCAACAAGAACTAGATGACTTTAACGCGGCATTGCAGGATTTTAATCTCAACCTTGACGGCCAAATTGCTGAAGGCGGTGAAACACCCCTGGGCCCACGCTTTGACTATGAATATGAAATCGGTCGCAGTTTACCAGACCTTATGGGTGGCGCGCGCACGCCAATCGATCTTCTTGCGAACGTAGCAGGTATACAAACAGCGTTAAACGGCGCTACATGGACAGCAGACGGCGCGCTCTACCAGGCCTATCACATCTCAGATGCTGCAGCCTGTCTGCAGACGTTGCTGGATTACAATGCTAACGGTCAGTCAGATGTGAAATTAGAAGATATCTATCCGAACTACGAGGACTGCCCATCGATCTTTGCTTTGCACGATGGGACCAGTGTTGCTAACGGATTTTACGACGGTATTACTGTGCAGCCATACAGTTTTAAGGTGTCTCCCGGCGGGGCTTCGGCGTGCCCTCCTGCCTGCAACAGTTGCCAGTCAGGCTTTGATATTAACGATCCTGACAGTGTCGCCAATTGGACCCCGGGCGGCCAAGGTTTATTTACGACTAGCTCTGGCGCTAAGGAATGTCGAGGATTTTGCAGCGGTACTGCAACGACCGATGTGCCGGGTAATACTTGCGGTGATTATGATTTCGCTACTCCCGTCTACACTGACTGCACTCAATGTTCAGATTCTGCAAATACAAGTGATACCGGAAGCTGGGAGGGCCAGTGTAATGACCCAGTCATGTCGGGAACACTGGGCGACCCTAACGACCCGCCAACGTTGCAAGTCACGGGTTGTGACCCTGGCAGATACTATGTTAAGACCAGCACGACATGCGAAAGCGGACGCTGGGGCAACAATAACGGAAGCCTCTTCTGCGAGCCGGCACTTGAAGTAGGCGATCTTGCGGTTGCGGTATTTGCGCTGAGCGCACCGATGGGCGGAAACGTACGTCAATGCGCCGTCCTCAAGATCGCGGAAGTGGCTCAGGCCGGTATTGAGGGGGATACTTTGTCCTGCGCTGCGTCAGTCATTTATGGAAAACGCTTTTTGAACTCGCTGTCAGAGAACGGAGCTTTCGCACCTGGCGATGATACTGAAGCCACTTTCAAGCAGATAATCGACTCTGGAGAATATAGCCTGTGGCCTTTGCTGCCCGCGCTAGATTGGGATTCCCCGACCGGCGACAATGGCAGTTGGTCGGGCAGCTGTGAGAACCCGACATTTTCAGGGTATGTCGGCAACCCTTCCTCGCCGCCAACGTTGGAAGCAAGCTGCTCGCAGTCCGACGGAGCAAAAATTGTTAGCAACGCGACATGCGAAAGTGGGCACTGGGGGAACGACGATGGCCAACTCTTCTGCGAGGGTAGCGGCACTGAAACTGCTTTTTCTTCAGATTTCACTTGCTCCAATGACGCGCTAGGTGGTGATCCGGCTCCGGGCTACTACAAACAATGTTTTTGCTCCGGGGGAAATCAGCTTGGTTGGCTGCGCCCAGAGTCGACGACAGACCCTGACGCTTTGGCACCGGAACTAACCTATTTGAGCTGTGGGAACTTTGCGGAGTTTAATCCCCCAAGAGTCGCCTGGGAGTATGAGTACTCAGGCGGCGCCCAAAATGATGCTGATGCTAATGCTGATGACGATGCACCGCCGACCTATTTCATAACCAATCGAAGCAAGTCCACTCCGACGTTTGAGGAGGACATAGGCACCAAGGGTACTACAGGCACAGGAGTGAATTACGAAGTGGCTTTCGCGAACGTGAATACTGACTGCAACGCCCAGGACAATATACAACTTGACGTCGTTGCCAGTTCTGGATACACCTGTACATCGCCCAAACCGTATCGGGAAGGCCTAACTGCCGCCATGTGGATTCAGCCTGTAGACCCGGTCACAGTACCAAGTAATTGTTTAGAATTTTCTGCAACCAGTGCTCGCATCACCAATCGAGACAATAAAAAAAGCGTCCACTATAATACGATCATTACACCAAAGAATCGGCTCGGCACAGGAAATGGGCCCGGCATTCCTATCGATCTAGTGATGCAATGCAGTGACGATGGTGACGATGGCAACGATGAGTGCGATGACCAGAGTATGTGCATGCATATGGTGAGCTTCAAAGACCCCGAGGTTGATACCTCTGCAGAGAAGAGGGCCGAAGCGATGGCAAAGCGGGGTTACATTTGCAAGGCAATAACAAACCAAAGGGCCAACACAAGATCAAATGAAAACCAGGCTGTAATGTCCTGTGAACTTTCCGATGGCAGGAAGATGCGCCTGGGTCTGAATGGGTATATCTATGGCTTGGACGATCGCGCCGAGATGAGTATTAGCATCTCGGACTAACGTTCATGACCGATACCAGGAGCGACCGTCAACTTCCGAAGCACGTGGCCGAAAATCGCCGGTATTGGGATGGCATGGCCGACCAGTGGGTGGCCCCGGGCGAGCGGGGGTGGAAAACCGATGCCCCCGGCTATGGCAAAACGCGGCTATGTTTGCGCAAACCTGAAAGATGCTCAAGGTAAGATGAGAGATACAACTGCCGAAGCACAAATGTCGTGTGAACTTTCTGATTGCCGTACAGTGATCATGTCGTTAACGGGTTACGTCGACCGGGTTCTCTCCACACACGATGATCGGGCTAAACTTATTGTCGTCCTTGATTAAGATAAACCGATGGCGAAGGTTGAAATATTCATCTCACTAACGGCGGCAAGCGGATAGTAAGAACAAAACCGCTTGTCGCACGATCAGCTATGTGTCGCCGCTCGCCATGCTATCGGTATGGGTAAGCCTAAATTTAAGCTCGCCCCAGGTCATTAGCTGACCCATGCACTGCCTAGCACTGCCTAGCACTGGCAATCAGTTCACCTGACGCGTATTCCATTTGAGATCACAGCCTCGATTGAGCGGCTGTGCCGAATGTCCACGAGCGGGTTCTTGCGCAGTAAAACCAGGTCTGCTTCCATGCCCGCTCGTATTTGCCCCATTGAGCCACTCAATTTAAAGAACTCTGCCGGGCGTATCGTCGCAGCAAAAAGTGCCTGTTGGGCCGTGAGTCCAGCATCAACCAAGCGCTCTAGTTCTGTGTGCAAACTGTACCCGGGGATGGCCTGTGCTATTGGCGTATCGGTGCCTGCACCAATGGGTACATCTTGCTGTTGCATCGCCGCGACTAATCCAAGACTCCAATCCGACATTAGGTAGCCGAGTGCCGAGGGTCTTGTCGCCCAATAATCAGCTGACTCACGCCAGTCTTTAGCTAGTCCTTTGGGTAATCGTTCAAGCTGTATCAGCCAGTCATTTCGTAGTGTCGGTGAATAGCGGGTGATGGTGTTAAGCCTCAGCGTGGGTACTTGAATGGTGTTGGTGAGCGTTTGAATGACCCGCTGACATCGGTCAGATTTGGGGTCGGCCGTTTCCAGCGCTAACGGCCGCTGGCTGCTGTGCAAGTGGCTGCGAACTTCGTGGCCTGAACGAGTGCCTGGCTGATCCAGCGTATGGGTACGCAACCCGTGAAGTTCCTCTGCATTATCAGCGCAGGCTATTTCAATATTGCGTAGGTGCTCCATTGAATCAACTAATGGCCCCGCTGTATCTGCTCTCATCGACAGTGGTATATGTGCAGCAATGGGTAGTTGCTCGCGCGTAGCGACATCAACCATCGCCTGAAATACGTCAGGTTTGACCAATTCATAAATCTTGATGAAATCGACACCGGCCGCCTTCAGTTTCTTTATCTGAGCTTCTGCGATAGATGCCGTGCTGTTGGCAACGCCTATCTCTGGGCGGCCTTCGCCGTCATAAACGACAAGACTTCCATCGAGCAGCGGGCCGCTAAAGAAAATATCGGGTGCTTCGCTACCCAATTCCCGCCAACGGTCAATCTCTGGCGCAATCTTTTCAAGCAATGCGCCGGTATCCCGAACACTGGTAATGCCATAATCGAGGAATAGCGCAGGCATTTGCTCCATCAGTCTTGGCTCATAAACGATGTGCACATGCATATCCCAAAGACCCGGGATCAGGAAGCGCCCGCTGCCGTCTATTACGTTGGCCGCCATTAGGTTGCCAGCAGGATCGCCAGAAACCGAACTCGCGGACATTTGGGGGCTGTCAGTAACAGCAACAATTTTATTGTCTTTGACAAATACGGATTGATTGTCCCTCTGACCCGCCACTGGGTCTATCGTGGTGACGTTGTGAATCATCAGGTCGTAACGGGCAGGGTCTGCAACCGAGTTTCCAGCCATCGATGCCGCAATAACAAGCAACGCCAAGCATACGGTTTTCATAGGGCTCAAACTCAACAGCTAAAGGTGGTGTCTATTCTGACATACCGTTGAATCGATAGGCGACCGGTGGTTGTGATGAGTAAGCCATAGGCAGGCGGATGACGAAACTATTCCTCACTTACTGATCCGTTCGTCATCATAAGTCGTAAAAATTTTATGCCTGAAGGTCCTGAAATCAAACGTGCTGCTGATGCCATAGCCCTGGTGCTTGAAGGTCGGCTGATAGAATCAGCTGACCTGCACCACGATGCGCTTAAGGGGGCACGCACGCATATCGTTGGCCAGACGGTGGCCGCTATAGAGTGCCAGGGGAAGGCCCTGTTAACACACTTTTCCTCGGGCAAAACCTTGTATTCCCACAACCAGCTTTATGGTTTGTGGCGGATAGTGCCAAGGGGGACGTCCGTGACCACAAACCGCGCGCTTCGAATTGGGCTTCATACTAAAGAACATAGCGCGCTGCTTTACAGTGCGACTGACATCTCTTTGTGGGATACCGGGCGCGTAGATCAACACCCATTCCTGCAACGCTTGGGGCCCGACTTGTTCGCCTCAAGCACGCAACCAGACACCGTATTGGAACGTCTGCAAAAGCCGGCATTCAAGAATCGACGATTAGCATCCATTTATCTCGATCAGGGTTTTATCGCCGGCATTGGCAATTATCTGCGTTCAGAAATTCTGTTTTTTGCGGGTATTCATCCGCTTTCCAAGCCCTGCGACCTATCAATGCAAACGAAGGAAAAACTCGCTAGAAACACGCTCAATATCAGTCAGCGCAGCTATCGAACCGGCGGTATCACGCTGCCCCCCAGACTCGTCCAAAAAAATACTAAGCAAGGTGGGCGAAACTACGAGCGCAATCGTTTCGCGGTGTTCGCCAGATCCGGTAAGCCCTGCAGAAAATGCGGTGTGCCTGTCCAGAAAGCGATGCTGGCATCACGCCGCATCTACTGGTGCCCGGTGTGTCAGCCTGAATAGCCTTGCCGCCATGCTGAGCCAAAACGTTACACTGACAGTAAAACTACTTTCACAACCTGCATCACAACCTGCATCACAACCTGCAAAAAGGGGTAACCATGCTCGCTGTCACATTTCACTCGATCGGACTTAGATTCTAATGATGAACACGCTTTACTGGCTTACTGACGACCTGCGGTTACAGGATAATCCTGCATTAGTCGCCGCCGCCCAAGGCGATACCCTGACAATCATATTCTGCATTGATGAGCAGCGTTTTAGCACTGACCGGTTTGGCAACCGTGGTATGGGCGCTCGCCGCTGGCGTTTTGTTCAGGAGTCTTTACTGGACCTGCGACAAGGCTTGGCAAAGCGCGGACAAACGCTGAGCGTTCTATCGGGTAACCCCAGGGAAGTTGTTAGTGGGGTTCTTCGTGCCGGACGCTTTGACAGAGTTGTCCGTACCAGGCAACACACCATCAACGAGACGGCGACCTGGCAAAGCTTGAGTGAGGAGTTTTCGGATATTTTATTTGACGAGTACGACAGTTCAACTTTATATCTCTTGCCGGCCGTGAATTTTGGGGAGTCATTTCCAGCCACTTTTTCACAATTCCGGAGGTCCCTTGACGCCGTGGCATTTAGACCTATGGCTCGCGAACCCGAACGGTTGCCAGAACCCGGTAACTTTGGGCTAGACAGTATGGTCCTTCAGGCAACCGGTCCGTCGATAGTCCCGCGGGGCGGGGCGAGTGCGGGTAAGGAGCACGTCGATGCGTATTTCGGTACCCACGCTGCTTCTACGTATAAAGAAACTCGCAATGATTTGATTGGTGAGCATTCTTCCACCGGTTTTTCCTCCTGGTTAGCACTTGGTTGCATTTCACCAACGCAGGTTTTTGAGCGGCTGGGCCAATATGAATCCATCAATGGTGCCAATGATTCGACGGGCTGGATTACTTTTGAACTCATGTGGCGGGAATTCTTTCGTTGGCACGCAAGATACCACGGTCGTGCGCTGTTCGAGTTTACCGGTATCAATGGACAGCGACCGCTGACGACTTTTTATCGAGAACGGTTCCTGAAGTGGTGTGATGGCAACACGCCCTGGCCGATCGTTAATGCCTGCATGCAGGAACTTAATGAGACAGGTCTTTTGAGTAACCGCGGTCGACAAATCGCTGCCAGTAGCCTTGTCAATGAACTTGGGCTGGATTGGCGATGCGGCGCCGGGTATTTCGAGGAACGACTTGTCGATTATGATCCCTGCAGCAATTGGGGCAATTGGCAGTACATTGCCGGTGTGGGTTCAGATCCGCGTGGTGGGCGCCACTTCAACCTTGAAAAGCAGGCCGAAACCTGGGACTCGAAAGGTATTTATCGCCGCCGGTGGGCAAGGGAAAGTACGACTGGCCCACTCGATAGTCAGGACTATTACGGCTGGCCAGTCGAGGTACAAGATCGTGACTCATCATAAACTCCATTTGGCAAAGAAGGTTTGTCAGGGATGTGGTCGGCCCTTCGCCTGGCGAAAAAAATGGACACGAGACTGGCCGCGTGTGAAATATTGTGGCGAACGATGTCGACGGGAGTCGAAACGGAGTTAAATGCGCTACAAGACAGCTGGTTGCGCTTCGCTGAGTCTCACCGGGCGTATAGGTGCGGCAAAAGCCGCGGGTAGAATACCTCGGGTAGAATACCTCGGGTAGAATATCCTTCAACTCAACCACAGGCAGAAGACTCACACCCTAAATAGGTCCAGAACGAGTGTGGGGCAGATCAACAAACGGAACCAATACTGGTAATGGTGTTTAAGGTTGGTCATCATTTGCTGACAACGGAACCGGGGCCAAGACCCCTTTGTAGATGGCCGCAGCACAAGTCAGGGCAGCAAAATGAAAAATGTATCGATCATGGCAAGAGTGCCATGTGTTTTAGCGCTAGGTGTTTTATTGGTCGGCTGTGCGGGCCAGGTGCCGGCTGATACTGATGAGGTCGGACTGGTTGGCTCAGACAGGGACAAGCATGGGTGTATAGGTTCAGCCGGCTATTCCTGGTGCGCCGAAACCAAACAATGCGAGCGGCCATGGTTGATTGCAGAGCGGGTTGGTTTTGTGAACACTTCAAACAACTTTGCAGAATATTGCGGCGAATAGTTCTGCCAAAACTGGTGACGGGTCGACACGGCGCGAAGTTTTTGAAAATTAGAGGTGGCAATATTCCCGTTCAGGTAAATTAAAAGCAACGCGATGTTTACAGGAACAGGAACTGTTTACAGGCACAGGGGTGTTACGAGATCCTCGGCCATCCCTTTATGCGCTGCTTAGAAGTCTGGTACGCTTCAACAACATGATCTGTAGAAATGTTGTTAACCATGGGCCCGGGAATAGTTAATTGAGTCGTTTGTCACCAGAGCAACGGGCCCTGCTATTTGGACTAGGTGCAGTACTTTGCTGGTCAACTGTTGCCACTGCCTTCAAGATTGCATTGTCTCTGGTCGATACTTATCAGTTACTGTTCGTTGCGACGCTGACAGCATCCGTGATCCTGTTCACCCTGGTCCTGGTTAAACACGGTGTCGCTGCACTCATTTGCAGTTTTAGCGACCACTGGAAGCTTACCCTGCTGGCAGGGCTACTTAACCCCATCGTTTACTACCATCTTTTGTTTCGCGCCTATGATCTGCTGCCAGCACAGGTGGCACTCTCCATTAACTACAGTTGGGCCATTGTGTTGACTTTGATGGCAGTGG
>Ga0209502_10000495_pt1 | contig 42347 bp, 39 predicted proteins | sample ArcticOcean_MG_C_10_FD_187442 | JGI IMG/M metagenome (GOLD analysis project Ga0209502, IMG submission 187442) | Marine microbial communities from western Arctic Ocean - ArcticOcean_MG_CB11_90 (SPAdes) (version 2) | ecosystem: Environmental > Aquatic > Marine > Oceanic | place: Arctic Ocean... | reverse complement strand
CTTTACCACCACCCATAGGAAGTGTTGTTAGTGAGTTTTTAAAAACTTGTTCAAAAGCTAAAAACTTTAAAATACTCGCATTTACTGTTGGATGAAAACGCAGCCCTCCTTTGTAGGGTCCAATAGCCGAATTCATTTGAATTCTATACCCTCTATTTACTTGAATTTCTCCAGAGTCATCAACCCAACTTACTCTAAATGATATAAGTCTTTCTGGCTCTACCATTCTAAGTAGAATGTTTTTGCCATGGTAAATATCATTCTCAACGATATAAGGGATTACAGTTTCTGCTACTTCTTGAACAGCTTGAATAAATTCTGGCTCATGATGATTTCTCTGTTTCACCAACTCCATAAAAGCATTAATTTTTGCTTCCATATGCTTATTTTGATTTGTTGTTTACTTGTTTAAATAAGCCACAAAGATATATATTTTAAGACATCTTAATAATACTTTTTTTATTTTGTTTCTCTCTGAAGTATCAGTATTCAATCGTTTTCGTGTAGAATTTCGTTTTACCAAGGAAATTGAATTACTTTCTTTATAAAAAATGTAAATTTGTTCTTTATTTATTTGATTATAAAACATGTTAGACAAGGTTAAAGAACTCATTGAAGAAGTTCGTTTATTTAAAGCAACTTCAAAAGCAGATGTAGAAACTTTTAGGATTAAATACCTAGGAAGCAAAGGGTTGTTAAAGGGGTTGTTTTCTGAATTTAAAAATGTTGATGCTGAATTGCGTAAAGATTTTGGCCAAGCTTTAAATAATTTAAAAAAAGCCGCTGAAGAAAAAGTAACTCTTTTAAATGATACGTTAGAAAGTTCTGAAGGTGAAAAAAGTTTTTATGGTGACTTAACAAGGCCTTCTGAACCTATACAATTAGGCTCTAGGCATCCTATTTCTTTGGTAAAAAATCAAATAATAGAGGTTTTTAACCGTATTGGTTTTACTGTTTCTGAAGGGCCAGAAATTGAAGATGATTGGCATAATTTTACTGCCTTAAATCTTCCTGAGTATCATCCGGCAAGAGACATGCAGGATACTTTTTTTATTGACAAAAACCCAGATACCCTTCTAAGAACTCACACCTCATCGGTTCAGGTTCGATATATGGAAAACAACAAGCCGCCTATAAGAACAATTTCTCCAGGAAGGGTTTTTAGAAATGAAGATATTTCTGCAAGAGCTCATTGTATTTTTCATCAAGTTGAGGGCTTATATATAGATACTGATGTTTCGTTTGCAGACTTAAAACAAACCTTATTGTATTTCACAAAAGAGATGTTTGGAAAATCTAAGATTAGATTACGCCCCTCTTACTTTCCATTTACAGAGCCAAGTGCAGAGGTAGATATTTACTGGGGTCTAGAAACTGAAACTGATTATAAAATTACCAAAGGTACTGGCTGGCTAGAGATTATGGGTTGTGGCATGGTAGATCCTAACGTCCTAAAAAATTGCAATATAGACCCTACCGTTTATAGCGGTTATGCTTTTGGAATGGGGATAGAAAGAATTGCAATGTTGCTATATCAAATTCCTGATATTAGAATGTTTTATGAAAACGATGTTCGTTTCTTAGAACAGTTTAAGTCTGTTCTTTAAACTTCCTTTTCTCAAGTACTTTAAAAAATAGTTGTTTACAGAATAACATGTTTCATTTATGAAAAAAGATCTTCAAATTCCTTTAGTTTCTGGTGTTGAAATAGCGATGGTTTATGAATATAATGAACTTTATAAAACAGACGATTGGAATGTGTATATCATCAACAATAATAATGTTGATATGGAAATGATTGTTATTGTCTCTCAAGGGTTTTCTAAAACAAAAAAAAGCACATTACTTCGTAAAAAATTAGACAACTTACCTGCAAATTCTTTTGCAAAGGTAGAATTTGTTCAGCCAGAATTATTTGTGCTAAATAATCGTTTTCAAGTTTCATTTTTTGAAAACAATCAACTAAAAGATAAAACATTTCTCTTCAAACAAAATACCATTAAAGAAGGAAACTTACGAATGATTCCAGAAATTAAAAAAAGAGGAATTTTAGCTAAATAAATTCGTAACTTACTGCTGTCTTTGTACATAAATAAAAAAGACAAATCTCAAAAATTGTTAAGTCTCAAAATAAGTTATGAAAACCTTCTCGTTTTTCAATAGAGAAAAAACCATTAAAGAATTACAGTCAGAAGAGTTTGATTTGTTAATTGTTGGTGGCGGAATTACAGGAGCAGGAATTGCTTTAGATGCTGCCTCCAGAGGCATGAAAGTTGCTTTAGTAGAAAAAAATGACTTTGCTTCAGGAACTAGTAGTAAATCAACAAAGCTAATTCATGGAGGCTTAAGATATCTAAAACAGTTAGATTTTTGGCTAGTAAAAGAAGTAGGAACAGAGCGCGCAATTGTGCATAAATTAGCGCCACATTTGGTAATTCCAGAAAAAATGATTTTACCTTTAATTGATGGCGGAACCTATGGTTCTTGGTTAACATCATTTGGCTTAAAGGTATACGATGTTTTGGCTGATGTAGAAGGTGACGATAAACGCAAAATGTTAGACAAAGAAGAGGCTTTAGAGAAAGAGCCACTTCTTCCTAAGAGTATTTTAAAAGGTGCTGGTTACTATGCTGAATATAGAACAGATGATGCTCGTTTAACATTAGAGATTATAAAAACAGCATTAAATTATAACTTGAAAACAATTAATTATGCAGAGGTTTTAGGGTTTTTACACACAAAAAATCGTGTTGTTGGAGCAACCGTAAAAGATGTTTTTACTGATTCTGAATTTAAGATTAAAGCAAAGTATATTGTAAACGCAACAGGTCCTTGGGTAGATACCTTACGTCAAAAAAATCATTCTACAGCAGACAAAAAGTTGCGATTAACGAAAGGTGTTCATTTAGTGGTGGAGCATGATAAATTGCCGATAAAACAGTCTGTATATTTTGATGTACCAGGTGGGCGAATGATGTTTGCAATACCTCGAGGAAAAGTTACGTATTTTGGCACAACAGACACAGATTATCAAGCAAACAAAAACAATATAAAAACAAGTTTAGTAGATGCTACATATCTTATCTCTGCAGTAAATAACATGTTTCCTGACATTACTATTTCATTAAATGATGTAAAGTCTTCTTGGGCTGGGTTGCGCCCTTTAATTCATGAAGACGGAGCCTCTGCTTCTGAGTTATCAAGAAAAGATGAAATATTTGTTTCTGATTCAGAATTAATTTCTATTGCAGGAGGAAAACTAACAGGCTATCGTAAAATGGCAGAACGAATTGTAGATTTGGTTACCAAAAAATACAGTCGCAGGTTCTTTAAAAATTTTAAAGAAATACAAACAGAAGAAATTATACTTTCTGGTGGTGCATTTGCTAATTTTGGTGAGGTAAAAGGCTACACAAACATCATATACAAGAAAATCGCTGAAAAGCAGTTTGATAAAAAAGATGCAGAGTATTTAGTCTATAATTATGGTAAGCAAGCCGATATTATTTTAAAAAAGTTTGATGAATTAACGGGTAAAGATCCGCAAGAAAAAATAATAAAAGCCGAAGTTTGGTTTACTATTCAATACGAAATGGCTTGTTCTCCAGTAGATTTTTTTATGCGAAGAACAGGAAGGATTTATTTTAATATAGATAGTGTTAATCGTTATAAGACTCTCGTTTTAAATGAATTTTCAAACTATTTTTCTTGGGATAAAGAGACCTTAGAAAAAAACAAAAAAAAGCTATTAAAAGAATTACAACAAGCTACTTCTTTTAAATAGAAAATCACTCTTTTTCGTGTGCTTCTAAATCTTTAGTTAAATCTAATTTTCTTAAAGTAGGATTTGCTATTCCAGTAGCAACAACGGTAACTAAAGTCATTGTTCCGCCAAAAACAACTGCAGTAACTGTTCCCATTAATTTAGCAGTTACTCCGCTTTCAAAAGCACCTAGCTCATTAGAAGAACCAACAAACATTGAGTTTACGGAAGAAACTCTACCGCGCATATGATCTGGTGTTTTTAATTGTAAGATTGTTTGTCTAATTACCATAGAAACGCCATCTGTAACGCCACTAAAGAATAAGGCAATAACAGAAACCCAGAAAAAGGAAGATAGTCCGAAAACAATAATGCAAACACCAAAACCAAAAATAGCCACTAAAAGCTTCTTTCCTGCATTTTTACTAATGGGAATATAAGCAGTAACCAACATGGTTAGAAAAGAGCCAACAGAAGGCGCCGCAACTAAAATACCAAACCCTTGTGGGCCTACTTTTAAAATATCTTCTGCAAAAACGGCTAACAAAGCTATGGCTCCTCCAAATAAAACAGAAAACATATCTAAAGTTAGTGCTCCTAAAATTGCTTTTGTTTTAAAGACAAAACGAACCCCTTCTTTTAAACTTTGTAAGACAGGCTCGCCTATTTTAGGATTTAAAACCGGTTTTCTTTTAATTTTAAATAGTAAAAAAAACGAAAAAGTAACCAAGAAGAAAATGATGCTTAAAGACCAGTGTACACCAATCCAATTAATAGAGAATCCTGCAAAAGCAACCCCTAAAACTCGTGCCATTTGCCACAAAGAACTGTTCCAGGTTGCTGCGTTTGGATATATCTTTTTAGGGACAATTAATGCAACTAAAGAAAAGATAATGGGACCAAAGAATGCTCTTAAGAAACCACCAAAAAAAACAAAGGCATATATTAAATATAATAGTGTTTGTGTTGAAAGCGCTCTACTAACAGCGTCTGATGTAATCCAAAAAAGACCAAAACTAATTAAAGAAAAGGCTGCAATACATAAAGCCAATAGGTTTCTTTTTTCTTTTTGATCTACAATATGACCCGCAAATAAAGCCATAGATAGGGCAGGAATAATTTCCATTAAACCAATAAGCCCAAGATATAGAGGATCTCCTGTTAGCTCGTACACCTTCCACTCTATCACAATAAATTGCATAGACCAGCCAAAAATAAGCGCAAAACGAACTAATAGAAAAATGTTAAACTCTCTAATTCTCAAGGCCGCGTAAGGGTCTTTTTTTTTCATTTTACTGCTAAAATAGTATAAATCACACAACCCTAAGGTTATAAAAAAATGAGGCTACTAGGTAGCCTCATTTTAAAAAATATAAAAAATTTATGTTTTACTTAGAAATAATAACTCTTTTAGTTGTACTTCTATTTCCTTGAGATACTTTTAATAAATAAATTCCACTTGCAAGTTTTCCTGTAGCTATAGGCTCATCAAATAACGATTGGTTATTTGTATGATTAGAACTATAAATTCTTCTTCCTTGTAAATCAAATAAAGCTATTTTTATAATATCGTTTGATATTGTCTCAAAACGCACATTAACTATACCATTAGATGGGTTTGGATAGATAGATACATTTGATAAATTAAACGAATTAGTGCTCAGTGTAGTTGCTTCTAAATTAATAACTTGGTTTGGCAACCACCCGTTTAAAGAATTGGTAATATCTACTGTAAATGAATCTGTAAAAAGCACCGTTTGTGTATTTGTGTATCCTATGATGCCAGAATCTACATCTGCTTGGGTATAAGTTCCTCCAGTAGCTAAAGTAACGCCATTTTTTGTAATTACCCCTTTGGTTGGTGCCACAACAATAGTATATACTTGTTGTAGGGCTGTCTCTGAAGCTGTTGTTGCAGTCATATCAGAAGCTATAAAAGTAGTGCTTGCATTTGCTGAAACATTAACTGTACTAGATGAAAACTCTGGTACCGATAGATTAGCTTCTGCTGTACAAACGGTTATGGTTGCTCCATCTAAACTTCCTGTTGTGAAGGTTCCTCCATTTTGAAAAGTATTGTCATTTGCAACTAACAACCAAGTTCCTAAAGAGCTTTTTCCTGCAGAACTAGCTAAACCTTGGGCTGGTTTAATAGTTCCTGAGATTGCTGGGTCTGCTGTTCCGCACACCAAGTCTTCTCCGTTATCATCAAATATAGCACCAGTAACATTGGCTACTTGATCACAAACATTTTCCAAAAGAATAGTTGCGTTAGACCCTAAAGCCTCTGGTTCTTGAATTAACACTTCTAACTCTCCAATAGCAACGTGAGAGATATCTACATTGACTTTTAATCTACTAATTATTAAGTCATCTGTAATCTCAATAGGTAAGAAAGCTACAACGGAAGAACCACCGCCTAAACGATCTTCCTCAAAGTCTGTTGCGGTATAGGTATTTGAACAATCTTCAGAACCGGCTGTTTGAAAGCTGTAAATTACAGGAGATATTGCTAAACCACATTGATTAGTTGGATTAACTCTCCAATAGTAAATACTATTTTCAGTAAGACCTGTTGCTGTAAATTTTAAATCTGATTGAGTTGATGTTGCTATAATGTTTGTAAACGAAGGATTGTCAGAGAGCTCTACCGTATACGATTCTGCATTTATATTTTCGTTCCATTCTAATTCTATCTCTGGAAATAAAACACCTGCACTCTCATTTACAGGAGATGATAAGCTCATTGGGTTGTCTGTAAACTCTGGGTGTACCACTCTTAGCTCTACCTTCTTGTTTTGTGTTTCGTCTCCGTTAGTTGCAATAATATTTATGTCGTATGTTCCTGATGCAACATCTTCTAAAGCACCTACAGTAAGCGTTATCTCTCCGTTATCACTAATTGATGTTTGTGAAAAAGAAGCGGTTGCTCCTGCTGGTAAATTGTCAACAGAAACTGTTGTTGTGGTTTGAATTTGTTGCGTGTAATCAAACTTAAATTCTGCATCTTCAGTTGAACACTGAATGATTTCTGGGTTTGTACTTGTTAGGTTAATATCAGAAAGAGAGCCTGTTACTATTAATGAAAAGTTTTGTAAATCGTTTGTTAGTGCTCCTTTATGTGAAACTGTAACAAGGTACTCTCCTGAAGCAGCAGCAATCTCTATTTTTTCATATGGATCAACTAAATTATCTCCCAATTCATTTGTGTTTACAGAAGTTAATTTCCAAGGTAAGAATGTTGTTGTCTCACCGTCAATTACTTGTGTAACTCTAATATCTAAATCATTAACTAAAGCAGGGGTAGGGTCGTTTACACCATTAGTGTTTTGTTCTCCAGCAACATCTGTCCATGAAATTGAAGCCACTAAAGGGTTTATACCATCAGATTTTACATTCATAATGAACGTATCTTCATTATTTAAGGTTTCTTCTTTCACAACACTCGCAAAACCAGCTTTGTTAATTGTTTCTACTGCAAATTTTGTGTTTAATAAACCCCAACCAGTAGTTGCATCTGGGCCAATTAATGATTGTGAGGGTGAAGAAGAATTATCTGGTGTAATATCATCTGCCGTGTGAAGTGCTAATCCTTTCAGGGTAGCACCTAACATAAAAGATCCGTTTATATTGTTATAATGTTGTTGAACCAGTAATAAAGAACCCATTACATTTGGGCCAGACATAGAAGTTCCTGTATAATTACCATAACCACTATCACCGCCTACTGGAGAGATAAGACCGGATCCATTACCGGTAATATCTGGCTTTATTCTTAAATCATCTGTTGGACCTTCAGAACTCCCGTTGTTTCTATTCATAGAAACTAAATTTCCATCTTCGTCTATTACTGCGTCTTGGCCATTAGCAACTGTTAAGTTGTTTTTAGCGGTTGTCATTCCACTTAATTTATCAAATAGTGCATTTCCTTCTAAGGGATCTGTGTTTGCTGAATTATTTGAACCGTCATTTCCAGCAGAAACTACCTGAAGATAATAAGGAGCATTATACATAATTGCATCAAATTCTTTAGCATCATAACCATATATACCTGCACCATCTCCAATATTATCCAAAGGGTAACCATATGAATGGTTAGACAGTAACATTCCGTTTCCTGCTGCGGCTGCTCCTTCAGGAACATCTAGGCTCCAGCGGTAAGACACGGCTTTTGCTTGAGGCGCCATTCCTTTGGCTTCTGGATTAACACCTGAAGCTAAAATTGTACCTGTTACATGTGTTCCGTGATCACTATATTGGTTTTCGTCATCTCCTATAGTAACCCTGTCGTCTCCTCCAGGACCATCAAATTCTTGATGTTCTGTGAACACCCATCCTCCGTCCCAAACATACGCAGTCATTCCTTGTCCTTCTAATTCTAAGCCTAAGCTACCTCCTGTATTAAGATGGTTTACTCTGGTTGAAATTGCAGCGTTCTGATTAAGTGTTTTATAGTAAATTGGTTGGTTATCTTCAGAAACCTTCATCAGCTCGTGAAAAGAACCGTTTTCTGTAAATGTTATTGGCCATCCTTTAATCTGGGCCATTGCTAAAGCTTTTTCTTTTGCTTCTGTTAGCCTTAGTTTTGAAGATTCTTCAATGTTTATTAATTGTTCTGTGTTATTTGCCTTCTTAATCTCTTTTATTTGATCTTTTGTTTGAGAAACAACAAAAGTAATTGACAAGAATAAGGAAAAAACTAACAGTTTTTTGAAGTAATTTTTTATCATTTTTTTATATTTTATATATTCCCATTTCATTTTTAAAAATAAATTAGTTTTATTATGCAACTAATTGATTTAATTGGTTTTATATTATTTTCAGCGAAGATAACAATTTGATTTCTATTATTTTATTTTTTAACATTATGCATTATTTCTTCATATCCATCAGAATAGCAAACGTTTGATTAATGTCTTTCTCTTTTACAACAATCGTCATCTCATTGGTTGTAGAAATAATTTCTTGTAGCGAGATATCTGCCCATGCTAATTGTTTTAAAATAAAATAATAAAATCCTGATTGCTCTAAATTACCCTCTGGAAGCTTTATGGTTATTGAGGCCAAATTCTCCACATTGTGAATTAATTTCTCATGAATGAAAAATTCTTGAATGTAGGGTTTTAATGGTTCGCTTATAACAATGTTGGTCTCAAAAATCCCTCTAGATACCGTAATAAACGAATCGTCGTTTTCTGCTGCTACAGAAAGAATTCTAGCACTTTCTTTTAAAAGAGATTTTGTGTTTTTGTAGGTATAATCACTTAAATCTGAACGAACAATAAAATCACCTAAAGAAAGCGTAAGTTTTTTAATATTCTTTCGTATTCTTAATTCACTTGCAGGAGAAAGCCTATTAATTGCCATCATTACAGCCCCTACTTTAACTTGTTTTTTTAACAGTTTAGCTACCTCTGGAAGTATAACTCTTGCTAACGAAGAAACATTTATTAATTTTTCATTTAAGGCCTCCTCTATAAAAGGTGTTTTTCTAATGGTGCTTTCTACTGCTTCTTGGATGGTTTTCATTCTTGTTATATTTACAACAATTTGTTGTATTTTTTACAAAAATATATAATTAGAGCTGATTATAAAACAAACCTCCTCGCTTAATGAAAGAAAATTTTTAAAAGTTAATAATTCTTTCATCTCGTAACCAAAACTAGGTTGATTTATTATATTTGTTTCTAACAATACAAAACAATGAAAGTTCAAATAATTAATAAGTCTAAACACGAAATACCTAGCTACGAGACTTCTCTTTCGGCAGGAATGGATATACGTGCTAATATTGAAGAGCCTATTACACTAAAACCCTTAGAGCGAATGATTATAAAAACAGGGTTATTTATTGCATTACCCGCTGGTTTGGAGGCCCAAGTAAGACCAAGAAGTGGTCTTGCGGCCAAAAAAGGAGTTACTGTTTTAAACAGTCCTGGTACTGTAGATGCAGATTACAGAGGAGAAATTGGTGTTATTTTAGTCAATTTATCCAACGAAGATTTTATAGTAAATGATGGAGAGCGTATCGCTCAGTTGGTGATTGCAAAACACGAACAAATTAACTGGAAAGAAGTAACTGTTTTAAATGAAACAGAAAGAGGCGCTGGTGGTTTTGGCAGTACTGGAGTATAAACTAAAAACCCACCTAAAAATTAGTGGGTTTTTAATTATCATATAACTTTATTTTCTATTGATTGTCTATCGCTTCTTTAATTTTTCCTTCTAGTTCTTCTGCTAAATCTGGATTGTCTTTTATTAAAGACTTTACAGCATCTCTACCTTGTCCTAATTTGGTTTCTCCATAGCTAAACCAAGAACCGCTTTTCTTTACAATGCCTAATTCTACACCAAGGTCTAACACTTCTCCAACTTTAGAAATTCCTTCACCGTACATAATATCAAATTCAGCAATTTGAAAAGGTGGTGCCACTTTATTTTTTACAACTTTAACCTTTGTTTGGTTTCCAATCACTCGATCACCATCCTTAATTTGAGTTCTTCTTCTAATATCTAAACGAACCGAAGCATAAAATTTTAAAGCATTTCCACCAGTTGTTGTTTCTGGGTTTCCAAACATTACTCCAATTTTTTCTCGTAATTGATTGATAAAAATAACCGTACACTTTGTTTTACTAATAGTTCCTGTTAGTTTACGAAGTGCTTGAGACATTAAACGAGCGTGTAGCCCCATTTTAGAATCTCCCATTTCACCTTCAATTTCAGATTTTGGAGTTAAGGCTGCAACAGAATCTATAACCACAATATCAATTGCTCCAGAACGAATTAAATTATCAGCAATTTCTAAAGCTTGCTCTCCATGATCTGGTTGAGAAATAATTAGATTATCTATATCTATTCCTAAATTGGCTGCATAAAAACGATCAAAAGCATGTTCTGCATCTATAAAAGCTGCAATTCCACCTGCTTTTTGAGCTTCTGCAATAGCATGTAGGGTAAGCGTTGTTTTACCTGAAGATTCTGGACCGTAAATTTCTATAACTCTACCTCTTGGGTAACCGCCAACACCTAAAGCTAAATCTAATCCTAAAGAACCCGATGATATTGCCTCTATTTCTTCAACAACACTATCTCCCATTTTCATAACAGCTCCTTTTCCGTATGTTTTGTCTAGCTTATCCAAGGTTAATTGAAGTGCTTTTAGCTTTGCTTGTTTTTCTTTGTCTGCTGCCATAAATATTGCTTATTTTGTTTTTAAAAAGTACGACAAGGTACAAAATTTGGATAGTAATTATAAATGAAAAAAGATTATTTTTGAACCAAATTAATTCATTTTTTTTATTCTCTTTTATGGATCACCATCGTCACTTTATTTTACACAAACCTTATGGAACAATTTCTCAGTTTGTGAACCCTCATAAAAGGAAAAAAAAACTATTGGGTGAGTTTTTTAAATTTCCTGAAAAAACAATGGCAATAGGTAGATTAGATGTAAATTCTGAAGGGCTTCTTTTATTAACAACAGATGGTAAGGTAAGTGAATATGTTAGGGGTAGAAAAGTAGAAAAAGAATACTACGTTCAGGTAGATGGGTGTATTAAACAACAAGAAATTAATCGATTAATGAAAGGTGTAGAAATAGGCTTTGAAGGGAAAAAGTACATTACAAAATCTTGTAAATCCTCTCTAATACCAGAACCTTTTTTTAAAGATAGAACTCAGAAAATTAGAGATGAAAGACACGGACCAACTAGTTGGATTTCTATAACTTTAACAGAGGGAAAGTTTAGACAAGTAAGAAAAATGACCGCTGCTGTTGGGTTTCCCACATTGCGCTTAATAAGAGTTAGAATAGATACTATTCTATTAGAGCGTTTAAAACTTGGAGAGGTTAAAGAGGTGGAAAGTTTTTTTTAATTTCTTAGCATTTTAATATGAGGTATACCATCTTCTAAATAACTTTCTCCTACTTGAATAAAACCTAAAGAATTATAAAACTTAGTAAGGTATGCTTGTGCTGAAATAAGAATCTTCTTTTCTTTGAAATTATTTTCTATAAACTTAATACAATTTAATACTAATTGATACCCGTATTTAAATTTTCTAAATTCTTTTTTTACAATAATTCTACCAATACTTGGTTCTAAAAAGTAATCTTCAGAATCGAATATTCTAGCATATGCAATTATTTTATCATCTTTTAAACCCAACACATGATATGCTATTTGATCTTTATTATCTAAATCTTGGAATACACAATCTTGTTCTACCACAAACACTTCAGATCTAAGTTGTAAAATAACATACATCTCATTAACTGTTAGTTCATTAAATTTTTTTATACTAAATTTCATTTTTAACAAACAGGTATTTTATTTACTCTATTTTGATGCCTACCTCCTTCAAAATTTGTATTTAAAAATGTTTCTACCATTTTTAACGCTTGTGGAATAGAAGTGTATCTTGCTGGTATGCATAAAATATTTGCATTATTGTGTTGTCTAATTAATTCTACAATTTCATTAGACCAACACAAACCAGCCCTTACTTCTTTGTATTTATTAGCAGTCATTGCAACACCGTTTGCACTACCACATAATAAAATACCATAATCTGCTTTTTTAGAGACGATATCTTTTGCAACAGGATGAACAAAATCTGGATAATCTACACTCTCATTTAAATCTGTCCCATAATTTTTTACTAATATTCCTTTTGATTCTAATAATTTAACTATTGCAAATTTATAAGCTGTAGCGGCGTGATCATTTCCTATAGAAATATTCATAATGGGTTGGTTTTTATCATTTTAATTAAAACAAAAATACAAATAGATATGGTTATCAACAGTTTTAAAAATTAAAAAAACATATTATTTAATAACTACTTATGTTTTAGTTAATTAACTTCTTTTAAGGAATTGTTAAGAAGTAAATGTAAATTTTAAAAACTAGATTTGATTAATTCAATTATAATTACAATACAAAAGTTTTTACTACATACGCAATAAAAGCTTTCATTATTTAATGATTATTTATAAACATATTTTTTAGCTTTTTTTAATACTTATTAACTTCTAATTAATGAATAAAAACCTGTTTATAGTTATTTATATATACTGTTAATAAGTACCAATTATAGCTGGTTTTTAAGAGTTTAAATATCTAACAACTTGTGAATGTTTTTTAATAACTGATATAAAAAAATAAATAGTTAATTTTCTATATTAACTATTCACATACTATTATAATCAATATATTTTTTAAATTTTAAATAAAAAGAAATATAATAATAATATAGATTGTTAATAAAGTTTAAACACAATTAATCAAAAATTGAATAGCATTAGGAATAATGTGTACTTTCAAAGAACCTGTTCCTACGATTTCTCCATCTGCTTCTATAATAGAATTATTTTTTTCTTCTATTTTAAAATCTTTCACTTTATAAGTAGTTACTTTATTATGATCTACTATTTTTCCATTATATAGTTTAGGAATATTAAAAAGTAGATTTAAAAAAGAAAAATTTTTAACAATAGTAACATCTAATAATCCATCACTAGGATTTGGTTCTTTTGTAACTTGTAATCCACCACCAGAATATTTACAGATACCAAATACAATCATTAAACATTTTTCTCTTATACATTCATTATTAATATACGTTTTATAAGAAGTTTTTTTATAGAATAATAAACTATATAACCCACTAAGTAAAAATGCGATAGAACCTAGTTTTTTTAAATATTTTAAATTTTTAACAACATACCCGTCATAACCTATACCCGCTAGGTTATTAAAGTATTCTTTTTTACCAGAGATTAAGGTAATACAACCAATATCTTGAAAAATAATAGTATTATTTACAATAACATTAATAGCTTTTTCTATAGAATTAGGAATTTTATATGTTCTTATCCAATCATTACCAGTACCTAAAGGAATCACACCTAGTTTTATATTAGATGTTTTTGTATATCTTTGCATCATTATTCCGTTTACCACATGATGTAAGGTTCCGTCTCCGCCTACAGAAATAAAATTTCTATATCCTTGTTTAATAGCTTCATCTACAAGTACTAGTTCATGTTTGGTATACTGAGTAAAAGCAAAAGAAAAATAAATTTCTTTGGTTTTTAATAAACTTTGAATACAAATCCATGATTTTCTAAAATTAGTATTTCCCGCAGAAGGATTTACGATTAAAAACCAAGAATTTGTAACATGAAGCTTATTGAAGTGCAACATAAAATTAAATTAATTAAAGAAGCAAAGTACAAAATTGAATTATAACTGTTTATTTCTATTAAATAGACATATAAATTTGTATTTTTCTAAACATATAAAAAGAATAAAAAGTTATGAGTAGAAAGAAAAAAATCTACAAGAAGAAAGGTAATGTGATTAAAGATTTAACAAGAAATATTTTTAAAATACTTAATGAAGATAGTGATAAACATTATAATTACAAGCAAATAGCGGGTAAATTAGATATATCAGACACAGATGGAAAAACACAAATACTTCAAAAGTTAGCAGAACTAACAGGAACAAAAAAAATAAAAGAAATAGACAGGGGTAAATATCAAATTAATGAAGATAGAAAATATCATATAGGAACTCTAGATGTAACTTCTAGTGGAAATGGATATTTTATATCAGATGATTTTGAAAAAGATATTTTTATTCCTTCTAATAATTTAGGAAAAGGATTACAAAACGATACTGTAAAAGCATATATATACAAAAGAAATAGAAGTAATAAGCTAGAAGCTGATATTGTAGAAATTATAGAAAGAGACAAGACTGCCTTTGTAGGAGTTTTACAAATGAGTAAAAACTTTGGTTTTGTTGTTTGTGATAATCAGAAAATGTATGCAGATATCTTTGTATCAAAAGCAAGAATAAATGGAGCAGAGCATGGAGATAAAGTTCAAGCTACTATAACAGATTGGCCTGAAAACTCTAAAAATCCTTTTGGTAAAATTACACAAGTTTTAGGGAAGCCTGGTGACCACAATACTGAAATTCATTCAATTTTATTAGAATATGGTTTGCCTTATGAATTTGAAAAAGAGGTTGAAGAAGACGCTAGTAAATTATCGTTAGAAATAACAAAGGATGAGATATCAAAAAGAAGAGATATGCGTAAAGACTTAACCTTTACAATAGATCCTAAAGATGCAAAAGATTTTGATGATGCGTTATCTTTTACAAAATTAGAGAATGGTAATTATGAAATAGGAATTCATATTGCCGACGTTTCTCATTATGTTCAACCAGACACTGTTTTAGATGATGAGGCTTATAGTAGAGCAACTTCCGTCTATTTAGTTGATAGAGTAGTTCCAATGTTACCAGAAATGTTATCAAATGGAGCCTGTTCTTTAAGGCCTAATGAAGAAAAGTTAACTTTTTCAGCAGTGTTTGAAATAAATGAAAAAGCACAAGTTATACATGAATGGTTTGGAAGAACCGTTACCTATTCAGATAAACGGTTTGCTTACGAAGAAGCACAAGTTATTATAGAAACAAAGAAAAACTTTATACCTGAGAATGTATCTATAACAGATGAATCTTATAAGGTAAGTGATCATATTGTAGAAGCTACCTTAAAATTAAATGAATTAGCAAAGATTCTTCGTAAAAAAAGGATGCAAGAAGGTGCTATTTCTTTTGATAGAGTTGAGGTAAAGTTTCATTTAGATGAAGAAGCTAACCCTGTAGGTGTATATTTTAAAGAAGCAAAAGATGCTAATAAATTAATTGAAGAATTTATGTTGTTAGCTAATAGAAAAGTAGCTGAGTTTATTGGTCAAGAAAAAAACAAACCAACAAATAAAACATTTATATATAGAGTTCATGATGAACCAGATGTAGAAAAGCTAGCTGCTTTACAAAATATTGTTTTTAATTTTGGATATAAGATGGATACCCAAACAAAAGAGAGCACAACAGAAAGTTTGAATAAACTACTAAAAGATGTTCACGGTAAGGCTGAAGCAAATATGATAGAGACCTTAGCAATAAGAACCATGAGTAAGGCGGTATACACCACTCAAAACATCGGTCATTATGGGTTGGCTTTCGACTATTATTCTCATTTTACCTCTCCAATACGTCGTTACCCCGATGTGATGACCCATCGTTTGTTACAACATTATTTAGATGGAGAAAATTCTCCGAAGCAAGATGATTATGAAGCTAAGTGTAAACACGCATCAAAACGAGAAGAGCTTGCCTCTAAAGCCGAAAGACAATCAATTAAATACATGCAGGTTAAATACATGCAAGATCACCAAGAAGAAGAGTTTTTGGGGGTTATTTCCGGTGTTACAGAATGGGGAATTTATGTAGAAATTACATCTAATAAATGTGAAGGAATGGTGAGAATTAGAGATATAAAAAAAGATTATTATATTTTTGATGAAAAACAATATGCAATTATTGGCCAAACCACAAAACATATTTATCAATTAGGAGATCAAGTTACCGTAAAAGTAAAACACACAGATTTAGAAAGAAAACACCTAGATTTTACACTTATAGAACAATAGAGTTCCTATTATGGTGTTATACTATTTAAAATACTTTTTAATTTTATAGTCGTATAATTATTAATATATTGCTTAAAAAAATGAAAAAAAACATTCTTATAATTTTTTTATTAGCAAGCAATGTGTTGTTATCTCAAACAACAGTTACTAAAAAGTTAGGAGATTTTTATAAAATAAAGGTTTATAATGGAATTAATGTAGAATTAATTAAATCTAATGAACATAAAATAGAAGTTACAGGAGAAAAGTCAGAAAACATAAAAATTAAAAATTCGGATGGTATTTTAAAAATTAGCTTAAAGTTTCCAGACTTATTAGCAGATGGTAAAGTAAATGTAAAACTATATTATAATGAAGACATTCAAGTAATAGACGGTAATGAGGGCTCAATAATTACTGGAAAAGACATTAATCAAACACATATAGAGGTAAAAGCACAAGAAGGCGCTTTTATAGATTTAGAAATTAAAACAAAACATTTAAAAGTAAAGTCTTCTTCTGGAGGAATTATTAAACTTTCTGGAAGTTCAAAAAACCAAGAAATAGATTTAGACCTATACGGAGTGTATCATGGCTATGATTTAAATGTGTCGGACAACACTACGGTAAAAGCAGGAACAGGAGCAAAGGCAGAGGTAAAAGCAGGGGAAACATTACATGTAAAAGTTAGTTTTGGGGGCTCTGTTTTTTATAAGGGTTCTCCAGAGGTTATTAAAAACAAAAAGGTTGCAGGAGGAATTATAAAACAAATGAATTAATTGATTCATTGGTTTTTGTATCTTTGTTAAATAAACATAAACTAAAATAATGATTTTAAATATATTTCTTTTAGGTATGCCAGGTATTGGATCTTGGGTAATTATAGCTTTAGCTCTTTTATTATTCTTTGGTGGAAAAAAAATACCAGAATTAATGAAAGGCTTAGGAGGCGGAATAAAGGAATTCAAAAAAGCTTCTAAAGAAGAGGAAAAGGAAGAAGAAAAATTAGAAGAAAAAAAATAATAAAAAAACCAAAGATAAATTCTTTGGTTTTTTTTATAACTTAATAGCGGTACCAGAGGCAGCAACCATTAACATTCCTCCTTTAGAGCCAACGGTTTCGTAATCTAAGTCAATACCAATAATTGCATCTGCATTCATTCTAACGGCATTTTCAGTCATTTCTTTTAATGCGGTGTCTTTAGCTTCACATCCACCATTTTCATAAGAACCAGATCTCCCTCCAACAACATCTCTTATACTTGCAAAAAAATCTTTAAAAATATTAGCACCTATAATAGTTTCTCCTGTAACAATTCCTAAATAATCTTTTACAGGCCTGCCATCAATATTGTTTGTTGTTGATAAGATCATCTACTGTTTGTCTAATTTCTTCTTGTTGTTTTTCATTGCCTCTCCTATTTGATTACTAGCGGTAAAACTTGCTACCATATCATTTAACATTTGACTTCCAGCCTGTGGAGAGTTGGGGAGTAAAATTAAATTACTATTTGTTTGTTGACCAATAGACTGCAAGGTGTCATAGTGTTGCGTTACTACAATTAAAGCAGAGGCTTCTTGAGAATTAATACCCACCTTGTTTAACACCTCAACAGACTCTTCTAACCCTCGAGCAATTTCTCTTCTTTGGTCTGCAATACCCATACCTTGAAGCCTTTTGCTTTCTGCTTCTGCTTTTGCTTTTTCAACAATTAAAATACGAGCAGCATCTCCTTCATATTGAGCAGCGGTCTTTTCTCTATCTGCAGCATTAATTCTGTTCATTGCTGCTTTTACCTGAGCATCTGGGTCTATATCTGTAACCAGTGTTTTAATAATATCATATCCGTAGTCCATCATTGCATCATTTAGCTCAGACTTAACAGCAATAGCAACATCATCTTTTTTTACAAAAACATCGTCTAATTTCATTTTAGGAACTTCTGCACGAACCACATCAAAAACATAGGATGTTATTTGATCATGAGGATAGTCTAACTTATAAAAAGCATCACTTACTTTTTCCTTAATAACTTTAAACTGAACCGAAACCTTTAGCTTCACAAATACATCATCTAGTGTTTTTGTCTCAATAATAACATCTAATTGTTGAATTTTTAGGCTTAATCTCCCAGAAATTCTTTGTACAAAAGGAATTTTTACGTGCAGCCCAGATTGTTTAACACTACTAAAACGTCCAAAAGTTTCAATAATAGCAGCCGTTTGTTGCTTTACAATAAAAACAGCTCCGTAAAGTAGAAAAATAATAAGTCCTAAAATAATCGGTAAAAATAATGAGCCCATAATGTTGTTTTAAAAAGTTAATAATTAATAAAAGAGAGTACTAAAATAAGTTTCTACTAACAAGACGTAAAATAAAGAAAATGTTACAATTTTTTATTTTTTCTTTAGATTTGTTTTATATTTTACCCATTTTTTCTGTTGCTTATCCGTTAACACCTTTTCTATATCTGTATCTAATTTTTCTTCTTTTTCCTCAATAACCTTTATAATAGGTTTAAAAGACTCTGTTACTTCTTTATTGGCTTTTTGAAGTGCGCTAAAGTCTCTGTTTTTCATGGCTTCTTTTTGAGCAGCTTCCATTTTAGATTTTCCTTCAGAAAATAAAAAAGTATTAATTCTTTTAACTTGTTTTAATTCTCTATTAAAAGAATTAAAAATTGATGCTATTTTATCAAAAGTTTTAGAAGATTTTTTAACACCTATCTTTTTAGCAACTTTTTCTATATTATAAAAAGTAAGCCCAACAGCTTTTTCAACATCAATTTTGGGTGCTCTTGGTTGTTGAGCAGCTCTTGGCTGCCTTGGCTGCATACTCTGCCTTCTGTTGTATTGTGAATTATATTGTGCTTCGGCTGTTATAGAAAATAAAATAATCGAAATAAAAAAGATGTGTTTCATCATGATAGTGTTTTTATTATTTTTTTAATACGTAGAACCGCCTCATCTTTTCCAATCATATCTATAACATCAAATAAATGAGGACCTTTCATTTCGCCAACAATAGCCAAACGAAGAGGCTGCATTATTTTACCAAAACCAATTTCTTTAGAAGAAATCCAGCTCTTTACTGTTTCTTCAATTGTTTTAGAGGAAAAATCGTCTATAGAAGCTAGTACTATTATTAATTCGTTCATTAAGGCGCTTGTGCCTTCTTTCCATTGTTTTTTAGAGGCTTTTTCATCGTAATCCTCAGGGGTTTTAAAGAAGTAACTACTTAAACTCCAAAAATCTTTTACAAATACAGCTCTTTCCTTTATCAAGGAAACAACTTTTTCTACATAGCTTTCAGAGGATTTAATTTTTTTATTTTTTAAAATAACTGAGAATAAAAGTGCTAATTCAGCATCTGTTTTTTTCTGAAGATATTGTTGGTTAAACCAGTTTGTTTTATCTAAGCTAAATTTAGCACCAGATTTACTTACTCTAGATAAATCAAAAGTAGTAATTAATTCTTCTATTGAAAAAAGCTCTTGTTCTGTACCTGGATTCCAGCCCAATAAAGAGAGCATATTTATAAAAGCGTCAGAAAAATAACCACTTTCTTTGTAGCCAAGAGAAACACCCCCTGTTTCTTCATTTGTATACGCTAATGGAAATACAGGAAAACCTAATTTGTCTCCATCTCTTTTACTAAGCTTTCCTTTACCTATAGGCTTTAAAATAAGCGGAAGGTGAGCAAACTTTGGTGCATCCCATCCAAAAGCATTGTATAATAATACATGTAAGGGCATTGATGGTAACCACTCCTCACCACGAATTACATGACTAATTTTCATTAAATAATCGTCTACAATATTTGCTAAATGATACGTTGGCATTCCGTCTGACTTAAATAAAACCTTATCATCTAGTGTGTTTGTATCTATAGTAATAGACCCCCTAATTTCATCTTTTAAAATTAATGTTTCGTCTTGAGGTGTTTTAAAACGAATAACATAGTTATCGCCATTTTCTACTCTTTTTTTAGTAGCCTGCTCAGATAAAATTAAAGAATTCACCAATCGTCCTTTTTCTCTATTGTGCCAGTTATAAATAAAGGTTTTTCCCGCCTCCTCATGTTGTTTCCTGTGAGTGTTTAACTCTTCAGAAGTGTCAAAAGCGTAATATGCTTTTCCTTTTTTAATTAAAGCATTTGCATACTCCTTGTATAATTCTTTTCTTTCGGACTGACGATAAGGCCCAAATTTTTCATTTTTACCGGGGCCTTCATCAAAAGGAATACGGCACCAGTCTAGCGCATCTGTAATATATTTTTCTGCATTAGCAACGTATCTTGTTTGGTCTGTATCTTCTATTCTTAAAATAAAAACACCATCGTGCTTTTTAGCAAACAAATAATTATATAAAGCAGTTCTTACTCCCCCTATATGGAGAGGTCCTGTTGGACTAGGAGCAAAACGAACACGAACATTAGACATCATTAACAAATAAATTTAAGCAACAAAGATACTTTTCTAATATTAGATAAAAAAAGCAAATTGCAATAGAGCTCCAGCAAATAAATCTTTAACAATAAATCTTTCTATAGCTCTTTTAAATACCTTATTTTTATTGGTTGATGAATGCTTTTTTAAACATAGAACAGAAACTATCTTTTTTCTATAAAAAGTACTATACCAATGAGCTTATTAAAGGAAGTCTTTTGTTTAGCCTATTAGGTGTTTTATATTTTATTTTTACGATATGCGTGGAATACTTTTTATGGTTACAACCCACTTATAGAACAATTTTGTTCCTTATTTTTATTTTTATAGAATTATTTTTATTTTTCAAATTCATTATTACTCCCATCACTCAATTAATTAAGCTTAAAAAAGGCATTAATGAGTTTGAATCTTCTAAAATTATTGGAGACCACTTTCCTGAGGTTCAAGATAAGTTGTTAAATATTTTACAACTAAAAAAGGAACAAAAAGAAACAGATCTTATATTGGCCAGCATTCAACAAAAATCGTTAGAATTACTTCCTGTTCAGTTTACAAAAGCGGTAGATTTTAAGAAGAATGTTATCTACTTAAAATACTTAATGTTTCCAATATTTATATGGCTTCTTTCTTCTTTATCAGGAATAGATGTTGAGCTATACAACAGTTTAACAAGGGTTATAAATCCAAAAGTTGTATTTGTTCCTCCAGCACCCTTTTCTTTTCACTTAGTAACAGAGAATTTACGTGTAATTGAAGGAAGCTCATATACCGTTTCTCTATCAACCAAAGGTGTTGTTGTTCCAGAAGAAGTGAAAGTTTTATATAATAAACAAGGGTATTTAATGCAAGAAACGGCAAAAGGTATTTTTTCTTTCACTTTTACAAATGTAGTTACTCCTTTAGATTTTCAGTTTCAGTCAGGGAACGTAATCTCCAAGCTGTATTCTCTTGAGCTTATAAAAACACCCCTTATTCAAAACCTTGTTATTAATTTAGAGTATCCTGGATATACCAAAAAAATAGATGAAAAGGTTGAAAATACGGGAAACCTTGTTGTTCCTGAAGGAACAAAAATAAGATGGGATGTTGTTGCATATCAGTCTGATAGCGTTTCTTTTAGAGAAAATAAAAGAAGAGATTACTTTCTTGAAACTACCCAAAACAACTTTACCTACAAGAAGACGGTGCTAAAAAACATGGAGTATACTATTAGTTCTTCAAATAAGCATCTACAAGATTTTGAAAAACTTTCTTACAACCTAAGAGTTATTGTAGACGAGTTTCCGATAATAATTGTACAATCTAATGTTGATAGCGTTAACGTTGAAAATGCACAGTTTGCTGGACAGGTTTCAGATGATTATGGAATTAACACATTAAAGGTTATTTATTATAATCAAGACACCCCTACTCAAAAAAAGAGCTTTTTATTGGATATTACCAAAGCCAACATTCAAACTTTTTTTTATGAATTTCCCAAACAATTAATACTTGAAAAAGGAGTTGATTATGAACTTTATTTTCAGGTTTCAGATAATGATGCAATTCATGGTAATAAAAAAACCAATAGCAAGAAATTTAAATACAGGAAGCAAACCAACGAGGAGTTTAATCAAGAGCAATTAAAAGATCAAAAAGAGACAATTCAAAATCTTGAAAATGCTATTCTAAATCAAGAACAACAGAAGGAAACACTTCAAAAAATACAGCAAGAACTTCAGAATAAAAAAGACCTTAACTGGAGTGATAAGAAAAAAGTTGACGTGTTTCTGCGCAGACAAAAACAATATGAACAAATGATGGAGCGGCAAACAGAAAACCTTCAGCAATCTTTAGAGCAAAAGACAGAAGAAACCGAATCATTACAAAACAAGAAACAACAGCTTAAGAAACGAATAGAGGAACTTTTAACCCTAAACAAACAAAAGAAATTACTAGATGAGCTTCAAAAAATTGCAGATAAACTCAATAAAGAAGAGTTGGTTAAAAAAGTCAAACAATTAGCACAACAAAACAAACAACAAGAAAGAAGTTTAGAAAGAATATTAGAATTAACGAAGCGCTTTTATGTTGAAGAAAAAACACTGCAATTAGCCAAGAAACTAGAAAAGTTATCTAAAAAACAAGATTCCTTAAAAAACAATAACACAAAAGGGTTAGAAGAACAAGAAAAGATTGGGAATGAGTTTAATGAAATTTCAAAAGAACTAGAAGAGTTGGCCAAGGATAATGAAAAATTAAAAGAACCTATGGACATACCTCAACAGCAAGAGGAATCTGAAGAAATAAAACAAGCGTTATCTAAATCAGAAGAAAACTTACAGAATAAGCAAGAGAAAGCGGCACAGAAGTCACAAAAAAAAGCATCAAAAAAAATGCAACAAATGAGTCAGAAAATGCAACAAGCAATATCTGATATACAAGAAAATTCCATCGATGAAAATATAGAAGACTTAAGAAAGATATTAGAAAATCTTATTACTTTTTCTTTCAAGCAAGAAGATTTACTTGTTAAATTTAATAAGATTTCAGTCAGGCATCCTGATTTTGGAAAAGAATTAAAAAACCAAAATGAATTAAAAACCTATTTTGAACATATTGATGACAGTTTATTTGTTTTATCTATGAGGCTTCCCGTATTATCCTCAAAAATTCAAACAGAACTATCTAACACCCATTATAATTTAGATGCATCGCTAGAAAATTTATCACAAAATAGATTTGACGTTGCTGGCTCTAACCAACAGTATGTAATGACTGCCGTAAATAATTTAGCTGACTTATTAAGTAGCCTTTTAAATGATATGCAAAACAATATGGGTGCTTCTGGCGACAAAGGGAAAGGAAGTACTTTTAGCTTGCCTACTTTAATAGAAAAACAAAAAGGACTTTCAGAACAGTTAAAAAAAGGATTGAAAAAAAAGTACGGCGAAAAAGACGACGGAAAAGGAAAAAAAGAAGGAAAGAAGGGTGGTAATAAATTTGGTGAAGAACAATTAAACGGTGAGTTATTTAAAATATACCAACAGCAAAACATATTGAGAGGGCAGCTCAAAGAAGCCCTAAATCAAGGGAGTGAAAATAACGATAAAGTTAAAAAGGTTTTAAAAACCATGGAGCAGTTAGAGAATGATATTCTAGAAAAAGGGTTTCATCAAGAAATAATCCAAAGAATGCAACAACTAGAGTACGAATTATTAAAATTAGACAAAGCAGCTTTTGAGCAAGGAAAAGATAAAAAAAGAAAATCAAATACGAACTTTTCTACTTATCAAAACAAACAATTAAAAGAACTACAATTTAAAAAGCAGTTTTATAATCAAATGGAGATATTAAATAGACAATCATTACCTTTGCAGCAAGATTTTGAAAAGAAGGTGCAAAAGTATTTTTCTAAAAAAATTAAAGAGTGATTACATTTAATTCTGAAACTACATTTAACTTACAGAACGAAGCTAAAACCACCACATGGATTGAGCGCGTTGTTGTTTCAGAAGGCTTTGTTATTGGAGAAATTAATTATATATTTTGTGATGACACATATCTCAATCACATAAACAAAGAGTTCCTTAAACACGATTCTTTTACAGATATTATAAGTTTTGATTATTCTCTTGGTAAGCAGATTAACGGAGACATTTATATATCTATTGACCGTGTTTTAGATAATGCAGAAAAATATAACGTTACATTTGAAAACGAGCTAAGAAGAGTTATGATTCATGGTGTGTTGCATTACATGGGTTATAAAGACAAAACAACAGAAGAAAAAAAGGTAATGAGGCTTAAAGAAAACTCCACTATTTATTTGTTAAATAACTAGAAATCAGGTTTTTAAGTATTGTTCCACGTGAAACAACAATGAGTTTATTTGACACAACATACGATGTAATTGTAATAGGCGGGGGCCACGCCGGAAGTGAGGCTGCGGCAGCCAGTGCAAATATGGGTGCCTCAACACTACTTATTACAATGAATCTTCAGAATATTGCACAAATGAGTTGCAATCCTGCAATGGGAGGTATTGCTAAAGGCCAAATTATTAGAGAAATAGATGCCTTAGGAGGCTACAGCGGAGTTATTACAGACAAAACTGCTATTCAGTTTAAGATGCTTAACAAGTCTAAAGGGCCTGCTATGTGGAGCCCAAGAGCTCAATCTGATAGAATGATGTTTGCGGAAACTTGGAGAAACATGTTAGAAAACACAGAAAACCTAGATTTTTATCAAGATTCTGTTAATGGCCTTCTTTTTGATGGTTCAAAAATATCTGGAGTAAAAACTGTTTTAGGATTAGAGATTAAGGCAAAGACAGTTATTGTTACTGCTGGCACATTTCTAAATGGCCTCATTCATATTGGTGAGAAAACCTTTGGAGGAGGAAGAGCAGGTGAAGGTTCCTCAACAGGTATTACAGAAGATTTAGTTTTAAAAGGTTTCGAGTCTGGACGAATGAAAACAGGAACTCCACCAAGGGTAGATGGAAGATCTTTAGACTACTCCAAAATGGAAGAACAACCAGGAGATGTCAAGACAGAAACATTTTCATATTTAGACACAAAGCCCTTAGTTAAGCAACGTTCTTGTTATCTAACCCACACAAACTCAAAAGTTCATGATATACTTAGAGAGGGTTTTGACAGATCGCCAATGTTTAACGGAAGAATTCAATCTATAGGACCAAGGTATTGCCCTTCTATAGAAGATAAAATTGACAGATTTGCCACCAAAGACAGACATCAGGTTTTTGTAGAGCCCGAGGGCTGGACCACTGTTGAAATTTATGTTAACGGTTTTTCTACCTCTATGCCAGAAGACATACAAGACAAAGCCATTAGACATATACCAGGGTTTGAAAATGTTAAGTTTTTTAGATATGGTTATGCTATAGAGTATGACTATTTTCCGCCAACCCAATTAAAACATTCATTAGAAACAAAATTAGTTGAAAACCTTTTCTTTGCTGGTCAGATTAACGGTACCACTGGTTATGAAGAAGCAGCTGCACAAGGTTTAATGGCCGGTGTAAATGCCGCACACAAAATACAAGGCAAAGACCCTTTTATTCTTAAAAGAAGTGAGGCATATATAGGTGTTTTAATTGATGACTTGATCACTAAGGGTACAGATGAACCATACAGGATGTTTACCTCTAGGGCAGAGTACCGAACGCTTTTAAGACAAGATAATGCAGACTTAAGACTTACTCCGTTAGGACATAAAATTGGTTTAGCTTCTGAAGATCGCTTAAAAAAAGTGAATTTAAAAAGACTAAAAACCGCCAAGTTGATTAAGTTTTTAGAGGAAACCAGTGTCACTAAAGAACAGATTAATCCAATATTAGCACGTAAAGACTTGTCGCTAATTCACCAATCAGTCAAACTCTATAAGATTGCGGCAAGACCTCAGCTTTCTTTATCAGACTTTAAAGAGCTAAAACCGCTTCAAGCTTTTTTTGTTTTAGAGGAAATAGACAAAACAATTTTAGAACAAGTTGAAATACACCTTAAGTATTCTGGATATATTGATAAAGAACGCGCTAATGCAGATAAGTTAAATAGGTTAGAGAATGTTGTTATACCACAAACCTTTAATTATAACAAAGTAAACTCTTTATCTCACGAGGCTAAAGAAAAATTAAGTAAAATACAACCAGTAACCATATCTCAAGCTAGCAGAATAAGTGGTGTATCACCAAGTGACATTTCTGTATTATTGGTTTATATGGGTCGTTAACAGAAGAGATTATTAATGTTCCACATGGAACATCACTTAAGAAAGAATGAAAGAAAAAGAACTTCATAACGGGTCCGTTCCTTTTTTAAACTGTAAAGATCACTTAGTTTCAGGGGAAATGTATGAGGTTATGATAAACGATAAGCTAGACATGTTGGTTACATCGCCAATTCCTCCAAGTTTAGATGAATATTATGATTCTAAAGAATATCAATCTCATAACAAATCAAAAAATGCACTATTAGATAAATTATACAATAGTGTTAAGAAAAGATCTTTTAAAAGAAAAGCATCATTGTTTCATAAAGAAAAGGAGACTCAAACTATTTTAGATGTTGGGGCAGGCACAGGAGACTTTCTTTTATATTGTAAAAACCTAGGTTATAATATTTCTGGTACCGAGCCAACGTTAAAAGCAAGAAAAAAAGCCCAAGAAAAAGGGCTAGAACTATTGCAGGATATAAATAGTTTTGCGGGCAAAAAGTTTGATATCATAACATTGTGGCACGTATTAGAGCATGTTCCAAATCTCTATGAGAACATAGATCATTTAAAAAGCTTGCTTAGTGAAAACGGACAGTTGTTTGTTGCTGTACCAAATTTTAAAAGTTATGACGCCGATTATTATAAAGAGTTTTGGGCCGCTTATGATGTTCCAAGACATCTTTGGCACTTCTCTCAAAAAACAATTCAAACACTATTTGAGGCGGTTAATCTAAAAGTAGTAAAAACGCATCCAATGAAATACGATTCTTTTTATGTGTCACTTTTAAGTGAAAAGAATAAAAAAGGAACATATAATTACGTGAAGGCCTTTTTTGTCGGATTAAGGTCAAATATGAAAGCTTTAAAATCAAAAGAGTACTCTTCTCTTATTTATGAGCTAAAACACACAAAAAAAGCTTTTTAAGCACAGCCAATCACCTTTTTTTTGACAATAAGCGCGTAGGTATAAAAAAACAAACAACAAGCTTAAAAGCATTCTTTAAGGGCCATAAGATTATAAGAAACAATTATAATATTGTTTTATTATATAAGAAATAACTATTATTGATGAACAGTCATAATTCCTAAGATGGTAACAATGAAGTAGACAGCTAAAGTCATAGCACCTTGATAATCTTTAGCTAGGCGCTGACCAATTAAAAGAAAAATTAAAGTAACCGCAGATAGCTGAAGGCCAAGAAAAGCAAAATAAGAAACTCCTTTCAAGAAAATTTCATACGTACCAATTATCATAAACAAACTTGCAGTAAGTTCTGTGATGACAATAACTCCTAACAGAAAAGGAACCAAATTTTTTAATGGAGAGTCTTTAAAATGACCTTTAATAAAAGAAATATTTCCTTTCCAATCTGTGATTTTATCAATTCCAGATTGTAAAAAAGTAACAATTAAAAAAACTAAAATTAAAAGTTCTGTTGAGTTTTCTGATAGTACCTTCATCTGTTTTGTAATTAGGATGCAAATTTATAAAAAAGGATCATCTTCCGTCTGCTATTATTTTATTTTATTCTAAATACTTTTATAATGTTCTGAAAATCAAACAAATAGTGTTTTTATTGCCAGCTCCTATACAGCATAAAATCAAATTTTTTAAAGATCTAAATTTGTTCCTTGGTAAGCAGGTTATTGTAACCTTTAGGAGAGTCTACTTGTATTTTTTTCTTTGATGATTGTTTATAAAAAGACACGTTAGCTAAATTTCTCTAAGACCTTATCAACAATTGTTTGTGCTAATTTTACATTACTCTCAATAGTCCAACCTGCAACATGTGGCGATAGTATGGTGTTTTCTGATGTAATTAAATAGTCAAACTCTGCCGGAAAATGAAGGTTCGTAAATAGGTTTTCGAAAGATGATTTTTCATATTCTAAAACATCTAATGCGGCCCCTAAAATTTTTCCAGATTTTAAAGCCATAACAAGGTCTTTTGTGACAATATTTTTTCCTCTAGCAGTATTAATTAACCAAAACGGTCTATTAAAATTGTTGATAAAAGCACCATCAATCATGCCGTGGGTAAGTGTCGTTTCAGGAACATGTAAACTTAAGATATCTGATTTTTTTTGAAGCTCCTCTAAGCTAACTTGTGTCGCATTTTCATCTCCTACATTAGGTATAATATCACAACACAAAACAGTTACATCAAAACCACGAAGTTTTTTTGCAAAAGCCTTCCCCATATTTCCATAACCAATTAAACCAATGGTTTTTCCATCTACTTCTATGCCCCTATTTTCTTCTCTCAACCACAAACCTTTTCTAACCTCTTTGTCTGCTTTATTAAGTTTGTTAAAAAGAGATAGTAACATTCCTAAGGCATGCTCACTAACTGCATTTCTATTTCCCTCAGGAGCTGCAATAAGCTCAACACCTTTAGAGGATGCGTAATCACAATCTATATTTTCTAGCCCAGCTCCAACTCTACCAATAAATTTAAGGTTGGTTGCTTTATCTAAAAAAGATTGATCAATAGAAAACCGACTTCTAATAATGATGCCGTCATAGTTGTGAATCTTCTTTTCAATCTCAGCTTTTGAAGAGGTGTAGTCTTGGTGGTTTTCAAAACCAGCAGCAGAAAGCTGTTTAAGTAAAATAGAATGATTTGTATCTAAATGAATGATTTTCAAAACCTTAATATTGTTCTTTTTCGCTTGGAAAATCTTTACTTTTTACATCAGAAATATAGCTTTCAAAAGCAGTTGTCATTTCTGAGTACAAATCTAAGTACCTTCTTAGAAATCTAGGATGAAATTCATGAGTCATTCCTAACATATCGTGTGTTACTAGCACTTGCCCATCTACACCACTACCAGCCCCAATTCCTATGACAGGAATAGAAATTGATTTGGCTACTTTTTCAGCTAAAGCAGCTGGAACTTTTTCTAAAACTAAAGCAAAACAACCCAGCCTTTCAAGCATTAAGGCGTCTTCTAGTAATTTTTCGGCCTCTTCTTCTTCTTTAGCCCTCACGGTGTAGGTGCCAAACTTGTAGATAGATTGAGGAGTTAAGCCTAAATGACCCATAACAGGAATACCTGCATTTAAAATGCGTTTAATAGATTCTTTAATTTCTTTCCCTCCTTCAACTTTAATAGAGTGACCACCGCTTTCTTTCATAATTCTAATAGCAGAGCGAAGGGCTTCCTTGGGGTCTGATTGATAGCTTCCAAAAGGTAAATCTACGACAACCAGAGAACGCTCTACTGCTCTTACAACAGAGCTAGCGTGATAAATCATTTCATCTAAAGTAATAGGTAACGTTGTTTCGTGACCAGCCATTACATTAGATGCCGAATCTCCAACAAGGATGACATCAATTCCAGCGCCATCAACAATCTTAGCCATGGTATAGTCATATGCCGTTAACATAGATATTTTTTCACCGTTTGCTTTCATTTCTACCAGAGACTTGGTAGTAATTCTTTTGTATTGCTTTTTAGCTACAGACATAATGATATTAATTAAGGTTTTGTAAAAGTACTAAATATCAATAGATATGAATCTAGTTTAATTAGTAGATAAAAAGACGGTAGGTTTTGAGGTAAAAAATTAAGAGTTTTGCCCCCCTCCCCATTTTTAATTGGTGAGGCTTACAGCTAAATATAGCAGTTAAAAAATAATGTATATTTGAGATTTAGAAACAATGAGCAGTCCTTCACCTATAACACATACATTAGACCCAGCTAAATGGATAGATAATTACTCTGATTATCTATTTAGATATACTACTGTGAGGATTAATGATCATGAGATTTCAAAAGACTTGGTTCAAGAAACCTTTTTTTCGGGGCTAAAATCAGCAAAAAACTTTGAAGGAAAAGCAACCGAAAGAACCTGGTTAATTTCTATTCTAAAAAGAAAAATCATAGATCATTACAGAAAAAAGAACTCTAAAAAAGGACAAGCAGAAGTTCGAATGAATTTCTACAATGATGGTGAAAATGAAGGTGATTGGATAGAAGAAAGAGTTCCTCAATCTTGGGATAGTGAAGTAGAAAAAAAAATAGAAAATAAAGAGCTACAACATCAGATAGATTTGTGTGTAGATAAATTACCTAAAAAATATGCGATGGTTTTTAGAATGAAAACGATTCAAGAAGTAGACACAGAGGTAATTTGTAAGGAACTGGGCATTAGCTCGTCTAACCTTTGGGTAATTATACACCGAGCAAGAATGCAGCTGAGAAAATGTTTAGAAGATAATTGGTTTAATAATTAGAGAATGTTTAAAAAACTAAACATAACGTGTAATCAAGCAACGACTATCTGTGATAAAAGTCAGTATGGAGAAGCGTCTTTTTTCGATAAAATAAAATTACAAATTCATTTTATTGGTTGTAAAATCTGTGTAATGTATACAAAACAGAATGTACTATTAACAAAGCTGTACAAGAGCAAAGCAACAAACACTAAAAGAAAACAAGACTCTTTATGTATGACTCATCAAGAAAAAGAAGTTTTAAGAAAAGAGCTTGAAAAACAAAATGTATAACATAGTATGAACTTTCTGCCTGAAAAAATAGATGATTATTCAGTATCTCATTCTCAAAAAGAGCCACAAATCTTACAAGAACTTACCAAAGAAACTTGGCAAAAAGTAGTAAATCCTAGAATGTTAAGTGGTGCTTTCCAAGGACGAGTGCTCTCTATGATTTCCAAACTAATTCAACCAAAAAACATTTTAGAAATAGGCACATATACCGGGTATTCTGCTATTTGTATTGCAGAAGGCTTGCAAGAACACGCAAGTATAGATACCATCGATAAAAATGAAGAGCTAGCAGATTTACAAAACAAATATTTTGAAAAATCAGGATTCCGAAATAAAATCATTCAACACGTAGGGCTAGCATTAGAAATTATTCCTACCATACACAAGAAGTTTGACCTAGTTTTTATTGATGCAGATAAATCTAATTATAGTAATTACTTTCATTTAATTATTGACAAAATGAACAAAGGAGGGGTTATTTTATCTGATAATGTTTTATGGAGTGGTAAGGTTGTAGAGAAATTAGACCCTAAAGATCAAGATACGAAAGCTCTTTTAGAATACAACAAATTATTGAATACAGACAAAAGAATAGAAACGGTCTTGTTGCCAATAAGAGACGGCCTTACCATCAGTAGAGTTAAGTAATAGATGAAGATAAAAGGTTATGATTGTTGTACTTCTTTATTCTAAGCGAAACATTTCTTGGTAAAACTAAAAAGCTTTTGCGTAAGTCTAAAGACTTCTTTTAATTGGCCCCGTCATTTTGTCCAGGCTTTCTTTTACATCACTAATTTCTTTTTTGATATCTTTTGTTAAATCGGTGTCTATTCCTTGGCCTTTTGCACTGTCATTAATTTCTTTTTTAATATCATTGGTAGCATCTTTTACTTGACGTATACCTTTGCCGAGACCTCGTGCAATCTCAGGAATTTTGTCTGCACCAAAAACCATTACCACAATAAGAATGATAATAAAAATTTCTGGACCACCAATAAATAAAAAAGTTCCTAACATAAGACAACAAAGATAACAAAGATTGAATATAAAAAACAGAATAATTATAGAACTGTTATTGCAATTATTTTTTTATCAACATGCGCTTTATTTCATTCAATTTCATCAGGGCTTCAATAGGTGTTAAGGTGTCTAAATTGGTTGACAAAATTTCATCTCGCAAGTTTTCTAGCAAAGGATCATCTAATTGAAAAAAGCTCAGTTGCATATCGTCTTGCTGCGCCTCTTTTAATGTTTCTTTTACCCCTTCACCTGTTTGGTTTTTCTCTAACTGCTTTAGTATTTTTGAAGCTCTATGAATTACTTGATTAGGCATTCCGGCTAACTTTGCTACATGAATTCCAAAACTGTGATTGCTTCCTCCAGCAACCAATTTACGCAAGAAAATAATGGTGTCTTTGAGCTCTTTTACAGAAACATTAAAATTTTTGATACGCTCAAAAGTGGTGGTCATTTCGTTTAATTCATGATAATGCGTTGCAAATAATGTTTTTGCTTTAGAAGGATGTTCGTGTAAATATTCTGCAATGGCCCAAGCAATAGAAATGCCATCATACGTAGAGGTTCCTCTTCCAATTTCATCTAACAAAACCAAACTTCTTTCAGAAATATTGTTAAGAATTGAGGCCGTTTCATTCATTTCTACCATAAAAGTAGATTCGCCCATAGAAATATTATCGCTTGCTCCTACTCTAGTAAATATTTTATCAACCACACCAATTCTTGCGTTCTGTGCAGGAACATAACTACCCATTTGCGCTAACAAAACAATGAGCGCTGTTTGTCTAAGAATGGCAGATTTACCAGACATATTTGGCCCAGTAATCATAATAATTTGTTGCTGATTTCTATTTAGCACAAGGTCATTTGCAATATATTCTTCACCAATAGGCAATTGCTTTTCTATAACAGGATGACGACCGTTTTTAATTTCTATTTCGGTGCTTTCATCTACCACCGGGCGAACATAATTGTTAGAAATAGCCAATATAGCAAAAGACAACAAACAATCTATCTGTGCAACTGTTTGTGCGTTTTGCTGAATAGGTTGTACAAATTGAATAATATGTTGAACTAACTCTGCAAATAAGCGCTGCTCTAGTTCTTGAATTTTTTCCTCGGCACCTAGAATTTTTGTCTCATATTCTTTGAGTTCTTCTGTAATGTACCTTTCGGCATTTACCAGAGTTTGTTTTCTAATCCACTCTTCGGGAACCTTATCTTTATGCGTGTTTCTAACCTCAATATAATAGCCAAAAACATTGTTAAAAGATATTTTTAAGCTAGGAATTGCCGTTCGTTCACTTTCTCTAGCAAGCATGCTATCTAAGTACTCTTTTCCAGAATTAGAAACAGCTCTTAAATCATCTAATTCTTTAGAAACACCATGTGCGATAGCGCCTCCTTTGTTAATGTTAACAGGAGCATCATTAAATAAAATAGTTTCAATTTTTAAAATAACTTCAGAACAGTCTAAGATGTTATTTCCTAAGGCATTAATGGAGCTGTTTTTACTATCTAATGCCTTTTCTTTAATTGGTAAAATTGCCTGTAAAGAGTTTTTTAATAAGACTGTTTCTCTAGGAGAAACTTTTCCGGTGGCCACCTTTGAAATTAAGCGCTCTATGTCGCTAATCTGTTGTAATTGATATTGAATTGTTTCTAAGAAATCATCATTTTCAATACAGTACTTGACTAACTCATGTCTATAATGAATTTTTTCAGCACTTTTTAATGGAAGTGCCAACCACCGTTTTAACAAGCGCCCTCCCATAGGAGAAATTGTTTTATCGATAACGTTTAATAGGGTAACTGCATTATGAGATGTAGAATGATATAACTCTAGGTTACGAACCGTAAAACGATCCATCCAAACATACTTATCTTCTGCAATTCTGCTAATATTTTGAATATGCTGTAGTTTGTTGTGCTGTGTTTCTGATAAATAATATAAGACTGCGCCTGCGGCAACAATTCCTTCAGGCATTTCTTGAACTCCAAAACCCTGTAAAGAATTTACACCAAAATGATTGTGCAAGGTTTCAACTCCATACTCTTTTTGAAACACCCAATCATCTAAAAAAAAAGTATAAAACCGATCGTCAAATAGTTCTTTAAATCGCTGTTTGAATTGTTTTTGCACCAACACCTCAGAAGGGCTAAAGTTTTGCAACAACTTATCAATATATTCTTCGTTTCCTTGAGCTAGAAGATATTCACCTGTAGAAACATCTAAAAATGAAACACCTAATAATCGTTTTCCAAAATGAACAGCAGCTAAAAAATTATTAGATTTAGATTGCAATACTTCGTCATTTAAAGAAACACCCGGAGTTATTAGCTCTGTAACACCACGTTTTACAATGGTTTTTGTCATTTTTGGATTCTCTAGCTGATCACAAATAGCAACTCGCATTCCTGCCTTTACCAATTTTGGCAAGTAGGTGTTTAAAGAATGATATGGAAACCCCGCTAAAGCTGTTTCAGTTTCACTCCCAGCACCCCTTTTGGTGAGAATAATTCCTAGAACACCAGCCGCTTTTTTAGCATCCTCACCAAAGGTCTCATAAAAGTCACCAACACGGAAAAGCAACATTGCATCCGGATATTTTTCCTTGATAGCATTGTACTGCTTCATTAATGGTGTTACCTTTTTGGTGGTAGATTTTGCCAAATTTTAGAATTTTTCAGTTAGTTTTACTGTTGTTTACTATAAGCGTTTAAAGATAGAACTTTTTATGAGAAAACTAAGAAATAACGAACTAGGACGAATCTCCGTTTCTACGTTTAAAAAGACTACAAAAACACCAATTATTGTAGTACTTGACAATATTAGAAGTTTAAATAATGTTGGTTCTGTTTTTAGAACAAGTGATGCTTTTTTAATTGAAAAAATTTATTTGTGTGGAATAACAGCAACTCCGCCTCACAGAGAAATTCATAAAACAGCTTTGGGTGCAACAGAATCTGTAGATTGGGAATATAAAGAAGATACTTTAGCGCTCGTAAACGAATTAAAGGCCCAGGGAGTTTTAGTAGCAGCTATAGAACAAGTAGAAAATAGTGTGATGTTAGATGAATTTTCTCTAGACGCAACTAAAAAAATTGCCATTGTGCTTGGAAATGAGGTAAAAGGAGTGCAACAAGAAGTTGTTTCTGCAGCTGATTACTGTATTGAAATTCCTCAAAAAGGAACCAAACATTCTTTAAACATTTCTGTGAGTTGTGGTGTGGTTCTGTGGGATTTGTTCCAGAAAATATAGTAATTGTTTAAATGCCTAAAATAAGCTTGGCGATCATAAAGTAAATTAAGATGCCAAAAATATCATTGCTGGTTGTAATAAATGGCCCGGTTGCAATTGCAGGATCTATTCCTCTTTTATTCAAAAACAACGGCACAAAAGTTCCTATTAAGCCGGCAACAATAATAACTGCTACAAGAGAAACTGAAATGGCTAAAGCGGTATTTATTTTTCCTTCATAAAACCAAACAAACACAAATAAAAACAAAGCCAACACAACTCCGTTAAGCGCTGCTAACAACATTTCTTTTATTAACCTGCTATTAATACTTCCCTTTACATCATCATTGGCCAATCCTTGCACAATAATTGCCGATGACTGTACCCCTACATTTCCTGCCATTGCGGCAATTAAGGGAGTAAAAAAGAATAAAACGGCATTTTCATCAAAGGTGTTTTCAAACATTACCATAATCAAAAAAGCACCTACCCCTCCTAAAAGGCCTAAAAACAACCAGGGCAACCGTGCCTTGGTTAATTGTAAAATACTATCATCTGCTTCAACATCTTGCGTTAAACCTGCGGCTAATTGATAATCTTTATCGGCCTCTTCTTTAATAACATCTACAATATCATCAATGGTAATTCTACCCAGTAAAACACCATTATTATCTACAACAGGTATGGCTTCTAAATCATATTTTCGCATTTTGTTAGAAACTTCATCTAAGTTGTCATGAACATTTACAAAATCAACTTTAGGAATATAAACTTCAGAGATTGCTGTTTTGGTTGAGGTTATCAGTAAATCTTTTAAAGACAATCGTCCTTTTAATTTATCATTATCATCAACAACATAAATAGAATGAACTCTTGTTACTTCTTCTGCTTGGGCGCGCATTTCTCTAACACATTTAAGAACGTTCCAGTTTTCATTAACCTTTACCAGTTCTTTTGCCATTAACCCCCCGGCAGAATCTTCATTATACGCAAGTAGCTCTTCAATTTCTTTTACGTGTTCTTCATCTTCAATTTGAGACATTACCGCCTCCTGTCTTTCTTTTGAAAGCTCTCCTATAATATCTGCAGCGTCATCAGAATCTAGCTCTTCAACTTCTTCAGCAATTTCTTTTGCCGAAAGATTTTGAAGTGTTTTTTCACGAATGTCCTCATCTAATTCCATCAGAACAGCAGAGGTTTTTTCGCTATCGAGAAGTTTTATGATGTAAACAACATTATCAAAAGAAAGCTCATCTAGAATCTCAGCAATATCTGCGTAGTGCATCTCTTCAAACAAAGCAACAATTGCCGTATCATTAGAGACTTCTATATAAGAAGTGATGTTTGCTAAAAGTTCGCTTGTAATTTCAAATGACATCAGTTGCTATTTTATGCGTGAGTTTAATAAACTCGTTTACAGACAATTGTTCTGGTCGCATCGCAAATATAGTATCTTCTTTTAAGGTATCCGAAAGATTGAAAGACTTTAAACTGCTTCTTAACATTTTACGTCGTTGATTAAAAGCTGTTTTTACTACCCTAAAAAAAAGTTTTTCATCTACAGATAATGAAAAGTCTTTTTTTCTAATAAGCCTTATTACTCCAGAATCTACTTTTGGTGGAGGGTTAAAAACCGTTGGAGGAACCGTAAATAAATATTCTACATCAAAAAAAGCTTGTGTTAATACAGAGATAATTCCGTAGACCTTACTTCCTTCTTTTTCTGCAATTCTTTTGGCAACTTCTTTTTGAAACATTCCAGAAAGCTCTGGAACAAATTCTCTATATTCTATTGCTTTAAAAATAATTTGAGAAGAAATATTATATGGATAATTACCAATAATAGCAATTTGTCGATTGTTAAAAAAAGTAGAGAGATCATGTTTTAGAAAATCACCTTCAATAATTTCAAAGTTGTTAGCAGATGTATCTAAGTTGATGTATTCGTTTCTAAACTCTTCCTTTAAAAATGCAACAGAATCCCTATCAATTTCCATGACAGTGATTTTTGCTTTTTTATCCAAGAGGTACTTTGTTAACATTCCCATTCCTGGGCCAATTTCCAAGATATTGTCGTAACCAACTTCCGTTAACGAATCGGCAATATTTTTGGCAGTGTCTTCATCTTTAAGAAAGTGTTGACCTAGGTGTTTTTTGGCTCTAACAGTCATTTTAATTCTTAATGCTAGGTGGATAAAACTCTTTAATAACTTTTAATTCTGTTCTAAACGAAATCATTTTATCCGCAAATTTTTGCATGCTTTCATTTCTCAATTTAGAAGCATAAATGGTATAATACTCATTTAAATCCTCTCTACTATTAGCAGTGTATTGAACAGAATAAGTAACACCCCCCATTTCTTCTTCTACTAAAACTTGAGTTAGTTTAGCAGCAACAAAACTTCCCGTTGCCAATACATCTTGTATGTGATCTTGAATCCAAGAAAGCCATTCTTCATGAATGCTTCCGTCTATATTAATTGTAACGTTATATATATACATTGGTTGGAAAAATGATAAAAAACGATTAAATGAGGTCTTCTAATTGATAATATCTCCTCGGATTTCTCTGTATTTTTTTCTAGCATCAACTAAATAAATGCTCGACGGTTTTTCAAAGATAATTTTTTGATAATACTCTGATGCTTTTTCAGTGTCTTTTATCTTGTTTTTATAAACTTCGGCTAATAAATAATAAGAATCGTCTACTAAAATACCTTCGGCATTTATAGAAATTATTTTTAAAAGATTGCTGATGGTGTTTTCATATTGATTTTCTTTAAGATAAAGAGCTGCTTGATTAAATAATACGTCATCTTCAATATTTTGACCTTGATATTTTTGTGCCATAGCGCTATAGATTGCTATCGCTTCAGTATTTTTATTTTGATAGGCCAATAAGTCTGCTTTCGCAAAATCTATTAACCCAGAAGGAATAGAATCTTTTGGCTCGTTGTCTGAAATAACTAAAAATAAATCAACAGCATCATTGGCAATAAGTTGTGTAGTGGACCCTTTTAAAATTTTCAACTGAGATTTCGCCCATTTAAAATCACCTTTAAAATAAGATGTTTGCGCAACTTTAAAACGCGCTTGTTGTGATAAGGGATGATTTTTTAATTGAGTCTGTACTTGAGAAAAATAAAGGAGCGCTTTGTTAAATCTTCCAGTAAAAACCAACACCTCCCCTAGTTTTAGTTTTATCCGTGCGTTTTTAAATTTTGAAGTAGAAAGCAACAATGCTTTTTCTAGCACTTCAATTGCTTTTGAGGGATTGTTTCTTTTGAAAGTTAAATAGTCTGCAAATTCTAGTTGAATTTCTAATGAATTTCTATTAACGCCATATTCTTGAAGAGTTTTTTCAAATAAGGAAGCGCTGTTTTTAGTAGTAGCTTTTACGGCTATTTTTAATAGATACAATTCTGCAGTTAATTTTTCTTCAATAAAATTGGTCTTTTCAAGAATAAAGTCAAAGCATTTTTTTGCAGTAGTATTGTCATTGTTTTCAAAGGCAATCTTTGCCAATCTAAAAACAGTTTCAATATATGCAGGGTCTCTATTGAAGAGGGCTTTTTCTTGAATAAAAGCTTTTCCATATTCTTTTTGTTTGGTGAATAACCAGCTTAATAACTCGTTCCAAACATTTTTAGGATTGCTTATAGATTTTTTCAACAAAGATTTTTTAAAAGCAATATTATTGCTATTTGTGGCGTCTTCGTTTATATATCTACTGGTAAAACGCTGCACTCCTCCGAGATAGTTTTCATCTTTATCTATAAGTTGTGCATAGGAATCAAACATTTTTTCAAACTCGCCCTTCTCTCCGTAAATCTGAGCTATTTGAAATTCATAACTGGCATTTTTATAAAGCCTCATTGTTTTAGAGTATGCTTCAATAGCATAGTCTAATAAATTATTTTGCTGAAACATTCTACCCATAATTCCGCCCAAACTAGGGTTAGAAGTAATAGCATCAACAGCAAAATCATACTCTTTTTTTGCTAGCGCTGTTTTTTGTTGACGATCAAAATTATATCCAATTTCTATTCGAAGATACTGCTGAGAAGGATTATTAAGTAACTTTTTTTGAAGAAGATCTGCTGCCTTTTCATAATTGCTTGTTTCTTGATAACAAGTAATTAACCGTTTTAGATACCTTGTGTTAAAAGGATTGTTTTTTTCTAGTGATTCATATATCTGAGAAGCTTTCTCATATTCTCCTTCACGAAAATAACTTTCTGCTAAAGAAGAACTGTTTTGACACAATACAAAACTAACTGAAAACAGGGCTATTATGAGGAAAATGTTCTTCATCTGTATCAAAGATACTCAACTAAAAGGTTAATTTTTCATTAACTACATCTATTTTAGAAAAGCAACTAGATTCTATTTTGGCACAATAGTTGTATTTCAATAAGTAACGAATAAAAAATAAAGATGAAAGAACTAACCAAACAATATGAAGCCGCAAAACAAAACTCAATAGAGTTTATGAGAACAGGGCAAATAAGTGATTATTTTAAGGCGCTTTTAGAAATGAATAAATATAAAAGATTACTTGTTGCCGTTGTTGCTAATTAATGATTGAAAAACCAGTATAAGGTACTAAGACTTCAGGTATTTGAATACCCTCTTCGGTTTGGCAATTTTCTAAAATCCCTGCCAAAACCCTTGGCAATGCCAAAGAGCTTCCGTTTAATGTATGAGCCAACTGATTTTTACCATCGCTATTTTTAAAACGAAGTTTTAATCTGTTTGCTTGAAATGTTTCAAAATTTGAAGCAGAGCTAATTTCTAACCATCTGTCTTGAGCTGTAGAAAATACTTCAAAATCAAAGGTTAAAGCAGCAGTAAAACCAGTATCGCCTCCACACAAACGCAGTATACGATATGGTAATTTTAATTCGTTTAAGATTCCTTTAATATGCGCTACCATGCCATCTAAAGCTTTGTAAGAATTATCTGGGTGTTCTACTCTAACAATTTCTACCTTATCAAATTGGTGCAAACGATTTAATCCTCTTACATGAGAACCATAACTACCTGCTTCACGACGAAAACAAGGTGTATATCCAGTAGCCATAATTGGTAAATCACTCTCATTTACTAAATTTCCACGATACATATTTGTGATAGGAACTTCTCCTGTTGGAATTAAATACAAATCATCTATTCCTATATAGTACATTTGCCCTTCCTTATCTGGCAATTGGCCAGTTCCTATTCCTGAAGCTTCATTTATTAAATGGGGCACTTGATATTCTGTATAACCAGCAGCGGTATTTTTATCTAAAAAATAACTAATTAAAGCCCTTTGAAGCCTTGCTCCTTTTCCTTTGTAGACAGGAAAACCAGCTCCTGTAATTTTTGTTCCTAATTCAAAATCTATAATATCGTATTTTTTCACTAATTCCCAATGTGGAAGCGCTTCATTGTGAAGCTTAGGGATTGCTCCTTCTCTAAAAATCTCTTCATTGTCTTCTTCAGATTGCCCTGAAGGAACTGATGTGTGTGGGATGTTAGGAATTTGATATAATAATTTTTGAAGGTCTTTTGAAGCAGTATTTAATTGATCGTTTAAACCTTTAGATTGTTCTTTAAGTTTTCCTGTTTTTTCTTTTACAAGCGTTGCTTTTTGTACTTGCCCTGTTTTAAATAAAACTCCAATTTCTTTAGAAAGAGCGTTAGACTCTGCCAATGTATCGTCTAATAAAACTTGAACTTTTCTTCTAGTTTCATCTGCTTCCAAAACGCTTTCTATAATTTCCTTAGCATTTGCAAAATTTCTCTTTGCCAATCCTTCTAAAACTAATTCTTGATTGTCTCTAATAAACTGAACCTGTAACATAGTGTGTCTTAATTATAAGAATTCAAAGATAAAGTAAGTGAATCAATATCGCAATGAGTTATAAAGGATTGTTTGAGAGGTAAGAAATAGCATTTTCTTTGTCAATATTTAGTTGAACAACCAGTTCTTCAACGGATTCAAATTTATGTTCTTCTCGGAGAAAATAAATAAATTCAATCGTTATTTCTTTGCCATAAAGATCTTCGTTAAAATCAAATAAATGCGCCTCAATAGTTTGATGCTTCCCAAGAACGGTAGGGTTGAAACCAATATTCATTATTCCGGTATATAAAATAGTATTAATGTACGTTTTAATGATATAGACTCCTGTTTTTGGAACTAATTTATAAGGTTCTTTTATTTCTAAATTAGCGGTGGGAAAGCCAATTGTACCACCCAATTTTTTTCCACTAACAACACTACCGTTTAGCATATAATGATAGCCTAGGTAGTTATTTGCTGTTTTTAAATTGCCGTCTTTCAGGGCAGTTCTAATTTTAGTTGAACTTACTGAAACATCATCAATATCTTGGGCAGGAATTTCTTCAACTTTAAAATCATATAACAAACTATATTCTTTTAATTGATGAATATTACCCTCTCTGTTTTTCCCAAAATGGTGATCATAACCAATAATTAACCTGGAAGTGTTTAGTTTGTTTACTAAAATATCTCGAACAAAGTCTAGAGCGGTAAGTCTTGAAAACTCTCTGCTAAAAGGGTGAATGATTAAATAATCTAAGCCCATTTTTTCTAGTAAGCTAGATTTTTCTTTTATGGTATTTAATAGCAGAATTTTGTTTTCTTTTTGTAACACCATCCTTGGATGGGGGAAAAAAGTTAATAGGACAGATTTCTTTCCTTCGTTATTTGCAGTTCTAATGAGGTTTTTTAAAATTTTTTGGTGACCAATATGAATACCATCAAATGTACCAATGGTGACAATCGTTTTTTCCGAAGAATTAAAAGCAGCAATAGATTGAATAACTTTCAAAAGGAGAATAATTAAAAAGCAAAGTTACAATTCATTAATTGATTAATTCGGCTCTATGTGAAAATAAGATTTTCGCAAAAAATTATTATAAAAAACTAGAATAATGTAATATTTATTGAATTTTATTACAGTAGTAAAAAAAATCGTACTTTGGGGTTAGTTAACCAATAACATACAATTATGATAAAAAAGACAATTTTCTTTGCATTTGTATTGCTTACCGGCTTTACAATGCTAGCTCAAACTACCATAACCGGTGTAGTTAAAGACGCACAAACAGGTGAAACACTTTTAGGAG
>Ga0209502_10000493_pt1 | contig 42522 bp, 41 predicted proteins | sample ArcticOcean_MG_C_10_FD_187442 | JGI IMG/M metagenome (GOLD analysis project Ga0209502, IMG submission 187442) | Marine microbial communities from western Arctic Ocean - ArcticOcean_MG_CB11_90 (SPAdes) (version 2) | ecosystem: Environmental > Aquatic > Marine > Oceanic | place: Arctic Ocean... | reverse complement strand
AGTCCCGGTGGTCAGCGCAGCCCGGGGGGCGCGAAACTGGCGAGGTATTCGCTGTCGGATTGCATGCGGTCGCGTCGGCCGTCGTAACCGGTGCGTGGCAGGTTTCAGCGGTGGGCCGATTGGCAAATTTGGTGCTGCGCACGACGGCTTGATGACTCGTCCGTGCTGGTTTCGAAATTCGAGCCCACCGGGCTCATCGGTTTCGCCGGTGATGTTGAGCCAACCGCAGTGGAACAGTCGATCGCGCACTTCATCGTTCTTCTGGGGAGCTGAGTCCTTGTGTCACCCGTCCTGGGGTTTCAAGCGGGTCAGCAACGCAGTTCCAAGTAGGCCCGAACCGAGGGCCGTCCATTGGGCAGCGGTGTGGCCTGACGAGTCGATGATCTGTCCGATCGTCGGCGGGCCGATGAGTCCGCCCAGACCGTTCGCTGTGTAGAGCGCCCCGAGGACCCCGCCCATGCCGAGCGTGCCGAACAACTGCGCCACCACGGCTGGGGAGAGCGCGATGATCCCGCCGTAGGACACGCCGAGGACGACCGTAAAGGCGATCAACAGCGAATAGTTCGTGTCGGCGACGATCCAGATCACGAAGCTCAGCCCGAGTCCGAGACACGACAGGCGGTAGAGCCCCACGATGCTCATCCGGCCCGCGAGCGCACCGAGTCCCAGGCGACCGATGATCGACGCCATGCCAATCACCCCGAGCAGTACTGCAGCGGAGCCCGAAGTTCCCGTGGTGTCGATGTAGTCGGCCATGAACACGAACGGTGTGAATAGTGCGGCTGCGAGGAAGAGCGATGACGCGTAGAGGAACCAGAAGTCGCGACGTCCACTGATGATCTCGCGGATCGGTCGGGGCGCGGCGGATGAACCGGGAGGTCGATGTGCCCCCACCGCGGCGATGACCAACAGGACCCCCGACACGACTGCAAGGACTCGATACGCGTCGCGCCAGCCGTTGGCTTCGATCACTCGCTCCATGATCGGGACCATCACGAGCGTGCCGAATCCGATGCCTGCGACCGCGAGGCCGAGGGCGAGTGTGCGTCGCTGCTCGAACCAGCCCCCGACGGTTGCAACCATCGGCACGTAACAGCACGCGACCCCGATCCCGACACCGAGTCCGTAGGTGAGGTAGCCGAGGCGGATCGACGAGACCTCGGCGGTGAGCAGGAGGCCGCCCACCATCGCAACAGCGCCGAAGATCATCACACGTCGCGGGCCCACGCGATCCGCGACCCGGCCACTGACGATTCCGATCATAAAGTAGGCAAACGTGGTGATCGCGAAGAACAGCGCCGTCGCCGATCGGCTGGTTCCGAACTCGTCAGCCATGGGCCCAAAGAACTCGCCGAAGCTGTAGGCGACCCCGAACACGGTGAACATGGCGAGGAACGCAGAGGCCACAACCACCCAGGAGCGCGCCGAGTCGACTCCGTGGGGTGCACCAACGTCGGCGCTGACGGTCGTGTTGATTGACATGCGGGTTGTCTCCGGGTGCTAGGCGCGCGAGCTGACGGTTGATTTCGTACTCGCTAGTACGCCATACTGAATCACCGATACTCTTCGGTCAAGGAATACTTTTACTTAAAGGTACGAAATGCCTGCCGGACGCCCCCAATCCCTCGATCTCGAGGCTGCGATGCCCGTGATCCTTCGTCATTTCTGGCATGACGGGTACGCAGGAGCGACCATCGATCAGGTCGCCGCCGAGCTCGGCGTGACGAAACCGACCGTCTACCGGGCCTTCGGAGAAAAGGAGGCCGTGTTCGCTGCGGCCCTCGACACCTACCACCGGGCGTACATCGCTCCCGCCGAACAACACCTTGAGCAAGCGGCCACACTCCGCGACGCGCTCACCGGATTCTTCGCGGTCTTCGTCGATCGGATTGTCGACGATGACCTCCCTGCAGGCTGCTTTCTCGGCGACAGCGCCATGACAGGCACGTTCACGACCGGGCCCATCGCTGCGACCATTGACCGGCTGCAAGGGCGATTGGGATCGCTCGTGCAGCAACGCGTCGAAGCGGCCATCAATGGCGGTGAGCTCGAACCAGCAACTTCGGTGGCAGCCGTCGTCCCGTTTGTACTTGGGCAGGTCTCAGCGCTCTCAGCAATCTCGCGGACCGGGCCGACTCGATCGCAGCTCGACTCCGTGGTCGGCTACATGCTCGCCGGGCTCCCCTGGGTCCGCAAGCGCTGACGCCCCGACCCAAGCACAGATTCCCCGCGAAAGCACCTATAACGCTGCTCTGCGACGGCGACGGCTTCCGAGGGCGCCGGTTCGTAGACGCCCCACAACAGGGCAAACGTCCCTTGGCACGGCACTAGTAGCCGGCGGCGGGCAGCACCTGATCGAGGAGGGCTTGGAGGACCTGCTCTTGCAGCTCGGCTGAGTTGCGGAAATGGATGCCATCGGAACGCAGCCCCGCGCTTGCCTCGCAGTCGCCGTCGGGACACAACCAGTTGGAGTAGTCGAACCGGTTCCCGTCGAGCTCATCCGACGCTGTATTCAGACAGCCCGTCCCCGGGCGCCGATCAGCGATCGGAATCGCTGGCGGTGCCACCGACGAAAAAACGACGGTCGCCGACTCCTCGAACCGCCTAATCATCGCCTGATACTCGAACCGCCAGCGGTCATCAAAGCCCGCCTCGCACGGTCTGATAACTGAGCCATCATCGAGCTCGCGCCCGCCCCCAACGCCCGGCCAGCCGAAGAGGAGATACACGACGTCGGGTTCGAACGCATCGACGGCGTCACCGAATCGGTCGGCACCCCGGCAGTCTTGCGGGTCGCCGAGTTGCGAGTCATCGAGCAGCCACCATTTGCCTGCACGAACCATCGAGCAGGCGATCTGGCCATCGTTGCGGACCGTCACCTCACCGAACCGTCCTGTGGCAATTTCGGTGATTTGCTGGCTCGTCAGCGATTCCGCGACCGAGTCGCCGATGATCTGCACACGCAGCGGTCGATTCGGCAGCGCGACCGTCGAAGCCGTCGCTTCAGCGACCGTCGAAGCCGTCGCTTCAGCGACCGTCGAAGCCGTCGCTTCAGCGGTCGATGGCGCCACGAGCGAGGTCGTCGGGAGCTCGGCATCCGGTGTTGACTCGCCAGGTCCTGACGCGGTTGACACTGGTGATGATGTCAGCAATGTGGTTACCGCAGGCGGAATGGCAAAGGGTGCGTCATCGACCCGCTGATTTTCGGCGGCCGACACCACCGTCGCACCAACGACAAGTGCACCGACGCCAATCGCGTAGCCGACACCACGATGGGGCGCAGCCAACTTCGGCATCGGGGCATTCCGTTCGACGGCAAACCACGACGCAGCTGTGAGGAGCGCAGTCACTGCGACCCAGAGCGCGCCGAGGGCGATACCACTGAGGCCGGTTCGTTCGGCGTCGAGGACCACGATCACCGGCCAGTGCCAGAGGTACACGCCGTAGGACACCCGACCAATGCCGACGAGCATGCGGTTGGACAACACCTGTTGGACTATCCCATCTGACGTCGCGGCCCACATCGCAGTGACCGACAACAGCGCGATCATCAAGAACCCAGGCCCGTAGAGCCACCGCTCATCGCCGCGCAGCGTCACTGCGAACGCGACCAAGCCGAGCACGCTCACCAGCCCTGCAATGTCAGCGGTACGCGACCGGTGGGCTCGGCGCAGGCCCATTGCCCCCGCCGTTGCGCCGACCGCCAGGCCGGCTGCTCGCGTGTCGGTCCCGAAGTACAGCCGGCTCAGGCCCTGGCCCTCATCAGACGCCAACACGGTGGCAAGCACAACGGATCCTGCAGCCACTGCGACTGCGACGCCGGCAACCGCGTTCCGGACCCGCTGTGTGCCGGCGACCCGCAAAACCACGACCAACACGATCGGCCAGACCAGATAAAACTGTTCTTCGACCGCCAACGACCAGGCATGCTCGAGCAGCGACGGCGATTCGTACAGCGCAAAATAGTCACGGCCCTGGCCAACCTGGCCCCAGTTGGCCACGTAGAGCAGCGCATAACCCACGTCGCGCCCAACGCGTTGCATCGCTTCACCGCCCTCGATCACCGAATAGCCGAGCACGGCGGCGCACACCAACAACATCGCCGGAAGCAGGCGCCGTGCTCGACGCGCCCAAAATGATCCGAGCGCAAGCCGGTCGGTTCTGTCGATCTCGGCGAGCGCAAGTGCGGTAATCAGGTACCCGGAGATGACAAAGAAGACGTCAACGCCGATGAATCCTCCACTGACCACACCGGCATGGAACAAGAAGACCGCGCCGACAGAGACGGCGCGGAGCCCATCGATGCCTGGTTCGTACTTCAACCGACTCGTCGAATGTCTGCGCCAACAGCGCTCAATCGGCCGACCAGATCGTCATAGCCACGATCGATGTGGTGCACGCCCGAGATGATGGTCTCACCTTCGGCAGCGAGGCCGGCAACGACCATTGCTGCGCCCGCGCGAATGTCGTGTGCCTGCACTTCGGCGCCACACAGGCGTGGGACGCCGCGGATCACGGCGTGGTGGCCAGTCGTACCGATGTCCGCGCCCAACCGCTGCAACTCCTCGACGTAGCGGAAGCGTCCGGGATAGAGATTCTCGGTAACGATGCCGACGCCGTCGGCGACCGACAGCATCGTGATGATCAGCGGCTTGTAGTCGGTGGCGATTCCTGGGTACGGCAGCGTGGCGACGTCAATGGACCGCATCCGCTCCGGCGCCGCGACGTGCAGTCCCGACGCGCCGTCGATCTCGACAGGTGACATTTGCAGGCCCATGTCACCGAAGCGGTCGAGCAGCATTGTCATGTCGTCGGGTCGGATTCCGAGCACGTTGAGTTCACCGTTCGAGACTGCGGTGGCCGCGAGGTAGGTGGCGGCCTGGATGCGGTCGGGAACCGTGTAGTAGCTCACCGGGCGCAGCGCATCGCGTTCGACCCCCTCAATGGTCAGCCTCGACGTGCCGATGCCCGACACGTCAGCGCCCATCGCAACCAGGAAGTTGCAGAGGTCGGTGATTTCTGGCTCGCGAGCACAGTTCTCGATCGTTGTGCGGCCCTCGGCGAACACTGCGGCCGTGAGCAAGTTCTCGGTGGCGCCGACGCTCGGAAAGTCGAAGGTGATGTCAGCACCGTGGAGGCGTTCGCAACGTGCTTCGAGGTACTCGTCGGTGAACCTGAACTCGGCGCCCATGGCTTTGAGGCCGCTGATGTGCATATCGATAGGTCGAGCACCGAAGTCGTCGCCACCCGGCATCGACAGGCGAACCTCCCCGCACCGAGTGAGGAGTGGTCCAAGCACGTTGATCGACGCACGAATCTTCTCGACCAGTTCATAGGGAGCGACCGGCGTGATCTGACCCGTATTGGTCAGTAACAGCTGGCCGGGTGCGGGCCGCTGCATGTTGACACCGAGGGCAGCGAGCAACTCACCCATAATCGTGACGTCGACGATGTCTGGCACATTGGTCAATTCGAACGTGCCATCGGTGAGCAACGTGGTCGCCATCAACTTCAGTACCGAGTTTTTTGCGCCCGGCACGTGGACGGTGCCCTTAATTGGACCCGAGCCACGCACGACGAACGTTTCGGTGTCGACTCCAGTACTCATGACCCCCAGTATGCTCGCCCCGTGGAGCCCGGCGGTCGCATCGTGACCCGAACCTGGCCGCATGACAACGAACACATCGCATCGATCACGGTCGCCCGTGACGACCTTGTCCTCGAAGAGGCGTCGTCGACCGATCCACAGGTCTTCAATCAGGTCTACGGGCCGTTCTCCACGTACCAGCGACACGTCGAGGTGAGCCCCGATGCAATCACCGAGACCACCTCGTACCGACTGACGATTCCGTGGTTCGGCTGGCTCTTCCGCATCCCTGTCAAGCAGGTACTGCGCCGCCGAGTGTCGCACCGTGGCTGGTGGTCACCGCCCGATCGGCTCGACGCTACGCAAGTACTCGTGATGGGTCTACTGGCCGCAGCATCGATGAGCGCGGCCTTCATCAATACCCTGTTTACGCAGACTGCAAAGTTCGCTGCCGACGACTTCGGGGTCGGCGACTCCGGTGTCGGATACGCAGGAGCGATCGTGCGCGCCGGCATCATCGTGGCGTTGCCCGCAGCAGTGCTCGCCGATCGGATTGGCCGCCGCCGCGTCATGGTCGCGGTCGCGTGGATTGCGCCACTGCTGTCCATCCTTGGTGCAGCGGCACCCAATTTCGCCGTGCTCGTCGGCACACAGACGCTCGCGCGCCCGATGGGCATCGCCCTCTCGTTCCTGGTTGGCGTGATGGCCGCCGAAGAGATGCCGAAGAACACCCGCGCCTACGCAATCAGCGTCCTCGCGATGGCGAGTGGCTTCGGCGCCGGAATTGCTGTCTCGTCATTGGCGCTCGCCGATCTCGGCCCCGGCGCGTGGCGCCTCGTTTACGTGGTGTCCGCGATCTGGTGCATCGTGGCCCTCGACCTCACCCGCCGACTCCCAGAGACCCGCCGCTTCACCGCCGCAGCGGTCGAACGCAAGGCGCCACGCGTCCCGCTCGACCGCAAACGCATGGCGCTGCTCGGCTCCGTGGCGTTCATCGGCAACATTTTCATCTCGCCCGCGAGCTTCTTCCAGAACAGCTATCTCAGCGATGTGCGCGGCTACTCAGCAGGGCTCATCGGCCTCTTCTCACTCGCCGTCGGCACACCCGCTGCGATCGGCTTGATCATCGGTGGCCGATTCGCAGATACGCATGGCCGCAAACCGCTGATCGCCGTCGCGCTGCCCCTCTCGACGCTGGCTGTCGTGCTGGCGTTTACGTTCGGCGGACCAATCCTGTGGGGGTTCTCGTTCCTTGCCGGCATCACCGGCAGCATGGTGTTTCCGGCAATGGCGGTCTACCGCACCGAACTCTTCCCGACCGGCAACCGCACGCGTGCCGCTGGCATCATCACAGCACTCGCGCTGCTCGGTGGAATCGGTGGCCTGATCAGCACCGGGCAACTCATCGACGCTGGCTGGTCGTACAGCACGGTGATTGGAATGTTCGCCCTCGCCCAAGTCGTCGTGACAATTATCGTCATCACGTCATACCCCGAGACTGCTCACCAAGAACTCGAAGACCTCAACCCCGAAGACGCCACCCTCATCATCACCGGCGGCTAGCTGTGACGCTCGGGTCAGGCTTGGGTCAGACCAAAGCGTGTCAGCGGGGCGCGCAAGTGATGCGGCGAACGAACTCGGCAACTGCGTCGGCAACGATTACGTCACGGCCTTTGAGGTCGTGGCGCGCTCCGTCGAGCCAGATGTGCTCGACCGGCGCCGAGATCGTGGCGGTCCACTGCTCGAGTTCGTCGGGTGTGCTGAACTCGTCTTTGGTGCCAGAAATAAAGAGACACGGCACGGTGATGCCGGGCAAATGCTCGACGCGCAACCTGTCGGGTTTCTTTGGCGGATGAAGGGGGTAGCTGAGCAACACGAGCGCCGCAAGATTCTTCACAGGGCCGACCCCATCGACATCGGCGGCGACCATCGAGGCCATCCGCCCGCCCATCGAGTGGCCACCCATAATCAGCGGACTCCGGCGGCGAGAGATCGAGGTGAGGTCATCGCGAATCGATGCCATCAACTTCGGTGCACGATCGGGCGGCCCCTTGCGGCCTTCTTTCCGGTACGGGAAATTCAGGCGGCTGGTCCGTGCTGCTACTCCGATTTCAATTGCCAGGAGCCGAGCATGAGTGCGGTCGGACCCGGCACCTGGATACAGAAACAAACTCGGTTCAGCCATGCGGGAAGGCTCAGCTTTTCGCGCTGAGGATGCGACGGGCCTCAGCCAGGTCGCTCATCGCCTTTGCCGCGTCGCCGCGATCGCCGCCGTGGTCGGGGTGCACATCGCGCATCCTCTTGCGAAACTTTGAGGTGACCTCACGCTTCGACGGCGGCTTGCTGCCGAGTTCAAATCCGAGGACGTTGAGCGCCCACCCGAGTGGGTCGGCGAGCGCCTCGAGCGTGGTCGTCTGCGATCCGGCGAGGTGAGCAATAAACGACGCGCCAATCGGGCCGCGCCATCTCGACGCCTTCTGCAGTACATCTGAAACGCTTCGCCGATGCTCAAGCGCAAGTCGTTCCGTGGCATAGATAGCTCCGAGAACCTGGCTCAGACCAGTTCCGGTGCTGTTGAAATCGAACGAGATCTCGTCGCCGTCGCCAATCAGGCGATGGGTGCTGACGGCGAGCCCATGGCGGTCGACCTGAAAACGGTGGCGGAGCCGCGGCTGTACGATTCGTCCGCCCTGGCCGACCTCGGTAATCAACCGGTGGGCATCGGCAACCTGCTCATCGTTGAGGCCTCCGAGGTGGGCAGCGACGACCGAGCCCAGCAACAGGCCACCAAAGCCGGGCGCTGGATCGACTGGCAGCACCATGTGTCCGAGGGCAACGCGGCGTGTCGGCACGGTGGGTCGCGTGTGGAAGATCTCCAGTTCGGCGAGGAGCACGGTGAGCGATGAGCCAGTCGTCAGGTCAGATTGTCGGGTCAGACGTACGGTCGCAGCAGCGAACGAAGTTCTTGCGCCAAACCAATGATGTCGGAGCCGTCGGCCTCTTCATCTTTGCCAGCCTTAGCACCCTCGGCATCGGCCATGACCCGCTCCACGATTCGGTCGACGCCGGCAACGGCGCCAGCCCACGTGCGCTGAGCAAGTGCGTACGGCGGGTGCCGTTTATCGATGAGCTGGGAGAGTTCGATCAGCTGCTTGCGGGACTTTGCATCGAGCGGGTCTTTGGCCAACTTGTCGGCAGCGAGAAAGATCGTGCTCAACGAGCCTTCCGGCGGCTCGTTGTCACCAGACTGGTCGGCGTTCATCAGCTCACCGCCCTCGATTGCATCGAGTAGATCGTCGACAGAGTCTTCGGCTTCGACAGCGACCACGACGGCGTGGCCTTCCCAGCGATGCGGTACTTCTGATTCGACAAGCGCCTCGCTCAGCACCGTGCGGTCGGCGTCGGTCCACTCGTCGAGATTGAACTCGGTCGATTCGGCGTCGGTCTCAAGCACAATCGGAAACGGGCCGATCTCTTCTTCGAGCCGCTCAAAAATCGCATCGACGCTGTCTTCGTGCACTTCGGGCACGATGAGTTCACTGTCGTCCCACGCATGGGGAACCAGCGCCTGGGCCATGGCCTCGGCGAGTTCGGCCCGCTGATCGAGGGTCCAGACGTCGACGTTGTAGTGGACCTTGACGATGTCGGGATCGTTGGGGTCAAACTCGACCGTCTCGCCGATACCGGCGGTTTCGTTCTGTTGTTCGGCGCCGCCGCCTCTGCTTACAAATGCCACGAGTGCACGATACCTGCGGTCAGCGCGTCAGTGCCTTCAGAAATGCCTCAGTTCGCTCGTATTCATCTCGAACATTGGCCGAATCACGGAATCCATGCCCCTCACCGTCATAGACGACAAACTCGACCTGACCACCGCTCGACCGAATCGCCTCGACGACGGTCTCGCTCTGGCTGATTGGCACCACAGGATCGTCGCTGCCGTGGAACAGTAGGAGCGGTGCGCCGATTCGACCGGCGCGGTGCAGCGGCGACAGCTCGTCGTATCGCTCCCAGCCGACGACTGCGGGCTCCCCGACGAGCGAGTCGCAGTAGTGCGCTTCAAAGCGATGCGTCACCTGAGTCAGTGCCCGGAGATCACTGACCGGATACGAGGCCACGCCACCGGCAACCAGCTCAGAATGGTCGGCCAGCACACCAAGCACGGTGAGACCACCGGACGATCCACCCATCACCACACTCGTTGCAGGAGTTGCCCAGCCCGCAGCGTGACCATGCGCGATGAGGGCAGCCGTGTCGTCAACGTCGAAGCGACCCCACCCACCGTTGAGCGCCTGCTGGAACTGGCGACCATGCCCGGTTGTCCCACGTGGATCAACGACCAGCACGTCCCAGCCGCGGCTCCACCAGTACGAGATGCGCGGCCGAAAATCTGCCTGCCACTGGTCCGTCGGCCCGCCGTGCACCCATGCCAGCAACTTCCCGTTGCCTGCCGCATATCGTCGAGCGAACAGCCCATCGACCTCGATCACCTCGGGCTCGGGCAGCTCGAACTGCTGCCAGCCCTCGGCGGGCCCCACCGCCAAAACAGTGCGGGGCGGTTTGATGTCGGGGTCGCTCAGGTCGTACGCCACGATCTGCGTCGGTGTGACCGCACCGGTTCGCAGCGCGACAATCGTGTTGCCGTTCCAGCTCAGCTGACCGTGACCGCCTTTTCCGATGTTCGTGACTGCGCCGGTCGACCGCTCGACAACAACCAGTCGACCGAAGCCACGTTCGTTGCGACACAGCGCGACCCGTTTCTCGTCAGGCGACAGAACAAAGCTCCGCTGCCCCATCCCCCACGTCGGCCCGGCCTGCTCGAATGCTTCGGCAAGGACCGGCTTTGTGTCGACGTACACGTTGAGCCATCCACTGGCGTCGTGGACAACCGCTGTGTTCCCGGCGCTGATGCAGCGCGGCTGCTGCACCGCTGCGCCTTCAGGGCGCCAACGTGTCCACGTTCGGTCAGCGAGCACGCACGTCACTATGTGCGCCGCATCCCACGGCATGTCAGGTGGGCTCCACCCCTGCCAGACAGCGGCCGACGAGTCGGGTGCCAGCTCAGGATCGAAACAGAAGGCGTCGACGCCATCGTCGAGGCGCCGCAGTGCTCCCGACCCGAGCTGCACTTCCCAGACTTCGGCCTCGTCGACGATGAACACCACGACTGAGCCATCGGTGCAAGGAGCCCGACACTCCCGTTCGAGCTCGGTGATCGGTTCGGGACGGCCACCAATCGGTTGCCACCACAGCTCGCCACCCTTCGCCGCGTAGACCACACCGGTGCCGTCCGGGTGCCAATCGAAGCAGCCGCCAGAAGTGCCCCGGCCGGGTGCTGGGTCGGGCCCGGTGCTCAGCGCACGCTCAGCGCCGCCATCCACAGACACGGTCATGATCGCTGCTGCACCACGCCACCGCTGCACGAAAGCAACGGTCTGGCCATCGGGCGAGATCTTTGGCTCGGTGAGGTCGCGGCCGGCGGTCAACAGCTCCAGGGGGACGTGCACCCCGCGATGTTACGCCCGCAAGCAAATCCCTGTCGCAACGAGAACCAGCTCAGAATCAGGCTGGCCATCTGGGTCATTCGCTTCACCACAGATAATGTGCGGAAATGTCCGCACGCGAGAATCCTGACCGCAACCTGGCGATGGAGCTCGTACGAGCGACCGAATCGGCATGCCTCGCCGCTGCCCGCTGGGTCGGGCGTGGCGATAAAAACGCTGCCGACGGCGCGGCCGTCAATGCGATGCGACTCTCGCTGTCCACCGTCGCCATGACCGGCACGGTCATCATCGGCGAGGGCGAGAAGGACGACGCTCCAATGCTGTACAACGGCGAGGAAGTCGGCGACGGGAGCCAGCCAGAGGTCGATGTCGCAGTCGATCCGATCGACGGTACGACACTCACCGCGCTCGGCAAGACCAATGCCTTGGCGGTCATCGCCGTTGCAGATCGCGGATCGATGCTCGACCCCGGCCCGTCGTACTACATGAACAAGATTGCCGTCGGTCCTGATGCTGTCGGTGCAATCGACATCACCGCCAGCCCCACGCAGAACCTGCGCTGGATCGCCAAGGCAACACGCAAGGAAGTCGGCGACCTCACCTGCGTGATCCTCGATCGGCCGCGCCACGCCGACCTGATCGCCGAGGTCCGCGCCAGCGGCTGTCGTATTCGTCTCATTACTGACGGTGACGTCTACGGCTCTGTGGCGACCTGCTGGCCCGACGCCGGCGTGGACGTCCTCATGGGCATCGGCGGAACCCCCGAGGCTGTTATCTCTGCTGCCGCCATGAAGGCAATGGAGGGCGAGATTCAGTGCCAGTTCTCTCCCCAAAGCGACGCCGAGATGACGGCCATGACTGACGCCGGGTTCGACCTCAATCGCATTCTGATGCAGGACGACCTGATCACCAGCGACAACTGCTTCTTTGCAGCGACCGGCCTCACCGACGGGGCGCTCCTGCGGGGCGTGCGGTTCGATAAACAGGGCGCGCGAACGCAAAGCCTCGTGATGCGTTCGCGGAGCGGAACCGTCCGCATGATCGACGCCCGTCACCGCGTGGCGAAACTTCGCGAGTTCGCCGCCATCGATTACTGACCGCCTTGAGGCCTCCAATCCCCTCGAGTTGTTCTTCGACTTGGCATTCATCTTTGCGCACAGCCAGATCGTCCACATGCTGGTGGAGTACCCGGACTGGGAGCACGTCGGCAAGGCAGCTCAGAGGTTCACCTGGGCTGACAATGCCATACTCGTTGTCGGTGCTCCAGCGCTCTTTGCCGACAGGTCGATCGACGCGACGTAGCTCATCGTGATGATCGACGTGATTGGAATTGCTGCGCTCGCCGCCGAGCACTACCGCATCGAAAAGCGGCCCGCGACTCAGGAATTCATCACAGCCGCGCCTGGCTGCGCGACATTTCGTCAGGCGTTGAGCAGGCTCCGACGGAGCCACTGGAACACCCGCCAGCCGGTCAATTCGTTCGCCATCGGTCCTGCGGCAATCGCAGCCGCCTCGTCGCTGATTGCCTTGCCGTTCGGCGCTTTGACGTGTACTTCAGCCACGCGTTCGGCCATCACGAACCAGCCGACCGCCTCTTCAACAGTGCGCCCCACTGTGAGCAACCCGTGGTTGCGGAGAATGCAAAGTTTTGCCTCGCCCAGCGATGCCGCGATCCGCTTGCCTCCGTCGGTGGACAGGATCTCCACTTCTTCGTCGTCGAACAGCGCCTGATCGAAGACGAACGCCGCCGACTCTTGGCTGAGCGCACGAAACGGCTCGACGTTCGCCGACCACGGCGTTCCGAACGGCGTGTGCGTGTGACATGCACTCACCACATCGGGACGGGCTTCGAGCAACGGTGCGTGAATGTTGTACCCCGCTGTATTGACCGCACCCGTCGGGTTGCCATCGGCATCAACGACATCGCCACCGGGTCCAACGAGGACGAGCTGTTCCGGCGTGGCAGCGCTGAACGGCACCCCCCAATCGAGGAGCCAGAAATGGTCGGTCAGAATCGAGTCGCGCGCCGAGACGTGGCCGTCGCCGAGCTGCCCCCAACGTTGGGCCCCCAAGATCCGATAACCAAGCGAGCACATCTCTTTGCGGTGTGCCCGCTCAGCCTCGGGTGAACGTACGATGTCGTACGCGTCGACGCCGGGGAAACCTGGATACGCATCAGCCATCGGATAATCGTATGTCCTCTACGCTCAGTACATGGATCCGGATCTGATTGGAGCGGTCGCTGCAGTCCACCGCAGCGACGAGCACACCTTCTCAAAGGCCACCTGCGAATCAATCGAGTTGGTTGCCGGGCTGGGCGTGAACGGCGATGCCCACCAAGGCGCCAAGGTCAAGCACCGCTCGCGCGTGGCAGCGAACCCCGACCAGCCAAACCTCCGTCAAATCCACCTCGTCATGAGCGAGCTGCTCGACGAAGTCAACAGTGCGGGCCACAACGTCGTTGCGGGCCAACTCGGCGAAAACATTACGACGACCGGAATCGACCTGATCAGCCTCCCTGTCGGTTCGATGCTCCGCATCGGCGATACGGCCCTGGTGGCGCTGACTGGCCTCCGCAACCCGTGCCCACAGATCAAGTCCGTCGGCGACGGCTTGATGAAGATGATGTTTATCGACGATCAAGACAACCCCGAAGGGCCCAAGATCGGACGTACCGGCGTCATGGGTGTCGTCATCGCAGGCGGCATTGTTGCAGCAGACGATGGGATCAAGATCCGTTTCCCCGCGGGCCCACTGACTCGCATGGAAAAGGTCTGAGAGAAGCTACGTTGGGCGAGTGCCCAAAATCGTGGATCATGTCGAGCGTCGCGGGCAACTCCTCGACGCCGCTGGCCAGGTGCTGTTGGAGTACGGCCTCGATGGGTTGACCACGCGCCGAGTGACCGACGCTGCAGGAGAAGCCAAGGGCGCGCTGTCGCACTACTTCGCCAACAAAGACGACCTTGTCCGCCAGCTCCTCGAGCGGTTCTACGAGCGAATCCGCATGCGATTGACCGAACGCCTCGCTGGGCTGTCGGGACTGGATGCGCTTGGCGAGCTCATGCGCGAGCTCCTCCCGCTCGATGACGCTCGGCTGGGGGAAGCGCAGGCCGAGCTGTCGTTCGTCGCCGCATCGGTTGGATCACCCGAGCTTGCAGTCTGGTACCACGATCAACGTCGCCAGTTGACAAAGGTCTTGATGCGGTACACGAAGCAGGCGCAAGCCGCCGAGGAAATCGACGCAGGTCGTTCGGCCAAAGCGATCGCCGACGAATTCCTCACGCTGATGGACGGACTGAGCATGCAGGCGGTTCTTAACCCGTCGCCGTCACATCGACGAGTCCAACGCCAACAGCTCAGATCCTTTCTCGACAACCTGCACTGACCTGATATTTTGGGCGGGTGCCCAACGAACTGGATCCGACTACAACCGACGAACTTCGGACACCGGCTCTCGTCGTCGAGTCATCGATCTTCGAAGCGAACTGCGCGGCGATGGACGCCGTCCTGCCGGGCAACAAGCTCCGCCCGCACGTCAAGGCATTCAAGTCGACCGCCATGGCGCGCCGCCTCGCCGATGGCGGACACACCGGATTCTGTGCAGCCACACCCCTCGAAATCGAGGGCATGGCCAGAGCCGGGCTCGGCAATGACCTCCTCCTCGCCAACGAGTCGCTTGACGTCGCTCGCCTCGGGGCGTTGGCGGACGCCGCCAACATCACCATTGCGGTCGACTCCGACACCACCCTCGACGCCGCCATCGCTGGCGGTATTCGAAGCGTGCTCATCGACGTCGAAATCGGCCTTCCCCGCTGCGGCTGTTCGGTCGACGATGCACCGCTGCTCGCCGACAAGGCACGCCGAGCTGGTCTCGATGTCCGTGGCGTCATGGGCTACGAGGGCCATCTCATGATGGTCCACGACCGCAGCGAACGTGTCGACAAGGTCGGAGCAGCCACGTCGATCCTGCTCGAAGCTGCCGACCGCGTCGGAGGTGAGATCGTGTCCGGTGGTGGCACCGGCACGTTTGATTCCAACACGTGGTGCACCGAAATCCAGGCCGGTAGCTATTCCCTGATGGACACCCAGTACCTCGAGCTCGACCTCCCCTTCGAGTGCGCCCTCAGCGTGCTCGCTACCGTCATCTCCGTCAGCCCGAAAGGCTGGATCGTCGTGGACTGCGGCCTCAAGTCACTCGGAATGGACCACGGCAAGCCATCGTGGGCTGGCGGCAAAGTCTTCTTCTGCTCCGACGAGCACACGACGCTGTCGCCCACCGAGCTGACCGACTGGAAAGTCGGTGACCGCACAAGGCTGCTCCCGGCACACGTTGACCCCACCGTTGCCAAGCACAAGCAGATGTGGGTTGTCAACGGAGACACCATCACCGACAAGTGGGACATCGACCTCCGCTTCTGGTGAAGTGTCACATCGAAATGAGGCGGCGTAGCAGCTCCGTGTCGAGATGTTGCTCCACGGCATCAGCGAGTTGGCTGAACGTGTCGTCCAGCACCGAGCTGATGCGAATGCCGAGCAGCCGATCAACGAATGCTGCATCTTCGAAAAGACCGTGGACCGTGGTGGCAACGACGTTGCCGCTGCGCCAGGCGACCGGGCCGAGTTCGCTCCGGCCGATCACCAGATCGTCCCCTCCAGACACCTGGCCATATCTGATCTCGTAGCCGTCGTGCTGTTCGCCCTCCCAGTCGATGCTCGACCGGACAGTCAGTTTTTCATCAACCATCGTCGTCCGAATGGGCAGTAACCCAAGCATCTGAGCAGATCCACCGGCGAGGCCTTCAGCATGAGTCAGATCGTCGAGCGACAATCCCAACATCATCGCTCCGCCACACACACCGATCACTGGCGTCCCGGAAGCAGCCGCCTGAGCGACCGCAACATCGAGACCGCGCTCGCGCATCCATGCCAGATCAGCAACGACATGCTTGGAACCCGGCAAAAGCACGATGTCGGCCTGCTCGAAAGAGGCCACGTCAGTCGCCCAACGAACGCTCGCAGCATGGCTCAGCATGTGAAACTCGTCGAGGTTCGAGCCGAATGGAAGCCGCGGCATCACGACCAGTGGTGCGCCCGCTGGTGCCTCACCATGCTCGACTGCTCCCTCTTCGCGGGGGAGCCGATGACGCAACATCGGCAAGACGCCTGCATCAGCCATTCCCGTCAGCTCGGTCAATCGCGCCGGGGCCGGCACGAGCAGCGTTGGGTCACCTCGAAACTTATTCAGGACGTACCCGGCGAGCCGCTCACGGGTCGCCTCGGGGACCAGCGCCCAGGTTCCATATAGGTGGGCAAACGATCCACCACGATCGATGTCGCTGACCAGTAGCGCTGCAGCATCAGCGTGCTCAACCATCCGGTTGTTGACCTGATCAACGAGGTTAATCTCGGCCGGGCTCCCCGCTCCCTCGATCACAACGAGATCGAATTCGGACGCGAGGGCATCAAACCCCTCGGCCATCGGTGTCCAGAGCGCATCGTGACGTTCTTGCCAGGGCGTAGCTGTCAACTCCCGATCAACGATGCCACGCACCACGACTTGGCTCCGCGTATCGGCTTCTGGCTTGAGGAGCACCGGGTTCATCCGGACATCAGGCTCCACGCCGGCTGCTCTGGCTTGCAACCACTGCGCAACCCCAATTTCCCCGCTGCCGTGAGATGTCGCCACGACGCGGGCGTTGTTCGACATATTCTGCGCCTTGAACGGAGCGACGCGAACACCCTGACCTCGGAACCAGGCACACAACGCCGTGACGAGGAGCGACTTGCCCGCATCAGACGTGCAACCGAGCACCATCAGCGGACGGTGAGCAGTCATGGCGCGGGGAAGCCACGGCGCGGGACAACGACCACCTGACGGTTGCCCAACTCATCAACGTCCACTTCAACCGTGACACACACGTTGTAGATCTGACCGAGACGGTCTGCCGTAAGCACATCAGCAGCATCACCAGATGCAACAACATCACCGTGGTGAAGCATCACCAAGCGGTCGGTGTAGGTCCCCGCAAGCGTCAAATCATGCAACGCACTGATCACGGTGATTTCCTCGGTTCGACGGAGTTCGGCCACCAGTTCGAGCGCCTGCTGCTGGTGACCGATGTCGAGAGCTGACGTCGGCTCATCGAGCAGCAAGATCGGCGCCTGCTGAGCCAGCGCCCGAGCAAGGACGATGCGTTGGCGCTCTCCCCCGCTCAGTTCACCGAGTAAGCGGTTGGCGAACCCACCGAGGCGAAGCCGTTCGAGTACATCGTCAACGACTCGGTGATCGGCTCTGGTCGGTGAGCCGAAGTAGCCAATGTAGGGCGTCCGACCGAGCAGCACGTATTCACGTGTGGTCATGTCGTTGGGAATCAACGGATCCTGCGCAACATAAGCAACAAGCGCTGCTCGAGACCGGTCGTTGAGGTCGCCAAGCACAACGCCATCGACAGCGAGACAACCATCAGAACGAACCAGTCCGGCAATCGCCTTCAGCAACGACGACTTGCCGGCACCGTTCGGCCCAATAAGGCCGAGCCACTCGCCAGGCAAAATCACATCGGAATAGCCAGCCAACGCCGACACACCACGCTTGTTGTAGCGAACTACAACGTCCTCCAGCGTCAGAGTGCTCATGCTCCGACGCGCCTCGTGCGGAGGAGATACAGAAAGAACGGGGCCCCGACGAACGCCGTGACAATCCCAATCGGGGTCTCTGCTGGCCGTGTCAGCATTCGCCCGGGAACATCGGCAAGGATCATGAATGCGGCCCCTCCCATCATCGAGAGCGGCAAGAGTCGCCGGTGCCCTGCTCCGGCGATGAGTCGAATCACGTGTGGCACGACCAGGCCAACGAAGCCAATCAGCCCACTCACTGACACCACCGCAGCAGTTCCAAGTGTTGCGGCAACCACGATGACCAGCCGGGTTCGGGGAACCGAAACACCCAACGTTGCGGCTTCTTCGTCGCCGACACGAAACACATCGAGGTGTCGACGATGCATGATCAACACCAGCGAACTGACGGCAACGTACGGCAAGACGAGCCGAACGTCTGCCCAACTCGATCGAGTGAGGCTGCCGAGCAGCCAGCGCGTCACCTCGCGAATTACGTCAAGATTGCGCTGCAAGATGAACGCCTGAATTGCTGACGTGAACGACACCACTGCGACACCGGCCAAGACGAGCGTGACACCGGTGCGCGAACCACCGAACGCCGCACCGACCGCGTACGTGACCATCACTGTTGTGACAGCGAAGACGAATGCGATTGCAGGGACAGGATCGACTGGCCAGCCGGAGGTGGCGCTGCGACCGATCGTCAGGCCAATGGTCGCCCCGAGGCCGGCTCCGGCTGCTGCACCAAGGAGGTAGGGATCAACGAGTGGGTTGCGGAACACGCCCTGATAGGCGGCTCCAGCGATCGACAACATGCCGCCGACAAGCCCGCCGAGGACGACACGCGGCATCCGGATCTTCCAGACAATTGCCCATTCACCGTCAGACACACCTGAATCGAAGTCGATTAGCGGCAGACGGTTGAGGAGCTCGAGCGGCACACGCCACCAATCGGGCCCGGCCGGCCCGATCGAAGAGCCGAACACGATCGCCGCAAGCAGCACCGTGGCGGCACCCATGAACCAGACTCCATCTCGCAACGGGCCCCGCGCAGGCACTGCCTGTTCGGAGCTCGTTGCGAGAGAAGACATCAGAAAGAAACTACGCCGGAATCGCAGCGGCTTGAATCGCTGCCGAAACTGCTTCCACGTAGTCAACGACACGCGGGCCCCAACGTGACGCAACGTCATCATCCATCTCAATGACGTTGCCGTTCTGGACCGCAGCGATGACGTCCCAGCCATCGCGGGCGCCAATTGTTTCGATGGTCTGGTCACAGCACTTGGTGTCAGAAAGGAAGATCAGGTCCGGGTTGGCAGAAACGATGAACTCAGCATTCAGCTGCGGGTATCCGAAGTTGTCACCCTCAGCCTGGTCGGCGATGTTCTGGAGTCCGAGCAATGTGTAGATCTCACCGATGAACGTCGTCGAGTCCGAGCTGTAGAACGTCGGATCGAGCTCGTGGTAAATGCTCAACGAAGCTTCGGCCTGCGGTGCTGCAGCGATCGCTGCGGCGAGACGGGTCTGCATGTCAAGCACGAGTTCAGCGGCGCCAGCGACGTTGCCGGTGGCCGCACCGAGCTGTTCAATCTGGGCATAAGTATCGTCGATCGTCGAAGCGGCCGGGCCGTCCCACGATGCGATGTCAATAGCTGCGAGCTGGTCGCCGAGACCGGAGAAGTCACCGCCGATGAGGACGAGGTCGGGTTCATAAGCAGCGATTGCCTCGACGTTCGGCTCGAAGCCAGACAGTTCGTTTGGCAGTTCGAGTGCCTCTGCTGGGAAGTTCGAGAAGTCGTCGACAGCAACGAGCAGTTCGCCCGCACCGATCGCGAACATGATCTCGGTATGCGTCGGGCTGAGCGAAATGATTCGCTCTGGAACGCCGGGCTCCTCGACTTCTGCGGGGGTTGTGTCAGCCGGGGCCTCGGTGCTGGCCGGCTCTGCCTCGACGGGTGCCTCCGTTCCGGTCGGGGCGGGTGCCTCCGTTCCGGTCGGAGCGTCTGCGCTCGTGTTGTCGGCTGCGTCGCTGCCGCATGCGGCTGCAACGAAGGCGAGTGCCACTACTGCACCGATGAGTTTCTTGCGGGTGGACCGTTCTGTTGAACGCATTGTTCCTCCTGCCTCGATAACGAGGGGTGTGATGGAGGACAAGCTGGGCTCATCCGGCAGAAAACCACCAGATGCGAACCTTCCCTTGCCTCGAGGGATTGATTTCGCGTTGTACGAGCAGGCGACCGGACTCGCTCGAATTACTTCGAGACCACCGTTGCGGGACAGTGCTGGAATCTCACCAGACTTCGCTGCGTTGTACGACGTTTCACTTTGACGTGAAGTGGACATCTTAGTGCGGGGCTCCGTAACCTTTCGCACTTAATGACCAGTGAAATTTTAAACGACGAGACCGCGGTCAACGCACCTGACACTGCGCCGACCGACGATCCACGCCCTGACGGACTACGGCGCGCGGACTCGCTGGTCATTGTCAACACGGGGAACGGCAAGGGCAAGTCATCGTCAGCGTTCGGCATGATGATCCGTGCACTTGCACGCGACTGGAACGTCGCTGTCGTGCAATTCATTAAGTCGGGCAACTGGAATGTCGGCGAAGAGAAGATGGGCCGCAAGCTCGGCGTCGACTGGTTTTCGTTCGGCGATGGATTCACCTGGGATTCCAATGACCTGACAAATGACAAGGCGCACGCCGCCCAAGGGTGGGCAAAGGCCATCGAGCTGATGGAGGCTGGCGAACACCAGCTGGTGATCTTCGACGAGCTGACCTATCTTGCGTCGTTCGGCTGGCTGCCGATCGCCGACATCGTCGGCCCAATCGCCGACCGTCCACGCCACGTCAACGTCATCGTGACTGGCCGCGACGCCGCTCCCGAACTGATCGAGCTCGCAGACACAGTGACCGATATGACCGAAATCAAGCACGCTTACACCAAAGGCATTCGTGCCATGCGCGGCATCGACTTCTAGCGGACCGCAGCAGGTACCACATGTCTCTCACCGTTCTCATCGGCGGCGCTCGCAGCGGTAAGAGCTCGCTTGCTGTCGATATCGGGCGTCGCTACCAAGCTGACTGTTCCGGTCCGGTTTCCTTCATCGCCACCGCACCGGCAAGCGACGACGACATGCGTCAGCGCATCGAACGTCACATCAATGAACGTCCCGCCGATTGGCAAACGATCCAAGAGCAGCTCAATCTGTCAACTGCGGTGGACGCTGTGCCTGAGGGCCTCATCATCATTGATTGCCTGACCCTGTGGACCTCGAACCTCATGTGGGACGGAAGGAGCGATCAGTACATCCGCAATCAGGCGACAACCGATGCCGCCAATGTGGGGTTGCGCAGTGATCCTGTCGTGGTCATCACCAACGAGGTGGGGCTCGGAATCGTGCCCGAAAACGCCCTCGCTCGTCGCTATCGAGACGCACATGGTTTCGTCAACCAGGAGTGGGCCGCCGCCGCTGACACGGTCCTGCACCTCGTCGCCGGCCGCGCGACCAAGCTCGAAGATCCATGGACGCTTCTCGACGATTTCCAATGACCCATCCGGCAGACTCCACGCCATGACCCTGCTGCACCGCCGCCTCGCCGGCCTGCCGCTGCGCGACAGCGCGGCCCACCAAGCCGTTACCGAGCGGGCTGCACAAATTTTGCGCCCGGGCGGCGCTCTTGCGTGGCTCGACGAGACCGCCGCCTGGGTCGCCGGCTGGCAGCGCACCGGTCGCCCTGCCATCGAGCGCCCAGTCGGGGTGATTTTCGCGGCGGATCATGGCGTGGCCGCCGCCGGCATCAGCGCCTATCCGCCCGAAGTCACCGCCGGGATGCTCGCCGCGTTCGAGGCAGGCCAAGCAACAATCAGCGCGTTCGCTCGGGCTGCTGGCGCCGAGCTGCGCTCTGTCGACGTCGGCGTCGCGCGGCCCACCGGCGACATTCGGGTCGAAGCAGCAATGACGCCCGAACGATTCGATGCAGTGGTCCAACAGGCATTCGACGCCGTCGATGCGCTCGACTGCGATCTGCTGGTACTCGGCGAGATGGGCATCGGCAACACGACGCCGTCTGCCGCAATCGCTGCGTCGCTCGTAGGTGGCGACGCTGCGTCCTGGGTTGGCCGCGGCACAGGTGTCGACGACGAAGGATTCGCCCGCAAGGTCGATGCTGTGCAGGCTGCGCAGCGCCGAATCGCCGGGATCACCGACCCGATCGAAATTTTGCGTGAGGTCGGAGGAGCCGAACTCGCAGCAATCGCTGCTGCGACCATCGCTGCGCGCCATCGGTCGATCCCGGTGGTGCTCGACGGCTACGTCACTTCTGCATCGGTCCTTCCGCTCGCGATGATTGACACCGGCTCGCTCGACCATTGCATCGTGGGCCATTGCTCCGCCGAGCCTGGCCACCGCAAGTTGCTTGACCACCTTGGTAAGCGGCCGTTGCTCGATCTCAACATGCGGCTTGGTGAAGGGTCCGGCGCAATGGCGGCTGTTCCGCTGATTCGGATGGCATGCGCCGGCATTAGCGAGGTGCCGACCTTCGCCGAGTTCTTCGCGTGAGCAACGGGCTCCCTCCGTGGGGTGCGCTGAGCGCCGCTCAGCTCTTAACCCGTATCCCGATTCGGCTGCGCGCCGCACCAGATGTTGCGAAGGCGGTCCCCTGGTTCCCCGTCGTCGGCGCATTAATCGGCGCCGCTATCGGTGGAGTCGTAGCGGGGCTCATGGAGCTGACCACACCCGGCGTGGCGGCAACAGTCGCCGTTCTATTCGGCATCGTCGTCACCGGCGCATTCCACGAAGACGGTCTCGCTGACACCGCTGATGCGATGGGCGGGTGGACGCCCGAGCGTCGCCGCGAGATTCTCAAAGACTCGCGACACGGCAGCTACGGGGTCGCTGCAATGTGCGGAACCATCGTGTTACGCATCGCGTGCATCGCAGCTTTGGCGCCAGCCGCCGCGTTCGCGGCGCTGGTCGCTGCACACACACTCGGCCGCGGAGCTGCTGTTGGTGTTATGGGGTTGGCTCCGCCGGTATCGACCGATGGCCTCGGTGCCGACTACGCCCGGTCGCTCACCCGCTCCCGTACCGTGACCGGGGTGGCCGGAGCGCTCGCGATTACGGCGCTGGCAACGGGTTGGTGGGTCGGACCATTCGCCGTCGCTGCGCTGATCAGTGCTGTCATGGTCGCTGCTGTGGCGCGCCGCGCGTTCGGTGGTGTATCCGGCGACATTCTGGGCGCCGTCGAGCAGGTCGCTGAATGCGCGATCCTCGTCGTGGCGACCGGGCTCGCATCGCGTCATCCCCTTTGGTGGTGACTTTCTTTGGTGAGACTATGAGCTCGATCCCATAGTCTCCCTGCGTGAACATTCCGACCCCCGCAGCTCAACTCGTTCGTGGCTTCGCCATGGGCGCCGCCGACATCGTGCCTGGGGTCTCCGGTGGCACGGTCGCGCTGGTCCTTGGCATTTATGGCCGACTGATTAACAACATTCGGATCGGTGCTCGCGGGCTGAAAGAGCTTCTGACCGGCGACATCGCCGCACTCAAGGCCACACTCGGCAAGATCGAGTGGATCTGGCTCGTGTCGCTGCTCACCGGAATTCTCGTCGCCGTCGCGGCACTGTCATCAGTGCTCGAACGCCTCCTCGACGACGAACCGATCACCATGTCGGGCCTCTTCTTCGGGCTCGTGCTCGGCACAATCTACGTTGCCTACCGCATGCTCGACCGAGTCGATACAACGGCAATCGGCATCATCGTCGGCGTCGGGATTAGCCTCTTCCTGCTCCTTGGCCTCAAGTCAGACACGGTGGTCGACGACAACGCCGCCGAGGTCGTCACCAAGTCGCCACTGATCTTCCTGTTGGTCGGCGCAATCGCCATTTGCGCCATGATTCTGCCGGGTATATCCGGCTCGTTCCTGCTGGTCATGATGGGCATGTACACCGAAGTGCTCGGGGCGGTGAACGATCGTGACTTCGTCTCGCTCGGCGCCTTTATCGTCGGTGCCGTCCTCGGCCTCGCACTCTTTTCCACGCTGCTCAGCTGGCTCCTTGAGCACTACCGAACCTGGGTGATTGCGGCAATGGTCGGCCTGATGCTCGGCTCAATGCGTGTGCTCTGGCCCTGGCCCGACGGCACCAACACAACCACGCTGTCAGCGCCATCTGACAACGTCGTCCTACCGATCGTTCTGGCCGCCGTCGGGATCATCGCCGTAGTTGCTGTCGACATCCTCAGCCGCAAGTACGTCGACGTCGACCCCATCGACTGAGCCCCTGAGATGCATCTGGGATCACCTACTCGAGCACGCGAATCTCACGCTTGGGGTCCACCCCGCCACGAATCTGTCCTCTCAGGACAAACGCCGAAAACGCTACGTCGATGCACACCCGGAGCAAACTGTGCCAGGATTTAGTTTCATAAGGAGATCAGGGGCGCAGACAGTGGACCCTGGCCAAACACTAGGAGAGCGTCATGTTGTTCATGATCGAATTCAAAATAAACCACGAGCAGAAAATGGAAACGTTCGGAGCCTTCAGCGGAATGACCGCAGATGATGATGCTGCCGTAGAGCAGGCGCACGGCTTCAAACAGATCGGCCGGTGGCATGACATCGCTAACGGGCGTGGGGTCGCAATCGTTGAAGCAGAGTCGGCGGAAGCAGTGCACGGCTTCCTCCTCATGTGGGCCGGTGGCTGCAACATAATGAACATCACCCCAGTGCTCGACGACTCGGGAGCGCGAGCGGTCATTAGCGGGTATCTCGCCAGCCAGTGAATTCGTTGCGGCTGGGCCTGGTGAGCGACCCTCAGTCGCAACCAGCGTTTGGCCGCCGTTTTCAAGAAGCACAGAGGCACCATGCAGGTCTGTGGTCATTGCGTGCTCTCGTCTCAGGACGCCACATTGGCGACCTGCGCGCCAACAGCTGCGTCAGCCCACCAGGTCAGCGATGCGCTGGATACCTTCGGCGAGGTCTTCATCACCGAGGGCGAAGCTGAAACGGCCGTAGCCGGGCAGGCCGAATGCCTCACCAGGAACGAAAGCCACCTTCGCGTTTTGGAGGACAATGTCGGCAAGCTCGATCGTCGTGTTGGCGACCTTAATCGTGCCATCGACTGAGCGGATTTCCCGGCCAAGCAGACCGGACATGTCTGGGTAGCAGTAGAACGCTCCCTGCGGCTCGAGGCAGGTAACACCGTCGATCGCGTTGAGCATGCGGTGCATGGTCACGCCACGGCGAGCGAAGGCCTCGCGCATCATGACGACGTCGTCGAGTGGACCGGACACCGCAGCGATTGCTGCACGTTGCGCGACGTTGGAAACGTTCGAGGTGGCGTGGCTCTGGAAGTTCGTCGAAGCCTTGATGACATCGGCCGGGCCAATCATCCAGCCGACACGCCAGCCGGTCATTGCGTAGGTCTTGGCAACGCCGTTGACAATGATGCACTGCTCAGCAATATCCGGGCAGAGCACCGGCATCGATGAGAACTCGTGAGCGCCGTAGGTCAAGTGCTCGTAGATCTCGTCGGTAATGACCCAGACGCCGTTGGCCACGGCCCAGTCGCCAATCGCCTTGACCGCCTCGGCCGGATACACCGCACCGGACGGGTTGTCAGGGCTAACGAAGAGCAGCACTTTGGTCTTATCGGTCTTCGCGGCATCGAGCTGGTCGATGGTGACCTGGAAGCCGGACTTGGCATCAGTGTCGATAATGACAGGAACGCCACCGGCGAGCGTGATCGCCTCGGGGTACGTGGTCCAGTACGGGGCGGGGCAGAGAACTTCATCGCCAGGGTCACACAGGGCGGCGAATGCCGTGTACACGGCGTGCTTGCCGCCACAGGTGACGAGCACGTTGGCGGGCTCGGCAGCGAAGCCAGAGTCACGAAGCGTCTTGTCGCAGATTGCCTGCTTCAGCTCAAGAAGGCCGCCAGCCGGGCTGTACTTGTGATTCTTTGGATCGGCACACGCCGCGATTGCGGCATCAACGATGTGCTGCGGCGTCGGGAAGTCTGGTTCACCGGCACCGAAGCCGATGACATTTTCGCCAGCGGCCTTCATGGCCTTGGCCTTCGAATCGACAGCCAATGTGGCCGAGGGAGCAATGGCGGCAAGACGTGCCGAAGTTCGGGTCATGGGGCTATTCACGATTTTAGATTCTAGGGCGTCGAACGACCGTGGCCCAGCCGATATCCATCCCGCGTGCTCAGAACCCGAAGGCAAATCCTTGCGCGCACAAATGTTACGGTCGCCCCATGGCAGCTGATGCAATGATCAGGAAGAATGTGAGTGGGCTTCCAGGCCCTGATCTCATCCCGACAGCAACAGTTCTCGGCAAACCCCTCAGTGAGTGCAAGGTCGCGATCTGCACCACGGCGGGCCTTCGATCGGCCGGCGACATCAAACTCTGGATGGACTCTTCCTTCACCATCCTGCCGAACGCAGCTCGAGATCTCCAGCTCAGCCACTTCTCACCAAACTTCGACCGCGCCGGGCTTACTGCTGATCTGAACACCGCTTACCCCGCTGACCGACTCAACGAATTGGTTGACGCCGGTGTCATTGGCTCGGTCGCCACGAACAATCTGTCGTTCATGGGTGCGCAGATGGACGCCACGTTCTCGTCGATTATCCAGGACACGGGCCCAGCCGCAGCGCAGATCCTCATAGACGACGGCGTCGACGTCGTGATCTTCACACCTGTTTGACCGCTCTGCACGCGCACCGTGAGTGTGCTCGCCCATGTGTTCGAACAAGCTGGCCTCGCGACCGTTGGCATTTCCCTCGTCCGCGGCCAGGCCGAAGCGGCCAAGCCACCACGCATGCTGAACGTCGACTTCCCGCTCGGCCGGCCGCTCGGCAAACCGAACGACGCCGAATTCCAGACCAGTGTGCTGATGGCCATGTTCGGCCTACTCGAACGGACCGACGTGCCGATCCTCGAAGACTTTCCCGAGTCCATCGAAGACCAGACCGGCGAGGCCCCTGACTCATGCTCACTCCCGCCTCGCCACAATCCCGACCTCCATGCCGCGATCGACGAGGCCCAAGGCCTGCGCAACGCCTACGACCGCAACCTCGAAGCAACAGGTGGCCGCACCCTCGTCGGGCGGATCGCCGGCGTCGACGGCATTGTCGGTTTGATCGAGCAGCTCATCGAAATCGAGAAGGGCTCATCGCTCGCCGACATCGGGTGGGACCCCATGGCCACAATCGCCGTCGGCCAAGACGTCCGCGCCTACTACGAAGAAGCAGGCCTGCAACTCGCCGACAACACCGGAGCCCGCCAGCTCGAAACGTGGTTCTACCACCACACCGCAACAGGCCAATTAATCCGACGCGTACGCGACCTGATGAAGGAACGCGAAGAAGACGGCCTGGCCGTCACCTATGTCATTCCAATGACCCAAGGCTGATCCCGGGCTCCTTCCTTCTTTTTTGGAAAGTCCGGCCGACTTCTCAATGCCAACCGCAATGATGTGGGGGTGTCTGAGACCCCCGCCATCACCATTCCTGCTGACCTCCTCCCGGCTGACGGACGCTTTTGCTGCGGCCCCTCCAAGGTCCGCTCCGAGCAGATCGACGCCGTCGTTGCGGCAAGCACGACCATTATGGGAACGTCGCATCGCAAGCCCGCCGTGAAGAATCTTGTCGGCGATGTGCGATCGAAGTTGTCCGAGCTCTTCTCGCTGCCCGACGGCTGGGAGGTCATCCTCGGAAACGGTGGATCAACCATGTTCTGGGACGCTGCGACGTTCGGCCTGGTGCGCGAGCGCAGCCAGCACCTCGTGTTCGGTGAGTTCTCCTCGAAGTTCGCTGAGGCCTGCGCCTCAGCGCCACACCTCGGCGATCCCTCGGTGATCAAGGTCGACCCCGGCAGCCATCCCGACCCGGCAGCCGAAGCCGGCATCGACCTCTATGCACTCACCCACAACGAGACCTCGACGGGTGTTGCCATGGAGCTTCATCGCCCCGCCAACACCGACGGCGCGCTCGTTGCCGTCGATGCCACTTCCGCGGCCGGCGGCCTCATGTGGGACCCTGCCGAAGTCGACGCGTACTACTTCGCACCGCAGAAGTGCTTCGGTTCCGACGGCGGCCTCTGGCTCGCGGCCTGTTCACCAGCCGCTATCGAACGGATCAACGAAATCGGCAGCTCGGATCGCTGGCGGCCCGCCTCGCTCGACCTGCAAATCGCGCTCGACAACTCGACCAAAAACCAGACGTACAACACGCCCGCCGTCGCCACCCTGGTGATGCTCGATGCGCAGCTCGACTGGATGCTCGCAAACGGCAGCCTCTCTGGCATGGCCGGTCGCAGCGCTGCCTCCGCTGAGATCCTGTACTCCTGGGCCGACTCACGCGATTGGGCGACGCCCTTCGTTGCCAACCCTGCGCACCGCTCCAACGTGGTGGGCACGATCGATCTTGACGACTCGATCGACGCAACTGCAGTCAGCAACATCCTGCGCGCGAACGGCGTGCTCGACACCGATGCCTATCGCAAACTCGGCCGCAACCAGTTGCGAGTCGGCATGTTCCCAGCGATCGACAGCACCGACGTCGCGGCGCTCACGGCATGCTTCGATCACGTCGTCGCCGCTCTCTAACCAGAGCGGAATAGCCTGAGCCGATGCAGTCAATCGATGTGCTGAGCTTCGGAATGGGCAATATCGGCTCACTCGAGCGGCCGGTCATGCTCGTTGGGCTCGAAGGTTGGTTCGATGTGGCGAGCGCAGCGACAGCTGCGGTCAATGCATTTACCTCCGCCAACCACGCCGTCGTGGTCGGTTCGATCGACCCCGACCCGTTCTACGACTTCACACAACAACGTCCGCACGTCACCATCGACGATGGCGTTCGCGAGTTTGTCTGGCCGACCAACGACTTCGTCCTCCAGCGCAGTGGCATCGCTGGCCCGAACGGCAAGCTGCAACGCGACGTCGTCGGGCTGATCGGCGTCGAGCCGCATTTCAATTGGCGCACCTACATCGATGCCATCATCACTGTGGCCGTTGCCATGGGTTGCGAAGCCGTCGTCACAGTCGGTGCATCGGCCGAAGCAATCCCTCACACACGCACGCCTCCCGTCACCGGCAGCACTGCTACGCCCGACCTGGCATCCCGACTCGGGCTGTCGCAGCCGTCGTACCAGGGCATCACCGGTGTAGCCGGAGTCCTCAATGCTGAGCTCGAGGCACGCAACATTCCGTCGATCTCGCTGCGTGTCGGTATCCCGCACTATCTGATGAACGCCGAGCACCCCTTGGCAGTGTCAGCGCTTGCTCGGCACCTCAGTCATGTGCTCGACGTTCCAACCACGACCGACCTCGGCGAACAGGTCGACAACTGGCGCGAAGTCCACGACGAAATCATCGCCCACGACGACCAGCTCCGGATGTACGTCCGCATGCTCGAAGCCGAATTCGACCGCCGCGCCGAAGCCCAGATTCCGACCGCCGACGACCTCGGCGATCAGTTCGAAAGCTTCCTCCGCGACCAACGCGACGACACGTAGGACCCGAAGCCTCGGGTCGGGTCGATTGGGTCCGGCTTGTCAGACCTACTCGGTCGCGACGTTGGCGAGCGCTTGGTCGAGGTCGGCAATGATGTCGGCAATGGTCTCGAGTCCGACGCTCAACCGGATCAGGCCCGGCGTGACGCCAGCAGCTGCAAGGTCTTCTGGCGACAGTTGGCTGTGGGTGGTACTCGCCGGGTGGATCACGAGGCTGCGCACGTCACCGATGTTCGCCACGTGGCTGTGCAACTCGCACGCCTCAACAAACTTCTTGCCGGCGTCTATACCGCCCTTCACTTCGAAGGCGACGATCGAGCCGGCGCCGACCCCGTTGCTGTACTTCTGCGTGCGCTCGAACCAGGGGCTGTCAGCAAGACCAGCAAAGGTGACCGACTCGACTTTGTCGTGTGCGACAAGGTGCTCAGCAACGGTCTGCGCGTTCGAGAAATGGCGCTCCATCCGCAGGGAGAGCGTTTCGAGACCTTGCAAGATCAGGAACGCATTGAACGGCGAGATCGCCATGCCGAGGTCGCGTAGCATCTGGACACGCGCCTTGAGGATGAACGCGCCATGGCCGAGCGCAGGGAAGTACGCGAGACCGTTGTAGCTCGGATCAGGCTCGGTGAAGTTGGCGAAGCGACCCGAGGCCGCGTAGTCGAAGGTGCCTCCGTCGACAATGGCTCCACCAATAGAAGTCCCGTGGCCACCGCAGAACTTTGTGAGGCTGTGCACCACGATGTCGGCGCCGAGTTCGAGCGGACGCACCATGTACGGCGTGGGCACGGTGTTGTCGACCATAAGCGGGATGCCATTCTCGTGAGCAACAGCTGACACGCCCTCGATGTCGAACATCGCGTTTCGCGGGTTGGCCAATACCTCACCAAAGAAGACCTTCGTGTTGTCCTTGATCGCTGCGCGCCATTGGTCGAGATCATCGGCATCATCGACGAAGGTGACCTCGATGCCCATCTTCGGCATTGTGTACTTCAGCAGGTTGTACGTGCCGCCATAGAGCGAAGGCGAGGCCACGACGTGGTCGCCTGACTCGCACAACGTGAGCAGCGAGAGCGTCGCTGCCGACTGGCCAGAAGCAACAGCAAGTGTGCCGCAGATGCCAATCGCGGTGGTGCAGCCGCCTTCAAGCGCGTTGACGCGTTCTTCGAGCGCAGCCTGCGTCGGGTTCATGATGCGCGTGTAAATGTTGCCAACCTCGGCCAGCCCAAACAGATTCGCAGCGTGCTCCGTGTCACGGAACTCGTACGAGGTCGTCTGATAGATCGGTACGGCTCGGGCACCCGTTGTCGGGTCCGCCTCACCACCGACGTGAATCTGCTTCGTTTCGAATCCCCAGTTGTTGCTCATGAGTTGAGACCTTAGTGCCCCAATACCCGACCCAACAAGTCAGGTATGCGCGAGGGGCCCGCTGGTGAGCGCATTGCAGCGAAAACGACAGAAGGAGTGCTCCGAAGCGCGCACCTACTGTCAATCACTGCGGCTTCGTTCACACTTGGGCGTTGGTGAGGGAGAAGCAGAAGTCGCGAGGTTCGCCATATCTTCCAGCCCGGATCGATCCAACGAGTGACGAACGCGGCGAGTCCGGCCGCGAGCTTCGAAAGGCGACATGTGCCGTAGCTTTGCGGTGTGGTGCTCGACGGGCTCAAGAAACGGCTGTACCTCCTGTCGTTCATCGACGAGTTCGCACCGATGTACGTGTTGTTCACCCTGTGGTTCAACGACAACGGAATCTCGACCGCCGACCTGTCAATCGTGTTCATTGTCTGGTCGATACTGGGCCTCGTCCTCGAACTGCCCAGCGGAGCACTCGCCGACATCGTCGATCGTCGGCGACTGCTGGGCGCTGCGCTTGCACTACGCGCGACTGGTATCGGCATCTGGCTCATCTCACCGTCGCTCCCCGCGCTGATCGCCGGTGCCGTGCTCTGGTCGATGCACGATGCGCTGGCCAGCGGTGCACGGGAAGCCCTCATCCACGACGAACTCGACGCCATTGGTGAAGCTCATTGCTATGGCGTGGTGATGGCCCGCATCGATCAGTTCAACAAGCTCGGTTTGGCCGGCAGCACCTTCTTCGCCGCTGCGATCATCGGGTTGGGCGCATCGATCGAAGCCGTCGGATGGATCAACGTCGCCGTAGCCGGTGTCTCGGTCGCGCTTGTGCTCCACCTCCCCGATGTCCAATGGGTGACGACGGGCGACGATGCAAGCGTTCGCCGCGGATGGTGGGCAACCCTGCGAGCAGGCTCGTTGGCCGCGCGCCGCAACCCAGTATTACTCCGCCTCTTACTGATGGGGTCGACCATCAGCGGGCTCATGGTGGTCGACGAATACATCCCCCTCTTGGCGCGTCTCAACGGGGCATCCAATGCGACCATTCCACTGATCGTGTTCGTCGTCTGGATCGGTCTCATCGTTGGCGGCGAACTCGCCGCGCGCCGTCCAGACATCTCGAGCTCAACACTCGCATCGCTGGTGCTCGGCGGAACTGCGACTATGGCCTTTGCGATTGCCATCGAGTCACCGTGGGCGCTGATGGCCATCGGCGTCGGTTACGCACCCGTACAGGCTGCCTGGATCATCGCCGACGCCAGATTCCAAGCGGCTGCACCATCGACGACCCGAGCAACAGCGACCAGCGTTCGTGGCTTCGGTGCCGCCCTCATTTCGGCCGCAGCATTCGCCATAGTCGGCCTCCTTGCCCAAGGTGACGATCCGACCGCCGGACTGCACTGGATAGTCGGCACCCTGGCCCTCAGCGCCTTCGCCATCCCCGCCACGGTTCCGAAGCGGGCGCCAACGGCATCGGCGAAGAGCTAGCTCGCCGCCTCGCTACTCAACGTGAGGTGATTGTCGATGCCGCGGATGGCGTCTTGTGACCGGTGGTTGACGTACAACACCGCCGTCTCGTTGGATGCGCAGATGCGTTCGATCAGCGCGAGGACCAATTGACGGTTCATGTCGTCGAGGCCAAGGCACGGTTCGTCAAGAATCAGCAACGGCGGGTGCTTCACCATCGCACGGGCGATCAGTACGAGGCGCCGATCACCAAACGACAAGCCGCTGAATGGCTCATCTGCGCGCCCCGACATCCCCAGCAGCGCGAGCCATTCATCGGCAATTGCCTTCTGCATGTCGGTGCTCTTGCTGTACAGACCAATGCTGTCGAAGAAGCCGGAGATGATGACGTTTCTCAGCCCAGTGCCGACCCGGTACTCCCACTGAAGCGCGGTCGAGACGTATCCGATGTATTGCTTAATCTGCCAGATGCTCTCCCCCGTTCCGCGCTGAAACCCGAACACGAAGATGTCGTTGACATAGCACTGCGGATGATCGCCGGTGATCAATGACAACAGGCCGGTCTTGCCGCTGCCGTTCGGCCCGCTCAACTGCCAGTGCTGGTTTGTTTCGATCGTCCAGTCGAGGTGCTCGAAAACCGTGTTCTCGTCGTAACGAATCGCGGCATCGCTGATCCGAACCAGAGGGTCGCTGGGGTTCAGGGCCGGCAGCCGATCAGCAGGATCGGCCTGCGGCACTTCGAGATCGCTCGTCTTCAAATGCAGGAGCTGATACAGGGCCGCCATCGAAGGCTCGTCGCTGCGCTCCACCCGATGGCGCAGGTGACCGTCGGCGACGTACGCCACGTGGGTAATGAACTCCGGAATCTCGTCGAACCGGTTCAGCACGATGACCATGGGCACTGTGGTTGCCAGGACACGCAGGTAATCCTGGAGCCAAGCCAGCGAATCACAATCGAGCCCATCGAAGGGCTCGTCCAGAACAAGCAGATCCGGCTGACTCGTCAGCGCTCGAATGAGCATGACCTTGCGAGTCTCACCGGTCGAGAGTTTGCGGAACGCTCGATCGATCAGCGGCCGCAAGCCCAACGTGTCGACCAGCTCGTTCGCCAGATCACGATCCTGACAGACCGCGTCGATGATCTCCCCGACGGGTGTGCCCTCAGAAATCACGTCCAGGATGTCGGCGTCGTCCTTGCGACGTTCGGCTTCGATGAGCTCGGCTTGTCGTTCGTAGGAAACGAGAGCGACCCTTTCGGGTACGCCAGACCACGTCCCTGACACGCGCTCACCAACGCCTGCGAGCGCGGCAACAAGCGCCGACTTGCCAGAGCCGTTGGTGCCGGTAACCAGCCAGTGCTGTCCTGGCTCGATCACCCAGTTGATGTCGCTGAGTTGAAATCGCCCGTCGAAGTCAACCGAGACGGCATCCAAACAAATGGCGTGCACTGATCGAGAAGATCTGCTCTAGATGATCTGCTTCATGTCGGCCATGTAGCCGCGCAGGACGCCACCGATCGCTTCAACCGGATGGCTGCGGATTGCTGCGTTCACCTCGATGAGGCGGGCGTTGTCGACGCCGGTGTCGCTGAGGTCCAGACCCTTGCCGATGACGTCGGTCGAGATGCCCTTCATGAACTCACCCAACAACGGCACGCAGGCGTGGTTGTACAGGTAGCAGCCGTACTCGGCAGTGTCCGAGATGGTCGCGTTCATTTCGTAGAGCTTCTTGCGGGCGACGGTGTTGGCAATCAACGGCGTCTCGTGAAGTGACTCGTAGTAGGCCGAATCGGCAATGATGCCTGCGGCAGTCATGGTTTCGAAGGCAAGCTCGACGCCGGCCTTCACCATGGCGACCATAAGAATGCCGTTGTCGAAGTACTCCTGCTCGGAGATCTCGACGTCGCCTGCTGGCGTCTTTTCAAACGCTGTTTCTGCGGTGTCCGCACGCCAGCCGAGCAGCTTGGCGTCATCGTTGGCCCAGTCTTCCATCATTCCTGACGAGAACGTGCCCGTCATGATGTCGTCCTGGTGCTTCCAGTAGAGCGGACGCATGATGTCCTTCATCTGTTCTGTCAGGTCGAAGGCTCGAATCTTCGCCGGGTTCGACAGGCGGTCCATCATGTTGGTGACGCCGCCGTACTTCAGCGCTTCGGTGGTCGTCTCCCAGCCGTACTGGATCAGCTTCGAGGCATAGCCAGCATCGATGCCCTCTTCGATCATCTTGTCGAAGCACAACAGCGAGCCGGTTTGCAACATGCCGCACAGGATCGTTTGCTCACCCATGAGGTCGGACTTGACCTCGGCGACGAACGACGACATGAGCACACCAGCCTTATGGCCGCCCGTGCCCACGGCATAAGCCTTGGCGAGAGCGAGACCCTCACCGTTCGGATCGTTGTCCTCGTGCACGGCAATCAAGGTCGGCACACCAAAGCCGCGCACGTACTCGGCGCGAACTTCTGAGCCCGGGCACTTCGGAGCAACCATGATGACCGTGATGTCATCGCGAATCTGCATGCCCTCTTCAACGATGTTGAAGCCGTGCGAATACGACAGACAAGCGCCGTGCTTCATGAGCGGCATGATCGCGTTGACCACCGGGGTGTGCTGCTTGTCTGGGGTGAGATTCAAAACCACATCAGCGGTGGGCAGCAGCTCTTCGTAGGTGCCGACAGCGAAGCCATTCGACGTGGCGTTCTTCCATGACTGACGCTGTTGCTCGATGGCCTCAGCGCGCAGCGTGTAGGAGACATCGAGGCCACTGTCTCGAAGGTTTAAACCCTGATTGAGGCCCTGCGCACCACAGCCGATCACGACGATCTTCTTGCCCTTGAGTGCGTCGACGCCCTCGGTGAATTCGTCAAGGTGCATGAAACGGCACTTGCCGAGTTCGGCGAGCTGCTCTCGAAGCGGGAGGGTATTGAAGTAGTTGGCCATGGGGTGGACTCCATCGGAGGTCGAACGGTTGGACGACCTGATCCTAACGGTCGGTGGTCGTTTCGGAAATTGACATATATGCAATGCTTCATCCTGCTTTATGCAGCACTCCCCTCCCTCTTCTCGCTCCCCTCGAATTCCCCTCCAATTCCCCTCCAATTCCCCTCCAATTCCCCTCCAATTCCCCCATCCCCGCCATGGACAACACCACGCTCAAACACTTCATCGTGCTCAGCGAAACCCTCCATTTTGGCCAGGCCAGCGCTCGCTCCAGCACGTCCGCACTGTCGCGCCACATACGACAACTCGAGATCGAACTCAACGAGTCACTGTTCGACCGCGACAACCGCACCGTTCAGCTCACTGTCGAGGGGCTCAAGTTCCAGCGATACGCCCGCAATTCGGCGCAGCAGTGGGATCGTCCGAGAACGTGTTGGCAACTGGTTCCAGACCCTCGGCGTCATACCAAAGATCTACGCTCAACTTGCCTGAAGCGTCACCAGCGTCACCAGCGCCAGCCTGGGGCTTGGGGCTGGAGTGGGTTCTGACAGCGTGGCGCGAAGGCTCGTGCCTCAGTGCGGTTGCCTCAGTGCGGTTGCCTCAGTGCGTGGAGCGATGACGCGAGCTTCGGTCGAGCTTGGGCAAAGCCACACGACCGGTCCGCTGCAGCTCAACAATGCCATGTCGGCCGAGTAAATCCTCAAAATCGTCCAGCTTGTCGGGGTGACCCTCAAGGCTGACGGTGACAAGGTCCTCAGCAACGGCGATGATCTTGCCTTCGAAGATCTCGGCCAGGGTCGACACGTCAGCCAGTTTCGGGCCGGCCGCCTTGACAGTAGCGATGAGCAGCTCACGCTCGACGCTGCGCGACGGGTCGAGTTCCGAGATTTTGATGACATCGATCAGTTTGAACAGCTGCTTCGTGATCTGTTCGAGCGGTGCCGAGTCGAGGTCGACAACGATCGTGATCCGACTGCGGCCCTCTTCTTCAGCCGGCGCCACAGCAAGACTGAAGATGTTGTAGCCACGCCGTGCGAACAAACCAGACACACGAGCAAGGACTCCAGGTCGGTTCTGAACAAGGACGGACAGAATGTGATGATTCATGTCGGCGGAGTAGGTGTTGGCGGTGCGCGCACCAGAAACATCGCGAGTTCGAGCCATCTCAGTGGGCATCCTTCAACTTGGTGTCGATCGGCTTCGGTTCGGGTTGGAGCGTCCGAGTCGGGTCGCTCTGTGTCGGGTGCAAAATCAGCTCGCTGTTGCCCGCACCTGCCGGCACCATCGGGAACACACCCTCGGTGGCGTCGGTGCGAAACTCGACGACGACGGTGCGGTCGTTAATCGAGTTCGCCCGCTCGATCGCTGGGCCAACCTCTTCAGGTGACTCGACAAGAATGCCGACGCAGCCCATCGACTCCGCCATCATCACGAAGTTCGGGACGTTCGCGCTGTCGAGGAACACCGAGGAGTAGCGCTCGTCGTAGAACATTTCCTGCCACTGCCGGACCATGCCGAGGAAGCTGTTGTTCAGCAGCGCGACCTTGATTGGAAGCTTTTCGAGTGTTGCCGTGACCAGTTCGGTTGCCGTCATCTGAAAACAACCGTCACCGTCGACGGCCCAAACGGTGCGGTCGGGCATGGCGGCCTTTGCACCAATTGCTGCCGGGATCGAGAAGCCCATCGTGCCGAGGCCACCTGAGTTGACCCACGTGTAGGGGTCGTTGAACTTCCAGTACTGCGACGTGTACATCTGATGTTGTCCAACGCCCGACGCAACGATTGTGCCTTTCGGCGCGTACTTGTTGAGTTGCTCAATGCAGTACTGCGGCTTCAGCAGCCCGCCGGGCTCGGACGGCTCGTAGGTCATCGGGAACTGCTCTCGCCACCCCGATATCTTGCTCTTCCAGGCGCTGGTGTCGGCCTGACGCGTGCCGCCCTGAAGCAGCTCTTTGATTTCGCGGATAATTTCGAGAATCACGTAGTTGGCGTCACCGACGATGGGCACGTCTGGACGCCGGACCTTGCCCTGCTCGGCCGGATCAACGTCGACGTGGATGATCTTCGCCTCGGGTGCGAACGCGTCGACCTTGCCCGTGATGCGGTCGTCGAAACGTGCGCCGAGTGTGATCAGCAGATCGGACTGCTGCATTGCGGTGATCGCCGATGCATTGCCGTGCATGCCCGGCATGCCCAGACAGAGCGGGTGTTCGTCAGGGAATGCGCCGCGCGCCATCAGGGTGGTCACGACGTGCGCATCGATCAACTCGACGAGTTCTCGCAGCGCTTGCGCCGCACGCGCCTTCAAGATACCGCCACCGGCGTAGACGATCGGCCGCTCGGAGGCGAGGATCAGCTTGGCGGCTTCCTTGATCATCCGGGGATGGCCCTTGGTATTCGGCCGATAGCCAGGCAACGCCGCCTGGACCTCTTCGTCGGTCGGCCAGTACCACTCCATCTCGTTCGTCAGTGCATCCTTCGGGATATCGACGAGGGTGGGGCCTGGGCGACCCGTGGTGGCAATGTGGAAGGCCTGGCGGATCGCCATCGGGATCTCGTCGGCCGACATGACCAACTCGTTGTGCTTGGTGCACGACCGCGTGATGCCAACGGTGTCGCACTCCTGGAATGCATCGCTGCCAATCGCGGCGGTTGGAACCTGGCCGGTGATCGCCACCATTGGAATGGAGTCCATGAAGGCGTCCATCAGCGGCGTGACAAGGTTGGTCGCTCCCGGCCCGGACGTGACCATGGCGACGCCCGGCTTGCCGGACACATGCGCGTATCCCTCGGCAGCGTGACCAGCACCCTGTTCGTGGCGCACGAGCACGTGGCGGATCGGGCTGTCCATCAGGGGGTCGTACGCCGGAAGGATACAGCCACCTGGGTAGCCGAAGATCAGGTCGACGTTCTCGTGCTCGAGCGCTCGGATCAAGGCCTGCGCGCCAGTGATCCGTTCAGGTGTTGCTGGTGAATCAGCCATGTGACTGGTCTTTCAGTTCAAGAGGGAATGTGATTGATGTCGATTGACGGCGAAAAAGCAAACGACCTCCCGGCTGGGAGGTCGAGGAGCACGCGCAGCAAAAGCCGGGCGTGCTACCGAATAAGTACTACGAGGGCAATGTGCGGCACGCCCGTGAGTTCCATAATGCCATCATCGTACCGTGTGAATCGATCGTTTGGCAATCAGGCAGGAAAGGCGCCCTGCAAGCGTGCTGCGGTCAGGGTGTTCTCCATCAGGCAGGCAATCGTCATCGGGCCGGTGCCGCCCGGCATCGGCGTCAACCAACGCGCCACCTCGGCAACGCCCGGGTCGACGTCGCCGACAATCCCTGCCTCTGTTCGTGAGACACCGACATCGATGACAGCCGCTCCTGGCTTAATCATCTCGGGGGTGATCATGCGGGCTTGGCCAGCGGCGCCAATGACGATGTCAGCTTCGCGCACCACGGCTGCCATGTCGGCGGTTCGGGAGTGCGCCATTGTCACCGTGGCGTCGACGCCCTTGCGGTTGAGCAGCAGCGACAACGGCAGTCCAACGAGCGTCGACCGACCAATGACAACCGCACGAGCACCCGAAGTTGGCACCTCGTACTTCTCAAGTAGCCGCATGACGCCCAACGGCGTACATCCAACGAGGCCCGGGCGGCCACGGACCAGACGACCCATCGACCTCTCGGTCAGCCCGTCGACGTCTTTGTCCGCGGGGATGAGGTCGAGTACGGGCTCAGGATCCAGACCATCGGGCAGGGGCAGCTGGACGAGAATGCCATGCACCGAGTCGTCCGCTGCGAGTTTGCGCACCACGGCTTCGACTTCATCTTGCGTGGCGGTCTCGACAAGGTCGACGTGGCGCGCCTCGAAGCCAGCCTCGACGGCCTTCTTGTGCTTGCTGGCGACGTAGCGCTGCGAGGGGCCGTCGGTGCCAACGAGTACTGTGGCGAGGCAGATGGCAGGTGAACCTGCGGCATCGACCGTCACGCGCAGCCCGGCAATGATCTCGTCCCGCAGTGCATTTCCGTTCATCAAGATCACAGCCATATCGGCCCTACGTTAGTCGCTCTAACTTCGGCTCGGATAACCCTCACCACCACCCTCACCCCCACCCTCTCCCCCCGGGAGAACCCCCGCACTCCGCCCCGAAAACGACCGACCCCCCTGAGCGCCCGAAGACACCAGGGGGATCAAGTTGTGGACCGTCTCAATAACGAGTCAGCACAAGCTCAGGATTTCAACTCCAGTTGAGCGGTGATCAGATCGTTCGAAGGCAAGGCGCGAGGCGACGTCGTTGAGCTTGCTCAATGAGGAGCTCTCGCAACGCAGCATTCGGGCGATCTGGCGCCGCTCAACCCGCTTCGGAGTGGGTGACGGGAAGCTCGCCCATCCATTCGCGGAGGGTGTTCTTCAGCTTGGTCTGCTGAATGAACAGGTCAGCCTCGGCTGGCGAGTCCCCGGCAGCCTGCGGCGCCTTGAGGTAAAAGCTCAACCATTCCTGCACTCCGCTCTCACCGGCGCGGTGGGCAAGGTCCATGAAGAGTGCGAGGTCGAGCACGATTGGCGCAGCGAGGATCGAGTCACGGCAGAGGAAGTCAACCTTGATCTGCATCGGGTAACCGAGCCAGCCGAAGATGTCGATGTTGTCCCAACCCTCTTTGTTGTCGCCGCGGGGCGGGTAGTAGTTGATGCGGACGACGTGGTCGATGTTGCCGTAGAGGTCGGGGTAGACCTCGGGCTGCAGGATGCCGTCGAGCACACCGAGCTTGGAGACTTCCTTCGACTTGAAGTTTTCCGGGTCGTCGAGCACTTCGCCGTCGCGGTTGCCGAGGATGTTCGTCGAGAACCAACCGCGCACGCCAAGCATGCGGGCCTTGAAGCCCGGCGCGAGCATTGTCTTTATGAGGGTCTGGCCGGTCTTGAAGTCCTTGCCGGCGATCGGCACACCGTTCTTCTTCGACAGTTCAACAATGCAGTCGAGGTCGGTTGTCAGGTTTGGAGCACCGTTGGCGTAGGGGACGTCGCTCTGGAGTGCGGCGTAGCAATAGATCTGCGACGGTGAGATGTTCTCGTCGTTGTCGCGCAGACCCTGTTCGAACGAGGCGACCGTTGCGTGCACTGCAGACGGCTCTTGGTAGGCCTCGGTCGAGCCACACCAGACCATGACGAGACGGTCGCAGCCGTTCTCTTCCTTGAATCGGGCGATGTCGGCGATCAGCGCTTCGGCCTGACCCCACTTGTTAGTGATGTCTTTGACGCGAATACCTTCGAGGCGACTCACCCAGCGCTGGTCGAAGACGGCTGACATCGGCACGATGCCTTCCATCTCGGCTGAGATGGCATCGAGATCATTGCCCTGCAGGACGCCGGCGGTCTTGGCTGCTTCCATGGCGTTCGGGGAGATCGGGTCCCAACCGCCAAAGACGATGTCGCCGAGGTCAGCGAGGGGAACGAACTCCTTAATCAGCGGGTTCCGATTCTCGTTCTTGGTGCCGAGACGGATATGGGCCATCTGCGACACGGAGCCAATGGGTGGCGAGATGCCATCCCGTGCGGCGATCACGCCTGCGATAAAGGTGGATGCCACGGCACCCATGCCGGGCGTGAGAACACCGAGTTTTCCGGTGGCTGGGGCGACTGTTCGTGCGGTCATGAGAAGAACATAAGCGAAGCTGTTTCGTTATTAATGACAGTGAAGTAAGTGTGAAGTATTATGTGCAGGGTGAACAATCCCGCCTCCGGGCTGCCCGACATCTCGATCCGACAGTTGGAGTACCTCGTCGCCGTCGCGGAAGCCCCAACGTGGGCTGCGGCCGCCGATCGAGTCGGCGTATCAGCCTCCGCGCTTTCGCAGGGACTTGCCGAACTGGAACGTCGAGTTGGCGTCGAGTTGTTCGAGAGTGTCGGTCGACGTCGCATTTTGCGAGCGACTGTCACGCCCGTTCTTGAGCATGCGCGGCAAGTGTTAGCGCTGACCCGCGATGTGTGCACGTGGGCCGAACGCCTCCGCACAGCACAAAGCGGCCGGGTTCGCCTCGGCATGATCGATGTCGCAGCGGTCGTGCACTTCCCCGACGTTCTTCGCACATTCCGAGCCGAACGGATCGACGTTGAGTTCATGTTGTCCGTCGCGCCGTCGCGGTCGCTACTCGACGACGTGCAGCGCGGCGCACTCGATCTCGCCGTGTGCGTCGAGCCGCCCGAGCCAATCGTCGGCGTTGACACCACGTCGCTACTGAGCGAACCAATGATCGTCTACGGCCCTCCAGACTCGACGATCGGCGCGCCATCGAGCTGGGGTCCATGGGTGCTCTTCCCATCGGATTCGCACACGCGCAGGCTGGTGGTCGAGCGCCTCAGCGCGCTGGGTGCACCCGTCACGGTCGCCGCCGAATCGCATCAGCCCGACGTGCTCCGTGAGATGGTGCTCCTCGGACTCGGCTGGACCGTGCTGCCGCGCAGTCAGGGCGAGTCCGAGCGCGGCGCCATGACAGTCGGCGACCAAATTCTCGAAAGAAAACTCGTACTCGCCCGACGAGCAGGAGTCGTCACCGACCCCGCCGTCGACGAACTCGCACACCGCCTCCAAACACGACCGACGGCCGATTGATCAGGCGGCGGGCTCGACCTCGACCGAAGCAGACTCAATCGTCGAGTCACATGCCAAATCCGTCGAGCGGTAACGCCGTCGTGTGCTTCATTTCCTCCATGACAAAGATCGATCGGACGTCGTACAGATCAACGGCCGCAATCAACCGTTTATAAAAAGCGTCGTATGCCTCGATGCTCGCAACCATCACCTTGAGCATGTAGTCAATGTCACCGCTGGTTCGGTACGCCTCGATGATTTCCGGAAACGAATCGCACGCCGCTTGGAACCGCTCGATCCAATCCGGCCCGTGGTCGTTGGTGCGAATGTTGACGAGTGCGGTCACCCCAAGATTGACAGAGGCCGGGTCCACGAGTGCGACTCGAGCCACGATCACGCCAGCATCTTCAAGCGCTTTCACGCGCCGCCAACACGGCGTAGCTGTCAGACCGACAGCGTCGCCCAACTCCCGGGCGCTCAGCGTCCCGTCTCGTTGCAACAAACGCACGATTTCCCGATCAAGTTGGTCCACAATCGATGATTATTGCATATTTTTATTAACCAAGAGAACAATCTTGCTCTAATTGAGCAGAACGACGCGAAATACGCAATACGCAGACCGCTTGGAATCTCTACGGTTGAGGCATGGGAATGACGCGACACTTCACGGACCACCCGGCCTCGGTCGGCGAGTCCTACACAGAGCATTTCCGTGTCGCTGCGCACTTCGCGCGCTGTCTCACCAAGGCCGCTGGTGCAGCCGCAGTGCATGCAGTAGTTCCTTCGATGTGCAAAACAACGGCCAGCGAGTGCATCCGCGAGCTCTACGCCGAAATGAATTCCAGCGCTCGAGGCCACGCCTCAGCCGACGCTGCTTCCGCTGACGCGGCCTAGCCACAACGAGCCGCCGTTGCGCCGTTGCGCCGTTGCGCCGTTGCGCCGTTGCGCCGTTG
>Ga0209502_10000490_pt1 | contig 42673 bp, 61 predicted proteins | sample ArcticOcean_MG_C_10_FD_187442 | JGI IMG/M metagenome (GOLD analysis project Ga0209502, IMG submission 187442) | Marine microbial communities from western Arctic Ocean - ArcticOcean_MG_CB11_90 (SPAdes) (version 2) | ecosystem: Environmental > Aquatic > Marine > Oceanic | place: Arctic Ocean... | reverse complement strand
TGCTAATAAGAATAATATTTTTTTCATAATTTGTTTGATTTTTAAATTTAATAATTTCTTTTTTAATTTCTTTCTTTCTTTACCTTTTGGCAAAGTATCAATCTTTTGTTGTAGCTTTTGTATTATCTTTTTGCTCATAACTTACGTATTTGTATATTATGTAATTCACGGTAGTCTGGATCATGTGGATCAATTTCTATTTGTGATCTTTCATCAACCCATTTACCATTTATATATTTATACATTCTATTGTTTATATATTTTATTTCACTCATGAAACTCAAGTATAATTGTTTCCAAATCAATATGCACAATATCTTGCACGTCAACTGATACTGCATTTCCAAGTCTATCTGTAAGAATTGACCAAATGTGATATATTTCTATAGAATGACCTGAACCTTGTGTTCCGGGTTCTCCATTACTATCATAAGGTTGATTTAATTCTGCCGGATAATATTTATATTCTATTTCTAATAGATTATTTTCATGTTCATATTCAAATATATTCATTATATAAATCTTAATGCATCACCAACATAAGTAAATTCTTGAGCACATTCAGTGCATTTAGCATTACTCATATTACGCAATAGTGAAACTTGGTTACAATTAGGACAAGGTGTATCACCTTCTATTATATATTCTTCTACAGTTTGTCTAGCTAAATCTTCAATCATTAAATCATGAGATCCGTTATATGCTTCATTTTGTTGTTCTATAAACAACTCTTTCATTTTTCCCATAACTATAAAGATTTAAAATTTTCTCTTTTATGCTTCAACATCTGCCTAACAGTTAATTTGTTAAGATTTGTTTTTAAAACATATTTTCCGGCTTTGACGCCAAGTTTAAATGCTAAATAAATTGAACATATTACTGCTACCATTGCTGTAATTCCTATTAGTGTTTCCATAATTTTAATTTATTAAAGGTTTGTGATATTTAATTTTAGTTTGATCAAAGTCTTTGAGTGCATTGTTCACCCAAACTTCATCTTGAGTACCGTTATAACATAGTATATGACAAACGGCAGTTTGTGTTGGATTTAATCTTAAAAGCCTTCCTATCCTCTGTGATGACTTTCTTTCATTACCATAAGCATGCATTATTATACCTTGTTCTAAATTTGGTATAGTAACACCTTCTGATAATTGCAATACACATGATAATCTATCTATTCTACCGTCAGAAAACAATTCTAAATTTTCTTCTGATTTATTATTACCTGAATGGTAACTGTGTTTGCATAATTTATCAGCTTGCTTTTGAGTATTTGCAAATATTATACACTTAGTGTTTAGTTTATTTGCTAATGACTTAACATATAATTCTTTAGTATTATATTGCATTAAAGCTCTCATTCTCATAATGGCTGCAAATTGTTTTTGCTTACCTGGATTAGCTTGAGCAACTCTATTACTTACATAATGGTAATCTTTAAATTCACTAGTAAACCACTGACCTCCATCTTTTTTACTTTTTTTTAAAGAAGAAGTTTTAGATAATTCTAGTTGGTGAACTATAATTTTATAATTATTTAATATATTAGAGTCAGTAGCTTGATCAACGGTGAATTTATATTTAATAGGACAATACTTTGAAACCATAATGCCTTTTTCAGAATCAGAATGCTTAGGTGGTGTACCAGTTAAACCTAATATCTTACCTTTAAATTGAGATAAAAATATTTCATGATTATATAACAAAGAATGACATTCATCTAAATAAACTATATCATAGTCATTTGGGTTATGTTTCTTTAAAGATATGTACGTAGTAAACGTTATATGTTTAGATAAATTTCCTAAGTTTAACTTATCTAATTCTGTAAACCAAGATCCAGCTATTGCATGTGTTGGTACAACAACTAAAACTTCTATTAATGGGTTATAGCAATATTGTAAATGTTGTATTGCTATTCTAGTTTTACCTACACCCATAGATATAGCCAAACCACATCTTTTATTAGCTTTTGCAGTTTCTAAAGCTTCTAATTGTACATTGGTCCTATTTATTTTTTTTTCTTGCATAATTAAATTCTTTTTTCTGAGTAGCCAAGTTCTATTGCTTCATTAGGATGTTCTTCAATATAATTATGACATGGTCTACATACTGATAACCAGGTGTTTACAACTAAATGATATTTTCCACGGCCTTTTTTATGATGAACATCAGTAGAAGCTCCATTACAGCAATGCAATGCGGCTTCACATGTTGGTTTTTCTTCCATAAATTTACGCCTTAACTTTGAATATGCTAAATCTAATACTTGCATTTTTTTAGATTTAGGATTAATTCTTTTTCTAGCTAATGGTTTTATAGTTTTTTTCCCTTTATACCAGCAACTTTTGCAATACTTGCTGCCTTTATCATTTTTCCAAATGAACTGCTCAGTATTGCAATTGTTACATAGTTTTCTTTTTTGTTCAATCATGCTAATTAAGCTTGTTGATTATTATCAGGTTTTAAAGTTAAATAATTCTTTGGTAATAGACCTTTAGACATAAAATATAAGATAACATCTTCATATTCTATGTTTAACTGTTTAAAAGATAAAGTATTATGATAATCTTCTAATATTTCATCACAAGGAATTGATACAATATACTCTACTGATGAACCAGTAAAAGTTTTTTTAAAAAGTCTATTAACTCTTTTGCTACATATTGTTTGTTTCCAAGCATTGATTTCTTTTTGAGATCTTTTCCAAACCTTAGTTATTCTTCTTTTCTTATCCCAATGTAATTTTGTAATTTCTTCTTTGGTATATACATTAAGTCCATGCAACACTCTTTTAAATAAAAAATGTTGATATGGGTTTAATCTTTTATATTCAAATGAATTAATTAAAGATTCAGGATGTGTCTGATATTCTTCTAGTATACCATAGTATTGGTAACGTTGAAGTTGATAAGATAATAAAGATTTACTTTGTTCTTCTTGAAGTTTTGTTATTTGTTCTGGAGATAGCATATGGCATGTGGTTTTTGTGTTTTAAAAATGAATTATTATAAAATGAGAGAGGCTATTGTATTAACCCAACAATATTTAATTTCCTATTAGGAAAACCTCACGCATTTCTTAGAAAGCTATTTACAGTTCAAAAGTTTCTTCTACAAGAACTTCGTCTTCTGTTTCTTCTGTTTCTTCTTCTTCAACTTCTTCTACCTCATCTGCAACTTCTTCAGTTGTATCTGTTGTATCTTCATCTTTTGGGTCTTCAAATCCAAATGCTTCTGCTGCTGAAGTATTATTATCAGCTACAGTTGCTTTTTCTAAAATATTTGCATCTTTAATAGCTTGACCATTATTATGAGCAATTAATACATCTTCTGCAGTTGTATCTGCAACAAAAAATGTTTTCCTATAAATAGGTTGTCCATCAACACAGCATATAATACCAGTTTCACCTGCTTTTTTATAATCTCTGTCTGGATCAGTTTTGCTAAATGGTTCTAATTGTTCTTTAATAACAATTTTACCAGGTAATGAATTCATAGATTCTAAACCTAATTCTTGTAAGTCTTCTAGCTTACCATGTAATAAGGTACTAATGTTAGATTTTTTAACCCAACCACCGTTACCCAAAAGTAACTCTAGTTTGTTGTAGTCTAACGTGACCAAATTCTGAATTTGTACTTGATTGGCGGACAACATTTCCCATGTCATCTGCAAGGATGTTTACTTTACTTTGCATAATAAATTGTTTTTGTAATTAATAAATGATTGGACTGTCTATAGATTAGACATCATCCGAGTGGAAATACGGGTCTTCTAATTTTTCAAAAGAATCAATATCATATAGATCTGGTTCATGCTCCATAATTGCTTCTGCAATTTCTGGATCAATTTTACCATCTGCTATGTGATTTGAAAACTTATTGTAAAAAGGATCACCCACTTCTTTGGTATATGCTGTACTTAAACCGTTCAGCTCTTTAATTTCAACTTCTGACAATGATAGATACTGTTCAAGAGAACATTCTACTACTCTACCATTGGGTAATTGTATAATCATTTTATTATTTATGCTAGTAACTCTAACAAAAATAACTATTTTTATATATGTAAATGATTAATATGAAACAGATTTATCTAATTTTAAAATATAATAGACATATATATAGCTAACAAGTCTATTTTATTTTTAAATTTCTACCTGTTCTTACTACAATTTTCTTATTTTTTAACTCTTTTATCAATCTTTTGATAGTTCTTTCACTAACATTTAAGTCATTGGACAGTGTTGATATAGAGGGAAAACAAGTTCTTTGTTTATTTGCATAACATGCTAATGCAGCATATAATGCTTTTGATTGTAATGTAATATCAGGATCTAAGATAACATCACATGATACTATTCCAAACCTATATGTCTTTTTTATAGTTGACATGGTCTTTCATAAGCATCAATAGTGCTACATTAGGATCCGTTTCTTTTTCTAATGCATCATTATCTAAAGAATGTATTATATTCATTTGTTTACCAAATGATTGTATTTTAGCTCCAGGTACTTTTTCTACAGATTTTTTTAAAGCAAGCCAGTTCTTGTAATCTTCTTGGATTACTTTCATTTCAATTTTAGGCATAATATTATATGTTTAAAGTATTATCTATTTCTTGTTTTACTTCTTTACTAAAGAAATCTAAATATTCTTTGCTGTTAAAATCAGGTAAATCTTTTGGATCTATTTTAATTAGACTAACAGTCTTCAAAGAATCTTCATACATTGTAACTTTATCATTTTTCCATATGTACATTTCTACATTCATTGTTGGATAATAAGGATTAAACGATTCATTATTCCATGAACCATCCGCTTTTATAACACCATATACATAGCCATCATCAGACATTAACCTTTTATCTTTCATAATATCTTTATCATATATTGATGAATAAGTATTAGGTTTAAACTTTATTGTATCACCAATACAAAACGGTATTTTTTCTTTTCTTGCCAATACTAATGTAACTAATACACTTACATTGTCCTCTGATAGAGATGTAAGCATGTCTCCTATGTGTTCTATATTATCATGATTACCAACATACTTTGGATTAATAACACTTGTTAAAAGGTCTCTAATTGATTCTTCTTGTATTGTATAAGCTTTATTCATGTTTAAATGTTTTTATCCAAGATATTAGTAAATGCTTTGATGTTTTTTTATCTAATTGAAATTCTTCTTCTATGTATGAAGATGCTCCCATCATATTTATTACTCCACTATCCCTTAGTCTTTCTAAATAACTAAAGACATTTGTTTTTAAATTGTTTGCTATTTCCATTTGTTATTTTTTTAAAACAAAACAGAATGGCTAACATTGCTAGTGTCACCCACTACATTATTGTAGGCTAGGGTCTAACCTGGTTATTTAACCATTCTTATTTTGCTTTGGTTACCACTTACTTAACCATTTCCTTAGCCTTAATACCTAGTGTTATTATAGATAATAATATTACTGGTGTTGTTAGGGTGTCACTGATGGCCCTTTTTTTTCTAAATTAAGGTTTCTTATAAATCTCTATTGTTACAAAAGGTAATAGAATAACAAGACATTTTTCTACATAGCCTATTGCGAAACCACAAATTGGTGCTACTTGTATTTTAAATGCTAATCTACGCATGTTACGTAGTTCTAATTCATTATTATAAAACGATGCTGCAATAAATGTAGATAGTATTGTTAGCATAATCATCATAGCATTTACATACCATGGTGTTTCAAGCCATAATATCATATATGCAGTGGCTGATATAATACCTATTGGTAGTAATATAATATACACTAGATTAAAAATATTCTTTAATAAATTTTTCATTGGTCTAATTTTAAGTGAGTGGTTTAATTATAACTAGCAACATACGATAAGTACGTATCTACTTTATCTCTATGTTGTATGTCTATGATGTCATGCTCATAAGCTAGATACTTAAGATCTTCATCACGTAATAGTTTATCATCTCTATCTTCATTAGACGGTATTTTTACATCTTTTTCTTTGATACGATAAATTTTATGACCTGTACTAAATGTTAGCTTGTCATCTTCATTGTCCAATATAACTCCTATCATGGATTTATACTGTACAATGGATTCTGGTTTAAGGATAATTAGTTTTTGCATTTTGTTTTTTGTTATTCATATTGGTTAATTAGATCATCTGCTTTAGATTGATCCGATTCATTTTCCATGTCTTTAAGCATTTCACCTGTTGGATCCCAAGGATATGTTTCAGATAAAACATTTAATAAATATTGAGTTATTTGTTGTTCAATATATTCAAGTTTCTTTGCATCCTTACTATACATAACTATAGCACAAACTACAAATCCACATTCAAGTTGATCATTAACTATTTCTTTACTTACATGTGAATCAATTCCTTGGTACTCATGTAATGAATAAAGCAAATCATCCCATTCTGTATCATACTCTGTATGGTCATGTGTTATGGTACTATAATCCAGCATTTCTTTTGCAGTGTATAGTGTGATGGTAATTGTTTTATGATATTTAGCTGTGCGAGTTATTCTAAGTTTCATAAGTATGTTATATAGTTAAGAGTTGTTTATTGTTTTATCAATAGCAATAGTAACTGTTCCATAATACTTATTACTCTTCCTTGTTTTTCTTGCACCACATTGTGCTCTGCATGATGATACTAATATTACCAATGCAATTAAGTATAATAATTTTTTCATGATTTTATAGTACAATGCTCTACAGCTTTAAGTTATTTATCAATAGCATGTGCTATCAATGTTATTATTAGTACTGCAAAAAATAGTACTGGTATTACGATGTATAGTAAGTCCATAGTTTTTAAGTTAGTTTTTAATATTCCGGATGATCTTATACAATTCCTATAGAGAGAGAGACAACAAAGTATTATGTTATTGTTGCTAGTATATCACTTAAGTTAGCTATATATAAATATAAAGCTGATCATAATTATATTGATTGTAATAACCAATGATATGTGGTGTATGAGATGTCCTATTCATAATGCATGACACAAATGAATATAAATTGTTTTTTTATAACAACAATAGGGATAATAAGTAACTATCCCTATTGTTTTGCAGATTACTCTGCTTCAACCCACATTAGTGTGGTTGGTTCTTTAGTATTCATGTCCATTACGGCATTAGTACTTAATCTGAAGCCTGGCATTGCATCTCCAACATTAAGTGTCTTCTGTAATTCCTTAATTGTTGCATGATCTGCATTCATTGTTTGACCTGTTTTAGGATCATTCAAGCTTAGCACTCCAAATGTTACATTGGTTTGGCTTCTGGTTGCTACTGGAATACCTGCTATTGTAGCTTGTTTCTTTTCTATGGGTGTATCAGTACATATAAGTGTTGCTGTATTGGTTCCCTTATTAATATTTACTTTTCTAAAATATACCATTTGTTTATTGGTTTTATTTATTAATGCAATAGTGCAAATATTAGCTGGGGAGCAGAGAGAGCGACCGAAGGGAGCAGCTGAAAGAGCAGAGAGATAAGAACTAGAACTATTTTCTTTGGATGTTTCCACTTCCCTGTTTCCAAAGTGCTTTAACAAATAGGGATTATCAAGTAACAATACAAAGGGTGTGCTATCAACTACACCCTTTGTGTTACTATTTATTATTGACCATTATCTGGCCATGGAAATTCACCTACATTCATACTATTTATCATATCTTCTCCATATGTTTCACCATTAGCAAGGTCATCAAAATACACTACGTCTTTGCTAGCATTTCTAGCTTTTTCAAGATAGTATTCATCTCCACTCTTCATGTACTGGCTATACCAATATGCACAATAGTGATTGAGTCTCCTAGTATCTTCACTAAGGTCAGTAGTATTGACACTCTTATCTAATAAAAGTGTCAATAATTTAATTTCATAGTTCATAATCTTTTAGTTAAAGGTTAATATCAATAATTAATTAAGGAGGAGAGCTGTTACACCCTCCTCCATTAGACTATTATACAGCCTCAATCCATCTCAGAGTTGTTGGCTCATTGGTCTTCATGTCCATCACAAAGTTATCAGTCATTTGGAAATCCGGCATCTCATCACCCACATTCACATTCTTTTGAATATGCTTGATGATTTCGCTATCAGCGTCACAGGTCTTGCCCGTTGTTGGATTCATTAGACTTAATACCCCAAAGGTGATATTACTATTGTCACGTGTTGCCACTTCAACTCCAGCAATCATTGCCTTCTTGTTACCTAGTGGTGCAGAGGATGCAATCACGGTTGCCGTGTTGGTTCCTTTGTTGATGTTCACTTTTCTAAAAAATACACTCATAATACAATATAAATTAAGTTAAGAGGATTACTTACGGGGGGTTACCCTGCCTCAAAAATTAGCTGGGGAGAAATTCAATAGGACCTCTCACCTATGCAATACACACTATTTTTTTGGTAGGAAAAATTTTTTTTTCATTTACCATTGTTTAAACGTATGTTACTTTTTTCTTTTAAATAATTAATAAATTTTGTATATTGAAGTATACGGTTAATTTAGTTAGATTAATAAAAATAAAATTGTATGTCTGAAGAAAACAAAAGTAATGAAGAGTATGATCCTTTGGAAGAAATAAAAAAATTAAGATTACAAGAGCAATTAGTTGCAAATGCTTTTAATAATTCATATAGGATTTTAAACAATGAAATTACGTTTGATGAAATGTTAGATGACAGTTTTACAAAAGACTTAGATGCTGTGTTAGCTTTTGATCCTGAATTAGGCCCGGCATTAATTGAATTAGAGGGCATGATTGAATTTTATATTTTAGAAGAAGATTATGAGAAGTGTATTAATCTTCGTAATATAATGCATAACAAATATCCAGAAAGTATTAATTTAGATATAGAAGATTAGTTATGGCAAGTAAAGTAAGTTGGAAGTGGAAAGGGAAAACATATAGCGGAACATTGATCCCTAGTAAAGAAACTAAAACTCATAGATACGCAAAAACAACAAACGGAAAAATAAAATCTTTACCAAAAAAGAAAAAATAAAATGGAACAAGTATTTGAATTAATTGAGGGATATGGTTTATCTGTTGTTTTATTAATGGGTGCTTTATATGTTTTATATCAATTTGCGTTTTTTAGTATAAAAGAGGTAAAGGTTGGCTTTGAAAAGAGGCACGAAGATTTAAGAAAGCAAATGAATGAAGTAAAAGAAAAGCTAAATATTATTCTTGAATTTATTAAGAAAAATTAAATATGAAAATATATAAAGCAAAAGCTAAGAAATAATATAAAAATAAATAAAAATGGGAACAATATTACAAGACATGATGGGAATGCTTTCACGAAAGAAAGTAGTAACTCCAAAAACAGATGATTATATTACATTAGCAAGATACGCATCTGCTCAAGAAAGAATGAAGCCTCATCCAAAAGTTGAAACAGAACTTGTTACAATGGGTTCTATTAAAACTTTTACTAATGCAGGATTAGCAACTAAACCGGTAAGTGTAGAAAACACTTCGGTTAGTGGGACTTATGCAATAGATCTATCTAAAGATAATCATGAGCTAACATTAACTGGTGCTACAACATTAAGTGTAACTAGCGCACCAACACTTGGCAAAACAGTTGTTGTTACACTTTATATAAAATCAACAACTACTGAAACGCTTACCATTCCTGCAGGTTGGACACAATATGGTGGTACATATGCTGCTGACGGCTCACGAAATCAATTGGCTTTAAGTGTAAGTAATAATTCAGCAAGCGGATTAGTTTTTGATTTATCAATTTCAAACCCTAACTAATGAGAAGAGTACTATGTAAATCACTAGGTGCAGAAGAACGTTTTGTTATTCGTGTAAAAACTGACAATCCAGGTTCTACTAGCAACGATGAATTTAGATTACCTTGGGTATCAGCTGAAGCTATAGATATAGATTGGGGAGATGGCAATGTAGATACTGGAGTTACAGGACAACAAGATCACACTTATGCAAGTTCAGGAATTTATGATATAAAAGTTACTGCTGTGACTGGACAGATTAGGTTTGCTTCATCTGGTGATTCAGAAAAACTTATAGAAATAAAAAATTGGGGGACTTGCATTTGGCAAAGCTTTTTTGTTGCTTTTAATGGGTGTTCCAACATGACTATGTCAGCAACAGATGCACCTAACTTATCAATCTTAACCAGTGTTTTAGGCGCTTTTGCTAACTGTTCTTTGTTTAACTCAAACATCAACCATTGGGATGTAAGTAATGTTGAGAATTTTGCAAATATGTTTACCAGATCTACTATTTACAATAAGCCTTTAAATCTATGGGACATGAGTAGTGCTATAGATATAAGCAGTATGTTTGAAGAGACAAATGATTTCAATCAAAACATAGGTTCTTGGGATTTGAGTAATGTGACTTCTATAGATAGCATTTTTAAAAAAGCACTTGCTTTTAACAATGGAGGCAGTGCTAACATAAATAATTGGAATTTCCCGCTGGTTACAAGTATGTATGAAATGTTTGGGAACTCGGAAAGCTTTAACCAACCTATTGGGAATTGGGATGTAAGCAATGTGACTATTATGGAGGCTGTATTTCGTCAAGCATACGTTGGCCCATTAACACAAGAGTCACTTAATACGTGGGATGTTGGTAGTGCTACAACTATGAGGCAAATGTTTTTAAGGGGACTGAATTTCTTAGCTCTTAATCCTAATATTACAGATTGGAACACAAAAAATGTAGTTGACTTTAATGGATTTTTACAGCAAAGCACAGGTTTCAATAGAGACCTTAGTAATTGGAATATAAGCAGCGCGCTGCTATTTGGTTTAACTTTTGGAACAAACAATGGAATAGATAATGCAGTTATAGGTGATATTTCTAATTGGGTTATAACTCAAGGTCCTAATTTTCAGAATTTTTTTGGAGGCAATCAAGGAGGGGGTTTTACAACCACAATATATGACAATATCTTAGTAGCTTGGGAAGCTCAATTACAAGCTGCTTATCCTGGAGGAACTGGAGCGCCAGGTGGAAATATAGGGTTTCAACCATCTACTTACACTTTAGGAACAGCTGCTGAAACAGCAAGAACATCTATAATTAATACTTTTGGATGGGTTGTTCTTGATGGTGGAGGAGTATAAATAACAATAAAGAATTAATGGCGACACCAAGAAAGGGAAAAGCAAAAGTAAAGATTACCTCATCAGGTAAAAAAGTAAGTTATGGACAAGCAGGTAAAGCCAAAGGTGGTGGACCAAGGGTAAAACCTGGTACGTCTAAAGGTGATAGTTACTGTGCAAGAAGTTTAGGTATTAAGAAAAGAGTATCTAAGAAAAAAAGAAATGATCCTAACACTCCAAATAATTTATCTCGTAAGCGTTGGAAATGTTCTGGAGCTAAATCAAAAAGATAATGGCAACAAAAAAGAAAAGCACTGTAAATAGTTCTGGTAACTATACTAAACCTACAATGCGTAAAAGATTATTTAATTCAATCAAAGCTGGAAGTAAAGGTGGAAATGCAGGACAATGGTCTGCACGTAAAGCCCAAATGTTAGCTAAACGCTACAAAGCAAACGGAGGCGGATATAAAACAAAGAAATAATGAAAGGGGTAAAACACTATTTAAAAAATGGAACTGAATGGAAAGGCGCTAGTCATAAAATGTCTAATGGTAAATTACATACTGGTAAGACACATACAAAAACTAGTAAACCATTAGTACATATGAAAGATTTATCTAAAACAGCTAAAGCAAAAGCTAAGAAATAATGGCAAAAACTAAGCAGCAAAAAAGTCTAACAAGATGGACTAAACAAAAGTGGACTACTGCTTCAGGTAAAAAAAGCTCTAAAACTGGTGAGGTTTATGCGCCAAAAAAAACTATTGATAAATTAAAAAGTACAAAAAAAGGTAAAGCTAAGTTAGCTGCAGCAAATAAAAAAAAACGTGCTGCTACTAAAAAAGGCAAACAACATGCTAGTCATGGGTTGCATAAAGGTAAAAAAAGATAAAAAATGGGAAATATATTATTAGATATGATGGGGCTACTTTCTAGAAAAAGAGTAGTAAAAAATACAGAAGATACTGATTATGTAGTATTAGGTAGAACACCTAATCCAACTGATGGTATGTTTACATCACCAAAAATGACTAATGAACTTATTACCATTGGAAATCTTAGAACAATGGTTGGGGATTCTATTTGGATGCCGGTTACTGGGGGTATAAACTATCCAGGTGGCAACGTAGGTATAGGAGCAACTACTCCTGGTGCAAAGCTAGATGTTGATGGAGATGCTTTAATTAATGGTTTAACCGTGGGGCAAGGTGCTGGAACCTCTATTTATGGTAATACTGTTTTTGGAAAATCAGCTCTTGACAGTATTACAACGGGATTGAGAAATGTTGCAATAGCTAATGAAGCACAACTTAACAACACAACCGGTAACCATAATGTTGCTATAGGATTCCAATCACTTAAAAATAATATAGCAGGAAATAATAATACAGCTATTGGATATGGGTCTTTAATGGCGGTTAATAGTAAAGATAAGAATACGGCAGTAGGTTACTTATCTCTCGGTTTAGTAGGAGGTATTAATTCTGGTTCAACAAACGATACTGGAAAAAACAATACAGCTATTGGGTACGGAGCAGGATATGTAAGAGTTGGAGGTACAAACGGAAACTCTAGTGATTCAGTATTTATAGGCTCATTAACGCAATCAAATGGGCTTGCCTCAGTAAATGAAATTGTTATAGGTACAGACGCTATAAGTGCTGGTTCAAATACAGTGGTTCTAGGAAACGACCTTATAACAAGCACTAGATTAAAGGGAAATGTTATAGTAGCAAATGGTAACGTGGGTATAGGAACAACAAATCCTTCTGCTAAGTTAGAAGTATATGGAACTACCCCTCCTCAAGTTAAAATTGGATATGACGCAAACAATTACGCACAAATAAATGTAGATAGCAGTGGAAACGTTGTTGTTTCTTCTACAGGAAATGGGTTTGTTCCACCAAGTCTTGAATTAAGCACGGGATCTGGTTTTATAAAGATTAACGGATCTGCTGACGGTAATGTTGGTATAGGGACATCTGGTCCAAGTGAAAAACTTACTATTAGAAATGGAATTAATAATACTAATGTAAAAATACTATCTTATAGTAGCGCAGCAGGAACAGAGGCTGCTTTAAAGTTTAGCACTATTGATTCTGAAAGCAATTCTGAAAAAGCGGCTATTATAGCTAGAAATGCATCTGGTGATAGTTTTGGGAGAAGTGACATGCACTTTGCTTTAAACTCTGCAGCTGACTCTGGAAACGTTCAGATTTCAGATACAAAAATGACTATAACAAGGGGTGGCAACATTTTATTTAACAACTATACTGCAACCGCAACACAAACAGGAGCAAATGCTTTAGATCCAATTCAATTACAAAAAGGATTCCCTGCAGACACATTAGCAACTTTATCTGTTGATCCAACTGGTCAAGTTGTAAGAGGATCACAAGAAGCAACTTGGTCATTTACCTTGGCTCAACTTAACGCATTAACTAATACAAAAGTAACTTTACTATCTGCTCCTGGCAGCGGTAAAGCTATTGTTGTTGAAGAAAGTAACTGGTTTATGGAATCTGATCCAACGGGATCAGGTAATTTTTTATCTGATCTTGTATGTGAGATAGATGGGATATCAACAAACGCAGTAGCAACACAATTGGTAACTGCTAGGATGACTGAAATAGCAGCATCTACTTTTAATGGACTTGGAATTTATAGTCGTGATGTTCCAGAGTTAAATAGAGTTTACAGATTTAATTCAGCTATGACTATCAAAGCGCCTGCTGGAATAAACAGTTTTCCATCAAGATGTCTAAATATAAAATTAAAAATTAAATATAGAGTATTTGATAAAAATACTTTTTAAAGTAGAAGTAATCATAAACAATTAAACAAATAGCAATAATTTAATAAATAAATAAATATGATTAACTATACTTGGAATTGCAAAACAGTAGATGTACACCCCCAAGAAGAAGGTGAAACAGACGTAGTATATAACGTACATTGGATAGTAACAGGAATTTCGGATCAATTAGATCCTGAAGGAAATCCTTATTCAACCACAAATATAGGAACACAAACTGTTCCATTAGATCCAGAAACCCCATTTATACCCTTTGAAGATTTAACAAATGAAATAGTTGTTGAGTGGACTCAAGATGCTATGGGTGAAGAACAAGTTGCTAAGATTGAGGCATTAATAGCTGAACGTGTTGAATTGGAAATTAATCCTGTATCAATTACCCTTATAGTTGGTGAGCCTGTTCCTCCTATAAATTAACAATAGGTAAAATGTATTTTAAAAAAATAAAAGATACTTTATTATATTTTGATTTTCAACCTTTGTTATTTTTTTGGGTTGCAAGTGATATTTTAAATAATCAAATTCTTTGGACTACATTAAAATATTGGACTGAAGCTGGTCAACCTAATACATATTGGTTATATTCTGCATATTTAACCATTAGTGTTTCAATGATGATTTCATTACACAAAACAAAATGGCTTGTTAAATTTGTAACAGCATATTTAATATTATATTTATTTTCAACTATAAGATATTTAGTAAACACATTTGAAAGTGAAAAAGCTTTTGTATTAATAGACTTTAAAAATATATTGATTACATGCTGGTATGCTTTTATGTGGGCATGGATTCTATTTAAGTTAAAGAAAGAAATACTAGAAAGATCACTAAAATAATGAGCGAAAATCTAACTACAATAATAATTACAGCAATATCTGTCATCTTTGGTGCAGGTGGTTGGAAGTTCTATGAGTTTCTTATCCGTAATAAAAGAGAGAAACAAAAAGAAAATCAAAGTGAACAAACTATTTATAGAGATGATTTAATAAGTAGAGTAGAAAAATTAGAAAAAGATAAAGACAATTGTACTAACGCTTTAATGGATGTTAAATCTGAAGCTTCAGCCTTAAAAGTAAAAGTTGAATTCCTAGAAAGAGAACTAGATAGAATAAAATCTAGATAAAAATACTATAAACTTTATTTAGTTAAACATTTTATATATATATTTGTTTAATGTTTAACTAAATAATTATAAAATGTCAAAAACCAATTTAAAAAATCAAGAGACAAAACTTAGCAAAAAAGAACTTAATGCTAGGCGTGAAGAAATTACATCTTTTTACAATGACAACATAGAACATTTAAAGATACAAGCAAAATATGAAAAACTTTTAGCTAGTATAGAAAAATCTAGAGCAGAACGAATGCAAGCTCAAATGTTTATGGCTCAACAATATGCTGATGAAAAAGAAGGTGGTGTTGCATCAGATTCAGAAGAAGCACAAGCATTTAAAGCAGCAATGGAAGCAGCAGCAAAAAATATTGATTAACTTAAATTTAATATTATGCTACTTAAAAAAGGAGACGTAAGTCTTAATGTATCTCACCTACAAGATAAATTAGATTTAAAAAAAGATAGTCATTTTGGACCAATAACAGAAAAAGCTGTTATAAGGTATCAACTTTCTAATGGTTTAGTTGTTACCGGAATGGTAGACAGTGATATGTGGGTATTGCTTTTTAATAAACCATTTGTACCAGAAGAATCTATTGATGAAGATACTGATATATCAAATGGGTACTATACAACTAATTTTAATCAGCTTATTCACAAACATTATTTATCAAAAGGTGAATATTTAAAAGGTCCTGTAGAAAATGAATATATATTCTTACATCACACTGCAGGAAACAATAATCCATACAGAACTATAGATCAATGGGGTAGAGATAACAGAGGTAGGATTGCCACTGAATTTGTATTAGGGGGTATTAACCATAGAAATGGAGATAATGAGTTTGATGGTGTTATGGTACAAGCATTTCCAACTGGATCACAAGGATGGCACTTAGGTAAAACATTATCCGGTTGGATGAATAGGCATTCTGTTGGTTTAGAAATATGCTCAATGGGCTATTTAAATAATGATCATAAAACATATGTAAATACTAAAGTTTTATCAGATCAAGTAATAGAGCTTGATGAACCATTTCAAGGTTATTTACATTACCATAAATATTCTGATGCACAAATAAAAGCAATAGAACAATGGATTCGTTATGTAGGTGAAAGAGATTGTATTGATATTAGAATAGGATTAAAACAATTTATTCAAAAATATGGTCCAACAAAAGGATTTGGATTTCAAATGGATGCATCTTTAGGAAAAATAAAAGGATTATTAACTCATACTAATGTTAGAAAGGATAAATCTGATTGTTATCCGGATCCTAACCTTGTAGATATGATCTTAAGTTTATAATTATGGCAATCGTAAATAAAGTAGATTTAAAACATAAAGTAGGTTTACATACCTCAATAAAATATCAAATAGTTACATATTGTTTTTTTAACGGAATAACAATTAGTAAATCTGATTTAGAATTTTTAGCAGTATTAGCAAGAAACCCTAATATAGAAATTTCAAAATTTTGCAATATTTTAACTGATCTAACAATATTTAAAAGTTCACAATCAGCTAGAAATGCAATCTCTAAAGCAGAAAAAAAATTACTAATAGATAAAAAAGGTAATAATAAAAAAACAATAAAATTAAATAAATACATAAATGTTCAATCAAAAGGACTAGTATTATTAGATTATAAAATTTTAGGAAGTGAATCCAAAGAAACACAAAGAGTTTAAAAAGGGAATTGCAGAAGAAGTTGGAGTTCATCAGCAAGTAGTTGATGATTTTATATCCTTTTATTATTCTAAAATTAGAAAAAAACTTTCTACTCTAGATTATCCCAGAATTAATGTAGAAGGCATTGGCACATTTTATTTAAGAAAAGGTAGATTAGAAACTGCTATTAAAAAAAATAAAAGTATGTTGGGTAATATTGCAAAAAGAACATATAATGGATATGCTAAAAGTGAAAGTATAACTGAAAACATAAAGCAAATGACTAAAGCTTTAAAACAATTAGAAGAAGACAAAGAAAATAAAAAAAATTTTAAAGCAAAAAAATGAGTAAGTCTTGGAAAAAATATACTAATGTTTTTAAAAATATAAATCAAATTGCAGAAGGCATTAAAAATAATATATTTAAAAAAGAACACATTGAAGCTGTTGCAAAAGAAAGATTTCAAACATGTATTAAATGTTCTATGTTTGATGCAAAAGGAACAGATTGCTTAGCTCCTGGTACTCAACCTTGTTGTTCAGATTGTGGATGTAGTTTGGCTTTTAAAGTAAGATCATTATCTAGTGAATGCCCAAAAGGTTATTGGAAATCACTTATGTCTGAAGAAACAGAAGAAATAATAATTAAACAAATAGACAATGAGCAAGTTAACTAAAGAACAAATAGTAGGAGAATTAATAGCTGAAGATCAAATAACCATAGAAGAAGCAGTTACTTTATTAACTGAAAAAACTAGTACTGTAATAAATAATTTTACAACTCCTGGAAGATTTGATTATACAACAACAACAACATAAAAATAAAACCATGGGACTAAGATTTGTAGAAGAAGGTCATGTGTATGAAAGCACAGATGAAGAGAAAATAAACTGGACAAGTGTAACATCCTTTATTGGAATGTTTAAACCCAAATTTGATAGAGAAGGGCAAGCTAAAAAATCTTCTAAAAATAAAAGATCTAAGTGGCATGGTATGACATCAAAAGAAATAATAACTGCATGGGATGGTGAAACACAAAGAGCTATTAAATTAGGAAATTGGTATCATAACCAAAGAGAAGCAGATATGATGGAGTTAAATACCATTGGCCGTTATGGTTTTGAAGTACCTATTATTAAACCAATTATTGATGATAAAGGTATAAAATTTGCACCGGTTCAAAAACTTAGAGACGGTGTATATCCAGAACACTTAGTTTATTTAAAATCAATGGGTTTATGTGGCCAAGCAGATGTTGTTGAAATAGTAAATGGATATATTAATATTAATGATTACAAAACAAATAAAGAAATAAAATCTAAAGGTTATACAAATTGGGAAGGTATAACTAATAAAATGTATAAACCTGTAAATCATTTAGATGATTGTAATCTTAAACATTATAACTTACAATTAAGTATTTATGCGTATATTATTAAGAAACATAATCCTAAATTAAAAATAGGAAAGTTAACAATTCAACATGTTAAATTTGTTAAAGTAGGGGAAGATAAAAACGGTTATCCAATTACAAAGGTAGAAAATGGTGAACCTGTCTTAGAAGAAGTAAAAATATATGAACTGCCATATTTAAAAGATGAAGTATCTTCATTAATGATGTGGCTTAAAGATAAAAATTAATGGCAGCAATACAATTAACACAAGTTTTTTTAACACAAACAACTCCTCAAACAGCCCCTGCTACAATGTATATAGTAGAAGGTTCAGAATCTTTAATAGCAATAAATCCTACTTCATTATCTGGTGTTGGAACAGCATATCAATCAAACGGAACTATTATAGATGTACGTCAAGTATATGTAGCAGGATCTATGCTACCAATTTATGTTACTGATAGTTATGCTACTGTTAAAGCTTATATAGATGCCTTATAAAAACAAAACAATATGATAGTAAGATTATTTGATATACAAAACAATAAAGTTATACCTTCTGAACATTGTTATTCTTTACCATTTCTTAAAAAAATAATGACAGAATATCCAGATACATATATGCAAGTATATCAATATGTATTTTACATGAGTTGTCCAAATCCAGATTTAAATCCATTTTTTAATTTACCAGAACATGAAAAAGAAGATATAATTATAGAAGAAGTTGGTTTAGAAGAATCACCTGAAGATGGTAAAATTAGATATGCTTTAGATATGTGTAAAAAAATGTATGAGACACCTACATATAGAGCTTATGTGGGTATTAAATCCATGTTAGATAGATTGGCAAAGTATATGGAAGTTACTGCAATAGAACACGGCAGAGACGGTAATATAAATTCAATGGTTAATGCTGCTGCAAAATTTGAGCAAATAAGAAGTTCTTACAAAGGTGCATTTACTGATATGAAACAAGAACAAGAAAGTTCAGTACGTGGTGGTGCAGGATTAGCATACGATCAACTATAAATGAGTAAAAATAAAACGCAATGGCATTTCTGTTATTGGGATGAACCAGAATTTAATAATATAAAAAAAACTAACAAAGATGGCACAACAAGTAATACCAGTAGGAAAAAAACTTTTAATCAAACAAAAAAAAGCTCAAACAATGACTGAATCAGGATTTATTATACCTGAAATGGCTGTTAAAAAAGAATGTATAGGTACTGTAGTTGGTATAGGGCAATCAGTAGAAGAAATTAAAATGGGGGATGTTATTCAATATACGGAACATTGTTTACCTACTGCAATGAAACACAATCAAGAAGAACATTTATTAATTCAAGAAGGTGATGTATTTGCAATTTTAGTTGAAGTACCGAATGTATAAAACCGTTCCTACATACACAAATGGAGAATGGTCAACAACTGATTTTGAAACTGAAAAATTATTTATAGATTATATATTAAGTATATTTAAAGAACCTGGTGATTATGGGTTTACAGATATAGCATATATATTTAATAGTGAGGCTAAAGCTTTTAACAAACAGGGCTTTTATTGTAATGCACCATTTAGATCAAAAGACTTCACTACCTATTGGGAAGATCAAAAAAACAAATGTAGGGTAGGTGTAATATATAATGATGGTCCTAAAAGTTTTTTTTTAAGTAGAGATTATTATATGTGGTTAAACTTTCTACCCATATTTGATAAAGAAGAAAAACATTACGGTTTTGCTAAAGTAAGAGATGCACAATATCACATGGCTCTTTATGAGTTATTAGCAGAATTAAATAATAAACATTCAGCAATATTAAAAAAACGTCAAATAGCTTCTTCATATTTTCATATGGGGAAGTTAATTAATACATATTGGTTTGAAGAAGGATCCATTTGTAAAATAGGTGCATCTTTAAAAGATTTTATTAATGACAAAGGTTCATGGAAATTTTTAGATGAATATAAAACGTTTTTAAATGAACACACCGCTTGGTATAGACCAAGTAATCCAGAAAAAGTATTATTATGGCAACAGCAAATTGAAGTTAAAATAAATAATAGAAAAACAGCAAGAGGATTAAAATCTAAAATTCAAGGTGCTTCATTTGAAAAAAATGCTACTACAGGCGTAGGGGGACCATGTTCATATTTTTTTCATGAAGAAGCAGGGATTGCTCCTAAAATGTCTGATACATATGAATACTTACGTCCAGCAATGTCATCAGGAATGATAACAACAGGAATGTTTATAGCAGCCGGATCTGTTGGAGATTTACAGCAATGTAATCCTTTAAAAGAAATGATACTTAATCCTGATGCAAATGATATTTATTCTGTTGAAACTAATTTAATGGATGCAGATGGAACAATAGGAATGGCAGGTTTATTCATTCCAGAACAATGGTCAATGCCTCCATTTATTGATAAATATGGAAATTCAGAGGTTGACGAAGCAGTAAAAGCAATTGTACAAGAAAGATCAAAATGGAAAAATGAATTAAATGGAGAACAGTTTCAATTAAGAATTTCTCAAAAACCAATGAATATTTCTGAAGCTTTTGCATATAGAAAAGCTTCAATATTTCCACAAGGGGTATTATCTAGACAACAAAAAAGAATTGAAGAAAAAGAATACCCCTATGAATTAATAGAATTAGATAGAGATGAAAAAGGAATCTCTGCTAAAAGAACTAATAAATTACCAATAAGTAAGTTTCCAGTTGATAAAAAACAAATAGATAAAACGGGTTGCATTGTTGTTTGGGAAAGACCTATAAAAAGCCCAGAATTTGGTGCTTATTATGCTTCTATTGATCCAGTATCAGAAGGAAAAACAACAACGTCAGATTCATTGTGTTCTATATTTGTTTATAAAAATGCAATGGAAGTAATTAGAACTACAGAATTGGGAGAGGTAGAACAATTTATAGAAAAAGATAAAGTAGTTGCTGCATGGTGTGGGCGGTTTGATGATATTAATAAAACACATGAAAGATTAGAACTAATTATAGAGTGGTATAATGCATGGACATTAGTAGAAAATAACATATCTCTTTTTATACAGCATATGATTGCTAGAAGAAAACAAAGATATTTGGTACCTAAACAACAAATATTATTTTTAAAAGATCTAGGTTCTAACAAAACTGTATATCAAGAATATGGGTGGAAAAATACAGGAACATTATTTAAAAGTCATTTAATATCTTACGCTATAGAATTCTTAAGAGAAGTAATTGATGAAGAAACTGATATAAATGGTGTAGTTACAAATCAAACATTAGGTGTAGAAAGAATACCAGACCCTATGTTAATAAAAGAAATGTTAGCTTATTACCCTGGTTTAAATGTGGATAGATTAGTTGCATTTGGTGCATTAATAGCATTTGTTAAAATACAACAATCTAATAGAGGATATACTAAAAGACGTGAATCAGAGGGTAAATCTTTGGTAAATTCAGAAAATTTGTATAAATTAAAGTATAGTCCATTTAAAAATATTGGACGTAGTTCAACATCAAGAACTAATAGACCCAACAGGTCTGGATTTAAAAATATTAAATAGATTTAACTAAACAAAATACGGAATGAAAGTATTAAATGCAATGCAGTTAAAAAATGGCGCTAAAGCAGAATCTAGCTCTACGTATTCAAGTTTAACTCAACCAGTACAGTTTTTACCTGCTTCAGAAAAAACTGATGATTGGTCAGCATGGAATTTAGATTGGTTAGAATTACAAGGTGTTGAATTTTTAAGATCAAATGCAAGAAGGCTTTTAAAAAACTATAAATTAGCAAAAGGTATTATTGATAAATCAGATTATATAGTTGAAGAAGATAATGACTATAAAGATATGATGGATGTTTTAACAAAAGAAAATGATTCTGCTTTAGAGCTTAAATTTTATCCTATTGTTCCAAATGTAATAAATGTATTAAGTGGAGAGTTTACAAAAAGATATAATAAAGTACAATTTAGAGCAGTAGATGATAAGTCTTATAATGAAATGCTTGAGCAAAAAAAATCAGCAATAGAAGATACACTATTAGCTGATGCTGAAATGCAATTAGTTCAAAAAATGATAGAGGCAGGAATGGATCCGGCATCTGAAGAAGCACAACAGCAACTATCTCCTGAAAATTTAAAAACACTTCCTGAAATAGAAGACTACTTTAGTAAGTCTTACAGAAGTAGTATAGAAGAATGGGCAACTCACCAATTAAATGTGGATGAGGAAAGATTTAAAATGCATGAGTTAGAGGAAAGAGGTTTTCGTGATATGCTTATTGCAGATAGAGAGTTTTGGCATTTCCGTATGTTAGAGGATGACTATGATGTAGAGTTATGGAATCCTGTATTAACATTTTATCAAAAATCTCCAGATCAAAGATATATAGCAGATTCTAATTATGTAGGTAAAGTAGACTTAATGACTGTATCAGATGTAGTAGATAAGTACGGTTATTTAATGGATAATAAACAATTAAAATCTTTACAAAAAATTTATCCAGCTAGATCTGCTCAATACCAAGTAAATGGTTATCAAAATGATGGTGCATATTATGATGCTACTAGATCTCATGAGTGGAATACAAATGCACCTGGATTAGCATACAGACAGTATGCAAGTAATTATATGGCTGACCCTTCACGTGGTGGTGATATACTTACTCAAATACTTTCCCAAAGTGAAGATTTAGAACAATGGGGAGATGGAAACCTAATGAGAGTATCTACAATTTATTGGAAAACTCAAAGACAAGTAGGTCATTTAACTAAAATAGAAGAAGATGGTGAAGTAGTACAAGAAATTATAGATGAAACATTTAAAATAACTGAAAAACCAGTTTATGATACATCTATATTTAAAAACAAATCTAAAGATACATTATTACAAGGTGAGCATGTAGAATGGATTTGGATAAATGAAACATGGGGTGGAGTAAAAATAGGTCCCAATGTACCTGCTATGTGGAGAACTACAATGGATGATAATGTTAATCCTATATATTTAGGTATTAATAGAGAAAAGCCAGGAAGATTACCCTTTCAATTTAAAGGAGAAAATTCATTATACGGTTGTAAACTACCAGTAGAAGGAAGAGTATTTTCTGATAGAAACACTAGATCAACTTCTTTAGTAGATTTAATGAAAGCATATCAAGTTGGTTACAATATGGTTAATAATCAAATTGCAGATATCCTTATTGATGAATTAGGTACTGTAATAATGTTTGATCAAAATGCACTACCTCGTCATTCAATGGGTGAAGATTGGGGTAAAAACAATTATGCAAAAGCATTTGTTGCTATGAAAGATTTTCAGATGTTACCTTTAGATACATCAATTACTAATACAGAAAATGCCACTAATTTTAATCACTATCAAACTCTAAATATGGAGCAAACTAGTAGATTAATGTCAAGAATACAATTAGCAAATTATTTTAAACAACAATGTTTTGACTCTATTGGTATTAATCCACAAAGGTTGGGTGGAGCAGTATCTGCAGAAACAGCCACTGGTGTAGTAAATGCAATGCAGCAATCATATGCGCAAACAGAAATATATTTTGTACAACACTCAGATCATTTAATGCCTAGAGTTCATCAAATGAGAACTGATTTGGCACAATATTATAATAGCACTAAACCAAGTGTTAGATTATCATACATCTCTACAGAAGCTCAGAAGGTTAATTTTACAATGAATGGTACTGATCTATTACTTAGAGATTTTAATGTATTTGCGACTACTAAAACTAACCACAGAGCAATTTTAGAACAACTTAAACAAATGGCATTAACAAATAATACTACAGGAGCTTCTATATATGAGCTTGGTAATATTGTTAAAGCAGATTCTATATCAGAAATAACAGATATATTAAAAGATTCAGAAACCCGTACTGAGCAATCAAGAGCTCAAGAAATGCAACAACAACGTCAAATGCAAGAGCAACAACTTCAAGCTAAAGCACAAGAAGAACAAATGAAGTTACAAGCTGAAATGCAAGAAAACGATAAGGATAGACAAAATAATATAACTATTGCAGAAATTAGATCAGCAGGATCTGGAGCAGCTTCTGATATTAATCAAAATCAAGTATCTGATTTTCAAGACGCAATGAAAGATATTAGAGATACTACAAGATTCCAAGAACAAACAAATTTAAAACGTGATCAGATAGCAATGAAAAACACAATGGAATCAGAAAGATTAAAAGTAGAAAGAGAAAAAATTGCAGCTACAAGAGACGTTGCAAATAAAGATTTAGAAATTGCAAGAACTAATAAAAATCAATATGATGTTAAAGAATCTAAAAAATCTAAAGGAAAATAATTAACGTTAGCTATATACTGCAAAATACTTTACTTAAAAATAAAATTATAAAAGTTTATCTATTGTAGTATAGGTAAACTTTTATTATATTGTATATATAAGAACCAATTATTAAAACCAACTATTAAAACCAACAATATTATGAATTCAACAGAAAATGCTGTGAAAAGTAAAGTAGAAACATTAGACATTGATTTAGATGAAATATTTAATGGTGCACCAAGTGGTAGCGCTATTACATTACCTGAAGAATCTAATAATGAAAAACCAAATATTTTATCAGGCTTAAATAAAAAAGCAGATTTTACATTTACAGATGTAGATGAAGATGGAATAGATGATTTAACCAAAAAAGAATCTACAGATTCAAAAGCAGAAAAAGAAACAAGTGATTTAGAAGATGTACTACCAGAACCTAATGAGGCACTAAAAGATGCCGCAGAATCAGCTGATGATATTTTAGATACATTAGATGATGAAACCGAGGAAGATGCAGAAAAGAAAGTAAAAAGAGGTAGAAAATCAATTAATGGTATATCTGATGTATTTAGCAAACTTATTAAAGATGACAAAATTGTTCCATTTGATGATGAAAAAGCATTAGATGAATACAGTGTAAAAGACTGGGAAGAATTAATTGAAGCTAATTTAGAAGAAAAAGCTAATCAAGTAAGACGTGAAACACCTAAACAATTTTTTGCAAGTTTACCAAAAGAATTACAAATTGCTGCAAGATATGTAGCAGATGGAGGTACAGATATAAAAGGTTTATTTAATACTTTAGGAAGTGTTGAAGAAACTAAACAATTAAGTCTAAAATCTGAAACAGATCAGGAAACAATTATTAAAGAATATTTAGGTGCAACTGGATATGGATCTTCAGATGAAATAGCAGAAGAAATAGAAATTTGGAAAGATTTAGGTAAACTTGAAAAACAAGCTGCAAAGTTTAAACCTAAATTGGATAAAATGCAAGAAAAAATTGTTGTTAAAAAACTTGAAGAACAAGATTTAAGAAAAAAACAACAAGAGCATGCATCTCAACAATATATGTCAAACGTATATGAAACACTTAAAGAAGGTAGTTTAGGTGATATTAAAGTAGACAGAAAAACACAAGCTATGCTTTACAATGGTTTAGTGCAACCAAGTTATCCATCAGTTAGTGGAAAGAATACAAATTTACTTGGACACCTTTTAGAAAAGTATCAATTTGTTGAACCAAATTATACTTTAATTTCTGAAGCATTATGGTTGTTACAAGATCCAGCAGGATATAAAGCAAAAATAATGGATAAAGGTGCACAAAAAAGTGTAGAAAGTACAGTAAGAAAATTAAAAACTGCAGCAGCAAGTAAAGGTGGTGCATCATTAGGTGTACAGGAAAGAGATGAGCAAAGCAAAAGAAAACCTGCAGGTAAAAAATTACAAAGAACCAATAATATTTTTAAAAGAATTTAATTAAACAATTAAATATAAACAGTAAATTAATTATTAACAACAAAAACAAGTAAAATTTATGGCAACTCCAGTATTAAATAATGGGATTTTCCTAAGAGATACAAGCTACAAAGCAAGTTCTCATGTAGATTCTTACCACCTAACACAAATGCTCGGTAATGCTGAGCCTATGGATATGGGACCAGTTGATCTTTGGGCAATGACTCAAAAGGTAGAAATGCCTTTGTATCAAATGGCATCATTTGGCGGAAAGAATACAATCATGGTAGACAATGCACGTGGTGAGTATAAATGGCAAACTCCTATTGCACAAGATCTTCCGTATATTATTGCGGATATTGAACCTGCAAACACAACAAAAGGTGTAGATGGAACAACATTTAAAATTAAAATTTCTAAAAGAACCTTTGGTCATGGTGATATTATCACATATGATAAATATAATGGTTTAGAACTTTACATTACAGCTGATGATATTATCCCAGCAGGTGACGGTTTTATCTATACAGTTCAATTAGTAAACAACAACAACGCAGCAAGTTTAGCTAATCAATATTTAGCTAAAGGTACTAAGTTCTTCAGAAAAGGTTCTGCAAGAGGTGAGTATGGTGAGCGTTTTTCTGACATTGAAACAGGTTCTGGTTTCCGTGAATTCTACAACTTTGTAGGAGGAGCAGAAGCACATGTACATTATTCTATTTCTAGCCGTGCTGATCTAATGATCAAAGGTGGTTTGAATGCTGATGGTACAGTACCAGTAACTGAGATTTGGAGAAACTTTAACACAGATCCTAACAATCCATCAGTACCTAGTATTGAAGGGCTTGTAGCAAACATGGGTAAAGCAGGAGCTAGAGAAGCATTTGAAAATGGAACTCTTACAAGAACTTTCATTACAAATATGGAAGCAGCTCATTTATCTAAAATTGCAACGGATATTGAAACTTACCTAATGTGGGGTAAAGGTGGTAGAATTAAACAAGATGGTCCAGATGATATCAGACTATCAGTAGGTTTATGGTCACAGTTAGATAACTCTTTCAAAAGAGTATATAACAAGTCATCATTTACACTTGACATGTTTAAGTCTGAACTTTATAACTTCTATCAAGGTAAAGTTGAATTTAAAGGGCCGGACCCACAAAGATCTCTTGTTGTACAAACAGGTATTGCAGGAATGCAATTGATCAACAAAGCTATTGCTGATGAAGTATATGGTTCAGGTCTAGTTCAAAATGCATCAGATATCGGAGCTGTTAGTGGTTCAGGTATGGATTTAGATTATGGTTTTGCTTATACAAGCTTTACTATTCCTTTCTTAGCTAATGTTAAGTTTGTATTGAATCCTGCATTTGATAATTTAAATACTAATGACATTGAGAACCCATTAATTGATGGCCGTCCTCTAAGTTCTTATAGCTTTATTATCTTTGATGTTACAGATGAAGGAAATGACAACATTCACTTGTTGAAACTTTCTTGGGATAATCAACTTAAATGGTTCTACCAAAATGGTACTATGGACTATATGGGAAGATCTCAAGGTTTTGCTTCTACTGGAAACTTTAATGGTTACAGAGTTATGATGACGCAGACAATGCCTGCTATATGGGTTAAAGATCCAACTAAAGTTCTTAAAATTGTAATGAGAAATCCTGTTACAGGAGGATCATTCTAGAACTAATAATTAAAGGGGAGGAGCTAATACCTTCTCCCTTTTTATTTTTAATTTTTAAAAAAAATAATAATGAACTTTATAAAAAGAATAAAAGCACTTTTTCCTGATAAATCTATTACAAAAGATATAAGGAATGGGAGAAAAGGAGATAGCAGTATTGCATTAGCAAAATTATCTCATGTTAATAATTTAGGTTCTCAAACTGAAGCGGGGTTAAATGTAGTATCTGATCAATTTATATCTGGTGCTATAACTGATTTACCTGCGGTTACTTTACAAAAAACTGGTACTCAAATTATGTATCAAGATGGATCTTTTTTACAAGGGTGGAAATTAATTGGATTTTATGTTATGGATAATGTAAATCAATTAACTCAAAGCATGGGTGTAGTTAATATAGCTTCACCGGATGGGGTTATAGATGGAGGATATTTTTTATCATATGATATAAATGGTAGTGTAAATGCATTAGATACTACGGATAGTCTTGAAATTATAGGATCTATTCAAAATGGTGCTGAATTACAAGTAGGTGCAACAACAGTTCAATGTGATGCAATGTACGTTACAGCAAGTTCATCAGCTGCTAAGGCAGATTTAAGTAAAGATGTAACTTTTGTTGCTACAGTTCAAGCAAATGGTACAGGTGTTGCTTCTGCTCAAATAGTAATTCACTTTGAATTTTTATGTTGGAATAATGTTGTTCCAACTTTACAATAACATTAAATATAATAATCATGGCAGAAGTATATGCAAAACAAGCATCAATAAAAGATGCTAGAGTTCAGGAGTTGGCTTTTGAAGCTAACCCAGCTCTTAGTAAAGAAGTTTTAACAGAAAAAGAAAGCGGAGTAATTTGTAAATTTTGTGTAGGGGATGTAATTAAACCTATAAAGGATGGAGGTATAAAACCCATAAAAGAAATAGAACCAGAAGAATATGCTACTTTAGGATTAGAGTATGAAGCAATTAAAAATGATGCAACTAAAACATCTGATGAAAGAGCTGCAGCAGCAATATTAGAAGGTATAACTAAAACGGCTTTAGCTAGGTTAGCTCAAAAAACTAAATTTTCTTCATCTTTTGTGCATTTTATTTCAGCATTATCTATTAGACTTTATCCAAAAGATCCAGAAGCAGTAGAAATAATTGATAAAACTACTGTTATTAAAGATAAAATATCAGCGAACCTTGCTACTAAATATGCAACGGCAACAACATATTCTGATAGATTAAGACAGGCTTCAGCAACAGAAACAAAAGTATTAGCGGGCCCTTTTGAAAAAGCAAAATTATATAGTGAACTTTAATAAAATACTCAAATAACTTTTGTCAGTGAAAACTGACAATTAGAAATATTAATTAATACTGTACATAATTATGTACTTTTGAGTAAATAATAATTAATAATTTAAAACCAAAAAACAATGAGCGATTACACAATTGTAGAGAAGTATCAATTAGGAAAAAGTGGAACTATTGCAGTTCGTCCTTTTTTTACACCAGGTAAAGAAAACATGGGGTTAGAACAATATGGATTATCATTACATGATGGTGTGTATCATGAAGAAAATTTAGCGTGTTTAGAAATGAATGGTGTTAAACGTTATGTAACAGGACTTAATGAATTTGCACCTGATGTAAAAATGCTTTCTCCTGACAAAAAAAAAGCAAAAATAAAAGAAATTAGAAAGGTAGTTGCTCAATTAGAAGCAGAATTAGCTGCAAATGTAATTGAAATTAATGATAAAGAATTTTGGAATAAACTAACTATAATGAAACCTGATAATTCAAAATTTTGGGATAAAATTAGTTTAAGATGTGGTAATGATCCTGTTTTTTTAGATCCTGAAAAAGATCCTTATGATTTAATTAAAATACATGCAATTAATGCAGGTGGATTTTCTATTGTAGCAAAATCACTAAGAGAAGCAAAAGAAGCTAATAATCCACCAAAATTTTATTTAGATACTGTTGAAGAAAGTTTAAGTACAAGAACAGAATTAAGTAAAATTAAGAATAGAGGATTGGTTGAATTGCAAAAACTATATGATTCTAATTCTACAAAACTAATGTATGTTGCAAAAATATGTGATGTAGATAGTGTACAATATATTAAGTCAACACCTAATGATATTTTATATGAAAATATGGATAATTACATTAATGGTTTTGGTGCAGAATCTTCTAAAAAAAGAGCTGCTGGACAATTTTTAGAAGTTGCTCAACTTACAATGGAAGAATTAAAAATTAGAGCACTTATAAAAGATGCTTTATATTATAGATTTATAACAACTAAAGCTGGAGGTTGGATTGAACCAATTGATAGTGGTATTAGATTAGGAAAAAGTCCTTCAGAAGTATTTGATTTTTTACAAAAACCAGAAAATGATGAAGCGTTAACTTCTATTTTAGAAAAGGTTGAACCGTATTGGAATTCATAAATTGTAAATAATGGAAAATAGTACACTTTTAATTAAATTAAAACAACGGTTAAACAAACTAGATAGTCAAGATTATGACAACATAGAATGTTGGCAGTTTATAGAAGCATTTAATAAAGCTCAAGTAGAGTGGTGTAGAAGAAATTTGCATGGAGGCAATATGTATAAAGAAGGTGATGAGTTATCTAAAAAAAGAATAGATGATTTACAACCTTTATTATTAGAATTATCTTTAACAGGAACTAATACTGATACATATTTTGAAACAGATAATTTTCCAGTTAATACTTATTTAGAATTTAAAAGAGTAAGTACAGATGCTAAAACAAAATGTTGTCCTGCAAGAGATATGACAGTTTATTTAGCGGAAGAATCAAATGTAAATGTTATAATGAGAGATCCTTTAAAAAATCCAAGTTTTGATTGGGGTGAAACATTTTGTACAATGTTAGATAATAAAATAAGAATATATAGAAATGAAGAATTTACAATTGTAAATCCAGTATTAACTTATTATAGGCAACCTACATATATACAAATACTTAATTGTGTAAATCCATACACAGGAGTTGTTTCTACAACAAATGTAAATTGTGAATTTAAAGATGATTTAGCTGAAGTAATGCTTGATGATGCAGCATCAATAATCGCGGGAGATATAGAAAGTGTATATCAACAACAAAGAGCTCAAGCTGCAGCAGAAAGAAATAATTAATATTTGATATACAATTAATATTTTGTATATTAATATAGTAACAAAGATGTTACAACCAGAGTAAACTGTTAAAATCATTATATATAACCAGAGAGGGTAATGGTCTTCTCACAAAATAAATAATATGGCATATTTTAATAACGCGTTTTACAAAACGTTTGTGGCATCTTCAACTGAAGCAGTTGCAGGTGTTTCAACTGCTTTGCTTACTGCAGGGGAGTTAGGACTTGTGAAAGATTCTGATTGGACAACAATGGCTATTCCAGGAGCTGCCTTACCGGCTAATTCACATGCATACTTGGTTCAAGGAAGTTTCTACACAAAAGACACGATTGGTAACAATCCAGGTCATGGTGGATACAAAGAATCAGTAAAATCAAAAGGTATAAACCCTAAATACATTTCAAGAGTTTGGGCTGCAGATTGTTTAACTGCTCAGCAGGCAACTGCTTCTTTATCTTTAGGTGCTAAATGTACTCCATGTGGAACTACACAATTCATGAGAATGGATGTAAAAGGTTCTCCGGCATTACGTTTTTTAAACCATAATGCTTACGCAATTGGTGATTCAGCAAACCTTTGCTGTATTGATGGTCAAGAATTTTTAGATCCAGCATTAGTATTAGCTACTGAAGCTGCACAAGTTGTTGGAAATGGATTAGCAAAAAGCGATGTGGGATTTGAAGCAGGTAACCCATTAATTACTCCATTTGTAGCTGAAGCTGATCAAAATGGTGTTCTTGAAAGTGGACTAACTTTATCTGGTGGTGTAGGATACACTATAGGAACAAAATTAACAACCGTTGCTCCTGCTGGAGGAACTGGTGCAAAAATTAGTGTACTTACTGTATCAGGTACAGGGGTTATTTTAACCTATGATGTAGTTGATCCAGGAAGTGGATATGCTGTTGGAGACGTATTAACTATTGTTAGTTCTGGTTCTACAACCGATGCTACATTAACTGTTGGTGCTGCTGGTTTAACTGCTGGTGGAATAGAAGTTACTGTTACTGATGCTGCAGGTGCTGCGGTTATAACAGTTTATACTATTGCTCAAGCTCAAGGTTTAGCTGCATCTGGAAATTATGTACCTTCTACAACTCCAGAAGCTGCTGCAGCAACAGTTACTGCAACAGTAAATTTTGTTGGAGCTTATGTAAGTACTAAATTTGGAGATTGTTCTTTTGACACAAGAGATCATTTTAATGCAGAACCTGTTGAAATTATTGCAAGTATTCTAGATGAAACTGGAGATCCTTGTAATGATTGTGGAACTGCTACTAGAACTCCAGGTCAAATGCAAGCAACTCAAGGTGAAGCTGTAATTAGAGATTTAATTCTATCTGAAAGATACCGTCAATCTCCTTATAATCAAGGAAACGCTGACAGTGCTAGAATCAGAGAAATTGAAATGTCTGATGAGCTTCTTGCTGCTGTAGATAGAACTGCAACTTATAGAGCTTTTTATATTCAACATGTTGTACCTAGATTTAATAACCCAAGTGGTGTTTTTGATAATGATCAATATGTATATCAAATTTATGTAAAATGTTCTGATGGTGCAGCAATAACTGCTGTAACAGCATTAGCAAATCAAGTTGTTACTTTAGCAAATGCTGCTGGTAATAATATTGCTCTTGAAACAGACTTAGGATAAATTTAATATAACAAAAAACTTAATTGATATTTAAGTTTTAAAATTAATTAGAGCAGGGGTTATAAAACTCCTGCTCTTTTTATTTTATAATATCTAGTTTTTTTTGTATATTATCTATATAGAGTGAGAAATAAAAAAACATGGCAAATAAACATATATTAAGTTTAGAAATACCCACAGTATCTAACTGTGAATTATTATGTATAAAAGACACTAGTCAGTACTCTTCGGAGCTTGCTGTAGATTGTGAAGAACTTTTAATTACATTACCTGGATTTTCAGTACCTGTATTAATTAAAGTTGATAAAAACTTTGATAAGTGTTTAAATGCATGTGACCTGGCATTACAATTAACTAATTGTGGAACAATTCAACAAAATATACCAGATGGTGTTTATATAATTAGATATAGTGTTTCACCTAATGCAAAAGTTTTTGTAGAATATAATCATTTAAGAGTAACATCTTTAATGACTGAGTATTATAAAGTAATGTGTGATTTAGATGTACAAGCATGTCAACCTCAATCAAAGAAACAAAGTTTATTAAATGAAATGAATTTTATTAGAACATTGATAGATGCTGCTGTAGCAAATGTAGAGTATTGTGAATCAGCTGCACAAGGGATGGAGCTTTATAATTATGCTAAACAAAGATTAAATAAAATATCATGCCCATCAGGAAATTGTGGTGATAGTAATACATATATAGTATAAATTTAATTTAAAACCAAAATTATGAATTGCAGTAAATGTAATAGAGTATTTACATGCGGATGTCAAAAAAATACTTTAGCTGATGGATCAATAGTTTGTAAAAATTGTGAATCAGAATCAAAAAATAATGCTAATAATAAAAATAATTTATCACAGGATTTAGCAAAACAACAAATACAAAATTTAAGAAATTAATAAAATGGCTATAGCAAAAAGACCTAACACTGATTATATTAAAGAGCTTTCATTAAACAAAAAAATTAGCATTGAACAAAACTTTGCTCAACAAGTGTATATAGCTTTTAGAGAAAAAAAATTTGGTATTAGCCCTTGTTGTTTTGTTGATTATGAAAATTCAGTAATGAATCATTTTTTATGTGATTGGCAAAATAAATAAAATTTATTTATTATATTTGAATTATATATATAAATAAAAAACCAAAACAAATGTCAAAAACAAAAAAAATTACTTCTAAAGAACTTGAAGAAGTAAAAGAACAACAAAATGAAATACAACAAGCATTATTAAATATTGGTAATGCAGAAGTAGTTAAAAATCAAATGATAAGTAAACATCTTGAACTTCAAGAAGCTTGGAAAACAATGACTCAAACTTTAGAAAAAAAGTATGGTGCTGTTAATATAAGTCTTGAAGATGGAACACTTTCACCAATAGAAGATAACGCATAAAAATAATTTTATTTTTTTATTGGATCTATTTATCAAAATTTTTTAAAACTAACATTAGCTTGTTTGGTTTTAAAAAATTTTGTATATTATAATTGTATAGATTGTAAGATCACATTACAATTATAGTAAAAAATATATATATGATTCCAACTAATTCTAGCAATTCAACAAACGGATGTGATAGCATCTCATCTAATTGTGTAATTTGGCAAGGTCCAGATATTGCATGTATTAATTTATGCAGTGGTGATACAATTACCGAAGTAGTATTTAAATTAGCAACAGAAGTTTGTACTCTTATAACAGATGGTGTAGTTGCTAATCCTAGTTTAGCTGGTTTAAATTTAAGCTGTTTAAATATACAAGGAATAACACCAACGGAATTAGTTCCTGTTCTACAGGCAATGGTTACTCAAATATGTGCAAATTCTGCAACAGGGGTAGGTGGCCCTATTTCAACACCAGGTTTTAGCAATCTATCTAAAATAGCACAAACAACAGACACACTTCCTATAATGACATTACCTGCATGTTTGCAGTATAATGATCCTAATGGAAACCCGGTTACAGAATTACGTTTAGACCTTTTTGCTACACTTATAGCAAATCAAGTTTGTACTAATTTAGCAAGTATAAACATAATAAATACAACATTAACTTCTTATAACACTAGATTAAATGTTTTAGAAGCTTGTGTGCTTCCATGCACTGGTGTAGTAGCTGAAAAACAAGTTGTTCCAACATGTGTATTACCTGCTGTATTAACAGATGTTTCTGTATTAGTGCTTGCATTAGAAGTTAGATTTTGTGCATTGGAAACTGCTGTTGGATTACCTGCAGCAATTTTATTAACTATTGGTCAAACCTCATTAACATCTGCAACAGCTCAGTTAACAAATCCAGGAAGTAATTACGGAAGTATTGCGGGATGGAATTCTAGTCCAGTTAATCTTGCGCAAACAGTTCAAAATGCATGGGTAGTAATAGATGATATGTACACTTCTATATCAAACATACAATTAAATTGCTGTCCTACAGGATGTGATAGTGTTGTGTTTGGATACACAACAACAAATACTTTAACTTCAGCATCAACAATTTCAGGTATTAATTTTAATTTTCAAACATCTTCTATACCTGCTGCATTTAACGACTGTTCAGGGTCAACTATTATTACAATAACAGATGTTAATGGTGTTGCAGTTACTTCTTTAGTAAGTGTAGCTTCTTTACAAAATAGTGCAGCCGGAGTAATAATTAATGTAGGAACATTAAATACACAACAAGATTTAAGTACATCAGTTGCTTTTTGTGTAACAGACAATATAGATACATGTACTGAAACACAAACAAGTGTTATTGCTGGTGTGTTACCATGCCCAACAGGCGTTATTGCATCTGCAATTTCAGCAACGCAAGCAACAATAACATTCCCTAATGCATTAGGTTCAATAGCAACATATGTAATAGATATAATTAATGTATCTACAAGTGCAATTACAGCAACATATACACAAAATAATCCAAGCTCTAGTGTTTCACATATTTTTACTGGTTTATTACCTAATACAAATTATTCAACAAAAATAACAGTAAGTTTAAATGGAGCAACAACAATATGTGCAGATTCAGTATTGTTTAGTTCGTTAAGTGCAGCTTTAGCATGTACTTCAGGAATGGATGTAGCATTTATTATTGATTATACAGGTAGTATGGGTACTTCAATTGATGCAATTAAAACAGGAGCTGCTTCATTAATTAATACAATAGATACATCTTCAGGAGCAAATGATTATAGAATTAGTTTAGTTACTGCTGATGAATATGGATTATCTGCATCACCAATACCAACTTATTTAACTTCTACAGATTATGTAGCTTTACCTGCAGCACAAAGAATTATTAATACAGGTACTGCCGATAAACAAGTTATAACAGCGTGGGAAATGTTCCAAACTAACAATGGTACATCATTTACTGCACAATTAAATAAACTTAATACAGGAGTACCAACAGCTGGTGTACCTTTAGGTGCTGGTAGTGGAGCACCGGAACCAACGGATATGGCTTTAGGTCAAGTAATAGAAGCTAGTGCATTTACAGGAGCCTTTAGATCAAATGTAGCAAAGTATGTTATTATTATTACTGATGCACTTCCAGGTGGAGATGATGATGTATTTAATAGTACGGATGTTGCAAGATTAAATTCTCTTCAAAGTACAGCACTATTAAACGGAATTAAAATATTTGTTTGTGGACCAGGAACATCAGCAACATATGTAAATGGATTAACTACAACTTATCCATGGAGAGACTTATCAATTAATACTGGAGGTAATTGGAATGTAGATGAAGATCCTTCAACAATATCAGCAGAAATAGTTGCTGGTTGTTCATAAAATTAAAAAAATAAAAAATGGCTTGTAATTGTACAAAATGCAATAGTAAATGTGGATGTGCTGATACAGCATTAACCAATGCTTGTACCTATACTGATTGTAGTGTGGGTAGTGAAAGGTGTGATGATGTCCAATGTGCCTCTTGCGTAAGCTATTGTGGTACATCTTTTCAAATAGGTGATCCTAGTTCACTTTTAGTTATAACGTCAGGAGAACGCCTGGATTCTATTATACAAAAATTTGCTATGATTTTATCAAATGGTTTAGGAACTTGTACATCTAATGATGTATTACATGATCCTTATAATGTGTACGCAGGTGTTATTACTTCTAGCACTGCAAATATTATATGGGATGGAATGTCTAGTCTTTCTACAGGAACTAATATATACATTGATACTCAAGTAGCACCGTCAGGATGGGTGTTGGCAAATACAACACCGGCTGTTACAAGTATTACAAACTATACTATTACAAATTTAACAGCTAGTACAGCTTATAAAGTTAAAGTTGTAACTGCTGGAATTAGTGCAGGATGTGATCCAATAGAAATTTTATTTTCAACATTAGCAGTATAAAAAAACAACAGAGTGGTGGTTTGTTGGTTTTCTACCACAAGAGTTGTAAGAGGCTGGTTTTCACCAGTCTCTTTTTTTTTTCTTATCTTTACTGTAAATAATTTTAATTAATAACTACATGAACAGTTTAACACAAAAAGTTCTGGACAGTTTGAAATGGAAAAAATCTCCTACATATTGTGCAGCTAGATTAAATATTACTGAAAAGGTATATAAAAAAATTAAGTATGATCTTCTTAAAAGTTTAAAAAAAGAAAAAAAAAGATTAAAGCTTTTATATGAAGCATCAAAAGATGTTAATGTTACTGAATCAATAGATCTAGAAAATGGAACCGGTAAAATATCAGGTACTTTTGATCATGAACCAAAGTCTGCAACAGAAATAGTTTCTTTATTAAAAATAGACACAGATAAATGGAAACTTTCTCAATATTGGAATAAACAAATGGGAGACCATTGGAGAGTATCTGCTTTAATTTCTCAAATTAAAAATCCAGAACAGAAGTTTTTTAAAGATCTATTAGAAAACTGGGAACCAAAAAAATATAAAATACCAAACACGCCTTACAAAAATAAATTTTCTGATGAAGGTCATTGTGCAGTTATATCATTACAAGACATACACTTTGGAAAAGAAGGTAATGATACAATAGATAAAGATTTTGAAGATACAGTTATAAACTTAGTTCAAAGAGCTCAAGCTATTCATTATATAGAAAAAATGTATTTTGTTGTAGGAGGTGATTTAATCAACATGGATACATTTCATGGCACAACTACAAGCGGAACACCATTGGATAACTGTATGAGCGCTACAGAAGCATATAGGCAAGCTTTTGATGCTATGCATTGGGCAATAAATTATATAAAAGCATATTGTAAAGAGTTGGTTATAGTTTATGTTCCAGGAAATCATGATAGATTATCTTCTTTTCATCTGGCGCATGCACTATCTAAATCTATTATATGTGATAAAATAATTTGGGATGTTAAGTATGAAGAAAGAAAAGTTCATGTTTGGGGTAATAACTTTAATGCTTTTGAACATGGTGATAAACGAAGTAAAAATAACCCATTAATATTTGCTTCTGAATATCCAGAACAATGGGGGGCCACAACAAATAGAACTTTATTTAAAGGCCACATACATACAGATAGAAAAGTAGAGTATATGACGTCTAACGAAACAGCAGGCTTTATAGAAAAAACTTTACCTAGTCTAGGAAAAGCAGATTATTATCACCATAGCAATAAATTTACAGGAAATAGAAGATCTGGAAAATTAGAAATTCAACATCCAACAATGGGTAATATATGCGAATTAACTTATCAAGCATTATAATGACCTCAATTTAATTTCATTAATTGGGGTTTTTTTTGTAAATTATAAATATAAACTGTATGATTAACAACTTTAAAAAACCTGATTTAAATGCTCCAAGATATAGAGAAAAAAGATTAGGTCTATTAAATGAAGAAACTATAAAAGAATTTAAGGAAAAAAAACCTTTGTATTCTAATATAGATAATAATAAATTAAAAAATATAATAAAACTGTATAATGCAAAACTTTGGAATGCGGCAATAGAATATAGAGATGGTGTTGAATTTCCTGATTCATTAGGATATTTATTTATAGGTACATGCCCATCTGCTAAATCAGTAAATCCAAATTATACTTTATCATATCAATATGACAAAGTATTGCAAAATAAAAATTGGGAGACTGATGGAAATTTAGCAAAAATATTTTATACAAATTGGTCAACAAAGTACAGATTTAAAAATAGAGGTCTATGGCGTTTTGTAGCAAGTAGAAAATTTAAAAGAGCAGTAGCTAAAAGTTATCCAGAAAATTGGACTAAATATGTAGTTATGAAAAATAAATATAGAGTTGCTCATTTATATAATCAAAATGTTGAACAAACAAAAAATGCTTTAGAAAATTATAATGAATTTGAAACATAAAAAAAATGTCAACAATAGCAGAAGCAGTATCAAGAATTAGAGGTCAAGTAAAAGCAGAGGTTCAAGATGCTTATGTAACAGATAGGTATATATATAGTTTAATAGAAAAGTTTGCACAAGTATTAATGCGTAGGCAAGATTATGCTAATAAATTAATGAAGTTTAATTCTGTTTGGAAAACATTACCATATATTGAATTAATTGATGTAGATAAAGTTGAAGCACATTGTGCGGGAATAACAAGTGGATGTTTAATTAAACGTTCTAAAGTAAGATTGCCATCTATGATAGAAGGATATTGGGGACCTCTTATCCGTACTGTAAGTTCTATAGATGGATCTCAAGAACTTCAAGCAACTCAGCCTGGTACATACACTTCTATGACCAAAACAACTTCTTTTAAATACAATACAACAAGATATTTTTGGTGGTTAGATGGATATATATACTCTCCTAATATAGAATGGGAAGCTTTAAAACTTGAAGGAGTATTTAATTCTGATATTACAAAATGGAATTGTCAAACAGAAGATGATTGTACACCTAGATATAATCAACCAATATATATTCCAGAAGCTTTATTTGCAGAAATAGAAAGTCAAGTTATAAATATAATGATGGGTACAATGCAAGTTCCTGCTGAAGATTCTGATAACAAAATTAATATAAATAGATAATGGGAGTATCAAATAAATATAGAACATTTACACAATTAATAGAAGATGTGTCTATTGATTTTTCTAATTATGCATTAGAAGGGTTAATTGAACCTCAACAACTTATTAAAGTTGCAACCCGTGTTAATTATGATTTAGGTTTACGCATTCACAGAACTAAAGAAGTTGTTATAGATATTGAACATGGACGTGGGCAATTACCTAGAGATTTTGCATTTCTTAATTATGCTTTTTTATGTGGTGAATATAAAATAAATGCAACCATGCCATCAGGTACACATGTAGAAACATTTAATGATGTACCCTACGTCCCTGCTCCAGGTGAAATAGCACCATGTGAAGATGGGCAAGTATGTAAAGATGTATGTGTTATAAAAACTTGTGATGATAAAAACAGTCATCAATTGGTACAAAGAATTGGACCTAATCAATTTAGAACATATAGTACTTTTATGCAATTACGAATACAAGGTGTTAATACTGAAACATGTTTTTGCCCTTCTCTTGGTGCACAAGCTCCTGACATTGCAGAAGTTGTAGATGGTTTTTTAAATACTTCTTTTAGATCTGGTAAAGTATATCTTAGTTATCAGGGTGCTATGGAATCACCTAATGGAGATTTATTAGTATTAGATCAACCATATTGTAATGAATATTATGAGTATGCATTAAAGCAAAGAATTTTAGAAAACATGGTATGGCAAGGAGAAAATGTTAGTCAACAATTAAGTTTAGTAGAAACAAGGTTGAGAGCTGCTAGAAATAATGCATTAAGTTTTGTTAATACACCCAACTTCCAAGAAATGAGAAAAGTTTGGACAATGAACAGAAGAGCGCAATATCATAATTATTACAATATGTTTTTAAGTCACCCTCCTGTAAATCCTAGAGTTATAGGAAATGGGGCATTAAGTACGGCTACTTCAAACACATCAAATTCAACAGGTTCATCTTGTTAATAAAGAGGTAAACTACTATGGCAAAAAAAAATAACGCACAAGGTACAACATCAGTAATTACAAATTCTTTTATAAAAGGAATGAATAAAGATGTTACGCAATCCATGGAACCTGCACAAAGTTGGTGGAATGCACGTAATGCAGCCAATAATTCAAATGAAGGTGACTTGGGTGTAATTGGAAACGAACCATCTAATCTACAATGTGGTGTTATTCCTTATACAGTTATTGGTGCCATACATAGGTTTGGTGATGAATGGATTGTATATTCTACAGACAATATATCTTCTGAAATAGGTAGGTTTGATGATAGTGAATGTAAGTATACTACTTTAGTTAATGATCCTTGTTTAGCTTTTAATACAAAATTTTTAATAACAGGTGCAGCAAAAGAAAATTTTGATTGTACGTGGCAGGTATATTGGGATGATGCTAATAATCCATCACGTGCTTTAAATATAGATGACATACCTTGGAAACAATATATAAGTTCTGCTCCGGGAGACCCTTGTATAGTTTATAGTGAAGTAGAACCCAGAAGATTAAATTGTGAAAAAATAAGACTTGCACCATTAGTTGATACACCTTGTGTAAGACTAGAAAAAGCAACAGATGGAGGTATGTTAGCTAATGGAACATATCAAGCATTTATAGCATATACAGAAAATGAACAGCGTGTTACAGATTTTATTGGTATATCAAACATGCAATCATTGTGGAGTCATGAGGGAACAGATGGATCATTAGATATACACATAAGTAATTTAGATAAAGATTATGAATTTTTTGAACTTGCTCTTTTAATAAGGAATCAAGGACAAGTCTATGCAAAACGTATAGGATTATATAGTACAGAAAGAAAAGAAATTAATTTAGATTTTATTGATGACCAATTAATTTCGGTTGATTTAAGTCTAATACCACAACGTAGCCCAGCATATGAAAAATCAGAAGCAATGTATGTTGTTAATGATTGGCTGATTAGACAAGGCCCTACCGAACAATTTGATTTTAATTATCAACCTATAGCAAATAACATAACTACTAGTTTTGTAGTAAATCAAATATCATCACAGTATTATCACTTAGGTGGTAACAAACTTGGTTATATGAGAGATGAGCAATATGCATTTTTTATAAGATGGATATATAACACAGGAGAAAGATCATCATCATATCATATACCCGGAAGAGCTCCTGAGTTTTATGCACCAGCAGGTGAAAACGAAGATGTCAACATATTTGGTACAAATGTTCTTGATCCAGATGGGGATCCAGTATTTAAAGTTTATAATACCGGAGAAGTACAGACACTTGTAAATGAACCTCAAGAAGATGGAAGTACAATAATTGCAAGAGGTAAAATGGGATACTGGGAATCAACAGAAAGATATCCATCTAATAGACCTGATATATGGGGAGACTTATGCGGTAAACCTATCAGGCATCATAAAATGCCAGCAGAAGATGGCGGTGGTGATGGAGCTGATAATCCTTTGCATATTAGTACTACAGACGGTGAATTTATAAATATAATAGGTGTTGAGTTTGGTAATATAGAAAGACCAAAATATAATGATGGTACATATATAACAAATGTAGTTGGATATGAATTGTTAAGAGGATCAAGAGGAGGTGCTAAATCTATTTTAGGAAAAGGTTTATTTAGAAACATGCGTGAGTACACAGTACCTAATGCAGAAAATTTAATTGGTGGTGAGGTACAAGGTTTATATCCTAACTTTCCATATAATGATTTAAGACCAGATGTATATTTTCATGATGGGGAAGATGCAGGAGCTTTAAAAAGAACTGAGGGGTGTAATAATTTTGCAAATTCAATTGAAAATTTTAAACCTCTTACAGGTTTTTCAAAAAAAGTTTTTACATTTTCTTCACCTGATTTAATGTTTACTAAACCTTTTTTAAATGCTTATGAAACAAGAATATATGGAGATTTATTAGGACAATCTTCTGGATCTTTTAAAGCATCCGAAGATCATCCTCAATTTAAGTTATTAAGAAACGGTGCTGCTGTCATTGCAGCTTTTATAGGAGTTGGTTATGCAATAGGTCAAGTTCAAGGAGAAAGAAGTACTGAAATTACAAATAGTACAGCAAGATTTACAGCAAATGATTTTGTAACTACTGCAGCAGCTGGTGGATCTACTGGTTTATTTGGAATAGCCGCAGGTGCTGGACCAAATGCATTTGGAAACACTAATGCTGTCCCTATTGTAGGTCAAAGTTT